>Ga0075467_10000127_pt1 | contig 53766 bp, 48 predicted proteins | sample DEB08_DNA_9_FD_75067 | JGI IMG/M metagenome (GOLD analysis project Ga0075467, IMG submission 75067) | Aqueous microbial communities from the Delaware River and Bay under freshwater to marine salinity gradient to study organic matter... | ecosystem: Environmental > Aquatic > Marine > Coastal ... | reverse complement strand
TGGTTCTGGTCTTGCGCCTGAGCAGGCGCTTGCGCGCCCAGTGTGGGTGACATACACAGCCTTTGCTTCTAAAAGCGGTTAATCCGAAGCGATTTATTCGTTTTGACCATTATAGAACTGTGCGCCCTTGAACTGTCGCCTTACCTAACAGATTCTCAGGCAAACCCACTACGCCACCTAGCCACGACTATCCCAGCCGAAGCCAGGCCAGGGGAAAACTGAATGAATTCTTTCAAATCCATGGCGAAAACCACCCAGCCAGCCTTCTGGCGCAACAGATGCCGTCTGCGTTAAAGCAAGTTTGTGAAAACCCTTTGGCTGAACCAGGCTGACTAGGTGGCTTTCACTACTTGTTTCAGATTAAAGACTTGTCATCAAATTTAAGGCACAGTTTCGTTAACATGCGACTACATTTTTTCTAGGTCAAGATGATCATGTCAGAACAAGAACTCAAACTGCACGTCCCCAAATCGGCACGTACAAGCCTGAAAGGCGCCATGCTTAGGGGTGCCGTGACTCGAGTTCGCCTGCGTGCGCAATACTTCGACACACCCGAACGCGCACTGGTCACAGCCGGTATTTCCCTGCGCTTGCGCCAAGAAGGGCGCACATGGGTGCAGACGCTCAAAATGGCGGGATCCAACCCTCTGTCTCGCCTCGAACTGAATCATCCGCGACCCGATGCAACGCTAGATCTATCCGTGTACGACGATTCCCCCGCCAAAAAACCACTGGCCAAAGCCGCTAAAGAACTGTCTGTCTGTTACGAAACGGACATTCAACGGCTGTATCGGCGAATTCGTACACCGGCAGGCGTGGTTGAAGTGGCTTTTGATACGGGTCAAATTAAAGCCGGTGGTCTAATACTACCCGTGTGCGAAGTGGAATTCGAATTGGTGTCGGGGCAATTGCAAGCTGTGTTTCTGTTGGGTCTGAAGTGGCAAGCGGCCCATCACTTGATTCTAGACCTACGAAGCAAAGCCGAGCGTGGCGACCGATTGGCCGCTTTGGCGCAACAACTCGCTGGCTTAGGCGACACACAAGAGTCCGTTACAGCCGCTGCACGTGCCGCCGCAGTGGCCTCGTTTTGGGCACCACGGCCCATCATGCCAATCAGCCTCAAAGCGAGCATGGATTGCCAACAGGCGCTGGCTAACGTCACGTTGGAATGTCTCGAACAAATTGCCCGCAACAGCGCTGTTTTGGCTGAGGTCGACACCGAAAGTGTCTGTCAGGCAGGCACGCCCGAGCACGTCCACCAATTGAGAGTCGGGATTCGACGCTTGCGATCTTGCTGGTCGCTGTACAAAGATCTCGCGACCCTGCCGCCAGAAGCCTGGCGAGAGGCTGTGAAAGACCACTTTTCTGCCTTGGGGACCACCCGCGACGACGACGTTTTGCGTGAATCGCTCATGCCGGTTCTCAATGCCGCCGGTCAGCCGCCCGTCGAGTTCGCGCGCCATAACGACAGTCACTCATCCATGCACCTGGCACGCAGCGTGCCTTTCCAACGTTGGTTAATCGAGATGCTGGCTTGGTCTGTCCAAGGCCATCCTATTCAGACTCCTTCGGCTTTCGCGGACGACCCATCGGCTCGACCCGCTAACCTCAAGCTCACGCTGAAGAAAAAACTTTTCAAATGGCATCAAAGGGTTCTCAGTGATGGTTTGAAATTTGATACGCTTGAAATAAAAGCCAAGCACGACCTACGTAAACGCGCCAAGCGGCTTCGCTATGGTTTGCAATTCAGCGAATCATTGTTGCCAGCAACGAAACTAAAAAGCTATCGCAAACAGCTCTCGAGCATTCAAGACATATTGGGAGAGATGAACGACCTGTACGTCGCGCGCGAGAAATTCGAAGGCATTCGCGACGATCAACCACCGGCTTGGTTTGCGGTGGGTTGGATTGCGTCTCGCCTAGCCGTTTTGGATAAAGAAGCGAAAACGGCCTTCGCTGGACTCAAAAACGCCGACCACTTCTGGGACTAATTAGCAGGTAACGGCTACTGGACCATGGCTTGCGCAAACTCTTCGGCAACAAATGGCTGCAGATCTTCTATTTGCTCACCCACGCCAATCCAATACACCGGCACTGGCCGACACCCTTGAGCACCACTGGCGAGCGCGGCCAACACACCACCTTTGGCTGTGCCGTCGAGCTTGGTCACAATCAATCCCGTAAGCCCTAAGGCTTCATCAAATGCCTTGATCTGGGCGAGCGCGTTTTGTCCGGTGTTGCCATCAACCACCAGCAAGACCTCATGCGGGGCGCTGTCGTCGGCTTTGTTTATCACGCGGTGGATTTTCTTCAGCTCAGCCATCAAATTCAGTTGTGTGGGTAATCGGCCCGCCGTGTCAACCATCACCACATCCATTGACCGAGCCCGCCCCGCCGTCACCGCATCAAATGCCACCGCGGCTGGGTCGCCACCGTCTTGAGCGATGACCGCCACGTCGTTGCGTTGCCCCCACTCAATCAATTGCTCTCTGGCTGCAGCGCGAAAAGTATCGCCGGCTGCCAATAAAACGCTCGCGCCTCGCGCCCGCAAAGCGAAAGCCAATTTGCCGATTGAAGTGGTTTTTCCGGCACCATTGACCCCGGCAATCATCACCACGAGCGGTTTGGCCTCACCCACGTCAAACGGTTTTTCTAATACACGCAGGTGCTGGCTAACCACGCCCACTAGCGCTTGTCGCACCGCCTGCGGTTCACTCAAGCTCTGCTGACGGACTTGCTTGCGCAGGGCTTGGATCAGTGACTGGCTTGCCGGCACGCCCGCATCAGCCATAATAAGTGCTGATTCAAGGTCTTCGTAAAGGCTTTCATCAACGGTGCCCCCAGAAAAAAGGCCACCGATACTGCGCCCCGTTCGCGACAAACCTTGCTTCAGCCTTCCAACCCAGGGGGCCGGTGCAGGCGGGCTTGCCATGAGGCTTTCAGCGGGCTCAAGTTTTGAATTTTGGGGTGCGGGTGGGCCAGATGGATCTGACAGCTCAAGCGACTCGGGCAGGATTGGCGCTGCCTCTTGGGCATCGAGATCGGGGCTGGCCGAATCGGTTAGCGGTTTTTTTTTGCGGAAGAATCTAAACATGATGAAGAAGTATATTCGGATCGTCGCCGGTCAGTATCGAAGAACACCGATTGAGGTGCCAGATATTGAGGGCTTGCGCCCAACACCAGACCGGGTGCGCGAAACACTTTTCAATTGGCTCAACCACTTTTGGCAAGGCGAATTTGGCGACAAACAAGTCCTTGACCTCTTTGCGGGCAGCGGCGCGCTCGGGTTTGAAGCCGCTTCAAGGGGTGTTGGTCACGTTCAAATGGTAGAGTCAGACCCAAAGGCCATGGCCGCTTTGCGTATCCTTCGCGATCGGCTTAATGCCGATGCGGTTCGCATACAGGGTGGTTTGGCGCAAAGCGCGCTCACTCGGCTGGAAAATGATCGCTATGACTTGATTTTTTTGGACCCACCTTTCGGTAAAGGTTGGTTTCCTGACATTCTTGAGCAAGTCCTGCCGTTGCTCAAACCCAACGCCTTGGTGTACGCTGAAAGTGAGGAGCCTGTCCCGGTGCCAGATAACTATGTTGCATTGCGTCAAGCGCGCGCCGGTGCCGTACACTATCAATTACTTCAACGCACCGCATCGCTAAAATGATTACTGCCATTTACCCCGGTACTTTTGACCCCTTAACTCGCGGCCACGAAGATTTGGTTCGACGAGCCGCCGGTCTATTTGATGAAGTGGTTGTGGGCGTGGCATTCAGCCACGCCAAGAAACCTTTTTTCACCGTGCAAGAGAGGGTGGAAATCGCGCAAGAAGTACTTGGACACTACCCAAATGTTCGGGTGGCCAGTTTTGCGGGGCTTTTAAAAGACTTTGTGCGCGAGCAAAATGGTCGCGTCATTGTGCGAGGGTTGCGCGCCGTCTCAGATTTTGAATACGAATTTCAAATGGCTGGCATGAACCGTCACCTATTGCCTGAAGTCGAGACATTGTTCATGACACCTTCTGATCAATATCAGTTTATATCCGGTACTTTTGTGCGGGAAATCGCACTATTGGGCGGTGACGTGGGTAAGTTCGTGTTTCCATCTGTCGAGCGTTGGTTGCAAGCGAAATCAAAAGAAAGACTCGAGCAGTCTTGGCCGCATGGTCAAACACCGACGTCATAGTCACGGGTTATAGGCAGACTGTTATGGCATTGCGCATTACTGAAGAGTGCATCAACTGCGACGTCTGCGAGCCACAGTGCCCGAACGATGCCATTTCAATGGGCCAAGAGATCTACGTAATCGATCCAATGGCCTGCACCGAGTGTGTCGGTCATTATGAAGAACCACAATGTAAGGTCGTCTGCCCGGTTGATTGCATTGAACTGCACCCTCAGTTTAAAGAAAACCAAGAAGCCTTGATGCTCAAATACAAACGCCTCACGAGCGGTCAAACGCTGGTCTGAACAATGGTTTTTACTCTGGTGGGGTCGCCTCTGGGTGCACCTTGACCAAGCGGCACGCCTGCCCCAACAAATTAGAAAACCAAGCAGCCACCAAGTCCCCCTCATCGACCACATCGATGGCGTGACCGCCACTGTATGCCTGCAATCTAACACTGTCGTCATCTTCAATGACATCCAAAACGATGTCCAAGCGCAACATACCAGGCGCTTTTAAGACCAAGCAATCATGCGCAATATCAATAGAGAGCTTGGCCAAGTCAGTAGCCTTTGATCGTTCAAGTTGCTGACACTGATCATCCACCAATAACCACCGGTGGTGATAGGCCAAAGCCTCCGGGTGCTCAGCGGCTGGCGCGTCAACAATCGGGTGGCAGGACATATTTGATTCCTTTCAATTTCAATTAATCAAAACAGGTATTGGCACCGTTTTCGGTGGCGCCATTGGCGATTCGATACCAAGATTATTAAGCGGGCCTGACAACACGAACGAGAGGTCTGATTGACGCGTTCGGATCTGAACGCCTTGGGTTTGCAAACTCAGGTCACCCTTTAATTTAAGACGTAGCGGCAAATTCGTCTGCCCTGTTCTCAGGTCCACTGATCCAGCGCTTGCCGTCAGGTTACCCCAAGCGCCCGCCGCCATGAGCGAATCCGCACGGGCAAAGCCATCAGACAGTTGCCACCGACTTTGAAATCGCTCAACCACCCACGCCCCGTCAACAGCAAGGCCCACTTGCTCAAGCGCCGCGTGAAATGACTCTGAAGCCTCAGGTGTTACTTTTAGTCCTTCGGCCTGCAAGGTGACTTCGCCGACCGGCACAGGATCAGCCTGTAATCGGGTGCTCAATAACAAACGATCAAGACTCAATAGGGGTTGCTCAACCACAACGCTATCGATGCGAGATCGCTGAACCACGTTTAATTGCTCGATTAAAAACGCCTCAACCTGTAACTCCCACCGCACACCCTCAAGCGCACCAAGCTGCTGCCAGCGCTGCTGATAGGTGCCTACACCCAACAATCCTTGATCACCCATTTGCATCAACAGCGATTGCCATTGCCTGCCTGTGCGCCAGAGGGTGACGTCGCTTAGCTGCGACGCCTTAACCCTTACTTGCCCACTTAGCAAGCCCTGCCACCCAAGGTCAAGACGAAATTGTCCAATGCTGAGCCAAGGCTGCTTGTCTTTCGGATCAAGCACCACCAAATCATCAGCCGAGAGAGCGAGCGTGGGCCAAGTAGACAGGTCTATCGGGCCATTCACCACAACGTGTGGGTGCACCCAATGCTTGAGTGCTTGCTTCAAAAAACCGTGACCGAGCGGCGTGTTAAGCACCACCAACAACAAGGCCAATATCAAAGCCAACAGAACCAGGAACCAAGCGCATGCTCTGATCAAAAGTCTCACGACGCAATGCCCCCCTTTGTTCAGTTTTTAGGCAACCACCCAGGCGGTATCGCCAGCGTGTCCTCGTGACCAATCAAACAATCGGTTGTTTGCATCCGAGTCGCTGACCATTGCGCCAATCGCGCGGCACTGACTCGACCCGTTTGCGCCACAGCTTCGACCATACCCTGATGCAGCAGATCTAACAACGCCCTGTGCTGCGTACTTAATTGCCATGCACTGTCACCACGCACCACCGTAAACTGCTCAGTTTGCAAACATTGCGCCAAGACAGCGGCCGCCTGCGGACCAGCAGCCGCCCCAAAACCTTTATCAGTCATCTGGTGTGCATGAAATGCCGTCAACAAATCCTCATCAGCCTCATGCGCCGGAAGCCAAGCCGAACGGCCGTCATAAGTGAGCACTGTGTAAAAAGGCGTTTTGAGCGCGCCACAAAATCGTGTGATCCAAGCCGGGGAAATCAAATCAAACAATGCTGCCGCTGTCACCATATCCGGCTTTGATTCAAGCAGAACGCGCTCAATGTCTTTGTTTAAGTCGGCCCTGAGCCAACGGATCAAAACAGTTTTATCCGCCTTGCGCACTTGCAAGCCATCGGATTGCTCGGACAAGATTTCATCGGCCCATTGGGCTGTCAACTGGCGTGATGCATCAAGTAGGGCTTGGTCGTTGTCAACGAGCGTCCATTCTTGCTTGTCACCAAACAAAGGCACAAGTGCACGCATGTTTGACCCGCTGCCAGAACCCAAGTCAAGTAAGCGCAAGCCAGGCAAATCAGCGCCATAGCGCTGGCGCAAATAATCCAGCATGGCGGCCTGCACCGATGCACTGCGACTGGCATGGTCCACCGGCTCGCGCAAGCCCAGCCAATGGGATGAAAACCCACTCATGCTGACCTCGGCTCAAGAATAAATTGTGATTTCAACATGTCAGAAAAGTAACCCTCTTTGGCGTGTAATTCGTCAAATGACCCCGCTTGCACAATCTTGCCATCAACCACCACCAACACCACATCAGCCCGTTTGATCGTCGAGAGACGATGCGCAATCACCAGCGTCGTTCGTGCTTGGCGAACACGCTCAAAGGCTTGAACCACAGCGGCTTCGGTCTTTGGATCGAGGGCGCTGGTCGCCTCGTCAAGAATCAAAATAGGGGGATCTTTTAATAGCGCCCGCGCAATCGACAGTCGCTGGCGCTCACCACCCGACAAGGAACGGCCCCGTTCGCCCGCCAAAGACTCAAAACCATGCGGCAACTGCTCAATAAATTCAAGCGCACACGCTTGGCTGGCAGCTTGGCGCAACTGCTCCTCAGTGGCCTGCGGATTCCCCACACGCAAGTTTTCTGCCACAGAACGGTTAAAGAGCAATGTCTCCTGAAAAACCACACCAATATTGCGCCTCAGGCCTGAGAGCGTGAACTGCCGGATGTCGATACCATCGATCAATATCGCGCCGTGTTGTGGGTCAAAGAGTCGATAGAGCAACGCTAGGGCTGTTGTCTTACCCGCGCCCGAAGGCCCCACCAATGCCACTGTCTGCCCAGGCATGACTTGAAAGCTCATTGCATCGACCGCTTGGCGACGCTCGTCGTAACCAAACCCTACCGCATCGAAAGTAATCGCCCCTCTCAAGCGACCTGGTTCACGCGCGTTCGGTGCTTCAGGCACTTGCGCATTGACATCCATCACTTCAAAAAACTCACGCAACTTGGGGGCTTCGAGCGACAAGCGATTGGCAAACCCGACCGCTTGCTCCAAACGACCAATGATGAGCCCGGCAAAGCCAATAAAGGTGACGATTTCACCAATTGAAATCTGCCCGTGCGTAAACAACCAAAGACCCAGCAATAACATCGCCAAGACGGCAAGTGTGGTTGCTGAGCGCGACAGCACGGTGATGACAGCCCACCATGACAGTGCTGGAAATTGGGCCCTTAAGACTTGCTCACTTAACGTCTTTAGCGTGCCTACCTCTTGTTGCACCCGAGTAAAGCTTTGCACCAATGCCACATTACCCAGGGTATCGGCCACATGCTCAGCCAAGGCTGAATGGTGATGTTCAACCGTTCTTTGCAGAACATCCGTTTGACGCAACACAAAAGTCGTCATTGCCACAAACAAAACACACAATGCCAGTAATAGGCAAGCCATTTGCCAATTCAAAAAGAAGGCAACTGGTATCAACACCACAATGGCCAAAAAGGCGGCCAAGTGATCCCGAAAGAAACTCAACCAGATTGACCACAAGGCATCAGTGCCTTGCAACATGATCTTCATCAAGCGGCCGGAATGCTTTAAGTCGCGGTGGTGTGTGGGCAACTGCAATACATGCTCAAAATAATCTCGCAACACCACGTGCCGCTGGGCGTGCGCCAAACGGTCTGCAAACAAAGCAACCAGTACCCCGCTCACGATGGCAAACAGCCCAACCAACACCCACGCGGACAACAGCGGTGTGAGTGCCGACCAAAGTACATTTGAATGAATAGTCGCATCACTGGTCTGTCGAATCAAAACATCAATCACTCGCCCAAACAAAATGGGTTCGGCGAACACCGCACAGACTAGGAAAAGGTTAGCCAAAGCCAACCACCAACCGGTGCGCTTTTGTGCACCGAGCAAAGCCAAGACGCGAGCGTAAAGGCGTAGCCAAGGCATGATTTACTGCCCGCTTTCGAACCCAGCCCGAGCAATGCTCGCGACAGGCTGCAAAGGGTTTTGCGCGTGCTGAAGGCTTTGAATAAAAACGCACGGCTGCACCTCATCGGGCACAGCAAGCCATCCCTTTTCGCATAAAAATTCGCCCACTGAGAGTTTTGCGCTCAAGACCGAAAGTGGAATAACCACCCAAAGCCCACCCATGAACAGCGCTAATAATGGCAGCGCTTGAGGATGGGTGAAGACCAACGGCAACGCTAACAACAGGCCAAATACAGTGTGCAAACCAAAGACCTGTGTTGCCGTTGACCAACCCAGCGAAGCATCATCACGATTTTGTGCCGCCCAAGTGGCTCGCTTGCCCAACAATAAGCCCAACACAGCAAGCGTTTGAGAAAACCACAACACGGGGCTGATCACAATCGAGAAGAATGTTTCAAGCAAGACCCCAAAAACAAACCGACCCGCACCACCAAATGCCCTGCGTTGGGCTACTTGTAGCAGTACCACGACAACACTCACTAATTTTGGCGCAAGAATTAGGATCCATAAGCTCGCCAATGCAGCCCACAGGTAGCTGAGGTCAAGCGCCGCCGAAACGGTCGGTGTGGTGCTGACCAAAGCCACCATGGCAACAGTACCCAGTAACCAAGCCGGCCCAGCCAGAAACATCAGAATGGCCAAAATCAATTGCACTCGGCTGGTGGTTTTTAAACCGGGTAACGTCAGAAAATGAAGGTATTGCATGTTGCCAGCACACCAGCGCAAGTCGCGCTGAACGAAGTCCAGCAAGTTCAGCGGGTTTTCTTCAAAACTTTCGTCCTCGATTGGTAGCACCCTGACTTCACTGCCTGAGCGACGCATCAATACTGCTTCGAGCTGATCATGACTGAGTACGTGAACCGGTTGACCACGGCGGTCATTCAAGATGGGTAATTGGCAGTGCTCAATAAAGGGCTTGAGTCTGATGGCCGCATTGTGTCCCCAGTAAGGACCACAATCACCTTGCCACCAAGCGCTGCCCAATGTGTATGAACGCATGCCCAATCGCATGCCAAACTGAAAGAACCGGGTAAAGGCGCTTCTCGATGGCAGGCCCACAACCAAGCCTTGCAAGATGCCGATTTCCGGTCGACGGTCCATGGTATCGACCAAGCGGTTTAGCGCTTGGGCACTCATTAAGCTATCGGCATCAAGCACCACGGCCAGTTCGTGATCGCGGCCCCACTGCTGACAAAAGTCTTTGATGTTGCCCGCTTTAAAACCCGTGTTCACGTCACGACGCCTGTAGGTGATTGCCATCTGTTCACGCCAACGCTCGGTCACGATAGCAATCGCCTCGGTCTCTTTGACGATCCAAGTCTCATCGGCTGTATCACTGAGCACATAGAGTTGGAATCGTTGCATTGATTCACTGACCAGCAAGCTGTCCAGCATGAGATTGATGTTTCGCACCAAGCGCGCAGGCGCCTCGTTGCGGATGCACAACAACAATGCTGTTTTGGATGGATTAACAGCGTGCTCAACGCTCTCGAGTCCTGACTCAGCAAAAATGGACGGACTGACTTTTTCTAAGGGATTGGCATAAAAAAGCATGAGCCACAAACCAATCATGCCATTACAAAACCCCACAGCCAACCACGGCATGGTCGTTACGACCGCAAACAAAATAACACCATCAAGCCAACCGAAACCGCTAGGTGACAAGGCTTGCGCCATCAAACCAAGCACGCCAAAAGAACAAATCATGACCAATAAAACGAGCAAGACACGTCTACGCGCCATCATCGCTGCACCATAATAAGCAGGGTTAAAATAAGCATTGGGGTTTGCAACGGCGTTCCGGTGCGGGTTCAGGATATCGTTCAATAATGTCGCCGAACGATGGCCCTTGAATTTGAAAGTCGGCATATTATAAGTGACTCAGGCATATGCCGGCGACAAATCTCCATTTATCACAGGCCATTTTGACGTGAAAATTTCTTCAGTGGCGGCGCGTGCCCTTTGGTACGTCAACCCAAGTCATGCCGAGATATGGGCTGACACCCTTCATGCACAGCCAAACGATGACTGCTTGGTTCGCGCCTTGCACAGCGCCGTGAGTCGCGGCACAGAATCTCTTGTGTTTCACGGCCAAGTACCCGAAAGTGAGTATTCGCGGATGCGGGCGCCAGCCATGGGCGGTCACTTCCCCTTTCCCGTCAAATATGGTTATTGCCACGTGGGTTTGGTTGAGCAAGGTCCCGCTGAGCTTGAGGGTCAGCGTGTGTTTTCTCTTTGGCCTCACCAAACTGCGTTTTTCGCCCCGGCAGCTAGCCTTTGCCGCCTACCGGACGCCTTACCAGGCAACCGAGCTGTGCTGGCCGCCAACATGGAAACAGCCCTAAATGCCGTTTGGACCGCTAAAGTCGGGCCAGCCGATCGTATCGCTGTGGTCGGTGGCGGCGTTGTGGGCCTGTTGGTGGCCTATTTGTGTGGGCAATTACCCGGTGCACAAGTGACCGTCATTGACCTGCACCGAGGACGCGCCACACTTTGCCACACCTTGGGCGTTGAGTACGCTCACCCCGAAGACCTCAGCGATAGCGGTACCGACAGCCCATCAGCCATCAACAATTGCGACGTTGTGTTTCACACCAGCGGTCATCCCGCAGGCCTCGCGACCGCCCTTGGGCTCGCTGGGGAGGAGGCCACGGTGGTAGAACTGAGCTGGTTTGGCACGCGACAAGTCGAGGTGCCCCTAGGGCAAGCTTTTCACAGCCGACAGCTGCGATTGTTATCGTGCCAAGTCGGCCATATTGAGGCCGACCATCGCCCACGCTGGAATTACCGGCGACGTTTACAAGCAGCCCTTGATCTTTTGCTTGACGACCGCCTAGACCACTTATTGGCACCGGCGGTCGATTTCGACCGCGTGCCTGAATGTTTGGGTCAATTACTCGACCCCACACACCCAGCCTTATGCCAGGTGATCGACTATCCAACAAGGAGCTAGTATGTTTGCTATCGAAGTTCGTGACCACATCATGATTGCGCACTCTTTTAAAGGTGAAGTGTTTGGTCCTGCTCAAGCGCTGCACGGCGCCACCTTTGTGGTTGATGCGGCATTTTTTGCCAAGTCGCTTGATGCCAATAGCATCGTGATTGATATTGGTCGCGCCATGGACGTTTTAAAAGCACTTTTGCAACCCTTAAACTATAAAAACCTTGACGACGTACCAGCATTCAAAAACCTCAACACGACCACCGAGTTCTTAACCAAATACGTGTTCGATGGCTTGGCCACCGCCGCCCGACAAAATGAGCTCGGTCGAGCTGGGCAAGAATTACATGCCATTCGCGTCACCATCTCCGAGTCACACGTGGCACGCGCCTACTATGAAGCTGAGCTGTGGCCACAAAAATAACGTTTGCCTACCCTGGTGACATTGACACCTTAACTGGCGGCTATCTTTACGACAAACACGTCATGCTTGGTCTACAAGACCTGGGCTGGGACGTGCAGCGACTGAGTCTGGGCGATGGATTTCCAACGCCCAGTCCAAACACCTTAGACCAAGCCATCAATCAACTGATGGCAGTCGGCACGGATCAACTATTGTTGATCGACGGCTTGGCATTGGGTGGTTTTGGGGAGCGCGCTGAGGCTTTGTCCAAGCGCCACCCTTACATCGCCTTGGTGCACCACCCCTTGGCAAAAGAATCGGGTTTAACGGCTCAACAAGCCAAGGCACTTTTTGAGAGCGAGAAGCCAACACTGGATCATGCCTCATGTGTTGTGGTGACAAGCCCCACCACTGCCGATACGCTGGTGGCCGAATACGAGGTCCCCCGTCAAAACATCCATGTTGTGATTCCTGGCCTTGATCGCCCACCTCAGCGCGTTCAATCAACACCATCCATCACATCTAAAAACAGCCCTCTTCAGTTTCTGGCTGTTGGTGCTTTGGTGCCACGCAAAGGCTTTGACGTTTTGCTTGAGGCCTTGCACTTTGTGGCAAACCACGCTTGGTCACTCACGATCGTGGGCGATACCAGCCGCTCGCCCCAAACCACCGTAGCAATTAAGACTCAAATCAACGCCTTGGGTTTGACCTCGCGCGTGATGCTGGCAGGCTCGCTTTCTCCCAAAGCTTTGGCTGAGCAATATCACCGTGCTGATGTGTTCGTACTGGCGTCTCATTACGAAGGCTACGGCATGGCTTACGCCGAAGCACTGTCGTGGGGTCTGCCGGTGATCGGCACCACGGGTGGTGCCGTTGCGCAAACCGTTCCCACCGAGACTGGTCTATTGGTCGCGCCCGGACAGCCCGAGGCTTTCGCCGCTGCCCTGATGCAAGTACTCAAAGACCCCATCAAACGCGAACGCATGAGACTAGCCGCACAACGGCACGGCCAGCAATTACCCACTTGGGCAGACACGGCGCAAGCCTTTTCGCAAGTGCTCTCAAGGGTTTAAGCAGAGGTTTTTAGGTCGCACTCGATGAGTAAGTCTTCATCAAGTTGGTAGGCCTGCATCCGAAATCGCTGGGCTTGGGCCAAGTTACTAAGCGGCGGTCTTATCACGCCTGGCGTACCCGCACCCAACAACATCGCTGCACTCAGAAAATGCAAATAATCGACGCTGTTGGTTGCCATAAAACCCGAAATGGTGGCCGGCCCACCCTCTACCAATACCCGCTTGCAACCGGCTTGTTCTAGCCATTGCAGCACCAGTAAAGGCGACATTTTCCCGTTGTCATCGAGCGCTAGCGTTACCACCGTCACGTGTGCCGGTAATAGCAAGTCCGTCGCCTGTCTAGCGCTCATGACCACAGTCTTGGCGGCTTGGTCGTTCAGTAACTGGGATTGGCTCGGCACTCGGCCTTTCGGGTCAAGGACAACCCGCATGGGATTTGTCCCATCGACCAATCGAACCGTGAGCTTGGGGTCATCAGCGACCACTGAGCCCACGCCAACCACCACCACATCAGCCCAAGCCCGCAGGGCGTGTAAGTGTCTAAGCCCCCCGGCGCCATTGATATATTTGGATTGACCAGAGGCTGTGGCGACCTGTCCGTCAAGCGACTGACCGATCTGGGCGATCACTATTGAACCAGTCGAGCTTGATTTGGGCGCTTTCGGCACCCAAGATTCGCGTTCATGAACACGATTATTTGACAAAGTGTGCATTCCTCAAAAAAAATCTATTTTGCAGGTGTTGCAACTGCGGGTAATCCCGCTATTCGGTGGAAATTCACTGTAAGATCAGAATAAATATTAAACCTTTGTGGCAATCCTTTGTCTTATTTACTTTGCCACCTAATGGCCTCTCACATTGTCACTATTGCCATATAGCCTCTCCTCGATGAACACCGCCATCAATCAGTCATCTTTGAAACCACGCCTCGCATCTGAATGCTTAATTCAAGTGGAGAGGTCGGTCAGCGAACTTCGACGAGGCCGCGCATTGCCCATCACTTCTGATCGCAATGCTCGATTGATTGCGGCCATCGAGACCATTGATCCGGAAGTTCTTGAGCAGTTTCAAGCAGCACCTGCGTCATCGACCTACGTTTTGATTACAGGTCAGCGTGCCAAACGTCTGGGGTTCAATGCGCCAGAGCACGAAACGATCTATCGCCTGTCCTCACCAAATGGCCTACCGATCGACGAGCTGCGCGCCATCACCGATCCCATTTGGTCAAAAGACCGCGCCACGCTGCCAACCGATCTGTCGACGAGGTGGTCATTGAGCGAATGCGACGATGTTGACGCGATGTGCATCAAGCTCATTAAGCACGCTGAGCTCTTGCCGGCCGCCATTGTCACCGATATCAAAGACACAACCAATGCCAGTCCTTGGTCGGTTGAGTCGAGCCAAATTTTGCAGGGCATTGAGCAACAAGCGCGCTCCTTGCAAGTGGTGAGCGAGGCAAAAGTGCCGCTTGAGGATGCTGAACGGGCTCGGATCGTAGCCTTTCGCCCAACCGATGGGGGCACGGAGCATTTGGCCATTGTGGTTGGCGAGCCAGACTTAACCCAGCCGGTACTGATTCGCATGCACTCTGAGTGCTTTACGGGAGACCTTTTGGGCTCTTTGCGCTGCGACTGTGGACCTCAATTGCGTGGCGCCATTGCTCAAATGGCGCAGGCTGGTAGCGGCATTTTGTTGTACCTCGCTCAAGAAGGCCGAGGCATTGGTCTGATCAACAAGCTGCGTGCCTATCAACTACAAGATGCTGGGCTTGACACGGTTGATGCCAACCTCGCATTGGGGTTTGAAGAAGACGAGAGAGATTACTTGCCCGCTGCACAAATGCTTCAGTTACTCGGGGTTAAGAGTGTTCGCTTGATGACCAATAATCCCAGAAAAGTCCAAGCCTTGAATAATCTAGGCATTGAAGTCGTTGAGCGGGTCGCACACGTGATGGCAGCCAATCAACACAACAGCGGTTATTTGTTCACCAAAGGCACACGCGGTGGCCATCTGTTTAACGCCAGTCAATCGCCCAAGCCCCCAACAACCCGCAACCAAGACTAGCGGTTTTTTAACGCATCATTAACGGCACCAGCACTTGGCCGCCCAAATCTCAGTCGGCTTGACGATTGTTGCCGTGATTGATTGGCACTCTTGCTCATCGATCAAATTTGGGCAGGCTTGAAACAGTCGTTGTGGGTGCAAGCGCCAAGATTGTTATTTTCTGGGGCGAGACAGTACGTGCCCGGGGCGTGCGCCGGTTGCCTTGCCATGATCCCAAACCACAACACCATTCACAATCACAGCATGAATGCCTCGTGCCATCGCAATGGGATTTTCGTATGTCGCCACTTCGTCAACCGTCTCTTCGTCAAACAAAGTGAGGTCTGCATACGCCCCCTCTTTGAGGATGCCACGATCTGTCAGCCCAAAGTTGACAGCCGTCAAACCGGTCATCTTGTGTACCGCCGTCTCGAGTGAAAACAGGCCTAACTCACGTCGATAGTGTCCAAGAACACGAGGAAATGTTGACCAAAGCCTAGGGTGCGGTGACGCATCGTGAGGCAAGCCATCAGAGCCAACCATGGTTGGTGCGAATTGCAGAATTTTTTGTACATCGCCTTCGTCCATACGGAAATAGATCGCGCCGGCAGGGAGCAATCGATCAACGGCATCAGCTTGAGATACACCCATTTTCTCAGCAATTTTGTCCAAATCTTGCCCGGCATACTCGGGTAATGATTTAGACCACGTCACGATGACACGCGAAGATGTTTGTGCGCGGCTCATCGAGAGCACAGTAGAGCCCGCCGTGTATGGATAGCAATCCAAACAGATCGGCTGCTTTGCCATGCTTTGGCGGATAAACTCGAGCGTCTCATCCGAGCGACCATGGTTTTTCGCGCCAACTAACTTGTGGTGCGAGATAACCACCGGCACACCCACCTCCCGGCCAATACGGAATGTTTCCTCGAGCGAATCCATGATGCCGTCAGCCTCATCGCGCATGTGCGTGCAGTACAAACCGTTGTAATCCTTGAGGGGCCGACAAATTTCAATCACCTCTTCAGTGGGTGAAGCGACAGCGGGCTCATAAAACAGGCCTGTTGACACACCGATGGCACCAGCCTGCATTGCCTCGACCACGAGTTCGCGCATCGCTTGAATTTGTTCAGTGGTTGCCGGCTTTTCAAAATCATCCATCGTTGCCACGCGCAGCGTTGTGTGACCCACCAACATCGCCCGATTGGTCGTTGAAGGCTCAGCACGCAATGCATCCAAATACGACTTGAAGCTGGGAAATCGGAACCAACCCCCCTCATCATCCAACAAGTTCAAGGGTGGGGTGACGGGGTCAGGAATAGGTCTGGGCATCGGGGCAAGAGACACCCCGCAATTGCCCCCAATGATGGTGGTCACGCCTTGGCTGACCTTTGGCGTCATCTCAGGGTTGGATAACATCATGCGATCGTCATGGGTATGGGCATCAATAAAGCCTGGTGCGGCAACCTGTCCCTTTAGATCAATTTCTTCCTTTGCGGTACATTCAGAGAGATGACCTATTTTGACAATACGATCGCCGTTAATGCCAATATCCGCATGAAACCGATCAGCACCCGTTCCATCAATCACCGTCGCATTTCTAATTAGCAAATCAAACTGTGTGCTCATTGCCTCACTCTCCAAATAGACTGCAAAAATCAAAAAAGGATCAAGCCACAATTTTGCGCCTTTGTCGCCGAATCACAAAAAAGCCTGACAGAGACTGTGGCGACTCGCAAACACTGTACGGGTGTGGCACCCAGAAGCAGCAGATCAACTTTTTAGAGCAGGTTCCGACCATTCGGGCCGGTGATTCGTTTTAAATCGGCGCGAACCAGCCACTGGGGCAATACGAATGACAATGCCGCGCTAGACGTTAAACAGGAAATTCAACACGTCACCATCGACCACCACATATTCTTTGCCTTCAGCCCTGAGTTTGCCGGCTTCTTTTGCGCCCTGCTCGCCTTTGTGCGCAATGTAATCATCAAACGCCACGGTTTGCGCCCGAATAAAACCGCGCTCAAAATCGGTGTGAATCACACCAGCGGCCTGTGGTGCGGTGGCCCCGATAGGCACCGTCCAAGCGCGAACCTCTTTGACCCCAGCCGTAAAATAAGTTTGTAGCCCTAATAATTTGAAAGCGGCTCGAATCAGTCGATCGAGACCGGGCTCTTCCATACCCATGTCCTGCAGAAAAACCGTTTTGTCTTCATCGGACAAGTCAGCCATTTCAGCTTCCATGGCAGCGCAAATGGCAACCACGGGTGCTTGCTGTTTGGCGGCATAGGCTTGGAGTTTTTCCAGCAGCGGGTTGTCTTTAAAGCCTTGGTCACTGACGTTACCCACGTACATGGCGGGCTTGGCCGTGATGAAGCAAAGGGGTTTTAAAAGCAGCTGATCATCTTTGGCCAGATCCATGGTACGAATGGGTTTGCCTTGATCAAGATGGACCACACAAGCCTGCAACAACACGACCAGTCGCTGCGCATCCTTGTCACCCGCCCGTGCATTTTTATTTTGTCGATGCAGCGATTTCTCAGCCGTTTGCAGGTCGGCCAAGGCCAACTCTGTCTCTATGACTTCGATGTCAGCAATCGGGTCGACACGACCAGAGACGTGAATGACATTGTCATCTTCAAAACAACGCACAACGTTCACGATGGCATCCGTTTCACGGATGTGCGATAGAAACTGGTTACCCAACCCTTCACCTTGACTCGCACCCGCGACCAAGCCAGCAATATCCACAAACTCGACCGTGGCGGCTAGCACTCTTTCAGGGTGCACAATATCAGCAAGCTTTTGCAAACGCGGGTCAGGCACTTCCACCACGCCCACGTTCGGTTCAATCGTACAGAACGGATAGTTTTCAGCGGCGATTTGCGCCTTGGTTAAAGCGTTAAAAAGCGTCGATTTACCGACGTTGGGAAGACCAACGATGCCACACTGCAATGCCATGAGAATTCCATAAAAATGTCAAAGTTGCCTCAGTTTAACCCCGTAGTCTCCTGACCTTGCGGCATGGTATCTTGCCAAAAAGGATTGACGCTTACTCATGATGAAAAAAAATCACTGCACGCCATGAACCAAAGCCCTGCACTGGCCCATCCCGCCTTAGTTGCTCGCCTTCAGCAACCCCTCGCATCCTTACCAGACATGTTGCGTGCGGTCACCAAAGAAAGGCCTGAACACTTGGCCTTGGTTTTGGAGGACGAGTCACTGACGTACGGTGCGTTCGATGCCTTGGTTGATGCGGTAGCCGCTAGCCTACAGCGCGATGGCCTCACCCAAGGACAAGTGGTTGCCATCTGCGCGAAAACATCGCTACGCTATGTTGCACTTTATTACGGCACGCTTCGAGCCGGTGGCGTTGTGGCACCGTTGCCCCCATCAGCCACGGCCGATAACCTTTCAGCCATGCTAGAAAACAGCCAAGCGGGTTGGTTATTCATTGACCAGCCCATCAACGCTCACTGGCCGGTTCAACAAATTGCCACAGCATTGCACCGTCTAGCAATTGATGACAGCGACGCCGCGGTTGCGTGGTCAACTTGGCTTTCGAACACCAGCCCACTGAGTGCTGTCGTGATCGAACCCTCTTCACCCTTTAATCTCATCTACTCTTCAGGCACCACCGGCGCACCCAAAGGCATCATGCAGCCCTGCGGCATGCGCTGGTCACACGCGCAGCGCGCTTGGCAGACCGGCTACCGTTCCGAGTCGGTTTTGCTGACAGCAACACCGCTCTACTCCAACACCACGTTAGTGGCCCTATTACCTGCCTTGGCGCTCGGTGCCACTTGCGTCATGATGGCGAAATTCGATCCCCTGGTGTACTTACAATTGGCCCAGCGTTATGCTGTCACCCATACGATCTTGGTGCCGATCCAATACCAGCGCATACTCGATCAGCCTGAGTTTGACGACTTCGATTTATCAAGTTTTCAGTGCAAGTTTTCCACCAGTGCACCTTTCTCTGCGGCACTCAAAGCCGCCGTGCTCAAGCGGTGGCCTGGCAACCTCACCGAAATTTACGGCATGACTGAAGGTGGTGGGCGCTGCGAACTTCGTGCCCACGACGATCAAACCAAGTTACACACTGTCGGACAGCCCGCAAGCGGCTGTGATATTCGAATTATCGATGATCAGGGCATCGAATTGGCGCGCGGACAGCTCGGCGAAATCGTCGGTCGATCAGCCGCCATGATGGTGGGTTACCATCACCAACCCGACAAAACACGTGAAGTCGAATGGTTTAGCCCCGAAGGGCTGCGCTTTATTCGCACCGGTGATGTGGGGCGCTTTGATGAAGATGGCTTTTTGATTCTCGGTGATCGAAAAAAAGACATGTTGATTTCAGGCGGCTTCAATATTTACCCCACTGACCTAGAAAGTGAGCTGGCACAGCACGTGGCCGTGGCAGATTGTGCGGTGGTTGGTGTGGCTTCAAAACGCTGGGGTGAAACACCAGTGGCGTTTGTGGTGCTAAAAGACAAACAAAGCACAGACGCTCAGACCCTCTTGCAGTGGACCAACACTCGGGTGGGTAAAACGCAGCGCTTGGCACGGTTAGAAATTGTCGATGAACTGCCACGCAATGCAATTGGCAAAGTTCTAAAGCGCGAGCTTCGTGAAGACTTCGCCTCACGCCACGGAGAACTTGACTAGGATTGATTTGACAGGATTGATGCCTGTTAGGTCAGGCCGGCTTCTTTTAACCAACGAAAGGCCAGCCAAGCAATCATCAGTGGGCCAAAGTTAAACAACGCATGCAAAATGATTGCTGCGCCGATACCGCGATTGACTCGAATCCATCCCAAGACCAAACCGGTGAACCACTGCGGCAATACCAAAAGTGGGTACATCCACCACGCCACTGAGGTGAGCGTGAAGTTATAGATGTGTAAGGCCGCAAAAGCAGCCACTGACACGTGAAATACCCATCCAAACCAATGCCGATAAAGCCGCAACCATGGTCGGACAGCGGCTGATGGCACTCGGGCTTGGCGTGTGAGCCGATAGATCAACAAAACAGCAACAACAAACATCATCGACTGGGCAAAGCCGACACCTTGCCAAAGTGCCAGTACCAAAAAGGGTATCAGCCACAAGGCCATAGCCGGCCGACGCAGGCCATATCGAAACAACATTTCTTCGACCAAAGGCGCCCACACCAAAGCCAAAAGCCAGGGCAAGTTCTCTGGGTCGACCCGGTGGGTCGCACCGGCTTGATTGGCCACACTCATCACGATTGGGCCAAATAAGAATAAATTGATCCCCCAAAGGATGCCTGCCCACACCAGCAGCCGACCCAAGCCAATGTTAGGTAACCAGTCAAGCAACCATGCTGGTTGGGGCGAAACTTGGCGGCAACGATATCCCAAACGCGGTCGCAAACAAAAGGCTAGAAAGTCACGCCATTCGTCAAGCCAACGCACAGCTCTAGGGCCTGTGTTGCGAGCCGTTTGGGTGGTGCTATTGGGTATCTGTGGTGGGTTCATCGCGGTGCAATTGCGTCACGGCTTTGCTGATTTGACCTTCGAGTAACAGCGCCATCACCGCGTCAATCCGGTCCAAACTTTTGTCAATAACAGGTTGCTCTTCTTGCCTAGGGGGATGCAGCACAAAGTCGGCCACACCTTGCTGCAGGCCCAAACGACGCGGGTGCCCGATACCTACTCTCAGCCTTAAAAAGTCAGGCGATCCTAGGCAGGCCTGAATGTCCCTCAAACCATTATGTCCCGCATGACCACCCCCGCGTTTACAACGAACTTGGCCCGGCAGTAGGTCAAGCTCATCGTGCACCACCAAAACCTCTTCGACGGGGATTTTGTAGAAGCGCGCCACTGCGGCAACCGATTGGCCCGAGCGATTCATGAAGGTGTTGGGCTTTAACAACCACAATTGGCGACCACCAAATCTTGCCTTGGCGACATCCCCAAAAAATGACTTTTCCGGGGAAAAGCGAGTACTCAATGCCTGCGCCCAGCGATCGACCAACCAAAACCCCACGTTGTGGCGCGTCTTTTCGTACTCGGCACCAGGGTTACCAAGACCAGCAATGAGTGTGATCGGCGTAGTATCCATAAATGCGCACCAGCAAAAAACGAAGAACAAAAAACAAACCCCGTTGACGATATCACCAACGGGGTCATGTGGGTGATATTCACCCACCCAGTAAATAGCAGACTTTAAGCGCTGGGCGCTTCTGCACCTGCATCTTGGGCATCATCGCCTTTCTTGGCAGCGGGGACGTTGACCGAAGCAATCAACGGATTCTCATCACCACCGTGAAACAAGTGTTTGACACCGACGGGCAACTTGATGTCTGCCAAGTGGATGGCATCACCCGCCACGGTAGCGGCCAAGTCAACCTCAATGAATTGTGGCAAATTGGCTGGCAAGCACTCGATCTCAAGCTCTGTCAAAACGTGTGTCACAACCGCGGCCATCAATTTAACCGCTGGTGAAATGTCGGCATTGATGAAATGCAACGGCACTTTGGTGTGAATGATTTTCTTGGCATCCACGCGCTGAAAATCAACGTGCAACACCAATTGCTTGTATGGGTGCCACTGTACTGAGCGCAAAAGCACTGACTGCTTTTGGCCTTCAACTAGCATATCCAACACCGATGCGTGGAACTGCTCTTTACGCAAAGCATGAAAGATTTCATTGTGATCGAGTTCGATGTTCAATGGGGCCTCTGTGCCACCATAAACAATGGCGGGTACGCGACCCGCATGGCGCAGGCGGCGGCTCGCACTCGATCCCTGAACGCTCCGTTTTGTTGCATTAAATTGCATTTTGAAACTCCAAAAGGGGTTATCCCCGTAAAAACCGGCACCGAACGTCGGCATCCGGTATCGACAAGTGGCCGCGACCAGCCACTGATCAGATTCGTAATTTTATAAAACCTAAGTGCTAGTCCACAAAAAGTGAACTGACTGATTCTGCGTGTGAAATACGCAGAATCGTTTCACCCAATAATGGTGCGCAGGACAATTGTCTGATTCGACCCGACGCCCGAGCCTCCTCTGACAGCGGAATCGAGTCCGTTACCACCACTTCATCGAGCGCAGATTCAACAATGCGCTCGACCGCGCCACCTGATAGCACGGCATGCGTACAGTAAGCGTAAACGGCGCCAGCCCCTTGCTCTTTGAGCGCAGTAGCAGCCTTACAGAGCGTGCCAGCGGTATCCACCATGTCATCCATGATGACGCAAGTGCGACCATCAACGTCACCGATGATATTCATCACTTCTGAGACATTGGCGCGTGGGCGACGCTTATCGATAATGGCCAAATCGGCTTCAAGTTGTTTGGCTAGCGCACGGGCCCGTACAACGCCACCAATGTCAGGCGACACCACCACCAAATTCGACAGGTTTCGACGCCAAATATCACCCAACAGAATGGGGCCAGCGTAGATATTGTCGACAGGAATATCAAAAAATCCTTGGATTTGATCCGCGTGCAAATCCATGGTCATGACGCGATTGACGCCAACCACTTGCAACATATTGGCCACCACCTTGGCAGATATCGCCACTCGCGCTGAGCGAGGACGCCGGTCTTGCCGAGCGTAACCAAAATAAGGAATCGCAGCGGTGATTCGACCCGCCGACGCGCGACGAAGCGCGTCGACCATCACCATCACTTCCATAAGATTGTCATTGGTGGGCGCACAGGTTGGCTGCAACACAAAAACGTCTTTGCCTCGCACGTTTTCGTTGACTTCAACCATCACCTCGCCGTCTGAAAAGCGGCCGACCGACATTTTGCCTAACGACATGTCGAGGTGATTTACCACATCGACTGCCAACCGGGTGTTGGCAGTGCCGGTGAAAATCATGAAATTTTCAGGAGCCATGTTGAACGAATCGCTACAACGAAGAAAAAAAAGCGACTGAAACGAGCCCGATGGACTGTGGCTTGTTCAACAGCTTACGAATATTGGCTGGGGAGGAAGGACTCGAACCCTCGCATGCCGGAATCAAAATCCGGTGCCTTAACCAACTTGGCCACTCCCCAACTTAGTCAACTGCCCAGTTATGCAAAGGATGAATCGGTAATCCATCACAAGCGTGAACTGTTTTTAAACCGCACTGCTCAAACTGCATTTTAGCCACCAATTGCTCGTAAGCAAAGATGGCCTCTCTCGGGCTATCAAACTCACTAAACAGACAAGCACCAGAACCCGTGAGACGAGACAACACACCTTGCGTTGCCAACCATTGCTGCGTGGTGCTCACCACAGGAAAAAGTTGCTTCACAACGGGCTCGAGATCGTTTCGCCCAAAAGCGTCAGATCCCGTAAATCGAACATTCACTCGATTTAGTCCGGAAAAGTCCGATATTTTGACGGGTTCGGAGTCTCGTGTCAAATCAGCGGCCCCAAATATCGTGGGCGTTGGCACACTGGCGGTGGGCTGAGTCACCACATAACTGTGGTGAGGGATAGATACGGGCTGGAATTGCTCGCCAATGCCCGTCACAAAGGCAGACTGTCCAAACAAAAAGAACGGCACATCCGCCCCTAAAGGCAATCCCAATGCCATCAGTTGTTGGCGCGTGAGGCCTGTACGCCAAAGGCGGTTAAGACCCAACAAAACGGTCGCAGCATCGCTAGAGCCCCCGCCTAGCCCACCGCCAGCTGGAATACGTTTGCGAATTGCAATGTGGGCACCTGTGCGCGTGCCGGTCGCTTGTTGCAACGCTTTAGCCGCACGTATAGCCAGATCGTCGGCTTGCGACCAAGTCATCGCGCTGCAAGGCTCACGCGAAATCACACCATCCGTTCTCAAATCGATTGTCACGGCATCACTGAGTGAAATCAATCGAAACAAAGACTCAAGCAAGTGATAGCCATCAACACGACGCCCCACCACGTGTAAAAACAGGTTTAGCTTGGCTGGGGCAGGTAAGTCATAAAGCATCAAGGCAGACTCATTGTGTCGACTGATTAATCACTAGGCGTAACACCACATCCCTTTGCTGGTGCTGGCTCGATAAGACCATGCGAGTCGGTCCTCTGCTGTCATACCGCTCAAACGAGACCTGCCAATTGGCTTGCGTGAAACGGGTCACTCGACCGACACTGTCGCGTGTGATGTTGGTGATGCCTGTGGCACTACCCAGACGCCCCTGAATCCAGTCTTCTAACGCATCGATGGGGACAGGTTCACCAATGGCTTGTTCCAACAAGGCAGTGGCGCTAGCCGCTCGCTGATCAGGCGCATCGGGTGTCCGTAACCCAGCGCCTGTGCCATCAACAGTCAATTGCGCCAATGTTGCGCCCAAGGGACTGCTCAACGACAAAACCCAACCTGTGCGGGTTTGATACCAACGGAAGTTACCTTGAACCGCTTGGGGTTGCTCATCAGGGCTTTGGGCACGCAGGGCAAACCGCCCTTGGCGCTCGAGCCCAACCCCATCAAGGGCAGGAGGGGTCGGTGTAGCACAAGCAGCCATCAAAAGACAAAGCAGAACGACCGGCAATCGTCTCGCCACAACGCCCTTTAACCCAGTCACGGCTCAACACCAAACCGTTTCAAGGTTTTTACCAGTGAGGCATTGGTGGCATCGATTTTCAGACCTTCAGCCCAAATCTCTCGGGCAGCGGCACGTCGACCGGTTACCCAAAGCAACTCACCAAGGTGCGCAGCGATTTCAGCCTCAGGCTTTAAAGCATAGGCCTGACGTAAGTACTGCTCGGCAATTTCGTTTTCACCCTGACGAAACTTCACCCAACCCAGGCTATCCAAGATGTACGGGTCTTCTGGAAGGATTTGATGCGCTCGCGCAATAAGCTCGTAGGCTTCGCCAAGTCGCAGGCCCCGATCGGCCAAGGAGTAACCCAGCGCGTTGTAAGCATGGGCGTAGCCAAGATCAAGGGCAATAACCGCACGCAGGTAAGTTTCCATTTCGTCGAAGCGAGACTGTTGCTCCAGCAGCATGGCCAATTCGTACTGAATTTCAACCGAGTCTGGCAGTGCTTGATTGGCTTTCTCAAGGCGCTCAATGGCTTGTTCATTTCTTTTGGCTTGGCGCAATATCTGCGACATGGTGAGCACACCAATCAGCTGCTCGTCCTCGTCAGCGGCTTGCAGCGCGTCAATCATTCGAATAGCCTCATCAACACGACCTTGTTCGGCTCGAATGCTGGCCTGACGCAAACGCGCCGAATAACGAGCGCCAGGATCATCGATGCGCCCTAAAAACTCGACTGCCCGATCTGGACTGCCTTGATCTTGTGCGATTCGCGCCAAGAGCGTGAAGGCATCGGCCAACGCAGCTCCTGCATCCGTGGCCCCTGAAGCCATTGATGCCTGGCGCTGAGACTGCACCGACACATACTCTTCAAGTAAACGCTGCGCTTGTTGCAGGCGATTGTCGCGGTAAGCGAGTTGTGCTCGAATAAAGAGGAGATCAAAGTCTTCAGGCGACTGCTCTGACATCAAACGGAGTTCAGTCAATGCTGCCTGAACATCGCCTTGATCGGCCAGCTTACCAGCGAGCATCAGGCGCAACTGCCGAGATTTGGGGTAGGCTCTGGCAAAGACTTGCGCCGTTTTAATGGCTTGGTCTGCGTCCACCGCCACGCCGTAATCAAGTACGCGCAGCGCGGCGTCTTCAGAGCTTGGCTTTAACGCCATGGCCGCCTGGGCTTCTTTTAGGGCGCGTGGATAGTTGCCTGCTGCTTTGGCCACATCCGCCAATGCCATGTGCGCTGGCAGCGTCGACTTGGCTTGACTGCCTGAGACCACTTGCTCAAGAATTTGTAGGGCTTGCGCGGGGTCGGGCATGCGTTTTAAGATGCCAATGGCGCGTGCCATCGCCTCGGTGGTGTCTTGGCTTTTATTAACCTCCACAATGAGTGCCGTGACCAACCCTTCGGTTTGTCCCGCCGCAGCACTAAGAGCCAGCTGAGTCGAGCGAGCCTCTTGGCTTTGAGGTTCACTGTTAACCCAAACCTGTGCGCCTTCTAAGGCACCCGTCACATCGCCCATAGCCGCGTACAACTCAACGGCCCGTTTAGCCAATCGAGGATCTGCTGTCTCTTGTGCGATTTCAAGCGTGGTGTTTGCAGCCGCTGCTATGGCGCCCCGCTGGACGGCGATTTCAGCCGCGAGGATCTTGTAGAGCAAGTCAGCGGTCATGCGCACATGAGGCAACTCACCGGCCCGCAGCGTCACCACTGCAGGGCGGACTTTGGGGGGTTGGGCTGGTTCAGTCGGGGCTTGCGCTCGGTTTTTTTGGGGCGAGATCGGCTGCAGCGGTGCCACCGGTTGCGCGCATGCAACCCCGGTCAACGCCAAAATTAAGGCGGTGGATGCCAGTTTGATCCGGTTTGGCCACATCGAAGCCTTGCTCAACTCTCTTACCCCTAAACGTTTCTGCACACGAGGATATCGCATTGATGGCAAAATAGGCACTGTGAATTTAGACTTCATCTTAGCACCCCAACATGCCTGAGTTACCTGAAGTTGAGACCACGCGAAAGGGTATTGAAAGGCTTGCCTTGGGGCAAGCACTGCTCAGCATGACAGTTCGAGAACGCCGATTGCGTTGGCCGATTTCAAATGCACTGCCTCAGGCCATTGCCAATACGACGCTTGCGAAGTGCGAACGCCGAGGCAAATATTTGTTATTGGGTTTTGACCCAGCCGGTACCCTTTTGGTTCACTTGGGCATGTCTGGTTCAATCCGTGCCGTGCCGGCCAATGCCCTGTGGCTCACCCATGACCACGTGCAATGGGTTTTTAGCGTAGGCATATGCCTACGCTACAACGATCCGCGCCGGTTCGGTTAAATCATGTGGCATCCAACCGAGGCTGGTGACGCGCAATCACACCCGCTATTGTCAAAACTAGGTATCGAGCCATTTGATTCAGCCTTTGACCCGGATTACCTACTGGCTGGGCTCAAGGGCAAAAAAATGTCGATCAAACAGCTCCTGCTGGCCGGTCATGTGGTCGTGGGTGTTGGTAACATTTACGCCTCTGAAAGCTTGTTTCGCGCCCGAATTCACCCGGCTCAATCAGCCGCAGATGTCACGCGAGCACAAGCCGTTCGCTTGGTGGCCGCGATCGTACAAACATTGACCGATGCGCTAGCGAGCGGAGGCAGTACCTTGCGCGACTATGTCGATGCCACCGGCGAACCCGGGGCTTATTTCGAACTTTACGCCGCGGTCTACGAAAAAAACGGTCAGCCCTGTCGTGTTTGTGACACCAAAATCAAACGCATTGTTCAAGGCCAACGGGCAACTTACTTTTGCCCGCGTTGCCAACGGCCACGAAGATCAACCGCAAAACTCAAACGCTCAGCACCTTGCCTGGATTGAGTAGGCCTTTGGGATCTAGTGCGTTCTTAATGTTGCGCATCAGACCGAGTTCAACAGCAGATTTGTAACGCGGCATTTCATCACGCTTGAGTTGCCCAATGCCATGCTCGGCACTAATTGACCCATTGAAGGCGGCCACGCTGTCGTGCACGAGCGCATAGATTTTGTCTTGCAGAGCCAACAATACCTCTTGTGGTTGTCCTTGAGCAGGCGCCACGTTGTAGTGCAAATTACCGTCACCCAAGTGACCAAACACGACATTGTGGACCCCTGGATAATCGGCTTGAATCGCAGTGTTCGTGACTTGTACAAACTCAGCAATGCGCGAGATCGGGATCGACACATCGTGCTTAATGCTTTTACCGAGCTCGGCCTCAGCTAACGGGATACTTTCACGCAAATGCCAAAAAGCTTTGCTTTGCGTGACATTTTGAGCAATCGCGGCGTCTTGCACCAGACCGTCCTCAATGGCTTGACCCAAGACCTCTTCAAACCGTGCCTGGGCGTGCTCAGCGCTTTCGCTGTCTGACAGCTCTAGCAACGCAAACCAAGGCGACTGCGCTGACTCGCCCTCAAACGGAATGCGTTGTTGATCAAACAACCGCACCACAGCCTGCAGCACTGGGCCGGCCATGACTTCAAATCCCGTCAGCGACGCGCCAAATCCTGCGCGCGCTTTTGACAAAAACGTCACGGCATCTTCCAATGAATTCAACGCAAACATGGCGGTTCGTTGCGCCACGGGCAAGGGATACAACTTTAAGGTCACCGCGGTGATGACGCCCAGTGTGCCCTCACTTCCAATAAAGAGGTCACGCAAGTCGTAACCGGTGTTGTCCTTGCGCAGGCCACGCAAACCATCCCAGATTTCACCCTCGGCGGTCACCACTTCAAGGCCTAAGGCGAGCTCACGGGTATTGCCGTAGCGCAGCACTTGGGTACCACCAGCATTGGTGGCCAAGTTGCCACCAATGGTGCAACTGCCCTCAGCGGCCAGACTCAAAGGAAACAATCGGTCTGCTTTTTGTGCGGCTTCTTGAAGCATTTGTAGTACACAACCCGCCTCGACGGTCATGGTGTCATTATCCGTGTCAATGGCACGAATGCGATTCAATCGGCTCGTCGCCAGTACCACTGCGGTTCCTGAATCATCAGGTGTGGCCCCACCACAGAGTCCGGTGTTACCGCCAACCGTCACAATCGGCACTTGGTGAGCCACGCAACACTTCACCACCGCGGCGACTTCATCGGTTGTCCCCGGGCGCACCACAGCTCGCGCAGCGCCTTTGTAACGGCCACGCCAATCAACGAGGTAGGGCTGAGCTTGTTCACCCGTCAACACATGTGATGCGCCAACAATCTCGATTAACTTCTCTAGCATTTCCCGTCTCCTGTCCCTGTGATGCCCGCGTCTGAAGCAACGCATTATTTAAGCCTTATTCTACGGTGCTGCCTAACCAACAACAAAAAAACCCGCACGGTTCGGGTTGAGCCCTCAAATTTGCGATAATAGTCCCAGTTTTTCTTAGTGCACGCCTTCTTTTACTCGCCCAAACCTTGGAAACAATCATGCCAACCACTGAGCTGCCCTTACATGCCTTCAAAGCGTATGACATCCGTGGTGAGGTACCTGGGGCGCTGAATGCGAACTTCGCCACCTTACTCGGTCGTAGCATGGCCGCAAGAGCGAGCGAGGCAGGCATTTCCGCCTTGGTCATTGGGTATGATGGCCGTCTGAGCAGCCCCGAGTTGTCGCAGGCGCTTGCCGATGGCATCCACGATGGTGGCATCAACACGCTAAACATCGGTATGGTACCCACACCCTTGGTTTATTTCGCAGCGCACACACTGGGCACAGGATCGGGCATTGCCATCACTGGCAGCCATAATCCACCCCAGTACAACGGCTTCAAAATGATGATGGCCGGTAGCGCACTTTACGGCGATGACATCACCTCGCTGCGCACTGAAATGATGCGACCCAAGGCCATTGCCTCCAAACGCGGTGAGGGGCAATCGATCAACGTTGTCGATGATTACATCACTCGAATCACAGCCGATGTTGTCCTTAAACGCCCCATGAAAATCGCCATTGACTGTGGCAATGGCGTGGCTGGTGTCATCGCGCCAGCATTGTTTAAGGCGCTAGGCTGTGAAGTTCATGAGCTCTTTTGTGAGGTGGATGGCCGGTTTCCCAATCACCATCCGGATCCCGCTGACCCCAAAAACTTGCAAGACCTGATTGCCGCTTTAAAAGAAACAGATTGCGAAATCGGCCTAGCCTTTGATGGCGACGGTGACCGCTTAGGCGTGGTGACCCGTTCGGGCGAAATCATCTGGCCCGATCGGCAAATGATTTTGTTTGCCCGCGACATCTTGATGCGTTTACCCAAAAGCCAAATTCTGTTTGACGTGAAGTGTAGTCGCCAACTCAGCCAAGCCATCACGGCAGCCGGTGGTGAACCACTGATGTGCCGCACAGGACACTCGTTGGTCAAAGCAAAACTGGCTGAGACGGGCGCACCCTTAGCGGGCGAAATGAGTGGACACATCTTTTTTAAGGAACGCTGGTTTGGCTTTGACGACGGTCTTTACACCGGCGCACGCTTGCTAGAAATCCTATCGCGTGATGCCAACCCGTCTGCTGTGCTTGAGTCCTTACCAACGGCTTTTTCAACGCCTGAACTCAAAATCGAAATGGCAGAAGGCGAGCCCTTTACTTTGATTGATGCCTTGCAGGAAAAAGGCGTTTTTAAAGGCGCAACCCAAATCAGCACCATTGATGGCGTACGCGTTGAATATGCCGATGGGTTTGGGTTGGCTCGCCCCTCAAACACCACGCCTGTGGTGGTGCTGCGTTTCGAGGGCGACACACCCATGGCACTCGAACGCATCCAAACACAGTTTCGCCAGCAGTTGCTGGCCATAAAAAGTGATATCCGCTTACCGTTTTAATCGAGGTTAACCTTGCATCTAGAAAAATTGGCACCCTGGCGCGACTTTTGTGAAGCGGTGCGCCAAGCCCGGCCGGACCCAGCCGCCATCCGGCTAATCAAAGCCGCGGGATTGTCTATTGATTTGAGTACGCAACGCCACTCGGCTGATTTTGAAGTCAATGCGCAGGCTCTTCTTAAAGTAGCGGGTTTTGAGCGCGCACGCGCCCATTTGTTTGATGGCCACCCTGTTAACGCGAGCGAACAACGCGCCGCGTTGCACACCGCATTGCGGGGCAGTCAGGCCCCAGAGGCTGTGGCACAAACCGTTTCCTCTTCGCTTGCGCGCATGGGTGAGTTCGTTGAGCAAACCAATGCAGCCAACCGCTACCAGAACATTGTCCACCTTGGTATCGGCGGCAGCGACTGGGGTCCACGGATGGTTTGGCAAGCATTGCGTGGTATTGGTACACGGCGTGAATTGCGTTTTGCCGCCAACATCGATGCGCACGCCATCACCAATGCCTTAGAAGGTTTGGATGCCAAGGACACCCTGTTGGTGATCGCTTCAAAATCATTCACCACGATTGAGTCCATCACCAATGCGCAATTTGCCTTAGACTGGATGAAGCGTGGCGGCGTCTTGGACCCTTTGGCACACACGGTGGCCTTGACTGCCAATCCCCAAGCTGCTCAAGCCTTTGGAGTGGCGCCAGAACGGACCTTTGCTTTTTGGGATTGGGTGGGTGGGCGCTACTCTGTTTGGTCTTCTATTGGCTTGACCATCGCGCTTGGGTTGGGCTGGCAAACTTTCATGGCGATGCTCGCCGGCGCACGTGCCATGGATGAGCACTTTTTAACCGCCCCCCCTGAAACAAATGCACCCATTCAGATGGCGTTATCAAGCGTCGCCAACTCCAGCGTGTTGGGGTTTCATTCTGAGGTCATTTGTCCATACGATGCTCGGCTGACTGACTTTGTACCGTGGTTGCAACAACTTCAAATGGAGTCTTTGGGCAAAGGCGTGACGCAAAATGGCGAGCCACTCGGTGTCAACGTGAGTCCTGCCACATGGGGTATGGCAGGCACAGACAGCCAGCACACCTTCTTTCAGTGGTTACATCAAGGGCAAGAAGGCGCACCTGTCGATTTCATCGCATGCCTTGAGCCAGACCATCCAAGCGCCAACCACCACCGACAATTGTTCACCAACTGCTTGGCACAACGGGCTGCGCTATGGCAAGGCAAGAGCAAGAAGCAAGCCTTCGATGCTCTGGTGGCCAAGGGCATGTCGCAGGAGCAAGCCGATGCACTGGCCAATCACTGTGTACATCCAGGGCTTAGGCCTTCGACTTTAATTGTTTTGCCCAGGCTCGATGCCCACCGACTCGGGGCCTTGCTCGCGCTTTACGAGCACAAGGTGTTCACGGCAGCAGTCTTGTGGGGCATCAACCCATTTGACCAGTGGGGGGTAGAGTTTGGCAAAACACTGGCGCGCCAATTGATCACAAACGCATCTGACCTCAGCGAATTTGACGCTTCAACACAGTTCTGGATGTCGACGTTAAACGAGCAACTACGCTAAACTAAAAAAAAGACCCAAAACCGTGAGGTTTTGGGTCAAATCCACCAAAGGAGGAGGGTGGAGGAGACAATCTTGCCGAGTTGACTTTCGGGCTTGCGATCTTGTTACTGAACTGAAACACCGCACACGGTTTGTAAGCAATAGACACCGAGGGATTAAAACATCAAGTTTTGCTTGGTAAAAACCCTAGCAAAAAACAGGCTTTTAAAATCGTATTAACAGCAACTGAACAGATAGTCATCACGCGTGAATCAACTATAACCAAAATTATGTTGCAATGCAAGGCAGAATTTTGACAATTTTCTCCTATGGCAGAGAAAATAATTGTTGCATCGCAACACGAATCAAGTCGATTTGAGCCTATCAACCAACGCATCAACCATTAAATTCGATAAGCACTTTTAGTCATAACTTTAGACACAAACGTCATGACGGCGGGTATCGGGGTTGGCAAAGATACAGCGCCATGCTGCTGTGCACTCTTGCGATGCCGGATCTCATCATCACGCATCTGAACCATCACTTGGCGGGAGCGTTCGTCGCTAGCTGGCAAAGTTTTGAGGTGCTGCGCCAGGTGGGCTTCGACTTGCCGCTCGGTTTCAGCCATAAAGCCCAGGTTGTAGCGCTCGCCTGCGCGGCTGGCCAAAGCACCAAGCGTAAACGAACCCAAATACCAGATCGGGTTCAGCAGGCTGGGACGACTGCTGAGCTCTTGTAAGCGTTGCGAACACCAAACCAAATGATCGACCTCTTCGTGTGCCGCTTCGCGCAATAACGCCCGAGTCTCATCTCGAACACCCGCCAAAGCCTGCCCTCTGTAGAGCGCTTGAGCACAAATTTCGCCCACGTGGTTGACACGCATCAGCCCAGCCGCATGCCTTTGCTCGGGCAAGGGCATGGTTTCCTCACCCGGCTCAATCTGCCGTCCTGGCGGATAGGCTCGCGAAGCGGTGGCAACGCCTGACAAGACTCGAACGGCGACCGCGACTTCGCCCACCATACGATCCAGGAGACCTTGTCGACGACGAATACCAGTGATTGACTTTGTTCTAACGGTCATTGAGGGATCTCCATGATGATCCTGAAAAGGTTAGTACATTTTAGGCGACGGTAACGCTATGATTGGTGATATCGATTAAGTGAAAAAGGATATTTCATGGAATGCACAGTGCAATGGGGTGGTACAGACGGCATGTTGTTTATTGCAAAGACTGGCACTGGTCACATCACGGCCATGGATGGCGCACCTGAAGGCGGTGGGCATAACTTAGCACCCCGCCCCATGGAATTACTACTGGCCGGCACCGGTGGCTGCACCGCTTATGATGTGGTGCTGATACTCAAGCGAGGCCGTCATTCGGTTCAGGGCTGCGATGTGAAGTTGACAGCTGAACGCGCCGAGACCGACCCAAAAGTTTTCACCAACATTCACTTCGCTTTCACCGTGACCGGCAAAAACCTGTCACGTGTTGCCGTTGAACGGGCGGTTGAGTTGTCACACGAAAAATATTGCTCAGCCTCAGCCATGTTTCACCACACCACCAAAATGACATGGTCCGTGGACATTGTGTCGACCGAGCCGGTTGCGAGTGAGTCTTCATGAATCAATACGAAACTTTTTTACGCCACGTTTTTGAGAACGGCGTCGCCAAAAGCGATCGAACTGGCACGGGCACCCGCTCTGTGTTTGGTTACCAAATGCGCTTTGACCTGCAAGCCGGCTTTCCGTTGATCACCACCAAGCGGCTGCACACGCGCAGCATTTTTGTGGAATTGTTATGGTTTCTTAGGGGAGAATCAAACGTCAAATGGTTGCAGGAACGCAACGTCAGCATTTGGGACGAGTGGGCACGCCCTGACGGTGACCTGGGTCCTGTTTATGGCGTTCAGTGGCGTTCATGGCCTGCCCCCGATGGGCAGAAGATTGATCAGATCAGCCAGCTCGTCCACCAAATCAAAACCAACCCTGATTCTCGCCGTTTGATTGTCAGCGCATGGAATGTCGGTGAAATTCCCAACATGGCGCTACCACCCTGCCACGCGCTGTTTCAGTTTTACGTGGCGCAAGGCAAGTTGTCGTGCCAGCTCTACCAGCGCAGTGCCGACATTTTCTTAGGTGTGCCATTCAACATCGCCAGCTATGCCTTGCTGACATACATGGTGGCGCAACAATGTGACTTAGACGTGGGCGATTTCATTTGGACCGGTGGCGATTGTCACCTCTACGACAACCACGTCGAGCAGGCCATCGAGCAACTCGCACGCTCACCCTACCCCTACCCCACGCTCAAACTAGCGCGCAAGCCGGCCAGCCTATTTGAATACGAACTCGAAGACTTCGTCATTGAAGACTACCAATACCACCCTCATATCAAAGCACCGGTCGCTGTATGACATCACTAAGCATCATCGTCGCCTACAGCCGCAACCGTGTGATTGGCAAAGACAATCAATTGCCATGGCGCCTACCGAGCGATTTGGCACATTTCAAGCGCCAAACGAGCGGGCACCCCATCATCATGGGTCGTAAAACGTGGGAGTCACTCGGGCGCCCATTGCCAAACCGGCACAATATCGTGATCAGTCGCCAAGGTGTTGGTGATTTCACGGGCGCCACGTTAGTCGCCTCAGTTGAAGAAGCCATTGCGGCAGCTGGGCCCGTCGAGCAAGCTTTCATCATTGGTGGGGCTCAACTTTATGCACAAGCGTTACCCCTTGTTCACGAAGTGATCGCCACAGAAGTTGATGCCGACGTTCATGGTGATGCCTTCTTTGCACCACTGTCACAAACCGAATGGGTTGAATACTCGCGAGAAGGGCAAACCCCAGAAAATGGCTTGCCCTTCTCTTTTGTGACTTATCGTCGGATTGCTTAGTTCAACATCAAGCGGTTTGCGGTGCAGGCGAAGCCTCAGCGTAATCACTCACCGGCGGGCAAGAACACACCAAATGCCGATCACCCCATGCATTGTCCACCCGAGCCACTGGCGGCCAGTACTTGTTTTGTAGCAAAGAAGGCAAGGGGTAAGCCGCCTGCTCACGGGTGTAGTCATGATGCCACTCGTTTGCCAGAAGCGTATGGGCGGTGTGCGGTGCGTTTTTAAGCACATTGTCTGTCGCATCACATTGACCACTAGCCACTTGATTGATTTCCTGACGGATGGCAATCATCGCATCAACAAATCGATCGAGCTCGGCCAGGCCCTCTGACTCTGTGGGCTCGACCATCAACGTACCAGCCACTGGGAACGACATGGTCGGTGCATGGAACCCGTAGTCAATCAAACGCTTGGCGATATCTTCGGCTGAAATACCGGTGTCGTCCTTGATCCCATGGATATCCAAAATGCACTCGTGCGCAATGCGACCGTTGCGGCCTCGATACAAAATCGGATAGTGCTCACCCAATCGACTGGCCACGTAGTTTGCGCTCAGAATGGCGACTTCCGTTGCCTGGCGCAAGCCTCGCGCGCCCATCAACAAGATGTACACAAATGAGATCGGCAAAATACTGGCCGATCCAAATGGTGCCGCACTGACGGGCCCAACGGGTGCGTCTGCTGCCAGTTGGCCTTTGGCATCCACTGCACCCGGCAAATAGGGCGCCAAATGGGCGCGAACACCCACAGGACCCACGCCTGGTCCGCCACCACCGTGAGGGATGCAAAAGGTTTTGTGCAGGTTCAAGTGCGAGACATCCGAACCAAACTTACCTGGCTGGGCCACGCCAACCATCGCATTCATGTTGGCGCCATCCATGTAGACCTGACCACCAGCGTCATGAACCATCTCACAGATTTCTGAGATCACCTCTTCAAAAACACCGTGTGTGGATGGATAGGTCACCATCAAGGCGGCCAATCGATCACCCGCTTCGGCGATACGCTGCTTCAAATCTTCAATGTCAACGTTACCTTGCGCGTCAGCACCGACCACTACCACATCCATACCCACCATGTTGGCGGAGGCAGGGTTGGTGCCATGTGCAGACGATGGAATCAAGCACACATTGCGCTGATGGTCCCCACGGGCGCGGTGGTAAGCACGGATCGCCAGCAAACCAGCGTACTCACCTTGGGCACCCGAATTGGGCTGCAAGCTGATGGCGTCGTAACCGGTGATCTCGCACAGGTCACGTGACAAACGCTCAATCATGACCTGATAGCCTTCGGTCTGATCACGAGGCGCGAAAGGATGGATGTTGGCAAACTCAGGCCAAGTCACAGGAATCATTTCCACTGTGGCGTTGAGCTTCATGGTGCACGAACCGAGCGGGATCATGGTGCGATCAAGCGCCAAGTCTTTGTCTGACAAGCGACGCAAGTAACGCAACATATCAGTCTCGGACTGGATACTGGAAAACACCTCATGCGTTAGACATGCCGATGTGCGTAACAGTCCTACCGGCACAGCCACAGGTGCCTGAACCCAATGCGCAACAACAGATTTCCCAACGGCCTGACCCAACACGTCTAACAACGCTTGCACGTCAGTGTCGGTAACTGTTTCGTCAAACGAAATCGCCACGTGGTCGTGATCGACCTGACGCAGATTTATACCCGCCTTAACCGTCGCGGCATGGATCGCAGCGGTGTGCGCACCAGTGGCAACCTGCAATGTGTCAAAGAAGGTGTCGTTGGCGACTTTCAACCCAAGTTGCGTGAGTCCATGGCGCAGTGCTTGGGTGTGGGCATGAACCCGCAGGGCCATTTTCTTCAAGCCCTCAGGGCCATGCCAAAGGGCGTACATACTGGCCATCACGGCCAACAAAACCTGAGCCGTGCAAATGTTTGAGGTGGCTTTTTCACGACGAATGTGTTGCTCGCGCGTCTGTAGCGCCAAGCGCAAGGCTTGGTTGCCCATGGCATCGCGTGACACACCAACCAAGCGGCCAGGCATGTGACGCTTGTAGGCGTCTTTGCAACTCATGAAGGCAGCATGCGGGCCGCCATAACCAAACGGCACACCAAAACGCTGGGCCGATCCAATGGCAATGTCGGCACCCCAAGCGCCTGGGGGCTCGATCAGGGTCAATGCCAAGAGGTCTGTGGCGCACGCCACCAAACCACCGTTGTCGTGCACTTGCTGGGTTAATGCGCGATAGTCCACCACCGCACCCAAGCTCTGGGGGTACTGCAACATCACCCCAAAGCAAGCAGGAATGTCTTCAGACTCATCACCTAAAATCAATGCAATCCCCAAGCCTTCAGCGCGTGTCTTGATGACTTCAATGGTTTGAGGATGACAGAACTTTGACACAAAATACGGCTGATCTTTGTCACGTGCGACACGCCAAGACAGCGTCATGGCTTCGGCGGCGGCGGTGCCTTCGTCGAGCAAAGAAGCATTGGCAATGTCCAAGCCCGTGAGGTCAGCAACCATGGTCTGGAAATTTAAGATCGCTTCTAGCCGACCTTGGGCGATCTCAGGTTGGTACGGTGTGTATGCCGTGTACCAAGCGGGGTTCTCCAAAATATTACGCAAAATCACGTTCGGTGTGTGGGTGCCGTAGTAGCCTTGACCAATGTAGCTGCGCAAAACTTGGTTTTGCGCAGCGACGGCTTTCAAGGCCTGAATAACACTGGGCTCATCGAGCGGCTCTGGTAAATCCAACAACCCCGACACATGAATATTGGCAGGGACCACCTCACTCATCAATGCCCGTACGCTGCCAGCCCCGATGCTTTGAAGCATCTGCTGCTGGTCGGACCCGTTGGGGCCGATGTGTCGAGGGATAAAAGCCCCAGCGGTGTCGGTTGTTGTCGTCATGGTTTAGCTCGCGTCCACAATCGCCTGATAGGCAGCTGAATCCAGCAGCGCGTCCAAATCGGTCGCGTTATCGGGCTTTAGTTTGAAAATCCAAGTGCCGTAGGGATCGGAATTGATCTTTTCTGGGCTGTCATTTAAAGCGTCATTGAATGCCACCACTTCGCCAGTAATCGGCGCGTAGATGTCTGAAGCAGCCTTCACTGACTCAACCACACCGGCGGTTTCGCCAGACTTCAACTTCGCGCCAACGCGTACATCACCGACAAACACCAAGTCACCGAGTTGGTCTTGTGCGGGGTTGGTGATGCCAACCACCATCACATCACCGTCGGCTTTGATCCATTCGTGTGAGGCCGCGTATTTACGATCGCTAGGAATACTCATTTAACTCTCCGCTATAGCAGTATTTCGAAAGAAAATTTAGGAAGAAACCACATCGCCCACGGGCTTGCCGTGACGTACAAACGGTAGCGTGCAAACCTTAGCCGGGACTGACTTGCCGCGAATATTCACATGAACTTGCGATCCCACTTCGACAGCATCAGGCAATCGCGCCATGGCAATCGAGACCCCGAGCGAGGGCGACATCGTACCGCTGGTGATTTCACCGTCCCCATGTGGGGTTGAAACCACCATGTGGGCGCGCATCACGCCTTTCTCCAAAAGCCGTAGCCCAATGAGTTGGCCTGAAGCTGGGAGCGACACAATTGCGCTACGACCGATAAAGTTACGTGTTTCGTCTTTAAGAGACACTGTCCAAGTCAGGCCCGCTTGGGAAGGCAAAACCAAGGCATCCATGTCTTGACCATAAAGATTCATGCCGGCCTCAAGCCTCAAAGTGTCTCTAGCCCCTAGCCCACAGGGCTTAACGCCCGCTGCCAACAGGTCTGCCCACAAGGTGGGAACCTCTGCAGCAGGAATCATAACTTCGAAGCCGTCCTCACCGGTATAGCCTGTGCGAGCGATCGTGATATCACCGATTTCTACTGCCCTAAAAGGTTTGAGTGCTTGAAGGCTCGCCTGCCAATCGGGGTGCACTTGGCCCAACCGCTCAGCGGCAAGAGGGCCCTGAACAGCCACCATCGCCAGATCCGTCCGCGGGTTGATCGACACATCAAAATGACCGGCCTGTTGAACACGGTGCATCCAAGCAATGTCTTTGTCAGCACAGGCGGCATTGATCACCAAACGCCAGCGATCGGGAGCGAAGAAGTAAACGATCAAATCGTCAATAACACCGCCTTCGGGGTTAAGCATGCAGCTGTAAAGGGCCCGACCGGGTTCGGTTAACTTGTCGACATCGTTGGCCAACAGGCGGCGTAAGAAATCTCTGGCACCAGCACCCGCTAAGTCAACGCTGCGCATGTGTGAGACGTCAAACACGCCCGCGGCTTGCCGCACGGCGTGGTGTTCTTCGATTTGCGAGCCATAGCTCACGGGCATTTCCCAGCCACCAAAATCGACCAAACGCGCACCAGCACTCACGTGAGCATCAAACAACGGGGTTCTGAGCAAAGCAGCTGACATAACAAAGACTCTCCGGACGGCTCGATAAAAAAGCGTCAACCCTGTTGACACCCAACGATCCGCCCCTCTGTCCTTTTGCCTGAGAGTTGCCCGGCTTGATAGCCGGTGTGCACCTTCGGCGCCTGCGCGAGGCAGGTCTCTCCAGAGTGATGTGCCAAACCAATACAAGTTTGATTCAGACCCCAACGCGGTATGGCTTACCTGAGCGATTCTGGGCGAATTGCGCCTTCGGCGGTGCGTTAAAACGCACTCTCTCCCGCATTAGGAATTCACAGTCAGTGGGTAGAATACTCGGAACACAAAATCAGTACAACCAAAAAATGATCAGGCTTTGGTTGCAATCGTTAGTTGCAATCAATGCTTGCATGGGGATCAGTTGGGTGCCTAATTAATTTCAGGGGAGGTCGTGCCTGACTCGCCGATGTATCGACCACAAGACACCCCTGAAGACCAGGCCCATTGGAAGTTGTAACCGCCGAGCCAACCGGTGACATCGACCACTTCGCCAATGAAATGCAAGCCTGGCACCCGTTTAGACCCCATGCTGCGTTGGTTCAATTCGTTGGTGTCCACACCCCCGCGCATGACTTCGGCTTTCTTGAAACCTTCGGTCCCCGTGGGCACGGCACGCCAGTCTTGGATTTTGGCGGCAAGTTCCTTCAAGCCCTTGTCTGACCACTCGGCTAGCTTTCGTTTGCCGGCCTCTGCCAACCAATTTTCAGCCAGCCGTTTGGGCCAGAAGGCGGTCAGCGCGCTGCTCAGTTGCTGACGCGCCCCCGCTTTAAGATCAATCAGTGTCTGAGCCACGGGCACGCCTGGCATCAGGTCAAAAGACAGTGACTGACCGGGCTGCCAATAGCTCGAGATCTGCAAAACCCCAGGGCCTGAAAGCCCACGGTGGGTAAAAAGAATGTCTTCAACAAAAGGGGGCGCCTGTGGCTGTTCCGCCACACTCACCCGAGCCACCACCGAAACGCCCGCGAGCGGCACAAAGGGCTGCCAGACCTCAGGATCGAATTTCAGTGGCACCAGCGCCGGTCTCGGGTCGACGACCCGCAACCCAAACGATCTGGCCAAGCGCAATCCATAATCGGTGGCACCGACCTGGGGCACGGCTGTGCCACCAGTGGCAATTACCACGCGGCGAGTTTTGAGGGGGCCTTCCGTGGTGTTTAGCGTGAAGCCATTCGGCGTTTTAAGGATCTCAGTGACCTCACAGGGCATGCGCCACTGAACTTGCGCGTGATCGCAAGCGGACTTGAGCATCTGGATGATTTGATCGCTACTGCCATCACAAAACAACTGACCACGGTGTTTTTCATGCCAAGCAATACCGTGACTGTTGACCAGATCGATGAAATCTTGGGCGCTGTAGGCCGCGAGCGCAGCCTTACAAAAGTGCGGGTTACCCGAAATGAAGTTCTCTGCACTCACGTCTCGGTTGGTGAAATTGCAGCGTCCGCCACCCGAGATTCGGATTTTTTCGGCCAGTTTCTGGGCATGATCAATCAAGACGACCTGCTGCCCATACTGACCGGCGGTGGCCGCGCACATCATGCCGGCCGCCCCGGCACCTACCACCACTAAATCAACGGTGTGCATCGCGACAAACTCTATTCATCCCGAATGATGCAATCAACGTAGTAACGCGGCTGGCCATCCGGACCCGTATCCTGTGCCAAACCGTGAATGTAGGTTTCAAACCCTGGAAAAGAAGCATTGAACATACGCGCGAATTGCAAGTACTGCACAATCGTGGCGTTAAATCGTTCGCCAGGAATTAATAACGGGATACCCGGTGGATAGGGTGTCAGCAGCACACCAGTGACTCGTCCCTCAAGTTCATCAATCGACACGCGCTCAACTTCGCCGTGGGCCATGCGAGCAAAAGCATCCGAAGGCTTGAGCTCGGGCACCATATCGCTCAAATACATTTCGGTGGTCAAGCGCGCCACATCGCTGGCTCGGTAAGACTCATGGATTTTTTGACAAAGGTCGCGCAAGCCCATGCGTTCGTAGTGACGGTGATCGCGACAGAACTCAGGCAAGATGCGCCACAGTGGTTGGTTACGATCGTAGTCGTCTTTGAACTGCTGCAGTGCGGTCAACAGCGTGTTCCAACGCCCTTTGGTGATACCAATGGTGAAAAGAATAAAGAAAGAATACAGACCAGTCTTCTCAACCACCACACCATGTTCGGTCAGATAGCGCGAGACCAGTGCCGCGGGAATTCCCGTTTCACCAAAGCTGCCCGACATGTCCAGGCCAGGGGTAACGATGGTCGCCTTGATAGGGTCGAGCATGTTGAAGCCTTCAGCCAAATCACCGAACCCATGCCAGTGATCGCCGCTCTTCAAAACCCAATCGGCTTGTCCGCCAATCCCTTGGCTGACCAAGTGATCTGGCCCCCAGACTTTAAACCACCAATCGGCGTCGCCAAATTCGGCTTCGACTTTACGCATGGCACGCCGAAAATCCATTGCCTCGCGAATGCTTTCTTCAACCAACGCTGTTCCGCCTGGTGCCTCCATCATGGCCGCCGCCACGTCACAAGACGCAATAATGGCGTACTGCGGTGACGTTGAGGTGTGCATGAGGTAGGCCTCATTGAAGATATTGCGATCAAGTTTGCGGGTCTGAGGCTCTTGCACCACGATCTGTGAGGCTTGTGAAATACCGGCCAAGAGCTTGTGGGTTGAGTGAGTCGCAAAGACCATGGCGCGCTCGCTACGCGGGCGCCCGGGACCAATCGCGTGCATATCCTGGTAAATCGGGTGAAACGCCGCGTGTGGTAACCAAGCCTCATCAAAGTGCAAGGTATCAATCATGGTACCGAGCTTTTCTTTGATGGTCTCAACGTTGTAGATCACCCCGTCATAGGTGCTTTGCGTCAAAGTCAGGATGCGCGGCTTGGTATCGCGTGCTTTGCGCGCGAAGGGGTTGGCTGCAATTTTCTTTTCAATACTTTCGGGTTCAAATTCGCTAAGCGGAATTGGACCAATGATACCCATGTGGTTGCGTGTTGGGCGCAAGAAAACCGGAATAGCACCCGTCATGGTGATGGCATGCAAGATTGACTTGTGGCAGTTGCGATCTACCACCACGATATCGTCGTTGGCCACGTTGGCGTGCCAGACGACTTTGTTTGACGTCGAGGTGCCGTTGGTCACAAAAAAACAGTGGTCAGCATGAAAAATACGGGCGGCATTTAGTTCAGACTCAGCAATCGGGCCGGTGTGGTCGAGCAACTGACCGAGCTCGTCGACCGCGTTACACACGTCCGCGCGCAGCATGTTTTCACCAAAAAACTGGTGAAACATTTGCCCTACAGGGCTTTTGAGGAAGGCCACGCCACCCGAATGTCCTGGGCAGTGCCAAGAGTATGAGCCGTCTTGAGCGTATTTAACAAGCTCACGGAAAAACGGTGGTGACAAACCGTCAATGTAGCTGCGCGCTTCACGAATGATGTGACGTGCAACGAACTCTGGCGTGTCTTCGAACATGTGAATGAAGCCATGGAGCTCGCGCAAGATGTCATTCGGAATATGCTCGGAGGTACGCGTCTCACCATACAAGTAAATGGGGATATCGGCGTTACGGAATCTTAATTCGCCGATAAAGGCGCGCAGGTTTTTGATCGCGCTGGTGTGGTCAATGGCAGCGTCAACGTCGAACTCTTCGTCGTCAATTGACAAAATGAAGGCGCTCGCTCGGCTCTGTTGCTGCGCAAACGAACTGAGGTCGCCGTAACTGGTGACGCCAATCACTTCCGTGCCCTCGGCCTCTATTGCCGAGGCTAACGCCCGAACGCCCAGACCTGAAGCGTTATCAGAGCGGTAGTCTTCATCAATGATGAAAATAGGAAAGCGAAATTTCATTGAGACAGCTCCATGTTATCAAGTGCGCGGTAAGGTTACGCCACGTTGGCCCTGATATTTACCACCACGATCGCGATATGAGGTTTCACAAACCTGATCGCCCTCAAAAAACAACATTTGAGCGCAGCCTTCTCCCGCATAAATCTTGGCAGGTAACGGCGTCGTGTTTGAGAATTCAAGTGTCACATGCCCTTCCCATTCGGGTTCAAGCGGTGTGACGTTAACAATGATCCCGCAACGGGCATAAGTACTTTTACCCAAGCAAATCGTCAATACACTACGTGGTATACGGAAGTATTCAACGGTGCGCGCCAGCGCAAAAGAGTTTGGCGGGATGATGCAAACATCACCACTGAAGTCTACGAACGACTTTTCGTCGAAAGCTTTGGGGTCAACAATCGTTGAATTGATGTTGGTGAAGATCTTGAACTCATTGGCACATCGTACGTCATAGCCGTAACTGCTGGTGCCATAACTGACAATACGGCCTTTATCACCCTCGCGCACTTGGCCAGGTTCAAAGGGCTCGATCATTCCTTTCGCGGCTTCGCGGCGAATCCAAGCGTCGCTCATGATGCTCTTGGCTTTCGTTCCGATGTAGAGGCAAAGACCGAATTTTACGCCCAAGGCCCGGACTTAACTCAAACACGGGTCCTTGGACAGCCATATTGGCTTATTCGCGACGTTTTTCCACCACCACTTGGGGCATTTTGCTGCGCATGTCTTTGGGTAATGCCGCCACTAGACCAGCCAAACGGCCAGCGATCTCCCGATACAGGCTGGCCTCGGCAGAGTCCGGATTGGCAACAATCGTCGGGTGACCGGCATCGGCGTTTTCTCGAATAGCCAATGTCAAGGGCAGGCGTCCCAAACACGGCACAGAAAACTCTTGGGCCATGCGCTCAGCACCGCCTTGACCAAACAAATGCTCGATATGGCCGCACTCAGCGCAGACATGCACAGACATGTTTTCGATCACCCCCAAAACCGGTACTTCCACTTTTTCGAACATTCGCAAGCCCTTGCGCGCATCGAGTAACGCAATGTCTTGCGGCGTGGTCACAATCACTGCACCGGTCACCGGCACCCTTTGCGCAAGCGTCAATGCGATGTCGCCCGTGCCTGGGGGCATGTCCACAATCAGGTAATCAAGCTCACCCCAGTTGGTTTTTCGCAATAACTGTTCGAGCGCCTGTGTCACCATAGGGCCACGCCAAATGGCGGGTGAATCAGCATTAACCAAAAATCCAATAGAACTCGCTTTCAAGCCATGACCGACCATGGGCTCCATGGTTTTGCCATCGGCGGAGTCTGGGCGACCAGAGACGTTGATTAACAATGGCACGCTGGGACCATAAATATCGGCATCCAGCACGCCGACCAAAGCCCCTTCATCACGCAATGCCAAGGCCAAATTAACCGCCGTGGTGCTTTTGCCCACGCCTCCCTTACCCGAGGCTACCGCAATAATGTTCTTAACCCCAGGGACTCGATCAACACCAGCGCGAACGGCGTGGCTGGCAATTTTGGGGACTACCGTTATTTTGGCGTCACGAACGTCAACGGCGTCGAGCGCCTGCACCAAGGGCGCCAAAATCATGGCTTGGCTGCGGCCTACGGGGTAACCGGGTACAAACGTCAGGCTGACTTGGCCGGTTGCCAAATCAACAGCAACGTCTTTGACGCTCTCTTTGAATGGCCGCCCTGACAAGGGGTCAGTTGTTCTTTCGAGCAGGGCTTGGATCGTTTCAGGTGTAACAGTCATTGGTTATTCCGCTTTAAGGGGCGTAGAATCGAAGTATGACTTTGATTCCAACCCGCTTTAGATTCTTCGTATGATAGATTTTATTGGTCGTCTTTTTCGGTTCGTGGCCCTGGCGCTTGTGGCGCTTATCGGCTTAGGAATGGCATTAATTTTTACATTTTCAACCATTATCGCTGTTGCCATCTTGTTTTTGGTGGCGCGATTGCGTGGCCAACGGTTCTCAGTGCAAGAGTACTGGACAAACCGAAAGGCTCAGCGCAAACCCATCTTTACCAAAGGGAACGCGGCTTCAAGTGAACGGGCTCACGATAGCCGGACTCGCGAGAACGTAACTGACGTCGAAGCCCGCGATATTCGCTAATGCCGCCCAAAACTCACCCCATATCTTGGGGTAGTATGCCCGTGCATTAAAATAGCCCGCTTAAGCTTTCGTCGGGAATCCTATGTCGCGCACGCTGTTTGTCACCACTGCCCTACCTTATGCCAATGGCTCGTTTCATATTGGCCACATCATGGAGTACATCCAAGCCGATATTTGGGTGCGCAGCATGCGAATGGCTGGGCATACCGTGCATTTTGTTGGCGCTGACGACACCCACGGCGCGCCGATCATGCTCAAGGCTGAGTCTGAAGGCATCACACCACAAGCCCTAGTGGCACGTTATGCCGCTGAACGGCCGTCCTACCTCGACGGTTTTCACATCAAATTTGATCATTGGCACTCGACCGACTCGCCTGAAAACGTTGTGTTGTCACAAGACATTTACAGAAAGCTCAAGGCAGCCGATTTAATCGAGACCCGATCCATCGAACAATTCTTTGACCCCGTTAAAGGCATGTTTTTACCGGACCGCTATATCAAAGGTGAGTGTCCCAAGTGTCACGCCAAGGATCAGTATGGTGACGCTTGTGAAAAGTGCGGTGCGGTCTTCGCCCCAACAGATTTGATTGAGCCCTACAGCTCGCTCACTGGCGCCAAGCCCGTCTTGAAATCGTCTGAACATTTCTTTTTTAAGCTTTCAGACGAACGCTGTGTGGCATTTTTACGCGATTGGACCGCCGGTCAAAACGCGCGAGGCGTGTCTCACCTGCAAAGTGAAGTACTCGCCAAAACCTTAGAGTGGCTTGGCGACAATGATGGCACAGCCAAACTCGGGGACTGGGACATTTCTCGCGATGCGCCTTATTTTGGGATTGAAATCCCCGGTGCGCCAGGCAAGTATTTTTATGTTTGGCTCGATGCGCCGGTGGGTTATCTTGCCTCGCTGATGGCCTATTGCCAAAAAATTGGTTTGAATTACGACACCTTACTCGACCCTGAAGGTGATACCGAGCAGATTCACTTCATTGGCAAAGACATCGTCTACTTTCATGCGCTGTTCTGGCCAGCGACCTTGCGGTTCTCTGGACGCAAAACCCCTGACCAACTCAATGTCCACGGTTTTATTACCGTCAACGGCGAGAAGATGTCAAAGAGTCGCGGAACCGGCATTTCACCCCTGCGCTATCTGGAACTGGGTATGGACGCCGAATGGCTGCGCTATTACATTGCCGCCAAGCTCAACAGCCGAGTCGAGGACATTGACTTCAACCCAGACGATTTCTTGGCTCGGGTTAATAGCGACTTGATTGGCAAATACATCAACATCGCCAGCCGCGCGGCCAATTTCATCAGCAAGCACTTTGAAGGGCAACTGCGCTACAACGGCGATGAGGCTGTGTTAGACGCCCAATGGTTGGCCGCGAGCGATGAAATCCGAAATCACTTAGAAGATCGTGAATACGGTCGCGCCATCCGTGAAATCATGGCTCACGCTGACACAATCAACCAAGGGTTCGACACAGCCCAGCCTTGGGTTTTGGCGAAAACCCTTGCTCAAGCCACAGACGCACAACGCGATGAGCTACAAGACATCTGTTCGCGCACTTTGGCTGGCTTCAAAGCGTTATCAGTCATGCTGACCCCGATCTTACCGGCGCTAACCGAGCGGGTCGCCAAAGCACTATTCGGCTTGGATCGTTCTTTTGTCTGGACAGACGCCGGTGTCTTACCAACCCATGTGGCGCCTTTTAAGCACCTGATGCAACGGGTTACTCCTGAGATGATGGGGCAGTTATTCGAGCCACCCGAAGAGGCACAAACCCCGCCCGTGGCTCCTGGCGGCGAAGCCATTGCACCAACCATCACAATTGATGACTTTGCCAAGCTTGACCTGCGGGTAGCCAAGATCGTCGCTTGCGAGGCCGTTGAGGGTTCGCACAAGCTCTTAAAGCTCACATTAGATGTGGGCGAAGGCACACACCGGCAGGTTTTTTCAGGGATCAAGTCGGCGTATAGACCGGAGGATTTGGTCAATCGTTTGACAGTATTGGTGGCTAACCTAGCGCCACGGAAAATGAAATTCGGTATCTCTGAGGGCATGGTGTTAGCCGCCAGCCATGCCAATGAGGACACCGATCCTGGCATTTACTTGCTAGATCCCGCTAGCGGTGCCACACCGGGTATGCGAATCCGTTAAGGCTATTGCGACCTTTCTTGAACTAAGGCATCAACGGCACTGGGCGCAGCGCGGGATCCAATGTCTCGCGCTCGTCGAACACAAAGCACGTGCCCTCGTAGCCTGTGCCACCCGCTTGCTCAAAGTATTTCAAAATACCACCATCAAGCTGATAGACATTATCCAGACCAATTGACCGCATATAGATGGCCGCTTTTTCACAACGGATACCACCGGTACAAAAACTAATGACGGTCTTTTCTTGCAGATCATCGGCATGGGCGCGAACCGCCTCTGGGAACTCGGTAAAGCGGCTCAACTGCCACGACACCGCCCCCTTGAAAGTACCAGCCTGCACTTCAAAATCATTTCGCGTGTCTAACAACACCAGGGGCCGACCCCTATCATCTTGCCCCCGCTCAATCCATCGTTTGGCCGTGAGTGCGTCGACGGCCGGAGCCCGACCGTCTTGCGGTTGTATCGTCGGGTGATTCATCCGGATGATTTCGTTTTTGATTTTGACCTTGAGCCGCTTAAAGGGCACGGCCTGCGATTCGCTGTACTTCACCTGAAGTGCCGCGAATTCGGCGTGCGCCCTTAACCAACTGACAAACCCATCAATAGCCGTTCTATCACCCGCCAAGAAAAGATTGATCCCTTCCGCGGAAAGCAACACAGTGCCTTTTAAGTCATGGTCTTCACATGCTTGCCGAACCGCTTGCTTGAAGCTTTCGAGCTGATGAAGGTTAACAAAGTGGTAGGCAGCAATATTGGTAATGGGCATGGGGCTCGATGCAAGGGTCAAGAAGTGGTTTTGTTGGTGGTGGTGGGGTTGGCCGACGATATGGATTGAGACGTTTGTTCAACGAGGGGCTCATTGGATTCGACCGTTGGCTCAGCAGCGATAGATTTGGCAAAAGACAGCTCATAGAAAATTGAACTGTCGAATTTTTCACCTAACAACGTTCGGGACAAAAGCTCAGCGCCTAACAGTTGCGGTGAAAAAACCATGTCGGCATTCACGCGACGCATTTTCTCTAAGTTTTGGCTGGCATTGACAACAGCCACTGTTTTGGCCGGGCAGTTGTCAAAGGACTTGACCGCCAAAACAATAAAGGCATTGTCCGAGTCATCGTCACGCAGGGCCAACACGACCTTTGCATCCATGACGCCTGCCTCAAGTAATGTTTCTGTACCTGAGGCATCGCCCCAAATAATATCGGTATTAGGCGGGTACTCATGATTCACATTGGTCTTAAGGATCACTGTTATCGCCTCTCCCTTGGCTGTCAAGCTTTTATAAAGGTTTGTCGCCAACGGTGTCGAACCGCATAAGATCAAATGGTTTTTTCTCATGGAATGTCTCGTTTTACGCTGAATCAACTCTCGAAGTTTGCCACCAATCAAGGGCGTGATAACGGCCCCGAGTGCGGTTGCAAAGACCGTGAGGCCCACCACAACCACAGAAATCACGAACAAACGAGAGGTATGGGTGGTGGGCACGATATCCCCAAAACCAACTGTTGACATTGCCACGACCGAAAAATATGCCGCCGTCGCAACGTCTTCAATGGGGGGTGTGAAGTCTCTGCCCAAATACAACGACCCCAACATGGCGTACCAAATAAGCGACACGAAACTGGCCAAAGCAAACAGGGTGCCCGCGGCTAGACTGCTACGACTAAAAATCGACCAGTAACGAATCAAAGCCAATATCAAGGCCACGTTGTACAAGATAATCGGGTCGTATAGGCTAACGGCTTTCAAGGCCGAGATGATGGTTGTGGGGATCAAAAGGATCAGGCTAAAAGCCCAAGCCACGCGAGCTCGAGCCCACAATCCAAAAAACATCAACAACAAGCTCAGTGAGAAAGCAACTGAAGGCAAATCCAACAACCCCACAGCCCGAATGATGTCACGCCAAGATTCCTCGGAAAACCAGGACAAATGCTCGCCATTTAAAACCCTCGCAGCCAGCGGATACCCAATCCAAAACGCATCAAATAAAACCGCCAGCGCCAAAATTTTGGCTAAGTGCCCATTGAGCCACATGGCGTTCCGGCGCAACAACGTGGGCCGAAGTGAGATTGCAGCTGGAAGATCGCTCATGATTTGGTGTCCAACGGTACCACGCAAGGATTAAAAAAATAGCGCAGTGGTGCGCAATAAACCAAATGAAGTTTAGACCATAACCATAAAATGGCTTACCCCAAAGACATGGCGCCTATTACTCGGACTTTGGTGACTCAAGGCTTTTGAGTTCAGCAAACTTTGCCGCCATCGTGGGGTTGCCCCGCGCCAGTTTTTTGATCGTGACGTCTTGCGCCTTATCGTTGGCCAAGCGCAAGTTTCGATCGGTGCCGAGCAAAGCCTCTTTGGTTTTTTGCAAGTGATCAATCGACTTATCGATCTCATCAATCGCCGTCTGAAATCGCTTAGCGGCTAGGTCGTAATTTTTTCCAAAAGCGCTTTTAAAATTTTCGAGTTGCGCCTCGAAGTTGGTGATGTCAATGTTTTGCGCCCTGACTTGGGCCAGTTCGGTTTTGTATTTGAGCGAATTCATGGCCGCGTTACGCAGCAACGTGATGATGGGGATGAAGAACTGAGGGCGTATCACGTACATCTTGGGATAGCGATGAAACACATCCACAATCCCGCCATTATAGAGCTCGCTGTCGGGCTCTAACAACGACACCAAAACCGCGTACTCGCAACCTTTTTCAGTTCGGTCTTTGTCTAGCTCTCTGAAAAAGTCTTCATTCTTTTTCTTGGTGGTGGTTTCATCACTCTCATTTTTCATCTCGAACATGATCGACACAATTTCGGTATCGCTCTCGTCCCTATCCCGAAAAATGAAATCCCCCTTGCTGCCTGCGCGCGCATCGTTGTCTTTCTCGAAGTAAGCCCGCGGAAAGGCCATGGCGCGCACCCGATTGAACTCGGTTTCACAATGTTGCTCAAGCGTTTCGCCCACCATCTTGGTGGACAGCCGTGCTTTCATGTCGCGCAATCGATCAATGGCGTCATCGCGGTCTTTGAGTTGCGTTTCGTACTTTTCTTTTAATGACTGCTCGGCCAAGTGTTTTTCGAAGACGATTTTTTCAAGACCATTCTTTAATTCATCACGCTCTTTTTCAACCGCAGACACGGCCTCAGTGATGGCGAGTTTTTGTGTCACAGTGCCCGCATCGAGTTTGGCTCTCAAGGCTTGGATCTCGATTTCTTTAGCTGCAGTGGTCTTTTGCAACTCGTTGAGTAAGTTGGCTTGAGCCAACTCGGCCATGGCTTCTCGGTCGCGCTTGGCTTGCGCAAGATCATGGGCTAGCGCATCACGTTCTTTTTCAACAGCACTTAGTGCTTGGGCGACGGCCAGTTGGCGCGTAACCTCCCCGGCATCGAGTCGCGCCCTCAGGTCTTGTATTTCAGCTTCTTTGGCCGCCGCGCTCTTTTGCAACTCACCAGTGATTTTGGCTTGCGCCAATTCGACTGCACTGCGCTTGTCCTGCTCAGCCAATTCAAGCCGTTCATGCAACTGCTTTTCGAAATCACCATCGCGCACTTGTTTCAGGATGTCGGCGTAACCGGTCTCATCGATTTTGAAGGCTTTGTTGCAATGCGGACAAATAATTTCATGCATGATTTTTATTTGCCCTTTGGGCGAATGTTTGATTGATCCGTCAAACTAATGGCTCACCCGACAAATGTCTTTGTGGAGCGGGTGATGGGAATCGAACCCACGCTTGAGGCTTGGGAAGCCGCCGTTCTACCATTGAACCACACCCGCACTTGGTAACCGCTTGATTTTTAATGATTTTTTAGGTTTGCACAGAAAATGTGCAACGACCAATTGCTAAGCCGCAGTTTATCACCACATCAATGATCTTGGGCGCGCTGAAAGCTCAGTCAAAATATCCTATTTTTTGGGGCTTGGCTATACAAATGGGTGGATCTAAAAAAATAGCTGCAGGATCCAACTTGTTAACAAACGAGACCTCAAATAATGAGTTGTCGGATTTTTGCTTGATTAACAGGCTGATTTGTCGATTAATGTCGGAAATTTGTACGATTGTTTTCTGGACCCGCTTTATTTGTACCTAATTTCAGTTCCTAACAAGGGCACAACCCACTCGGGGTTTGAGCGTCTAAAATAACGCCATGAACATTCAATTAAACGGTGAGCCCAAACCGCTCAATGAGCCCTGCTCAGTTGCCAAACTGCTCAGCGAGCTCAGCTTGGCTGATAAGCGGGTGGCTGTCGAAATCAATGGTGAGATTGTGCCTCGCAGCCAGCAGGCGGGTCGGTTGCTTGCGGCAGATGATCGCGTCGAAGTGGTTGTGGCAGTGGGTGGCGGTTGATGACTGATCTGATGAAAGAAGCCAAACCACTGACTGATGCTACTGAAACCGTCGAATCGGCCACGCCGCCCACGGGACTGCACATCAAAAGCTTTGTGCATCGGCGCAGCCACATGACGCAAGGTCAGCGCTTGGCGCTGGAGACCTTGGGCTCCAGTTGGGTATTGGATTACACCCCTGAAATATTGGATTTTGCCCAAACGTTTGGCCGCCAAGCACCCACAATCTTAGAGATTGGTTTTGGGATGGGTGAAACAACAGCCACCATTGCACGAGCACGGCCAGATGAGAATTTTTTGGGTCTCGAGGTTTTTAATTCAGGTGTGGGGGCTCTGCTGGGACGGATTCAGTCGCATCAGTTGAGCAACATTCGTATCATTTCCCACGATGCGGTCGAGGTGTTGCAGCACATGATTGCGCCGCAATCGCTAGCTGGGGTCCACATTTATTTTCCCGACCCTTGGCCCAAAACCCGGCACCACAAACGCCGGCTGATCCAAGCACCGTTCCTAAAGCTCTTATGCAGTCGCTTGGCCAACAGTGCGTATATTCACTGCGCCACGGACTGGGAACACTATGCCCATCAGATGCTTGATGTGCTGCAAAACGAACCCGCCTTAGAAAACACCGCCACGGGTTTTGCGCCTAGGCCAGATCATCGACCACTGACAAAGTTTGAGTCACGCGGATTGAGGCTTGGCCATGGGGTGTGGGATTTGATTTTTAAGAAGCGCTAGCAAAGACGAACAGCCAACGAAGCTGTCATTGTTGGCAACGCGAGCGTCGCCAACAACTTGTTCTTACCCTCTGAACCGACCAAAGCCGCTACCCAAGGATTTCATGCCGCCCATGGCCTTGAGCATCTTGGACATGCCACCATTTTTCATTTTCTTCATCATGTCTTGCATCTGCTCGAACTGTTTTAGCAGCCGGTTGACATCTTGCACCGGCACCCCAGCGCCGGTGGCGATACGACGCTTGCGCGAGGCTTTTAAAATTTCCGGCTTAGCCCGCTCAAGCGGCGTCATGGCATTGATGATGCCTTCGGTGCGACGCATCTGCTTTTCTGCTTGCCCGCCTTGTAACTGACCGGCCGCGGCAGCCAGATCACCCGGTAGCTTTTCTAACAGGCTACTCATGTCACCCATTTTTTTGACTTGGCTCAACTGCTCTTTGAAGTCGTTCAAATCAAATTTATCGCCTGACTTCAACTTACCCGCGAGTTTCTCGGCTTGGGCCATGTCAATGTTTTGGTGGGCCTGCTCAACCAAAGACACAATGTCACCCATGCCAAGCACGCGCTGCGCCATGCGGTCTGGATAGAAAGGCTCAAGGCCATCGAGCTTTTCAGAGACACCCACAAACTTAAGCGGTTTGCCAGTGACATGGCGCACTGACAGCGCCGCACCACCCCTGGCATCACCATCGATTTTGGTTAAGACCACACCCGTTAAAGGCAACGACTCGCCAAATGCTCGGGCGGTATTGACCGCATCTTGGCCCTGCATGGCGTCAACCACAAACAAGGTTTCAACAGGCTGCAGCAACGTGTGCAGCATCTGTATTTCTTGCATCATGGCTTCGTCGATACCCAGACGACCGGCCGTGTCGACGATCAGGACGTCAATGTGCTGCCGCTTGGCGTGATCAAGGGCAGCACGTGCAATGTCGGCAGGCTTTTGCGACACATCTGAGGCAATCCATTCGACACCCGCTTGAGCGGCCACCGTTTTTAACTGCTCAATGGCTGCTGGCCGATAAACGTCAGCACTAACCACGGCAACCTTTTTCTTACCCGTCTTGCGTCCGTTTTGAACGTGACCGCCTCGAGCCAACCATCGCGCCAACTTACCGGTGGTGGTGGTTTTACCCGCACCTTGCAGACCCGCCATCAAAATCACCGCTGGCGGTTGTACCGACAAGGAAAGCTCACCAGCCTGGGCTCCCAGATCGCCACCCATCAAAGCGGTCAACTCACGGTTAACCACGCCAACAAGCGCTTGACCTGGGCTTAGGCTGCTAGCCACTTCCTCACCAAGCGCTTTTTCTTTGACACGTTCGATAAAGCTTT
>Ga0075467_10000125_pt1 | contig 53955 bp, 42 predicted proteins | sample DEB08_DNA_9_FD_75067 | JGI IMG/M metagenome (GOLD analysis project Ga0075467, IMG submission 75067) | Aqueous microbial communities from the Delaware River and Bay under freshwater to marine salinity gradient to study organic matter... | ecosystem: Environmental > Aquatic > Marine > Coastal ... | reverse complement strand
GCTTGGTGCGAAGTGTACCTACCCGGTGCTGGTTGGGTTGGCCTAGACCCGACTTCAGGCTTGTTTGCTAGTGAAGGTCATATTCCTTTGGCATGTACGCCCGAGCCGATTTCAGCCGCGCCAATCACCGGTGCGACGGGTACTTGCGAAGTTGAGTTTTCCTATAGCAATGACGTTACGCGCATATTGGAAGACCCACGAGTCACCAAGCCATACACCGAAGACCAGTGGCAGAGCATTCAAGCGCTTGGCAATTTGGTGGAGAAAAAACTGGTCGACAACGATGTGCGTTTGACCATGGGCGGTGAGCCAACATTCGTGTCAATTGATGACATGGAGTCGGAGCAATGGAACACCGCAGCGCTTGGTAAAGACAAGCTCGACTTGGCTAAAAAATTACTGCTACGTTTGCGCCAGCGGTTTGCGCCAAACGGCATGCTGCACTACGGCCAAGGCAAGTGGTACCCTGGCGAAGAAGTGCCGCGCTGGGCACTGGGCTGTTTCTGGCGAAAAGACGATAAGCCTATTTGGCATGACGCTGAGTTATTGGGGCGTATTGATAAGGACTACGGCTTTGGCACCGCTGAGGCTGAAAAATTCGCCACCGCCTTAGCCAGAAAAGCCGGCGTTAAGAAGCAGTTTATTAATCCTGCATACGAGGATGCGCTGTACTATATCTGGCGCGAGGAAAGCTTGCCGGCCGATATCGACCCGTACTCAGCCGACACCAAAGACGGCATGGAACGGCGCCGAATTGCCAAGGTACTGAGCCATGGATTAGACGCTGAAGTAGGTTATGTATTGCCGATTAAGTGGGATGATCAAACGGAATCTTGGAGCAGTTCTAAGTGGAAGCTCCGCGCTGAGCGCGTTGTATTGATGCCCGGCGATTCGCCAATGGGCCTACGCTTACCACTCAATTCTCTGCAAGCCTTAGAAGAGAGTGATCGCGAACCTGAGCGCGATCCATTTGAGACGCGCGAGCCACTGGCGCATCTCACCCAAGCGGGGCAAGGGTCTTACACGGCTACTTATAATGCTACTGGGTCAGCCTCAGCTAGCCCGCAGCAACTATCTCCCCAGCAACTATCTCCCGCCGCTCGAAAGGCCGCTAGACAACAAGCTACTAAGCCGATTCGCACCTCACTCTGCATCGAGCCGCGTGATGGACGGCTCTATGTGTTTATGCCTCCGATGGAGCAGCTCGAACACTATTTAGAGCTTATTAACCTGATTGAACATACGGCCAAAAAGCTAAAGCTGCCGGTTATCATTGAAGGATACGAGCCGCCGAAAGACTCTCGTATACAAAAATTATTAGTCACGCCCGACCCCGGCGTGATTGAGGTAAACATCCATCCCGCCAATAATTGGCAGGAGCTGGTCGATAACACCACCACGCTGTATGAAGAAGCTCGGCTAACTCGGCTGGCAACTGAAAAGTTTATGCATGATGGGCGACATACGGGTACTGGTGGCGGTAATCACATTACCCTCGGCGGCAGCACACCAAGTGATTCACCGCTATTACGTCGGCCTGATTTAGTGCGTAGTTTGGTCACTTATTGGCAACATCACCCGGGCTTGTCGTATTTATTTTCCGGCATGTTCATCGGCCCAACCAGCCAATCACCGCGTGTCGACGAAGGCCGAGACGAAATGCTGTATGAGCTTGAAATTGCCTTTCAGCAAATGCCCGAAGGCGAGGTTGATCAGCCTTGGTTGGTTGACCGTCTATTACGCAATTTGCTGATCGATATTACCGGTAACACGCACCGCGCTGAATTTTGCATCGACAAGATGTATTCGCCGGGCACAGCCAGTGGTCGACAGGGCATTCTCGAATTCCGTGGTTTTGAAATGCCGCCGCATTCGCGTATGGCACTAGTGCAGACCTTATTATTACGCGCATTAGTAGCACGTTTCTGGAATCAACCGTATGAAAAGCCATTAGTGCGCTGGGGTACCCAATTACACGATAAGTTCTTGATGCCGCATTACGTATGGAGCGACATCAAAGACGTGGTACAAGATCTTAACGATCATGGTTTGCCGTTTGATTTAGCCTGGCTTGCCCCGTTCGAAGAATTTCGCTTCCCGCACTACGGTCGATTGCAGGTCGGTGACATTAAGCTGGGCTTACGCTGGGCGATTGAGCCATGGCATGTGTTGGGTGAAGAGATCAGTAGTTTTGGCACAGCTCGTTATGTTGACTCCTCAGTTGAACGTCTGCAAGTTAAAGTAGATGGCCTCACCGATGGCCGTCATGTAGTCGTCTGTAACGGCCGCCGTTTGCCGCTGCAGAGTACCGGCCGACAAGGCCAGTATGTGGCATCAGTGCGTTATCGCGCGTGGCAGCCGCCGTCAGCATTGCATCCGACGGTTGGGGTACATGCGCCGTTGGTGTTCGACATTATCGATACTTGGAATGGTCGAGCGATCGGTGGATGTTCGTACCATGTATCGCACCCAGGCGGGCGTAGTTACGACACCTATCCGCTAAACGCGCTGGAAGCAGAATCACGCCGAGTGAATCGGTTCTGGGACTACGGGCATACACCTGATGGGGTTGAAAACTTTGATTCTAAACATTTGCTGCGAGAGTTTTATGAGCATAAATATGAACCGAAAGCGATGACGCCGCCGTTGGAAGAATCGCCGGATGAGTATCCACATATGCTCGATTTACGTAAAAATCAGATTATTAGGTAAGGTCATTAGAGTAGGGCTCGGGCCGGCTCGAACCCTATCGGCCCGAACCCTATCGGCCCGAACCCTATCGGCTCGAACCCTTAAAAAAGTACAACAAGCCGTATAATTTATGAGTCAATTGAAGCAACGCTTTCAGCAATACGCGGCGCAGCATTCGCCTAGCGACGAAGCTATATCGGCCGACGGTAGTGTGAAGCCAGACTGGCGATACATGCTCGACAGCCTAGCTACGCTTGGTGACGATGAGCTGGCTGAACGGCAGCACAAAGCCAAGCGCATTCTGCGCGACGACGGTGCTACGTACAACCGCTATGAGCAGAACACGCGCAGCCAGACTTGGGGCTTAGATTTACTGCCACTGCTTATTTCGGCTGATTCTTGGAGTGTAATTGAAGCTGGCCTGCAAGAGCGGGCGGACTTATTTAACCTGATATTTAAGGATTTGTACGGCAAGCGTGAACTAATTTCACTTGGCCTATTGCCGCCGGAGTTAGTTTTCGGAAACCAGAGTTTTATACGTGCCTGCGACGGCTTACAATTGCCTGGCGAGAACCAGCTAATCATTCATGGCGTAGACATGCTGCGTCGCGAAGATGGTTCCATGTGTGTTTGTTCTGATCGGCTACAGGCTCCGAGTGGCCTGGGTTATGCCTTAGAAAATCGTGTTGTTATGAGTCGCGTGTTGCCTAGCTTGTTGCGCGAAAGCCAAGTGCATAGGCTCACCAGTTTCTTCCAAGTATTGCGTCAGAAATTAATCAGTCTTGCGCCAAATATTGCCTCACCTAGAATCGTCGTACTAACTCCTGGCCCGTATAGCGAAACCTATTTTGAACATGCATTTCTGGCTAACTATCTTGGCTTTAGTCTGGTGCAGAGTGGTGACTTGGTAGTAGGCGATGGATTCGTCTGGATGCGTACCCTAAACGGCTTAACTCGAGTTGACGTTATTGTTCGCCGAGTTGACGAACTTTACTGTGATCCGGTTGAACTACGTGCTGATTCAATGCTTGGTTTACCTGGCTTAATTCAGGTTGCGCGTGCCGGTAATGTCGCCATTGCCAATCCTCTCGGGTCTGGTTTTATGGAGAATCCGGTGCTGTATCGCTTTTTGCCAAAGATCAGCGAGCATTTCTTAGGTCGGCAGTTGCGGCTGAAATCCGTCGCCACTTGGTGGTGCGGAGAGCCAGATGATCTGCAGTTTGTGTTAGCAAATTTTACCGATCTAGTAATTAAGCCGGTGGCACCCCATACTAGTAACAGCGCCAATAGCTACACCAGTAGTAATAGCAAAATGGTCGCTGATCTGACTGATAGGCAGCGCGCTGAGTTGCTATCGGCGGTTAAAGAAAATCCCCACAATTACGTAGCGCAAGAAAAATTGTTGCCCTCGTATGTGCCGACATTTAATCAGCAAGAGCTAGTAAGTCGGCCAGTTATATTGCGCAGCTTCTCGGTGGCCTCAGAAGATTCTTCCTACCGAGTCATGCCCGGTGGTCTGACACGAGTCGGTGCCAAGCAAAACAGCACGGCTATTGCCAACCGTTTCGGCGCTGTTAGTAAAGATACATGGATAATTGCCTCAGAACCTGAAAAACACGAAATACTGTCTTCGCAACTCGGTGTCAATGATGGTTACACCGAAGGTGCAGAGTTACCCAGCCGCGTGGTTGAAAACTTGTTCTGGATGGGGCGCTATATGGAACGAGCGGAAAATAGTCTGCGTTATATTCGAACCTTGTTTATGCAGATGAACGGCATTGAACAATTACCAACTGACTGCAAAAGTGTGCTGCTTCAGGCGGCCACTCAGCTTACTTCGACTTATCCCGGTTTTGTTAATAATACGCCACTACAGAATGACCCCGACGCTGAGTTGCTTAGCTTAATTCTAGATCGCGACCGAGTTGGCAGCGTCACCTATGCGGTGTCATCATTACTAAGTTGCGCTGAGCAACTGCCCGGTCTGCTGTCATCCGATAGCCAGCACATCATCAACAATATTGCTGACCAGATCGACACGCTCAGCAGCCGACTCAGGGGTGATTTTTTAAGTGCACCTGAAGAGCCTCTAGGGTCGCTGATTTCAAATCTATTGGCGTTGGTCGGCATTGTTAACGAGAGTATGATTAGGGACACCGGTTGGTTATTCGTGGAGCTGGGTCGTAGACTTGAACGCGCCTCGCAAACCGCCAGCTTGGTTCGAGCACTGCTGTTTACCCACTTCGACGACTCGCAAGAGTCGATTATTCTTGAATCGTTGGGCATGACCGTGGAATCTCTCATCTCTTATCGTCGCCGCTTCGGAGGTTCGTTAAAGATAAACAGCATGCTCGAATTAGTGTTAATGGACGCTAGCAACCCACGCTCGGTGGACTATCAATTAAAGAGCATCGTCAACACTATTTATGCCTTGCCACGCGAGCGCCGCACCACTGAACTCAGCGCTCAATTGCGCTTTGTGATGGAAGCACAGAGTAAAGTTCAACTGAGTAAAATCAGTCAACTCTGTAGAACCGATCAAGACGCTAATACACGCTCCGAATTGGATCAATTATGTGCGCAAATCCACCAACTATTGGGCGAAGCATCAAATGCTATTAGCGTCGAATACTTCACTCGAGTACAAGGCCCGTTGCGTTTGCTTCAATACAGTGGGAGTACTGGCTGATGCGGTTTAAAGTCAAGCACGTCACCCGCTACGAATATCCGGCGCAGGTGTTACAAGCAATCAATCTGGGCTACTTAATACCGCGAAATTCGGCCCGTCAAAAATGTATCTACAACCAACTTAAGGTTAATCCGCAGCCGACCACATCGGCGACGCGAGTTGATTATTTCGGCAACCAGGCGTTTCACTTCACGATAGAATCTGAGCACCAAAGTCTCGAAGTGGTGACAACCAGCGAGGTAGATGTCTCTGCTGGTGTCGACTTACCAAGCGTGAATGATAGTAATACTTGTATGCAAGCCCGTGAACTATTAAGCAGCTCAAATCAACTCGATAGCTTGCTGGCGCGCGAATATATATTGGCTTCGCCGTCAGTTGCGCACGATGCTGCTCTGGCAGAATTCGCTGCGCCGTTGTTTGCTGATGATCGCCCCTTTTTACAGTCGGTCAGTGAGCTTAACAGCCAGATCTTTAACGAATTCACTTTTGACCCCACATTTTCTGGCATCAGTACCCCCATCAGCGAGGTCTTTGCGCATCGCAAAGGCGTCTGCCAAGACTTTGCGCATCTAGCGATTGCCTGCCTACGCTCGCTTGGCTACCCAGCCCGCTACGTTTCAGGCTATCTCGAAACGCTACCGCCACCGGGTACGGTTAAGCTGGTCGGATCCGACGCAACACACGCTTGGTTCGCAGTTTATTCGCCCGGCGAGGGCTGGTATGAATTCGACCCAACTAATAATTCGATTCCCGCAGAGCAACATATCATCACTGCCTGGGGCCGAGATTATACCGACGTAACGCCACTCAAAGGCGTGGTCTTTGGTGGTGGTAGCGGGCATAGCCTGAGCGTATCGGTAGACGTTAACCGGGTATAATCGAGCGGGCACTTTATTGCCGAGTTTCTTTAAACTGTGCTTAAGGGCCAAAGTGCCGTACCCTTATCTGAAGTATGTTTTTACCGAGTTAATTAAAGCCGACGATGGTTTGTAGGGCAAAACATACGGATAAGCAAAACATAGCGTGAATCTTAAGAGATAAAATCTTTGATGAATTTCCTAGTAGCGCTACACTGTAAATCGACTAAATGACTGATTTAATTTATTAAATGACGATAACTTTATTAGACGGTGGAATGGGCCAAGAACTATTATCCCGTTCTGGTGCGCAAGCGACAGGCCTTTGGGCAACACAGGTTATGAAAGACTTTCCTGATTTAGTGCAGGATATACACAATGATTATTTCGCAGCTGGTGCAGATATTGCAACGACAAATACGTATGCAATTCACCGTGATCGTTTGATCCCGTTTGGTATCGAAGATCAATTTTTAGCGCTTCAAACACAAGCATGTGAAATTGCTAATAGAGCAAGAGATAAGTTTGGCAGTGGGAAAATCGCTGGGGCTATTGGCCCCACTGGCGCGTCATATCGCCCTGACTTGGCATTGTCGATTGAACAAGGCGCCGAAGTTTATGCCGAGATTGCTAATATACAAGCTCCTTATGTGGATTTTTTCTTGTTGGAGACTGTCTCGTCTATTAAACAGGCAACCGGTGCAGTGATCGGCACTCAACAAGTCGGCATGCCTGTTTGGTTAGCCGTTAGTGTTGACGACGACGATGGAACTAGGCTTCGCTCTGGGGAAGATATCCTTGAAGTATTAGACATTGTTGAAAAATATTCGGTCGATGCTTTACTGATAAATTGTTCAACGCCAGAAGCCGTAACTAGTGGTTTGAACCGCCTAGGAGTACAGACATTTCCGATCGGGGCCTATGCCAATGGGTTTACCGAAATCAGTAATGCCTTTAAAAAAGATCGACCTACTGTTGATGCGCTGCAGAGCAGGCAAGACTTGGGCCCTGATGACTACCTATTGTTCGCCGAACGCTGGCTTATCAGTGGTGTGACAATCATCGGGGGTTGCTGCGAGGTAGGCCCTGCACATATAGAAAAACTTCATTCAAAGCTTAGAACTTAGAACGTAAAAAAGAAAATAGACGATCAAAAATCTAGAGCTTGCTACCAATTCTATCTTCGATATTGCTAGCTTATAAGGGTGTCCCGAGTAATTACGGTCTTTACACAAGGATAGTAAGTTCAGCACGAATTGATTTAGTCGAAAATGCGTATTATTCTAAATGCATTTGATGCTCTAATTTCACATACAACGACTAAAACGATAGCGGATACTCTATGAACTCCATCTCCGATAAGCTTTTGCTTGTATCAGCTCTTTGCTCAACGCTGGCATTTACTCACACGGTATTTGCTGATGTTGTACATACCGAAGCCAATAATGGTCAGCTGATCATGCAAGACATACCAGTGATACCGCAATCGATTAAGGACGATTTAAATCGCTATCAAAATGTACGCAGCGCCCCGTTTAGAGATTGGTCGCTCGATGGCAAAGAGATTTATATCAGCACGCGTTTTGGCGATGTTAGTCAGATTCATAAAGTGTCTACAGCTGGTGGTTCAAGACAACAGCTTACTTTTTTTGAGGAGCCGATTGGTAGTGTAAGTCGGCAGCCCGGTGGCGAGCTATTGGCTTTCACCATGGATGCTGGTGGCAGTGAGAATGCGCAGATTTTTGTGCTTGATCCGAGTACTGGTGAAACCACCATGGTTTCTGATGGTGAATCGCGTAACGGTGCTTTGAGATGGCGTCTTGACGGCAAGGCTATTGCTTATCAGAGCACTCGTCGTAATGGTGCTTCAAATGATCTATGGATGACTGAGATTACGCAAAGCGGCGAATCTAGTGACATAGGGATAGGTGCCAGCAGGATGATACTCGAATCACTCGACGGCAGTTGGTGGGGAACTGGGGACTGGACCGCCGACGGTAGCAAGATGTTAGTGCAGCAGTATGTGAGCGTTACCGATTCGAGAATTTACCTGTTAGATATAAAGAGTGGAGAGTACTCGCTTCTCAAGGGCCGTGAGGAGCAACCCTCGGTCAACTTCACGGTGGCTTTTGATGCTAGCGGAGAAGGGCATTACTATTTAACTGACGCAAGTGCTGGTTTTGCCCAGCTAGCCTATCAAAACTTTGCCACTGGTGAGTCTAAAATTATTACGACTGACATAGCTTGGGATGTCGAAAGCGCGGTGATTAGTAAAGATCGAAAGCAAATGGCTTTTTCAGTCAATCAAGGCGGCACCAGCCAACTTTATCTACTTGATCCGCGCAGCAACAATTACCAACAAGTTAACGGACTACCGCTTGGCCTAATTGGTGGCCTTAGGTTTAGCCCTTCGGGAACATCTTTAGGGCTGACCCTGAACACAGCTAAAAGTCCAAGTGACAGTTATGTTCTGGGCCTAAAAAGTAATAAGTTACGCTCTGGGGAGTTAACTCGCTGGACACGCAGCGAGGTGGGCGGGCTAAATACCGATATGTTTATTGAGCCAGAGCTTATTGAGTACGACACCTTTGATTCTGTTGCCGGTGTGCCGCGTAAGATCCCCGCTTTCGTTTATAAGCCTAAAAACATAACTCAACCAGCGCCGGTCATTATCTCTATTCATGGTGGCCCTGAGAGCCAATATCGACCAAGATTTAGTAGTACCTATCAACTCTGGCTAAACCAGCTAGGCGCGGTGGTAATAGCGCCGAACGTTCGCGGATCTTCAGGCTATGGGCGAGAATATGTCAGCTTAGATAATGGCTTCAAACGAGAGGATTCGGTCAAAGACATAGGAGCATTGTTAGATTGGATTGCCACCCAGCCAGACCTTGATCAAAATCGAGTGCTGGTATTCGGCGGCAGTTACGGTGGTTATATGGTATTGGCCAGTGCGGTGCATTACAGCGACCGATTGCTCGGTGGAGTAAATGTTGTCGGCATAAGTAATTTCGTTACCTTTCTGCAAAATACTAAAGACTATCGCCGCGATCTAAGGCGTGCTGAGTATGGCGATGAGCGAGATCCTAAGATGCTTGAGCATCTGCAAAAAATTAGCCCAAATAATAATGTTGAGAAAATTAAGATTCCAATGCTGGTTGTGCAGGGTAACAATGATCCACGAGTTCCGGTTACCGAAGCTGAGCAAATTGTTGCTGCGCTTCGAGAGCAAGGCAATCAGGTTTGGTATATGAATGCGCTTAATGAAGGGCATGGCTATCGTAAAAAGGAGAATCGGGATATCTACCAGCAAGCGGTGATCATGTTTTTCGAGAAAGCGCTTAGTGATGACAAAGCCACTGACACGCTAGATTGAACATATGCATTTTAAATCAGCACTCGCTATCCACGTGTCTAAGACGATAATATTATGAATCAAATCAGCGCCTTGCTTGAGCGAATTAAAATATTTGCTGACGAGCGTGATTGGCAACAGTTCCATTCACCGAAAAATATTAGCATGGCGCTGTCAGTCGAAGCCTCCGAATTGTTAGAACATTTTCAATGGATGACCCAAGATGAGTCGAGAAATGTGTCGCCTGATAAGAAGGCCCTGATAGCTGACGAAACCGCTGATGTTTTCTTATATCTACTGCGAATGTGTGAGCAAATGGATATCGATCTTATTAAAGTCGCGAATCAAAAAATTGATAAAAATGCACTAAAGTATCCGGTGGAAAAGGCCAAGGGAAGTGCGAAGAAATACACTGAGCTGTGATTTCAAGTTAAGGCTAGCTAAGCTCGTTCATCGTTGTCTGTACTGGACACAGGGAGGCTGTGTCTGATATTTTTGCTTGCAGATTGATTTCATGCGCTAAGACGCATTAATACATGGGCCACTACAATGATCAAAGCCAAAACTTTATTGGTGGTATTTTTATGCGCGACGTTTTTAATTCTTCAAAGCAGCACCTTGGCTGCCAACAAAGTTTCAAATTTTAAAATTCTATCGCTTAAAGAGCGAGCGCTTGTCATTGACAGCATCACCTCGAAACGGATAAATCAATTGCTTCCCAGTTTGATGAAGCAAACTAACATTGATATGTGGTTGTTGATTAGTCGTGAATATAACGAAGACCCGGTACTTAAAACAGTACTGCCTGCGACTGGATGTCGGCTAGAAGAACCACTATGTTTGTTTTTGTCAGACAAGGCGAAGCGGTTAAGGCCCTCGCTATTGCTCCGTATAAGGTCGGAAAGCTATTCGAACCCGCGTGGGATAAAAAATCTCAGCCTAATCAGTGGCAAGCATTAGTTGAACTAATACAAAAATATGAGCCTAAAACGATTGGCATTAATCAATCTGAAATATGGGCACATGCCGACGGATTAGTAGCAACAGACAAACAAAGGTTACTTGCTGAACTGCCATCAAGGTTCGAGCGGCGATTGGTGTCGGCCGAAGCCCTAGCGGTTAGATGGTTAGAAACTAGAATTCCAGAAGAAGTTGAATTACTCAAAGGTATGACCGCACTGGCCCACGATATTATTGCCGAGGGTTTTAGTGATAAGACAATCGAGCCAGGCCGCACCTCGACAGATGATCTTGTCTGGTGGTTCCGAGAAAAAGTAGGCTCGCTTAAACTTAATACGTGGTTTCAGCCATCAGTCTCAATTCAGCGCAGTGATAAGATAAAATTTGACCACGAAGATGCATTCACTAATGGAACGGGCAGCCAAGTAATTCAACCGGGTGACTTACTGCATGTTGACTTCGGCATATCGTATTTACGACTTAATACCGACACTCAACAGCATGCCTATGTTTTGCAGAGTGGCGAAACAACTGCTCCCGTATACCTTAGTAATGCATTGAAAAAAGGCAATCAATTGCAGGATATTTTTACCAACAATTTTGACAAAGATAAGACCGGCAATATGGTTTTAAAGATATCGAGAGAACAAGCAATTAAAGCAGGACTCAGGCCCACTATTTACACCCATCCCTTGGGCTATCACGGCCATGGCGCAGGAACCACTCTTGGTATGTGGGATTCGCAAGGCGGCGTAGCGGGCTCAGGAGATTATCCGCTGCATCTGAACACAAGCTACGCCATTGAGCTCAACAACGCGGTTTACATTGATGAGTTGAACAAAGAAATTCGAATTATGCTCGAAGAAGATGCCCATTTTGATGCCTCGGGAGTGTGGTACTTAGATGGTCGGCAAACTGAACTTTTGTTAGTGAAATAGATCAAGGTTTTGCGTCGAAAATTTCTTCTGAGCTATGCTGAGTGATTTTGAGCACTGACCAAGACAGAGGGTGTCTGGCGAGTAATGCAAGATACCCTTAGGGTGGAAACCTAGTACTTTTAGTGGGGCTTAGTGGCCCTTTATCGCATATCTAATCCTTTAACTAATGCTATTCAGTGTTCAGCTGTAAGACGCTGTAATACCTCTTCATGCTGGCTTAGTAGATTATGTTATGGATCTAATTAAGACAAAAAACTCAAATCTTTACAAATCGCTCGACGAGAAGAGCGCTGTTTGCACACAAGGCCGCTGCACCGTGGCGGCGGACATTAAGGTATTCATAATGGGCTTAAGCTTGGGCTTCTTAACTGCGCAAAATAGGCAGCTTAAACGGAGCGACATAAATGTAATTCAGCCTAAATTGGTCGAAAACCGACTGACATTTTTTGTCTTAAGGTCGCTAAACACCTTGCTCTACGCTTGTTTGAGCATGACAAAAATAAGCTCCATCAACTCGGGCCTTTAGTCTATTGCTCTGGGTTACGTAGGGTGATTAAATTTATCTATATTGCAAAGCAGGAAGGCGGAAAATGAGCACTCAAATTAGTTATAGAGACCTAAAAAAGGACATGCTGTCAGCCAAAGGCTTGGGGCTGTTGTCAGAATTTGCTCTAATTTGGTGCGCAAAAACTGGTGAGCTAATTGACGTTGACTCGGACGATGCCGTGATACGAATTCTACGAAACGCAAAGCGAACTAGTGACCGCCGGTTGCGCTCTATCTATTTGCATCTTCGAGCAGAGTTCACCGATATGATAGAAAGTTCTGTAACACGCTGCGATGCGATGCTAGCCGATCAGCTTATGTCACATATCTCTAAGGGCCGAACGTGTCGATTTCGAAGCCGAGAGTTTGTTAGGCAGATGCCTCAGTTAGCTAGTTAGACAATTCAATTCGAAAGTTCAATTAGACAGTTCAGAAAATCCGTTAAACGCACTTAAACCCATATCGAGCCTTGACACAAAAGCCAACGCTGCTCTGTTAGCCTTGCAGACATGAAAACTTTCCTGAAATTAGTTATGTCTGCAATAATCGCGCTATCGTTAACGGCCTGCGCAACCCGCGCTCCGATGCCAACAGTAGAATCCATCGACCTGAAGAAATTTATGGGTGATTGGTATGTTATTGGCAATATTCCTACGTTTATAGAACGCCAAGCTTATAATGCGGTTGAACATTATGAGCTTGATAGTGATGGCAATATCCCGACCACCTTTACTTTCAACAAGGGTGGCTTCGATGGCCCCTTAAAGACCTACCATCCAAAAGGCTTCGTTAAAGACAAAACCGACAATTCACTGTGGGGCATGCAGTTCATCTGGCCGATCAAAGCAGACTACCGAATTGTCTATTTGAGCGACGACTACCAGCAAGTGATTGTCGCTCGAAAGGCGCGTGATTACGTTTGGATAATGGCGCGAACGCCAAAAATAAGTGACACGGATTACCAAGCTCTGGTGCAAAAGACAGAAGACTTAGGTTATGACCCAACTCTTATACGAAAGGTGCCGCAGCAAGATTTGATTGATCGTTGATTCGACTCCTTAGAGCGCTAAACGAATCAGGTAGGGTTTTGACATATAATACTCTAAGCATTAACGAGTATCGTAACCGCACAAACCTTAGCTGACCACTAAATGAAATTAATACTTAGCCTATCCAATTTAGTAAGCAAAACAGTAAAGGCTCAACTGCCTAGGTTATACGACGAGCAGGGCAACAATCCCGGTGTGCAAAAAATCAGCTCGCACAGCACTCAAGTCAGCTGGCAGTTCCAGATAGTTCATTTAAGCGGTCGCCAATGGGAGCCCTGCGACGATGGCACTTGGCTGCTTATGGCGGTTGAGTCCTACAGCAGATTCACGATCATCAATCGCTATTATTTGGAGCCGAGCTTAGAAGAAATTGAAAAAGACTTTATGGCATCATGGATTGAGCACTTAATCATGCTGATGCAGATGGGCGGATTCGTTCGCAATAAGCAACACATAGAACAAGTCACGTCACAATTTCAACAACTGAAAAAGCCAGAGTATTACCGAAACTTAGACTCAAGTATTGGTGGGCATATTGGCGACAATCAACAGTGGCTAAGAGCCTATATCGACGATACTCGTATTACGGAATTTAATAATACACATGTGCGCGAGTTCTCTAATTATTTAAATCAATTGTCACGCCGAATCGGTAAGCAACGCAAAAAGGCTGATCAGTTTTTACCGTTTGAGCGGTTTTTAGACGATGGGCTCTATCGTTTTGCCTCCGGGCTGTGTGATCAAAAAATACCGTATTGCCGCTTTGGTGATTTTCCTAATCCTTATCGTTCGAATGTTGAGTTGTCTTTGGTGAAGAGTTAAGGCCTGCACCTTCATTCGTTGAGCGGCCCAAAAAGGAAATTAATCGGCAGTGAATGACAGCAAGAACAGGCGTGGTTGTTAATTTAGAAGGCCTGAAATTTATTGGGTAAAATGTGCCATATGGTACATTGAACTTACTAGCTCCAAGATCCAAAATCCCTGTATTGATATTAACCATTTACAGGAAAAACCCACAGTGAATTTCAAACGACCAATCCACACTTTAATTGCCTCAATTGTCGTGTTCAGTATTACTTCTTCGGTTCAAGCTGAAAGCCCTTTCTCAAAAATGAAAGACAAGCTTAAAAGTAAAGTCAGCGCCGAATCCAATGAGCAAGCAAAAGACAAAGTAAAAAGTAAAACGTCTTCAAAATCGCTTGCAGCCACTGCCGGTGCAGGTTCATCAGTGGCACTGGGTTCGCCTTCAGACAGCTTAACCTCACTAACCAAATGCGCAAGCGTGAAACCAAGCAACATTATTATTGGCTCATTAGGTGACTATACGTTTCAACAAGGATTCACTAAAGAAAAGCGTTCTGGCTTAATTAACCGAAACAAAGGGTCGTTGTCAAAAGGCTGTATCTTGCCATCACTGCAGTCGCGTCAAGTGGCTTATATGGAAGTAGACACTAAATCTTATAAAGCCTTAGGCAGCTCCAACGATTGGGAAATGCAATGCCTTAAATCTGCGAATTTATCGGCTGGCGCCGTAAACGAGAAAGAGCCAAAGGGTGAGTATCCGTATCACGTTAATGTGTTGTCAGGCAAAGACATGCTTTTGTTTTGTGGTAATTCAGAAAACATTGACGAATGTGGCGAAGGTAGCAACAGCTCACGAAGCGGTCAGTGGGACAAAAAGCTAAACGCACGAGGCAAAACAATGCTCAGCGTCATGGGCGTTGCTAGTACGTTAGCGCCAGCACAGGGTGAAAAACTATATTGCCAGTATTACAACAAAAAATCAGGAAAAAGTTTATTCGCTTTTGAGTACTTACGCGTTCGTGGGTAGTGAATAAATACAGCCATATTTAGGGAAACCTAAGAATGAAATTTAAACAATTATTGTTCAGTGCATGTTTAATGCTGGGCGCGAGCGTGGGTGTTCAAGCTGCTCAAATTAACGCATAATTAGCCTGTGGCTTGCTTTACATTGGAGGCCCTACCATACTCAATCCGGCATTGAGAAGTTAGTTACATTGATCATAAATCAAAGGTGGATCCAGTTTCATGACGACCAATCTAGAAAATTCAAAGGATGCATCAACTAATGCAATAAAAAAGCCTCATTTTTTGATGGTGCTGCTCATGCTTATGTTGTTCCTACTATTTATGTATCTAACTTTTGTCGCTATAGGGTTGAGAAGCCCTGAAGGTAATCTCGAAGGTGCATACAATAGTTTGGTAATTGGGCAGATGGTTGGCGCGTTCATAGTGCCTATTTTCATCGTCTGCCTATTTCAAATATTTAGACGGTTTCGAAATTCCAGATCGCATGTAAATATTTTAGTCTGGACTTTAGTTCTATTGTGTTTTTCAACCGCAGGGGGGCTTATAGATGCCGAAGAGCAAGGTCTGCAATCTTGGTTGCAGCAAGAGTCTATGGCGGCGAATAAGTCGCTCCCTGTAATGGTTGACGAATCGACGCGATTTGATTCTACTAAAGTTTCTAAAAGGAGTTTCGAACGCCACTATACGATAATAGACATTACTGAGAGTGAGATAGACGAAGCAACTTTAAAGGAATTTGAAAACAACATGAGAACGACAATTCTCCAAGCTTTTTGCAATAACGATTTATTTTTTGAGATGAGGCGTGAAGGGGTAAAGCTTGCAGATATTTATAGTGAAAAAAATGGCAAGTTGTTGATTCATATAATCTCAGACCCTAAGGATTGTTCGCCAGAAGTGGCTGATCATTGATCTTGATCTGAATCTCGGCTATCGGCAGAGGCTGTGTAAAAACGAAATAAATACTATACTGGTTTTTTTCGATAGGAGTTAAGCCATGTCCCGTTTTGACGACAAGGATAGCTCGGACACCCAGATAAAGAACATGATTAAATTAATCGCAATAGGGCTATTACTTTGCCTGCTATCAGCTTGCGGGACAGGCGAGTTTTTTATAAAGCGAGGGATTAATGGCTTGCAACAGGATGTGGCCGATGAATTTAAGAGTTATGCCGATTTTGATGAGTCACAAAAGCAACAAATCGATCTTATCGCTAAGCAGCTAGACGATTGGGTTCGCGCTGATCGCTTGCCTATTTTGTATACTGAGCTGGAGAAAATGGCGGACGATATCCAGCGCAATGCGAGTATCAGTCGAGATACTTGGCAAAGTACGCTGGCATTCCTTGAGCAGCCGATGAATTTGGCTGCACAAGATGAATTAATTAGAGAAATTGCACAGCTAGTCTACGGCATGACCGATCAGCAGGCTGAGGACACCTTAGAAAAACTGCAAAAAGAGTATCGTGAAACGCAAAAAGATGAGGCTAAAGAAACGCTTGAAAAACGCAATAAGACGCTGGCGCGTGGAATAAAAATCGTGTTTTCTGACCTTGCTATCAGTCGTTCTAGAGCGCAGGTTAAACAGGCTAAGGAAATGCTAGCGCAACGACAATCTCACATAAAACTTGAACATCAGAAAAGGGCGAAGAACTATGCAACTTTTGCTGGGCTTATTCAAGATAGGCAGCGCGAGTCGTTCTTTGAGGACTTTGAGAGTGCTTGGGCGGAGGCCGAACGTGGGCCAAAAGATTGGGCTCCTGATCAATGGCAATATAATTCCAAGATAATTTTTGACATGCTTAACTATTTACTCGGCGATCTAGATCAAGAGCAGCGCGATACTGCCTCGGCTAAAATCCGTCGCTACGCTGCATTGTTTAAACGGCTCTCAGAAGCTTAGTTTAAGTGGGGCTAAAGACAGGGGCTAATAACTGAGCAGCAGCTTTAAACTATCATATAGATCTAGTGCATGGTTAAATACCCGCCGATGAGTTCAAACAAAACACCAATGCTAGCTAATGTCCAAACAGGAGATAAGCGTGGCAGTAGGAAACGGAAAAAACAATCGCCCTTGCCGATGCGCGATGGGGTGTCGGCTAGTCGTGTGTGGCTGCCTAAAGTAGGGGACTATAAAAACAGCACTGAAACATATGGTGAATGGGAGACTATACTCGATTTTTTATTGGACCGTTTTCCGTTTATCTCGGCTGATATTTTTAAGGAGCGAATGGGGCGTGGGCAAGTTGTTAGCGAAACGGGCGAGGCCATTAGCCCTGCTAGCCCGTACCAAGCAGAGATTCACGTGTTCTATTACCGTGAGATACCGTATGAGCCGGAGATTCCTTTTCGTGAAACCGTATTATTTAAAGACGACAATATTATTGTGGTGGATAAACCGCATTTTATTCCGGTGCAGCCAACGGGCCGGTTCATTCGTGAATGCTTATTGTCGCGTCTAAAGCATCATTATCAGAATGAGGATATCAGCCCCATTCATCGCTTAGACCGTGAGACCGCAGGCGTAATTCTATACAGCTGCAATGTTAAGGCCCGGGGTGCTTATCAGCCGCTGTTTGAGAAGCGCTTGGTTAAGAAAAGTTACGAGGCCATCGCGCCGATTTCTGAACGGGCGTTTCCTTATACCCATCGCAGTCACATTGTGTCTAGCGAGGACCCTTTTTTCATTATGCGTGAAGAGCCGAGTGCAAAGGCAAACACCGAAACGGTGATGAATGTTATTGAAATTAAAGGCGGCCTAGCGCGCTATAAACTGGAACCGGTGACCGGGCGACAGCATCAACTGCGTGTGCATATGATGTCGATTGGTTGCCCTATTATGAACGACCCCTTTTATCCGGAGTTGTTGCCGAATAAGGGCGAAGATTATTCTAAGCCACTGCAACTGCTGGCAAAATCGATTCAATTCACTGATCCATTCACAGCTCAAGAACGATTTTTCGAAAGTGAAATTCTCCTGCAAGGAATGGCTAGCAACTGACAGTTACACCCGTTGGGGACCTCTATTCTGAGCGATTTTTATTAGTGGTCTAGGATTTACTTTCTCTGTTTTGAGGCATCATAATGAATAATTCTACGACAAGGGATAGCTTGGGCACTCACCTAATTCGGACTATGCTTTAGGTAAATGAGCCCGTGCCAGAGTTACTGGCCGGCCACGTTTATGAAAGTGAAAACCGTGGCCGGCCTCTTTTTACCGGGTCAAATCTATGACAAGACTATTGGCTCTTATTGCTGCAAACGGTGCTCAATTAGGCTTGAAAAACGACTCACGCCATGATGAATAACCATTTCATCAACTTCAAAATTAGGCATGTGCGGGAATGCTACATTGCCTTTCTCAGCGTTCGCAGTGCCGATGAAAAAGTAAACGCCTGGCACGGTCTTTTGAAAATGGCCAAAGTCTTCACTGGCAAACGGAACCTGACCAAAGTTATCTTGAATGGCATCGTCGCCATAGCTGCTTTTGATTAGGTGCGACGTTTGCCTGACCAGTTCAGCATTGTTATTGACACCCTCGCGTTCATGCAAAGCCTGTATTGAGCTGAAGCGATCTGCAAACTTGCTTACCCGAATTTGTTGCTCTAAGTTATCCATGACAAGCTCTATGTCTTGATGTTCAGAGGTGAAAAGCTCAGCGGATAAAACCAATTTATTATCACTATTCTTAACGTTGGGGCGCCCACCGAATAAAACATAGTCTTGATAAATTGTTTCAGGGTTACCTAAGCCTAGTTTAGGGTCGGAGGTGTTAAGTAAGTTTGTAAATTGATCGGGTGACTTCACTCGAGTTACTGATGCCATCATTGCGTTGACCATTTCAGATAACGCTTCTGCGTCACCGGTTCCTGTGAATTCAATGTTGATATAACGAGAATGCGAAAATAGATTACCCGTCGATGTGAAGATCACGCCGGTTGGCATTGGTCCCACGTGAGCGGCATAAATTTCATCTGGTTGAATCATGTCAAACAAACCGTCATTGATCATTGCTTTGGCGCCTTGCTGGCTTTCTTCCGCCGGTTGAAACAAGAAATAGACAGTGCCTGGTAAATTTTTGGCTTTTTGAGACAATGTTTTGGCAATGCCAAGCCCAATGGTTGTATGAACATCGTGGCCACATACATGGGCGGCATTATGGTTTTCATGCTCACCAAATTCAAACTTAGCCGCATCCATGTCGGAACGCCAAGCAATGTGCTTGCCGTCTTTTGAGCCTTCTAAAATGCCCACCACACCATAACCACCGATATTGGTTTTTACTTCGAGGCCAAGGTCCCTCAAATAATTGGCGGCAATCGACGACGTACGTTTCTCTTCGCCTGACGCTTCAGGGTGTTTAAATAGGTCACGCCTTAGCTCTAATAGCTCAGGGTAAATACTCATTGAGTAATCTTCGTTGGTCTCAACGCTATTTGGTTTAGCACTTGCCTGCGCTATAAACAGGGCTAACAAAATAGAAGTGGCAATGCTTAGTAACGGGGCTTTTGATTTCAATGACATGATAGACACACCTTTAATATGAATGTTAAGTGTGGCCATTAAATCAAGCAGCAAGCGGTGTGGCGCTTCAAATTATAAAATTGAACGCCCCGTTTTATAATGTTGAACGTCTTAAAAAACTATAAAGGGCGTTCTAAGTCTGAAAATGTTGCTGGTGATTTTGTCGGTACTTATTTCGGTATTGGGTTGGGGTAATCCCCATGTATTTTTTAAAGATGGTGTTAAACGTGCTTTTTGACGCAAAGCCGGCTTGCACTGCAATATCCAAGACATTGGACGTACTGGATGAATGCAACTTCTCGCACACCTCTTTTACCCGATACGAATTGATGAAGTGGTTAAAATTTTTGCCCGCATGCTGATTCAATACTTCTGAAAGGTGATGCGGCGACAAGCCGATTGAATCCGCCAGTTTGGCTAGGCTCAGTTCGCTATTTCGATAACTATGCTCTTGTTCAATGTGCTTCGTGAGCTGGTCAAACATCGTGGCGCGAGTGTCCTCATCAACCGCGCCGATACTTCTCGAATCTTGTCGCGTTGAACTATTAATAAGCGCCTGTTCATCACCGTCAGAACTGTTGATGACAAAAAATTGAGGGTTCTTCCATTGAGTCAACGCAATCAAAAGAATAATTAAGACGATCAATGCGTCAGACAAAACCAGCATGGTCAAGGTGGCGAAATTGGTAAATGCCATAATGCCTTTCACCGAAAAGATCACGATAAACGATGACACTAACACTCCCAGCCACAGAAATATTGTTGGGTTGAAATTTGATAAGGTGTCAGATGCTTGCCGATGGTAGCGCTGAATTAAAAATGCTGTGGCAATTAAATACGCAATGGCTATAGCAAACAATATGTACTCACTCAACCAGAGTCGTTGTGTTGGAGCAGCGCCACCATTAATCCAAAGCCTAAACTCCTCATGATGAACAAAAAGGGCATCGACGTTTAAGGTGTAACAGGCCAACAGAGGTGCAACATGAAGCAAGTCAGCGGCTTTGAATGGCGCATTGAAAACAACTTTGCTGCAATACAAATACAGCAGCGCCCCATACATCACTGGTATAAAGAATAACCATGCTGCTAACGGATTGAATACATCAGACGCCACGCCAAAAGTAATGAAAGGCAAGAAAAACGCCAAGCCCATCGATAAACAATACAGACCCAGCACCTTACTAGCCGCACTAGTGTTGCGGTCACACACCAACAAAAAAAACAACAACAAGCCTTGAAAGCTACCTATGGCGGAAATGTATTGATGTAAAGCGGTCATTATTCTAATACCTATAATCGCGAGCGAGGGCTTAGTACCCCGTGTCTTGCCACTGATTAGATTTGCCTGCGTGCGGTTAGTTCATTTTATAGCGATTATAAAGTTAACTTGCAATTATAATAAGCCATTTCGGGGTGATGGAAATTTTCGAAATAGGCTGTCAGGGCTTGAATTATTGCGGGTTTAAGCTGTTTGCGCTGGATTAAAGGTGCCGGAAGGATCGAAAACTAAGAGTATAGTTATGACTCCCATAACGATTCGGCGGTGCTCATGATGATGGGACGTTAACAAACACAGCCTCGGTTTCGAAAGCTTTTTTTATTATTGTTTTGGCCGTACAAGTGAATCACGCGCCTGATCTATGGCCTGATTGAATTCCTCGGGCTCATCACTGCCAATGCGAATCCGTTTACCATCATCAAGAATCAGCTCTACTGATTTAAGCCCAGATACATTGTATAGCCAACCGCGGGGGATCACTCTAATGCCGAGTCCCCACCATGCTTTATTTCTCACCGCTCTATTGCTGACGACGCGCGAAATAGGCATTGTTTTACTAATCAGGCCAACGCCAAAGTTCCACTTTATAACTCCATTCTCCACTCGCGTTGTCAGGCTTGAAAATATACAGATTAAGATGGTTAACACTGCCATCAAGACGAGAAACTCAAACGCGGCAAAGTACCCTCGAGTAAACGCCCACGTTGCCGTAAGTACGACCACTAAAATCATTGCGATTATAGTGTGACCCAGTTGAACGTTTATGTATTCTTGAGAATGCGGGTTTGTTTTTAGTAGCTGGTCTGAATCGATTTCGAACACGGCGGCGAGTGCTTTGGTTGTTTCAAAAGAAGCTTGGCCATCACCCTCAGCCCGTTGAATGGTGCGAAGGCTTACCCCACAGGCTAACGCCAATTCCTCTTGCGACCATAATCTTTGTTTGCGTAAGCTTTTTACTTTTCGCGCATTAACATTCATGTCCATAGTGCCTCACCTTTTTATACTTAAGAAGTCACAAAAAAGGGTAGTGCATTTACCTTGAAATTTTAACGTCAGTATACCGCCAAAAAGCCGCCAAACTGTACAACAAATAAATCGAGCTCAGATCTAGCTGTCTTTGCAATGACCATGCGCAACGCCTAGTGAAATAGCATTTTACATAAAGCGGGGCGCGGCCAGCCCATTAGGGTTGGGATCAAATTTTAATTTTGAGTCGGCCCCAAATATACAACTGTATGGTTTATTCTAGGCGACCATATTTAATAATCTATTTTGAGAGGCTCCTGTGAGCATAAGTGTTTCCGATGTAATGAATGGCCTTGCTACACAGCAAGTGCATGGTCTAATTCTGATTTTGAAAAAAGCGAAAGAGTACTCTGTAGAGTCGTGCACTGATTATGCCACTCTTATGGATGCTAGATTACACCCCGATATGTACCCGCTGTCTTGGCAGTTGAACGCTACTTTAGAGATACTCATCAGGGGCTCTGCTCGCTTGAGTCGTGCAGAAGTAAAGGGACTAACATTAAATGAGGATGAATCTGATTTCGATGGTCTGATTGCGAGTGTAGAGGGTCTTCAACAAAAACTGCTTGGCTCAGACAGTGCTCTGCTTGATCAAAGTGAGGCTGAAACATTTGATGTTCCCGTTGGCCCTGATGCCTCGATGCCGATGACCGGAAAAGAGTATTTGCTTAAGTTTTTATTACCTAACTTCTATTTTCATTTAACCACCTCTTATGACCTATTAAGAATGAGCGGCGTCGCGGTTGGCAAGAGAGACTATCTTGGTGTGTCTTGATTTATCGATCTTTTAGTTTTAGGCCGTTTCATTTTATATAAGTTTGACCGCGGAGCCGACAATCGCATCGAAGCCACTAGTTGCCAGCTTTGTCCGATCAGAACTGTATAAAATGCTGCGAGCTTACGATTGGTATGCTCAGTGCTAAGGTAGGTGCAACTAGCAGCGGATATGAACGTGCTGATGAATGGACGTAATTCAAAGTAGGGGCCTACTAGCAAAACAATACGGCTTGGGCCAATGACTTTGATCAAGTGCGTTTTTCTTATTGAGGTTTCACAATTATAAAACCTTACTACGGCCGATTAATACTCTCGGTCTTAACTTCAAAATTTCAGCCAGCAGTAGCTTCTCAGTCGATAGCGTGACTCTGCTCGCTAGGCCAAAAGCGCTTTGCTCAAAAGGCAGTAATGTTGATAGGCGAGCCATATAAAACTGGTACACAGCCTCTTTAGCAGCGGCAAGCATGGGGCTGGCTAAGACCAGCTTACCCTGAACAAAGTAAGTGTTGATATCGCCTAAAGATAGAAGTACTGGTTTGCTTTTGAACTTAAACCGATCTAACGATTTTCCAGCTAAAAAGCGAGTAATGTTACGCGCAGCATGGGGCCCCATATCCAGCGCAATACTGGCTTGTTTGGGTAATGATTTTGCTAGCGAAGCTGAGTCACCGGCGACAAAAATATTGTCGAACTCGTTAGTTTGTAAATAGGCGTTAACCGCTAGCCCGCTAACACTGCCTTCAGTATTGATGCTATCTAGGTAGTCGGGCAGTTTGCTGCCTGCGGTCCAAATTGTTAGATCCGACTTGGTTGATTGTTTGTCGTCGAAATGAATGCTGGATTTTTTAACTTCAGTGATTTTTCTGTTGAATTGAAACTGCGCTTGATAGCCTTTACATTGCTCTAAAATATCATCTGATAATTTTTCGGGCAGTGCCTGTACTAATCGTGACGCGCTGTCGATCACAGTAAAATGCAGTTGTTTGTTGGTAGCGTACTTGCGTAGCAGCTCGCCTAACACCTCTACGCCGGTAAAGCCGCCGCCAATAATGTTGATGTGGATCGGGCGTTCATTACTACTATTTTTACCGTTATTAGTAGCAAGAAGTACTTCAATATTATTGTGTATTTGCAGTACGTCATCAGCACTACGAAACCCATAAGCATATTTGTCAGCGCCCTTTATGTCATAGTTTGACCGTGTATGGCCAGATGCAATTAATAGTGCATCGTAATTTAGAACCTGCTTGTCATCCAAGGTGACTGCCTGTAAGTCACCGTTAATGCTAGAAACTGTCTGGTTAATAAAGCGATGCCCTAGCTTTGTGATAATGGTTTCTAGATTTAAACTGAGAGCGGATTCTTTTTTAACATTTGACAGAATTTCATGGATGTTCGGCGTCCATTGAAAATTTTGCCTGCTATCAATCACTGTTACATCATGGCTCTTACTTAGCTTGGCGGCAGCGGTAAGGCCGGCAAAATTTGCACCAACAATAATAATGCGAGATTTTTTTCGATTTAACATCACATGGGGTTTCCTGAATAGTTACGCGAAGCAGTTAAGCGCAAACTTAAATTGTAGTAGGGCAGAATACATAATACGTGTAATTTGTTGTAATTAATCTAGGGTTGTCGCGGTATAGCAAAGTTATCAAGATGTTGCGAAGGCAGTCTCAGATGAAACTCGCTAGTCTCCGTTCAGTTTCAGTTAAGCTTGATGGGCTATAGTTGAGAATCAAGACAATTATGACTTTAAGTTGAGGGCGTATGCATATCAATAGAGCAGGTAAAACAGCGGCTGTCGCTATCGGTACATTGTTTATCGTCATCGGCATGTCGACACCTTATGTAGCTAGTGCTCAACAATCGGTGATCATCGACCATGATGAAAGTTACGTAGTCGGTAGTGAGCCGTTAGAGCAAGCAAAATTAGATCAACTTCTCGCCCCGATTGCACTTTACCCTGATTCATTATTGTCACAAATTTTGGTCGCCGCGACTTATCCGTTAGAAGTTGTTCAAGCGAACCGTTGGCGCCAAGCAAATCAATCGTTAAGTGAAGATCAGGTTCTTGCCACAATTGAAGATAAACAATGGGATCCGAGTGTTAAAGCACTTACTCCTTTTACTGATCTCATTGCCAGACTCAGTAAGGATCTTGATTGGTTGCAGCAGCTCGGAGATGCCTTCTTGCAGAATGAAGATCAAGTATTGGCTAGCGTTCAAGATCTTCGCCAAAAAGCGCGCGACCACGGTTCGATTGCCGATAATGATTACTATGATGTGGTTGAAGAAGATAACAATATTATTATTAAGTCGACCCGCAGAGACATCGTTTACGTGCCTTATTACGACAGCCGAGTAGTGTACGGTGCTTGGGGTTGGAGTGATTATCAACCAGTCTATTGGCATCGGCCATCGCATTACCGCCAGCACGCAGGTTTCTATTGGAGTGATCGGTTTTATATAAGGCCAACACTATTTTTTGGTGGCTTCCACTGGAGTTCGCGCAACCTAGTCGTTAACCATCACTATTACGATCGACCATATCGACATAGCAATCGCTACCGTGATAACCGTGTGTCAGATTATCGCCATTGGAAGCATAACCCGGAGCATCGGCGTGGGGTAAGGTATTCGCGCAATGGAAATAAAAATTCCTTTTACCGCGATCAATTTAACTCCCGCTACAGAGCGAGTCGAGCGACCGGAGAATACAGTGGCGAGAGGCGCCGTGTCGGCAATAGAGTTGTTTCAAACAACCCTAGAAATCGAGAAACTATCCGCCAGACTGAGCGAAATAGGGTTCAACACCTAGAGCCAAATCGTGGTGATGGGCTAAAAGTAGAGCGCCGTCACCGCGACCATTCAGGCAGTAGTCAACAACGCCGCCGTAACAATGAGCAAAGGTCGACGACGAGGGCGGCAGATGCAACCATTGTTAATAATCGGGAATCGTATAGACGTCGCATTAGTAATGACCGTAGCGTCGCACATCAACAATCAGCAAATCGGCCTCAGCGCACTGACTCGAGTGTTAATCGACGCAATAATCCGGCTAACGTCCGAACTGTGCCGGTGGCTACTAATAAGCCGTCATCTAGAACACCGGCCCCCCGACAGAGTAATGCTGATAGGGGCAATAAAAGTAGCAATCATCGATCATCTGAAGGCAAAACGTCTAACCATAATCCTCGGCACAGAGGTTCGAATACTAGGTCGCATAAACAACCCAACTAGTAGGGACGAAAGCTGTTCTATAATTAATCGGGGCGAGCGAATTAACATACGCTTAGAGCTATTCGAAGGCGATGCTCTTCTGCTTCAAGTTGGCGACTAGCTTTTGTTAAAGTCTAAGCCGTATATTTTCACAAGTTCGTTTTTCCCTCGTATTTTAGCGCTCCCCAATGCTTGCCAATTAAAGTTTGGCGCGGCGTCTACTGTGTTTTGACTGGCGATTATCGGGTAAGGGTGGTTCTTACTTTCAGACTCTAATCGTGATGCAAGGTTCACGCCATCACCGATAACGGTATAGTTATTTCTAGATTTTGAACCCATGTTGCCGACTACCACTTGGTCTGTGTTAATACCAATGCCGGTCTCGAAATCAAAGGTCCAAATGTCTTTATTGTTAACTCTAAATTCAATTAGAGCTTGCTGCATTCCTAACGCGGCTTTGACCGCTAGTTCAGCGTGGTTATCTCTGTGTACCGGCGCTCCAAAGATCGCCATTACTTCGTCCCCGATATACTTATCAACCACTCCATTAAACTGATCAATCACATTGCTCAGGCAATCGAAGTAATCATTTAAAAAGGCTAGTAGCTCACTTGGTGATAAGCGCTCACTTAATGTGGTGAAGCCCCTTAGATCAGCAAACAATACTGTTACTTCTCGCTCCTCACCAGCAACTTGAATATCGTTGTTGAGGAGCTCCTCAGCTACTTCAGTAGAAACTGACCGCCCAAGTAATTGCCTTATTTTTTCTTTCTCTTTGAGGTTGCCAGCCATTTTATTGATACTTTTTGATAAATCACCTATCTCATCTTGCCGGTCTTGTGTCACCTTGACTTCATAGTTGCCGGTACCAATTTCTGCGACGCCTCGAGATAATCCAACAAGTGGTTTTGTTATCGAACGACTAATCAAGCCGGTGGCTAACAAGGTTACGATGCCGCCCAACAAGAATACGCCAGCCAAAATTAGGTTCAGTCTTTGATAAGGCGCGAGCTCTTTCGTTAGTGATCCCTGAATCGCGGCAAATATGCTTGCCTGATTATTGTCAGCTTGGCTGGTGCGAATAGGGTTCGAGCTCTGCTTATCGTGGCTGTGCAAAGGCCGTAATTTGTCTAAAGGGAGTATCGAAGTCAGGTACTGGCTTCGATTAAGTGACACTTGCCAAATTTTATTGATGTGCTTTTGATAATCATTGAGGCTGCTTATTAAGTCATCGAACTGTGTTTTATCAAACGTACTGGCATGAATTTCAACATCTACATCGCTCTGCTGCTGGCTGAATATAGTAATGTTACTCTGGGTAATACGACTTGCTGTAGAGGTGAACTCTTGGTCTAAGGGGAAGCCCATTAATACCCAGGCTTCTGGGTCAGGAATTAATAGTGGTGTTACTATTATTTCGTACGGCTGCTTGTTTATTATAACAACGCCATCAGCTTCTAGTGAATCGTTGTTTTCAGCATTGAGGAGAAGATGCTGCCAGCTTTGTCCGGCGTGTTGATTCAAACTGGTGGTTGAGGCAATTATATTATTATCGAAATCTACCAACACCATTATAGTGCTATCAACATTTTTGATACGCGCCGTCAAATTTTTCATTGCTGATATCAGCGTGGGGATATGGCCTTCACTGTAAACCTGTCTGAAGGCATGATCACTGGTGGCGGGCCTGGCAATATCCTTTAAGCTTTGTATCCGGCTTTCAATTAACTGTCGGAATACCTCTGCTGTAATCGATAGGTTAGCGGTAATGTTGGTTTCGGCATTAGCAATATTTGCCCGGTGGGTGATCAGTAATGTTGTGCCCGAAAGCACTAAGATTAATGCCGAAAAAAGAATCGTAATACGCCATCTTAATTGTTGTTTATAGAGCGTAATAAACATCTGAAGTAGGTTTCATATTCTTAGTTATTGGTAGCGGCGATTTGAATTAGAGTTTTGACGCTTTGAGCGAAACGAAGGTTTAAGGCGAAGCTCTATCTTCTTTGTTGTTGACTGGTCACCAATTGTAATCGTTTCTCTATATGATTTCTTTTGTCTTGGGTGCCATAGCACAAGTTCATACTCCCCTGCAGAAACATTCGTTAATTGAGCCTCACCTAGCTGATTAGTTTTTTGATAGTAAGGAGTATCAACAATCACCACATAGGCACTCATCCAATCATGAATGTTACATCCGAGGGTCGCGACACCTGCGATATCAAATTCAATTGGTTCATTAGGTATGCCTTTATACAAGGGCAAATCAAACGTTTTTGCTTTTGAAAACGAGTAAACATGATGCAAGATGTCATCTTGGTTTGGAAATGAAACTAAGGAGCCAACAGGGATTACTGTCACCGCAGGAACAAATTCTCGGTCTATTTGCTTTATCTCAATGTTGAGAGGCGCAGGCGAGGTTGATTGCTGGATGCCCCCCAGTCGTTCGAGCGTTACTACAACACTCTCTATAGGTTGATTTTTTTGTGTGTTGATACTGATTTTTAGATCGCCAGCGATGCTATGTGCCGATACCAAGATAGCGACGAGGAAGCACAATTGTGATTTTAGGCGCATGGATTGGTTTGATTTGCTTTCGCTCATTTTTATAGCGTGAATATACATTTTGCTACTTACCAATTAACGCTATATTCAAGAGATAGAAGGTGGCGTGAATATTTAGACTCATTGCCAGCTTTACCGGATTGACGAGTAACTAAAAAGCTTAATGCCGACTGCTCAGTTAGCAGACGATCCAATCCAATCGCAACTGAATATGCATGACCATCACTTCTATAGGCAATCGCGTCTGACCTAATGTCTGAATAGTCATTTGCGGCTGAAGCCCGAGCAAGAATTGATAGATTAGGTTTTGATATAGAAACCAAATCACCATCGATAAATGAAATGCTCATAGGCATTGACCAATTGGAATCAAGATAGGTTATGGATGATAACTCGGCGCTTATGAAGTCACTATCAAATACGTTTCCACGCAACGGTGATTGCAGTTGTTCAGGAGTGATCTGATCATCTTTGGCGCGATGCCGTTCAGCCCTTAGATTTAGCGCCAAATCAATGCGCTGATTGATAGGCTTGCTTAGGCCGATGGTTAGGCTACTAACAAAGGCATCGTCTACGTTAACTTGGTAATTTCTCGATTCGCCTGAAATACCGATAGTTAATCTAGGTGTTTGAAAGCCCAAACCGAGCTTTCTTGTGTATGTTGCGTATAAGCCAACGTCTATATGATCACGAGCGTAATTATTGTATTTGTTGATATCTAGGCTGCCAGTTAAGCTGAGATGGCTAAATGGACTCAGCCTTTTGGTCAGAGTTTTTTCACCACTGACCCGTATCGAATTTGCTGAAACAATACGGTCTGAGTTTGGCGTAAAGCCAACGTTGCTATCATGCAATAGACCAAGCGATATCACTGAATCTTGTGCATTTGATTGAATTGGCAACAAACAAATGGTAATCAGTAATAGGCTCTCAGGTTTCATAATCTTGTGTATCAAAAAGTGTGATCAATTATTCAATTGTGATTTCTCTATATCATACAATTAAAGGCTAGCCGGCCACAGTTTAGGATTAATTAATCTGCAACTATCCCTAGCGCCAAGCCGTCTACTATAACGACAAGCTCTGTACCTTAGTACGAATGTTGGCATAGCTGAAATTCTCACAAAGCGCAAAACCGGCTAATTGCCTTGTCTTGTTGCGGGCAAAAATGGGCACACTCAAGCCGGCTAAAAATCGGCAAAGTAATTCATCTGATAATGGCACAGTTATTTTAGTCGCAAGGTGGTTTTTAAGTTCGTCTAACACTTGGCTGAGTGTTTCATCACTTGGCCAATCTTGTTGCTGAGAATAAGCTAGCTCCGCCACGTGACCTCTACAGACGCTGCAATGGCCGCATTTTTGCGGAGCATTTTGGTCATCAAAGTATCGTGAGAGATTATAACTTAAGCACTTATCTAGCTCGAAAAAACGTATTAATGCGGCAATACGTTTAATCTCTTTGTATTCTTTTTCGACAAAATACTGATGTAGGTTTGCTGCAAGCTTACTATCCGCGAGTGCCTCGCTATTGACCGCAAATACTTCTGTCATGCGTTTAGTTTCGAGTTCTATACAGTGAGTTTCTTGTAAGTACTCAAGTGCGGTAATAACTCTCTCTCGATTACTATCATAGTTGGCAAAAAGAGCATCAAAGTCCGGCTCGCCCCACACCTTTTTCATATTGGTGTTATTGAAAATTGCCTCAACAAAGTGTCGCCGTTCACCTTCAAACCGATTCAGAATTTCTGTTTTTGGTTTCAAGAACTTGTACTTAAACTCGGCAAAGTAGGCGTACTTCGGGCGTACAACGCCTAAGAGTTCCAGTTGAACCAACAAGGTTTTTAACGGTAAGGGCCGCACATTACTCGCATTCGATAAGCTTATTAACTGCAGTTCCCAGTTACCTGCTTGGGTCTCGGTCTGAATGTTGTTCAACACAAAGTCGATCGCGACCAGTTCAGGGGTATCGCCATAGACAAAATTTTCGACCGTATTCAGGCCGTCAAGATTTGCCAAGGTGATGCATCGCGAAGGTAAGCTATCTCTGCCTGCGCGGCCAATTTCTTGGCTATAGTTTTCAATAGACTTTGGCAGGTCATAATGAATAACGAAGCGTATATTTGATTTGTCGATGCCCATACCAAAGGCAATAGTGGCGACCACTATTTGAATTTTTCCTGCCATGAATTGTTCTTGAATATGCTGGCGTTTATCATTATTGAAACCAGCATGATAAGCCGCGGCATTGACTTTATTCTTGCACAGATAATCGGCAACGCGTTCAGCCGTTTGTTGCTGTGTTACATAGACGATGCCGGGCTGTTTTTGTAACGCGCTCTCGATTGCCTGATCTGAACTGGGATTATTTAGAACATGCTGCAACAACATTTTATTTTTGTTAGCGGTACTTACCGGTACTACCGCCAAGTCAAGGTTTGAACGGTAAAATCCTGTTTGCACAATATGTTGTTCAGCTATACCGAACTTAGTTGCCATATCACGCTTAACGGTTTTGGTCGCCGTGGCGGTTAACAATAAGACCAACGGGATATTTAATTCATCACGATAGGTAGGTAGCTTTAAATAGTCGGGTCTAAAATTGTGGCCCCATTCTGAGATGCAGTGAGCCTCATCAACTACCAACATCGATAACGGAATAGCGTTTATAAACTGGCGGAAGCGTTCATTTTTGAAACGCTCAACCGACACCATTAAAATCTTTAGTTTACCGTCACGTGCGTCGGCCATTACCCGTTGGTTTTCGGTAGGCGTTAAGCTTGAATCAATGCTGGCGGCTGAAATTCCTTTGCCAGCTAAGAAAGTAAGCTGATCTTTCATTAAAGCTAATAAGGGTGATACTACAAGTGTAAGGCGCGGTAAATGTAATGCGGTAAATTGGTAACATAATGATTTACCAGAACCGGTCGGAAAAATAGCCAGCGATGATTCGCCGGACAATAATTGGGTGATGGTCTGTTCTTGTCCAGTGCGAAACTGGTCGAAACCAAATGTTTGTTTTAATTCGCGATGCAATTCTATTGTCATGTTTTTAGCTGAATCCATTCATTAGCTTTTAAGATGCCGCCGAGCAAATTGATAGGTATTTAAAAACGCCATTTCTATCAATAGCTCGCGGAAATTAATCTTTCTTGGTAATGGTGATTTCGAGGCTTTGAGTGTCACCCGCGAACCATTTTTGCACATACAGGGTGCCCATAATTGGTGCCTTACCGTCTTCAGGCACCTCTTTATAACGCACACTGTTTTTGGTTTCTTTCTCGATTCTAAATTTTACTGTGGTTTGCGGCATGCTTGTTCCTTATTTGGTTTTGAACTAATAGCGGCTGTGAATGGTTAATCGCTTGACTAGCCTGCTCTTAATTTCAATAGACCGGCTACGTCAAGTTCACCATTATAACGGGTAAAATCAGGTTCTCTTTTACCAATCGCGATTATCGACATTCGGTCAGCTAACTCGTTACCTTCAACACCAACATGGCCATTCACATGCAATACCTGAATTTTACCCTTGAGCTGTTGGTGTAAGGTAAACATCTGCTTGATTAATTCAAGATTTTTGATTTCCCCGCCCGCTTTTTTCCAACCTTTTTTCTGCCAGTTAACCGCCCATTGAGTAACACACTGGATGGAATATTTGGAGTCGCAAAATATCGCTACAGATTGGCCTTTGTCGACTTCACTTGCTGCCATTATCAATGCTTGATGCAGTGCGTGTAATTCGGCTGTGTTATTGGTGCCATTTGGCTCAAATAAGCCGTACCAGAGTTCGTCAACTTTATTGTTACGATACACTGCGACGCCCGAGCCTGCTTTGCCAGGGTTAGGTTCACAACCCCCATCGGTAAATATTTTGGTATCCAAGGTCATCGCCGCGATTTCATCAGCGGTATAGGTTTTTACAGTTTGCTTCGTAGACTTCTTTTTGACCAAAGAGCCACTCGGTTTGCTGGTTGTTGATGCAACCTTTCCGGTGAATGCTGCTTGCGCTTCTGCCCGAGTCTTAAAAGATTTATATTTCGCGCCAGCAAACGCGTCAACCTGCTTCTTGCAGGTGTTCCAATCGGTAAAAATACCTGTTTCTCTACCTTGCCAAACTACATAAAATTTTTTAGCCATTGTTGCCCCTTAGAGTTATGCAGAGGTCTCTGTTAATCATTTGGTTGGGAATGATATCGCAACGGCATCAATTAGCATATCGTCGGATTTGTTTATTTGCCGGTGCCTTCGCAGAGGCGTAACCGGTACGCTTAAGGGCTACGGGGCTTTGTATACGCTTTTATTGGTGTAATTAAGTGTAATCGACTTGGCGCACGATACGGTGTAAAACTAGTGAAACATAAATAAATGCGATTAGTTTGATATTCACTAATCAGCACTGGCTAGGAGGCTTCTTATATGAAAGACACTATTGTACGTGCCGCGATTCATCCCGCGATTGGTATTGCTCGTGTTGGCAACTCGAAGACAGAATTTTACATTGGTCCGGAAGTTATTAACCCAGCGGCGCAAGACCCTGGTTTCTATCGCGATGATACCGGCGCGTTAAAGCGCGAAGCCGCTCGGTTTAGAGTCTATGGCTACAATGCTCAAGGCGAGGTTGTGCGCGAATTAAGCTGCGCTGATGCCGATATCGAATGGCAGGTTCATTTGGCCAATCAAAAGGCATCTTGGTATCAATTTCAGTTAGCCTTGGATATACCTGAAGCGGTTGCCGCTCCTGACACTGCGTTGCGTAATTCAGATATAAAAGGCAATGATAGAAAAAAACTGCTGATTGATGGCGGTAAGATCTCCATTTCTGGGGCTGACCAATCTGGCTCTAAGTACAGGTTTGACAAAGGGCACTTCTTCGATAAGCCAGTCTATCTCGGTGAGTTACAAACACAGGCTGATGGTCAGTTACTGGTGCTCGGTGGGCACGGTCACTCGGCTTCTGTTGATGATAAACGCGCAACTACCTTCGCCAATAATAACGGCTGGCACGATGACACTAGCGATGGGCCGGTAACTGCTAGGGTATCGATTGATGGTCAAGAACTGATTGTCGAGCCAGCATGGGTTGTGGTCGCCCCACCTAATTATGGGCCATTGCAAAAGTCAGTTAGGACTATGTATGACCTAATCACTGACGTGCAAACTCAATCAGGATTGCTAGACCAGCCCGAAACCGTTTCATTTTCTAACGACATTATGCCGTTGTTTTTACGCATGAGTAACCTTGAGTGGGTGAACAAAGGGTATGCCACACAGTTCGGTTGGGGTGGCCCTCAGTATTTTCAGTCTGAAGCGTTATTAGCGCAATTAGGCGACGGATCAGATTTGTTTAAAGAGCTGCGTCAACAAACCGCCAATATGTTTCGAGAATTTAAACGTGATGGCAAAGCCCCTCAGCCATGGCCATGGTTATACGGCGACGCCATGAGTGTGCCGCCAGCGGATACACCACGACAACATGCTACCGTCACCGATACTCAATTAGCTTTGCTGCAACGTTGGGCCGAGGGCGATTTTATCAGCGACTATGATCCTTCCTCGCAGCCGCCTCGAGAGCTGTGTGATGTGCCCTTGCAGGAACAGCCGAGGATGCTCGATCAAGCGGTATTAGAATTTTGTTTAGCCGATGCGTTCCACCCGGGTTGTGAGATGACTTGGCCGATGCGTCATGCGAGTATGTATATGAGTGAATATCGTATTCGACACCGTCGAAGTAGCCAAGCCGTGCCCAACTACGGGTCGTTACTCACCCCCGACGTAGCTGTCTCTGAGCAAGGGCCACTTTACGCCCAGTCAGCGGGCGATATTACTCGCTGGATGGCGGTACCTTGGCAAACTGACACGGCAAGCTGTAAGTATGGGTATTACGCTGGCTACGGCCCTAAGTATGATCCGTATTTGCCGACCTTCTGGCCAGCTCGTGTACCGAATCAAGTGCTTACTGAGAGTGACTATGATCTGGTCATGGACGAGTCAGCGCCGAAAGAACAACGTAGCCAGGCATTTAATCGTCGAGATGATTGGTTTCGCACCCTAGGTGATGGTGGATATGTAGATCAAATTAACAACATGATTCACCACTTCGATAAAATGGGTGTGGTTGAAACTCGCAAAGGGCCTAGTGATGGATTGTTTCCAACTACCTTACAGGTCGAACATCGTGATTTAGATGCCATAGCGACTAACCAAACCTTTAGGGCTAAATCTACTGGTGGTGAAGATAAGGCTGAAGAAGATATCACCGCCATCGATAAATATAAGCGGTTTCCGAAAGGCTTATGATCGACCCTAAAGCCAACTCTAAGACCGTCGGCGTCGATGTCTTGATCGTCGGTGGTGGAATGGCTGGTTGTGCGCTTGCCTATGCTCTTGCTCATAAATATTCTGTTTTGGTGTTGGAAAAAGAGCCTGAAACGTCGCGGCAAGATCGCATTGGTGAGTCGCTACCAGCAGCGGCATTGCGCTCATTAAAATCCCTTGGCTTGAGCGATACAATTGACCAGTGTGCGCATAGTGATTACCACGGTGTTGTGTCAATTTGGGGGCAAAGTAGGCCTATCAGAAAAGATTTTTTTGATACGTTAGATGGCTCAGGCTTACATGTTGATCGCGGTTTGCTAAACCGCGCTATTAAAAAAGCGGCTGTTGGTGCTGGCGTCGGCTTTATTCAGGATGCTCAGCTAAGCTCTCTTTCGAGCAATAATGACGACTGGGCGGTTGAGGTCGACCGCACTGATGAGCATTATCATATTCAGGCGCGTATTGTCGTTGATGCCAGTGGCAGGGCTAGCGTTGTTGCACGAAAGCTGGGCATGAGACGGGTTAATACCGATCGCGCTGTTGCTATTCATGCACAATGTACTCGAATGAAAACCGACCAAACGTTGCCACAGCTAAACTATCAAGGATCAACCTTGATCGAAGCTGTCGAGAATGGTTGGTGGTACCGCGCGCCGCTGCCTAGCGGGAAGTATATTATTTCATTTCACACAGATAGTGATCTACCAATCACTTCTTTTATGCAAAAACCGGGGGTTTGGTTAGACGCGTTGCGATCAACTAAACTTATCAATAATGGCGTTGAGTTATCCCAAGAAAGTGCTCTAAAATTAGCGGTGTGCGCCGCTAATAGCAGCTTTCCGAGGCAATGCGCAGGCGATAATTGGCTAGCAATTGGCGACGCCGCTTTAGCATTCGACCCTTTATCGTCACAAGGCATGTTCAATGCGCTAACGACAGCTTTGTTGGCCAAACAGGCTATTTATGAAGTCTTGGATGGTAATTCTGATGCGACTGCGAGCTACGCTCGAAAAATAGCTAGGGTTTGTAATGCATATCAACAAAATTTAACTGAGTTTTACCGAACAGAAGTGCGCTGGCGAGAAAGCCTTTTTTGGAAGCGCCGATTGGCTTAATTCTAGTAAAAGGAATCAGATTTAACCGAGATGACGATTTCGTACTAAATAGGCCGAAAACCATATTTCCTCGGACATCCGTGCGTGAGGAACTTATTAGGCGATTTGTATAATTAACCACTACGTTCTAACAGATATACATAAAGGTAAGCTGTTATTGCATCATCACGTTTAATTATTTATAGATATCGAGCGTTATCTATTGACAATTAATTTGACTTCGCTACCATAGATAACGGTCACTATATTAACTTTATTAATCTAAATCGAATCGGAGAAAAACCTAATGAAAAACTTTAAAATTGCAGCATTTACACTCATCTCGTTTATCGTTGGCACTCAAAGTGCACTCGCGGAAAATTGTATCGATCTTGGCGGAGTCGCCATTGCAAACTTCATTCCTGAAGGTGAAGGTAAGCCGATTATTATCGCGGCAAGCCTAATGGGAAGCGTTTCAAATGGGGCGGGTAAAATCACGGCGCAGCGAACTACTAAGACTGGTTTGGAAATGGATATGGAGCACTACTTCAGTCGTCCAGACGGCGGCACAGTATATACCAAAGATTTGGGTACTCTTACTGCAGTACCAGGAAAGCCAGGTCGCTTTATGATCGAAATCACTTATGACGTACAAGAAGAAGAGTCAAGAGGCACTCTTAAGAACTACAACGGCACTTTCAATAGCTACGGCCTTGTTGATCTGCGCGACTCAGCTGACATGAAAGGTCTTGTTCGTTACGAAGGCAAAATCTGTAAATAAGCATCGATTGAATAATCGACTGGAATAGCGGAGCATCGATCACGATGCTCCGTTTGTAGAACATTTAACTCTAGGAAGTGCAACGATGGAAGATTCGCAGAAGGGCATTAAGGCCAAAATTATTTACACCATGATTCGTGTTAGCGACTTGGAAAGATCGGTAGCATTTTATACCGATGTATTGGGAATGAGCGAATTTCGTCGGGAGGAATACCCTGAAGGTCGTTTCACGCTGGTCTTTGTTGGCTATGGTGATGAATCATCAAATTCAACTATTGAGCTCACCTACAACTGGGATGAAAATGAATATCAACACGGGAATGCATATGGTCATATAGCCTTAGGCGTTGATGATATATACGTCGCCTGTGACTATTTAAAATCAGCTGGAGTTAATATAACTCGAGCTCCAGGCCCGATGACCTTTACCGCTACAAATGGTGTCTGTGATGTAATTGCCTTTATTCAAGACCCAGACGGCTACAAGATTGAATTAATTGAGAATCACAAGTAAATAAACTAAGACCGCGACCAATCTTCATTTAGAAATCGCCAACAACGAAATAATACAATATGAATTTAAGTAAAATTATAGCGACTACCTGTCTTATTATCAGCAGTGCAGTCGCGCAAGCAGAAACATGGTATGACGACTGGAACGTTGAACTGATTGATGTTATTGAGCAGGTACAGCATTATGGTGGGAATGGAACCTGTGAGTTTCAGCAACAAGACGTAAGGCTAAACCAATATACGTTTACATTTGAAAACTATACTTATCCTAGTGTTGCAAGCTTCTATCTAGGTGACACGACGGAAGCTTCCCCCACCGTCAGTATTTTAGCCCCATATAGAGTCGTAGATTCAAATGGGTTTGTTCAAGCAGATATCAAGTTTTATGCTTGTCAGGCCTTATATCTTCCGACTACCTTTGTTGAAAATCGTGTGGTTTCTCAAAAGGAAGTTAAAACACCTATTCAACCTTTTGCAACGTTTGCGAGATATGAGTTTAGTCAATGCGTAGGCGGCACGCGGAATGGGTTATTAAGTTTTGGCGGAGCAAATGGTCAGAACGTGAAAGTGCGCGTATCGAGTTCTGGGTCTGGTTTTCCTAATCAAACTATTTACAACGGGCAGTCTCAAGGGTATGTAGCTCTCAATACCTCAAGTACAGGAACTAAAAACGTAAGCGTAAAAATTGGTTCTGGATCAAGCAAATACATCAACATCAACATTCCTGAATGTGGAGTTGGTGGTGGGCCCCATCCCTTTTAAATATTACTTAGTGTATGTGGGCGATGCAGAGTAATTTTTATGTTAGAAAAGGTTTTGTAATATTCCCATTTTTAACTGCGTCAAAAAAAGAGTTTAAGCGGGCATTAAGGCGTCCGAGCATCGTTCGCTTTATGCAGTCGTTCGTTATTGTAAAACCAAAGCCACTTTGTTGCATAATCCCGCACTTGTTCCAGTGAATCGAACAAGTGCTTGCTTTGACTCAGCTAAACTTGATTGTGCGGTTGTGTAGTTCAACGTAGGCGTTTTGTAGGGGGTTTCCTGCTTGGATATAGTTGATGCAAATATTCTTTGCTTTAGCCCAGCTCACGAACTCACTTGCGATAACTTCAGGGCCGTTCTCGCAATGTATCGCGACGGGTGTATTTCGCTTTAGCCTTGCCATCAGAGAGACATCCTGCCCGCCATATTTAGCACCCTACTTATAGAATGTGGTCAGACTAATGACATGTTCGCAGCAATGATCTGGTCTTGGCGTACAAGCATTAGATTGATTAAGGAAGGCCAGAGTTTGACTGTCCGCATATTTAGATTCTTCACGTAGAATCTCCTGCGTTTAGATTAAAAGAATATTCTACTTTTAAACTCAGTTAGTTTTCGGGAGCCGTATCTACACGTTTTTAAAATCATTACTCCATGTGTTTTAAGGGCGTCTGCCGTGTGATGTAGGCTAGACGAAGCGTTTTTCGCTTAAACCTGGTCGGCTAGTCTGAAAATTCGTCGCGAGACTCAACTAGAAGTAGATTTTGACGATTTGAAAACATCCAAAGTATAGAAAAAATGCCCCAAAGACTTTATTAATCGAAGCCTCTTTGGACTGAATAAAGCTATATACGTTTTTATATCGCAGTATCGAACTTATAAAAGAAAACCAGATAAAGGTTACTACAGGGACTGAAATAATAAGAAAAAATATTGATTTATCCATATTCTTTGGCAAATTAGCCGAAAGTATTGCTAGATAAAACAGGGCTGCTTTAGGGTTTGATAATGTAACCCAAAGCCCTTTATAAACTCCTCCAAATAAAGCTGCGTTGTTCGGATTCGCGCTAGAACTAAAAAGCCCAAATGATTTTAGTCCTAGATAGCATAAGTATAGGCCCCCACATAGTTTAAGCAGGTATAAAGCCTGTGGATAAGTGTGAAAGACCCTTTCAATACCGAGCAGAGCACCAAATACCCAAAAGCCATTTCCAATAGCTATTCCTAAGATAAATAAATAGATGCTTTTATTCTTATTTTTTAATAAGGAAGCCTGAGATACAGCCACGAAATCTGGCCCCGGGCTGACAATACCCGCTAAGGCAAGTATTGTCAGATAAATAAGTGATTCCATTCTAGGGAATCACTTATTCTGGAAACTGTTTAAATTTAATTGCTGTGCTTATTCGCGCTTCCCAATCGGTAATTTCTTGGCAAAATATATTGACCGTCTCTATCTGACTCGGCTCATCAGATAGCGATCCGGCGGGTATAATATATCGACTACAATCCGAAGTTAGAAATGGTAAGCCACTTCCACAGATTTGACAAAAAGCCTTTGTGAAATCTCTATTCGGATATTTGTAAATCACCACCTTGTCTTTGCCTTTAAGCCATTCTAGGTGCTTTTCTTCAATGAAAAAATTCGATGCAAAAGCGCTACCAGATATCTTCTTGCATTGTGTGCAATGACAAATATATGCCTTGGTAAAAGAGTCGTTGACCACATACTTTGTATTGCCACATAAACAGCTGCCCTGTAATTTGGTGCTCATCATCAAAAATAAAATCCAATGTTTATGTTTACTCTATGATCTAGCGAAGTTGAACCGTTGAGACCGACTCCTGGGCCATTAACAAAAAAAGAGTTATTGCCTGATATCAATTCGGAAAAAATCAATAAAGGACCTTTCTTTATCGAGCACCCCAATAAATTTTGAGTTGTATCATTACCCACATTCTCGCTATCTCTCTTGGGAGAAATAATTCCCCAATTGTTGTAACAACTTAATTCATCTATAAAGCCTATAGAGCTCGTATCTATTTTCCTTTCTATATTTAGCAACAGAAAATCGGCGTTGCTAGCTACATGAAATCTAGTACCAAACGCTCCAAAAAGTACTTGGTCAGAACTTACTTCATCTGAGTTTTTTGTATCAAAATCATAAGTACCGATCTCTATTTGATAGTTCCATTTATGATAATTGTAGCTGGCGTGTATAGCTTTAATATCCTGACTACCGGAGCGACGAGTATCTTCATTGAAAATATCTCCGTATTGAGCAGACGCTCCTAGTGATAAATTCCCAAATTTCTTTTCAATACGAAGGTTCCACTGATTCTTTTCATAGTTAGCTTCTCTCTCGTTAATATCGGCAGTTGCGATGTCATCCTGTCGAGTGACGAGATCAAACGAGAATCGATTTTCTTGGCCCTTGGATAGTTCTGCGTTTTGATAAAAGGCGGCGATCAGTTCAAGGCCATTATTGTTGTAGATGTATTTAGCACCAACGTCATTGTCATCATCAAGGCCTATATGGTACAGAAGGCTTTCCCAGTAACCATGTGAAGAAAATGGCTGTAGACCAAAAGGGACTCTGTTTAAGCCAAACTCAATTCGATTATTAGTGTCAATATCGTATCCAAGATAAGCATATTCGGGAAAATTGAAATCTTCATACCATCGATATTGAGCATAAAATTCTATATCTGATACTCGGCCCTCAACTTTTATTCGAAACAACTCAAAGTCTAATGCGCTTGAGTTGCTCTCATAGCTTTTGTATTCGTAATTGAATCTAGCTGCACCGCCAATCTTGACAAAATCCTTAGACTTTCCATCTTTACCTAAGTCTGAGTTAGCGCTCTCAGCATGCGTAAGCGAACAGCCCATTGAAAAGGCAAAAGCGCTTATCAACCATGCATTTTTTAATACTCTATGCACGTTTTCTCCTGTACGGATAAAATTGCTGTTTTAGAATGCTAGTCTGTGAAATATCATCGGCTCCATACTCACCTTTTATACCTATAGGTGACTTAAAGGTTCCGAAAATTAGGTCCCAGAACATAAAGACTTCTCCAAAATTTACTCTGTCATCAGAAATCGTATGGTGTAAGGCATGAACCGGCGGAGACCCAACTATGTAGGCCCATAATGGAACCTTGGTCCAATTTAATTCAATATTTGCGTGAGACACATATCTAGCCACCAATGAACCAGGAATATAGTAATAAAGATAGGCTTCAGTACTGGCGCCCAGCATGTAAAAAATAATCACGGTGGTTACCTCTTGCAGAAGAAACCAGTCGATTAAGTTAGTTCTATCGGCCGCGAAGATATTCATCTTTGTCGAACTATGATGGGTTTTATGAAAGCTCCACCAAAAATCAAAGCCATGCTGCCCTCTATGTATCCAATACTGTTTAAAATCAACAATAACGAGTAGAAGGAGCCCTTGAATTAATATGGGTACATTATTAGCGCTTAACCCCCAGCTTACCGATCCAAAGTAAGTTAATATTAGGGGAAGAAAGGATATGACAACTAAGTGTTTGAGTAACAGGTAGGTGATATTCATTACGTTATCGTTGTTGGCGATATGTCCGTAGTCGCTTCTAGGCTTAAATTTCTCTAGCGCGAGAAATATGAGAACTGCAAGTATTTCGATTACACCGCTCATACTCGGTTGAAACAAATGCACAACCCCAATCGAGAAGATCATCATTGCCGTTCTAATGTACAGCCCAAACTTACTTGGCGTAACGTAACGGTTAATCAATATTAGCGCCACTACAAGCGAGATATCTACTAAAATTTCCATATCCTAATTCCTGGTTAGATAGACTGACTTATTAGTTGGATAGTAGCTTCTCTACACCGTTCCAATAATCTTCGAGAAGAGATAGAAATTCATTTACTCCTTCTTCGAATTCTTTCTTTGTCTCAGGTGAATGAACATACGGCGCAATAGCGTTGAAAACCGAATTGCTATGTCCAATTTCGACTTCAATGTGCATCTCCCAAAAGCTTCTTACTAGCGCGTCGTGTCCTTGATTTTTTAGGCCGTCATTTAATTTCGATACCATAATAGAAGACATTGTTTCATCTGCGTATAATGCGCCCAATGATTTTTCTATACTGCACTCTGTATATAATTTTCTTATGCCGTCGTTTAACTTTTTAGTTACCTCTAAAGGCTGATAAGACAAAACTTCATCGTAGTCCATATCAAGTTTGCTCATAAAACTTTTATAAATACTTGAATGAGTAATTTTGTGCCCAACTTCGTCATAAACGTTTAGCACAATCTCTCTCAGAATATTTTCATCTCTTGTTTTATTAGCCATTCCAGTAATATAAAAAGGCAAGTACTGAAAAAAGTAGAAACACTCCGAGTAAAGCTGCTTTTGTTGAAGATCGCTTAATTTATTCTCTCTATAATAGTTTAAGAATTTATGCTCTACACCTGGATGCGCTAATATTCCAACCAAAATATCGTCTAAGTATTTTTTGATTTCTGGCGCTACTCCAGCTTCTCTTGAGCGAACTTGTTGAGGCGTATTGTCCCATTTATCGGTGGCGTTAGATTCGACTGTTTGTAATGACATAATTGAGTTCCTATTAATTAGTGTTGGTATAAATAGCGTTAAACTTGTATCGCTGCCGGTGCATTCTCGTTTTCCCACCAGCGATCTACGCCCACGTCACTTAAATCGCTTGCGCTAACATCGCCCCAAGTCATATTTAGCATCACTCTTGTTGCATCTTGGCTTAGAGGTATCGTTCGATGTAAAGTCGTGTCTGATCTCAACAAATACACATCGCCCGACTCAAAAGCGTATGTATTGATCTCGTTGGAGCTAAGATAGCGATGTATTTTAGGTTCTTCCTTGTTCCAATCGGTATGAGGTACGCACTGCAATAGACCACCAATTTCAATATCAGGTGTTTCCAAAACCCATATCAATGCGAAGCTATAGTCACCCCAGTGCCAACCATGGGTATCGCCCTTTTTTTCATGGCGGGTGATTAGAAATTCTTCATCTTTGCTTGGGCAAGGGTGAAATTTTTCGCCTGCTATTTTTTCCAACATTTCAGTCAGCGACGGGCTCTCATAAACAGATCTTATGTGTTCGCTGTTGTCTGAAATATTCTCGCTAGTAACAACCGACATGTAACGAGGAGTATTATTAGTAGTTTCTAAATGAAGATCTCTTCTTTCTGAGTGATCAGCCAATAACCGGTCAGCCTCCTCTCTCATGTCAGACTTGGTCGTTGACGTAAGCAAATCAGTTACTTTTACAAATCCGTATTTTCTGAAATTTTGCGAGTACTTTAATAGTTCGTCATCGGTTTTTTTTTCTAATATGTCCTTCTGCATTTAATACTCCTTTTAGTCGATTAAGTGTGGTGTGCTAATTTGATTCTGATTTATAGGGTTAAAACCGATCAGCGGGTGCCTAATCTCCGTACAGATAGAGTCAAGTCCGTATATATGCCGACGGCTATGTCGCTATATCTGGTCTCCCTGTAATTCTAAATAGTTCGACAAAAGAAGCCGTACGTCTTCAATCTCTCGTTTAGAAACCTTGAAGCACATTATTTAGCGTGTGCGGAAAATACATCCGCCAAAATTTTGAACAACTTCGCTGTTGTCTCATCGCAAAAACGGTCTCGTCGTTGCATAGCTAAAGCTTAAAATCTGTCTGTAAATTTAATCTTTAATTTACCTACGAGCTAAACCAATCCCTCGCGTCCATTTGCTATTTTCCTTTATGTTGTTTGACGTCATGCCAGTTGCCTGAATCCCAGGCAAAGAAAATATCATTAATTTAAAATTTCGTGGCCATTCCCTACTGTTTCGGATATGCCGTAACTACGCCGCGGTTATTGGCACGCTCAATATGTACGTTTCAGTAGAAGCTGATCTATACCATCCTTTTTAGTGGGTGAGTCATGGCAAGCAAAACACTCTAGCGATGCGAGTTTTAACACACCAAATTATTTTCTAATAAAGTTATATCTTGGTGTGCTAGCCATTTGCCACAAGGCCCACTCAGGTAAAATCCCTCGTGTTATCGTAAGTGTTAATGGCATTTCTTGTTCCTCCAAATATATAAAATTTTGTTTGATTAGGTAGTTAACGATCATTGGCGTTAAAATAACGACCGATATCTAATTGCTTTTTACTATATGTAGGGGCGCATATTTTGTCAATAGGTAAATAACGACTGCTATGTTAGCGGGCAAGTGTGACGTTGTCGCGTTGTTGCAACGAAGTACCAAAACCACGCAGAAGTTAATAAAATGGAGTGCATTCAGTACTAAAAATTTTCACTGCCCGGTGTTATTGAGGATGCTACAAAATGTTAAGTCCTCTATAAATTTATCAATAGGGCGATCCATAACCCGTTTTCACTACGCTGTTTTATCTCCGTAAGCTCTAAATATATATAGCTGCCGAGTAAGTTGGGCGTAGGTTTATTGTAAATAATGAAATAAATAAAAAAGCCTATGACGCGAGAGTACATTCCCTTGTCATAGGCCGGTAAATCAGATCGACGGATTGGTTAGTTATCTATAAACCCTCTATCTATCTTTTGCACAAAATAATTGTTGAGTCGCTTTTAGTGGCCTTGGTTAGGAGCGGGGTGGTATAGAATTTGCAATGTTTCGCAAGCAAAGCCCGATTGATCGTCAGTTTCGCAACCGCCGTTGAGACTATTAATTTGCTCGCCAAGAGTTTGCGCGTCATCAAAAACGCCAGGTCCGTGGGTGCGAACGAATAGTTGGTATTCCGCTTTTTTAGGAAAAACGAGTCCTTCTTGAGTGCCAAGTGGCATTACAGCATGGCTCAATTCGCCAACGCCTAAGCAAAAATTGAGATTAGCCTTTTCATTCGGCCCTACGATTACGGGGGCGGCCCACATGAGTGTACCGCGAGTTAATGGATTATCAAGGTCAGCCATTCCGCATTTTTGCCCATTTCCAAATGGATTTGGATTACTGCAGTTAGATGGCTCATTAAATATCATCCACCAAGTAGTGTTTACTCCTTGCACAACCTTGGTGTTAGCAGTCAAACATGCGCCTGAATTTGTAATTTTTAGTTTGGACTTTGATTTTCGAACGGCTGATTGTGACGTAAGGTCCCAAAATTTAGCGGTTCGAATGTCGCGATTATGGCTATGCTTTGAATAGGAAAGGGAACTCAATTCGTCGCCTTGTGGTTGTTCGGCGACGGCACTTTGTAAAACGAACAGCGCGGTAAATGCGCATGCGACCTTAATAATAGTTTTCATCGTAAATTTCTCCAAATTGGTAAAATGTTTTAATTGAACACATGAGCGAGGCCGCGCCTTATGTTTCGTTTCTTAATTGAAAATAGTTGCCATCATCGATGATTGAAGGTAATCCAAAACTTTACTCCCTGAAAAGTTCCATTTGATCGTTAAATCCCTAGCACCAGTAACATCTGCCTTCTCGGAACATTCTGGTTAAACTCCTTTTTAAAGACTAATGGCATAGCCTGTCCCTCTTAAACACATCCATTTTTATATGAATTAAGGCAATTTAACAAAGCCCAAATAACGAACGATATCTAAGATGGATCAACTATAGGCAGTGATATTCATCTTGTCAATATATAAATAACGAACAATATGTTAGCTTTCTGTAACGCACTGGAGGGGGTTAATAAATACCAATCGATAGCTATCCGAATGGGCCCGTATCGGCCCCGACTGGAGGCATTAACGACCATTTGAGATAGGTGAATTGCAATAGGCTGGATGTATAGCTGCGGCGGTTATGCAAGCAATTTTTAAGCTAACTAGGAATCACTATATCTAGTTTTGGGGGTAGATACAGTCGGCTACACATTCTCGATTATTCATCTGATTTTGCTGTCGATTAGAGTCGAAATTTGGTTGAAATACCTAGATAATTGAGCTCTTTGCAGCGTCAAATGGTAACTATTGCCATGTTACCTAAAAACGATAGTAATAATAACTGCGGGCTTATGTGGGAGAGCCGGGCACTACTATTTGATTAATTTTCTAAAGCTGTTAGCTGTTTACAAAGCTAGGGTACTTCGACTAGTAAAAAATCAATTAATAAAAAGCCTAGACTTGATCTGAGCGAGAACGCTTTAACGGCCATCCCGCGATCAAATCAAGTCTAAACCTAACGATTAATGCTCCAAACGAGCTAAGTTAACGTTAATGTTGGACCTCAAATATATTTGAGTTATACCCAATTAATTATGAGTATATGTTGGCTCGATCGTAATCGTGTCTGTAGCGAGCATAGTGCCTCCTCTATTGTTGGTCGCTCGATATGTGACGGTATATACCCTGTCTTCATTGCTATAGTTTGTATTTCTGATTCGAAATTTTCTGTCATCGGTTCCATATCTTGCACCTCTTACATTCCGACTAACATCTATGTTTGGGTCATTGACTGTAATTGAAATCAATTCAACATCTGGATTGTTATCAACCGTATCATTTTCACTGATTACATCGATGGTTACCTTAGCAAATCTCTTTCTTTTTCCATTTGCTCTTTCTTTCTTAGCTGAAGAGGATATGAAAAAATTAGGTCTCGCTGTAAACATTAGGCCCCTTGGCTCCAAAAAGCCAAATTCTGATCCTGCCGCTGACTCACTGAGGAACTCTCCTGTAATGCGATCGTAAACTAATACATTATTAGTATCATTGCTGACCACATAAAGGTTGCTATTGGTTCCACCAAACTCAATTGCTCTCGGATTTTTTAAACCGGCACTTCCTGTAGGCACGAAGTCATCGATATACTCGCCAGTTTGTCCATCATAGCGTTTGACGCTGCTGGTTCCTGCGCTTGAGGTATATAAGTTTCCGTCTGGCCCAAAAGACAGACCTATAGGTACGGTCAAGCCACCGCTGCCGGGAGCCACAAGATCCCGCTCATAGTTACCGGACTCGACATCGTAGACCTGTATGCTATTGGTAAATCCGCTGGCGAAAAGAATCTTGCCAGCAAATTCAGGGTAGGGCGAGAAGATGGGCATGAAAGGCCCATTTATGGGGCTATTACTTGGGTCAGCAAAAATGTCGATAAACGCGCCTGTTTGACCGTCAAATCTAAGATAACCATTTAAAATTAGATCGCCTACTATTATGTACTTGCCATCAGGCGTCATTAGAGGCGCAGCCGGCTTGGTTAGTCCACCGCTTCCGGCTTTTATAAACTCGCCTAAGTACTCTCCGGTTATGCCGTCAAATCTTAAGACTGCTCCGGTGCTTTGAGCCGCGACAAATAAGTCGCCGTCAGTTCCAATAAATGACGCAAATGGCCCTGGCACCGATTGATCCAAAATGCCAAGGTACTTTCCAGTGTCCTCCTCAAATCGGTATATCTCATCAGTTGCTGAGCTGCTCAGGTAATACCATTGATCTTGCTCCGGCTGCGGATCATGCGTAGCGGCATTGGAATGAAATGTATAGCTCATTCCCATCGCTAAGACAAACATACTGATAACTCTATTTTTCATGTTGATTCTCCTTGAATCCCTGAGAATGATTTCCCAAGGTTTATTGTGACTTGTTTTAGTGCGTCGTTTTATTGGTCCAACCCAATGCTTGAGCGGCCCCTTCCCCGACGTAAACAAGATATTTTACTTCCTGTGAAAACACCTTAAGACTTCCTGTGAAAACACCCAAACACTTCCTGTGAAAACACCCCAAGACTTCCTGTGAAAACACCCTAAGACTTCCTGTGAAAACAACCTAAGAATATAGATCAACATTAGACGTTGATCGATATCTTAGGTACGCTTATACATTTCCAAAAAGGGCTTGTCAATCCATTTTTAATTGGGCGGTTAGGTGAAAAATAGGACACATAACTGTTTTTTAACTTCGTCTTGACATTACCTTCACCATGCATATACTTAGAAAGGTAATAGACGTTATCTATTACATTTTTTTAAAAAGGAATCGAAAACGTTGAGACAGCAATAATTAATTTTTTTGTAGGAAGAAGTTGAAGCTCAACATTGCAGTAACGATCGTGTTACCGCTTTTATTCGAAATCATTTTCAATCATCAGTTGTAGCAGCTATAAGGTTATTCTAAAGCCTTAGCTTTTGTCATACGCAGATATTCGTTTGCTCTGGCGGGCTATGACTCCAAAGGAAGGAGGTAGGTTTATGTTTACATTTACATATGGAATATCAGGGCAAAGATCACTCGGCTTAGGGGTATTAATATTATCTAGTTTGTTAGCTATTAATACTAGTTTTGCAAATGGAGGTCAGGGTGGAGCAGGCTCAAACGATCTGAAATCAACAACATCTGGCCCGATAGTATTATCAAACGATGGCAAGTATTTGTGGTCAGTGGTTCCTGATCTAGACGTGGTGACTGTGGTGCGCACCGCTACCAACGAGGTAGTATCTACAATAGGGGTAGAAGATCGCCCGACAAGTATTTCGATTACGCCTAATGGCAAGCGTGTCTTTGTTACTAATACCGCCAGCAATTCGGTTACTGTAATTAAGGTTACAAAGGCGAGTCAGCATCAATTTAAAGCCAAGGTTGTTCGTAGAGCTGGGGTTCAAGGCAATATTACAACCGGCTCCGAGCCACAAAGCGTTGTAGTATCACCAGATGGTAAGCGAGTCTTCGTAGCTAATAGCGGCCAAGATACTATTACGGTGATTGATGCTAAAAGTCTTCGTAATCTTGGCAGTGTCGATTTGGCTAAGAGTAGCTGTAATGTTGGCGACAAGGAGCGCCACTTTCAACCTAGAGGTTTAGCGGTTACTGCTGATAGCAAGCATTTGTATGTAGGAAGGTTTCTTTCGTTTACGGCGGAAGGTGGCACGCAACGAGACGACATGGGCAAAGAGGGCGTAGTTTGTCGTCTTGACATTGATACGTATTCGCAGTCCATGAGTGATTATAGAGCCAGCCACGCGATAAAAATGCAATCAACTAATAGTGGCTTTCTTGATAAGAGCGGCAACGAAACTTATGCGTTTCCAAACCAGTTACAAAGCATCGTAATTCGAGATGGCAAAGCCTATCTACCTAATATTGCTGCTTCGCCAACTGGCCCTCAAAGGTTCAATAATAACACTCAAGCCTATGTCAATTGGATTGACGGAATTGGCAGTACTGAGAGTGACGCAGGCTATCTAAACTTACATGTTGGTGGGCAAGATCCTGTGCCAGGAGCACAAGAGCTATATTTCGCCAACCCATGGGGTATCGCGTTCACCAATGACTCAGGCGAAGGAGATGCCTATGTTATTTCGGCGGGCAGTGATTTGTTAGTGAAGCTTAGCGTTTCAGCAAATGGTAATTTAGCTTTCCCTATTGATGAAGATACAGTTCAATATATCGATCTGAACAATCCAGATAATACCGATACTGCTGGCATGAATGCCGGTAAAAACCCGTTGGGAGTGGTCATCAATGATGCCGGAACTATGGCTTACACGATGAACTATATATCGAGAAATATTTCGGTAATTGATCTTACTCAAGGACGAGTCAACAAGGTTATTTCAGTAGCCGATCTGCCAGAACCTGGGTCACAAGAAGAGCAACTTTTGGTTGGCGCTGAAATGTTTTTTACATCTAGAGGTAATTTCTTTAGACCAGAAGGCGCCAAGGGTTCTAGCCGCGATAGACTTTCAGACAAAGGGCGACAAAATTGTGCGAGTTGCCACGCTGACGGACTGACCGATGGAATAATTTGGCAGTTTGCCTCTGGCCCAAGGAAAACCCTAGCTGTTAATGGTACTTTTAATCCTAAAGATATCACCGACCAAAAAATAATCAATGCGACAGCCGTATTTGATGAAGTATATGATGCTGATTTCAATACTCGGTTAGTTTCTAGTATTGGGATATTAGATTCTCCTACGACTTGCGTAGAACAGCCACCAGTAACTGGTATAACAGAGAGTATCTTTACTCCAAACGCTGGATTGATTTTGGGTGAGGATGGCGATTTTGAATTTGCTCCATGCGTAATGAATCAGTTTGCTACGCCAAATGAAGGTCGGCCACAGCCATATGTTCAATTGCACGGTAGTGATGTTTTAGTTGGCGCTCACGATGCACTTGTTGAATGGCAGAGAATTTCGGTTAGAACACCTAACAAGCCGATGACCAAACGGGAATTGGTTGCGTTGGGAGCGAGCCCTGTTGGCGGAGCAAGCGAAATAAAGGCTGACGTAGGGCGTAGAATTTTTGCCTTTGCTGGATGTCAGGAATGTCACAATGGTGGTAATTGGACTAGTAGTACAAAGGATTTTGTATCACCGCCAGACCCTTCTGAAATTTCTAGTGAGGTAGGCGCAAGCAACTCAAATCAGGCTCAAGTTTTACATCGATTCTTAAAGGATATTGGATCTTATGGCTTGAATGTTGCCGGTGGAGGAAAAGATATAATTGGATTTCCTCAAATTGGCGGAATAGAGAAGGATACTAATGGTAATGATGCCTTAGGCTTTGATTACAACGGCGACGGTAAAGGAAGTGGGTTCAACGTATCTTCAATACTTGGCTCATATAGCGTGCAACCGTATTATCATAACGGTGCATGCGAAACCTTAGAGTGTGTAGTGTCCGATGTAAGCCATCGCACGGCTGGTCTGAAAGATGGCCGAGTAGATATATTGGAGCGGGACCAAGCAAGGAAGCTGCTAGTAAATTTTCTTGAGTCGATTGATGAGACCACCAAAATCTTTCCGAGATAGGTAGTCTTTAGAGATACTTAAGTAGTGTTGGCGGCCAGATACTAATCTATCTGGTCGCCAATTCTAGCTTCTACTAGTGAATATAATTTGAATTGATTTTATTGGCGGCCAGATGTTCTGTATTAATTGACAGGCGCCGCCATGGAGTCGGATGGAAGGGTTACATGAGAAGAATACTTCACACCATGATTCGAGTGGGAAATATGGCTGATTCAATTGCTTTTTATACTGATGTTATGGGTATGAAATTGCAGAGAAAATTTATCCAAGAGGAAGCGGGCTATGAGCTTGCTTTTGTTGGTTATGAAGAGGAAGAAAATGGGTTTGTAATTGAGCTCACACACAATTTTGGCGTATCTGAATATGACTTAGGCGATGGCTATGGACATATCGCGATAGCGGTAGACGATTGTTATCAGGCTTGTGAGAGGATAAGAGAGAAAGGCGGTGAAATAATACGCGATGCAGGACCATTGAAAGGCGGTGAGGAAATCATCGCTTTTGTAAAAGACGTAGATGGATACAAAATTGAGTTAATAGAACGACCTAAGCACTGGTTTTAATCGGGCAGGCTAGTTAGTTTTTTGGAATACAGGAGTAGGAAATGAAGATAATTAAATTAGTGGTTGGACTGGCGTGTTTGACGATTCCTTATACGGTAAGTGCGAACAGTCTATCATTAGACTCGGCGCTAGAAGGCGCGGTGGCGGCTTTGCAGAGCTGTGAAAAATCAGGATACAAAGTATCAGTCACGGTTGTGGATATGAATGGCAACAAGAAGGTTGTGTTGAAAGGTGATGGAAGTACTATTCATACTAAAGACACATCTTACAGAAAGGCCTACACCCTGGTGACATTAGGCCCCATATTCAATCTGAAAAACGGTTCTGAAGTGGCTGACCTAGTAGCAAAAAGTCCGTCAAAAGATGCCTTTCTTACGGTGCCTAATATTACCCCCCTATCTGGCTCTGTTGGTATATATATCAATGATGAGATGGTAGCCGCTATTGGTGTAGGCGGTGCGCCTGGTGGGGCTAAGGATCAAGAGTGTGCCCAAGTAGGCGCCAATAAAATCATGGATAGAAAAATTGTAGATAGAGACTAGCTAGCTAAATTTAATATCGTCGACGAAATGAAATATTCTAAGGTTGTTTATGAAGTTAGTTAATAGAGACACGCATTGTTTTCAAGAATTATCGCCACTGACGTTTCTTGAAAGGAGTGCTAAGGTTTATTCTTCTGGGGTTGCCGTAGTGCATTCTGGTGGCGAGGTTAGTTACCAAGAGTTATTGCATAGATGCCGATGTTTATCATCAGGCCTAAAGGAAATGGGCGTCGGAGATGGCGATCGAGTAGCACTAATTTTGCATAATGGCTTGGCAGCGATTGAGAGTCATTTTGCGGTTCCTAGCGCTGGGGGTATCATTGTGTCTCTGAACCCAAAGATCGATTCCCAGGCGATATCAAAACAGTTGACGTTTTGCGACGCTAAAATATTGATCATAAGTGAAGAATTTGTACATTCTTTTGGTTCTTTATTTTCCGCCTTGATCGAAAAAGGAGTACAAATAATCGTTGTTGGGCTAGCTAAAAAAGGTACTGATGAGCAGTTGATCGACTACGAAGCTTTGCTAGCGAAGCAAGTTGGCGACACGCATTTGGATGCGTTCATTGTAAACGAGATGAGCAGCATTGCGATCAACTTCACATCTGGTACAACTGGCGAGCCGAAAGGCGTTGAATATAGTCATAGAGCAGCGTACCTGCACGCGATTGGACAAGTCTTAATGATGAATCTAACAAGAGACTCTTGTTATTTCTGGACTCTACCAATGTTTCACGTGAATGGATGGGGGCATATGTGGGCATGCATTGCCACAGGCGCATGCCAGTTTCTACTGGATGAGTCTGAACTGAATAATATTGAACACACGTTTAAACGAATGGTGAATTCAAATGCTACCCACATAGCCGGCGCACCGAGATTGGTGAAATCAATTGCCGATCATGCTGCTGATAAGAATGAGCTTAAAGGGCTTACTATACTAACCGGCGGCGCAGCTCCTACACCAAGTCTGATTGAACAAATGCTGGATTTAGAATTTAACTTAGTACACCAGTACGGTTTGAGTGAGACCTGTGGGCCTCTTCTTTTTTGTGAAGAGGGTAAGCAATGGAATAAGTTGACGAAGGAAAAGTTAGTTGCAAAGAAGCTTAGGCAAGGGGTGCCAGCTATTCATGCCGGTAACGGGGTTCGAGTAGTTGACGAGCATATGAAAGATATACCTAGTGATGGCTCCAGTATTGGTGAAATAGTCATTAGAGGTAATACTGTTGCTAAAGGCTATTATAAAAATAAGGTAGCGACGGATACTGCATTTGTTGACGGTTGGTTTCATACTGGCGACATGGCTGTAGTTCATGATGATAGTTACATTGAAATTAAGGATCGTTTGAAAGACCTGATTTACGTTGAAACGGACTATGGGTGGGAGAACATTTCTTCAATCGAAATTGAAAACACGATTAGCAGTCATGAGGACGTCAATGATGTCGCCGTTGTGGGAGTCAAGTTGGGAGAAGGCGGTGAATGTCTAGTTGCATTCTTAGAGCTTAAAAGCGCTGGAGAGAGTATTGCCACTGAGTTGGATGAATTTTGTCGTGAAAAATTACCCGACTTCAAGGTTCCCAAATATTATTTCAATATGACTTTACCTAAGACGGCGACAGGTAAGGTGCGTAAAAATCTATTAGTAGATGAAGCTAGAAAAAGGATTTTAAACGAGGACAGTTGAACCGTATGGATAGCACTAGCGAGTCGAAAGTAGTTGATGTCAAAGTGACGGCGGCAATTATCACAATTATTGCATCTTTGCTGGCCATCACTTTAGGGGTCAATATGGAAGTTCCGCTGTATGGGCTATATGCCAATACAGCGGGAGCCGACACAGGCATGTTGACAATAGTCTTCTCAGCCTATGTTATTGGCTTGTTGCCGACATTAATATTTTTTGGCGGTGTATCGGATGTTTTCGGATGTAAGCGAGTATTAATATTTGCGCTAATACTGTCGGTGATTTCAAACATACTGATAATTGTGCAACCGAATATGCATATGCTGTTTGTCGTCAGAATATTGCAGGGCATTTCAGTTGCATTGAGCCTAGGCACCTGTACTGCGTATATTACTGAATTCGCCGATTGGTCTTCAAAAGCAGCGATCATCAATGGCCTAACGGTATCTATTGGCCTCGGGTCTGGCGCGCTGATAACTTCTATTGCATTGTATGTAGGTCATAGCATAGTGCCAACAAGCTACTACATTGTACTTTTCATCGCCTTGATCTCTACTCTTTTTGCCCTTTTTCTTCCCGAAACCGCGGTTAAAAAGAATATAAGTACTGGTTTTGCCCGGCTGCCTTATTTT
>Ga0075467_10000124_pt1 | contig 54150 bp, 56 predicted proteins | sample DEB08_DNA_9_FD_75067 | JGI IMG/M metagenome (GOLD analysis project Ga0075467, IMG submission 75067) | Aqueous microbial communities from the Delaware River and Bay under freshwater to marine salinity gradient to study organic matter... | ecosystem: Environmental > Aquatic > Marine > Coastal ... | reverse complement strand
GATCCTGCCGAAAAAACGGGGAGTAGCTCAGCACATCAAGAGAATTGAACTCTTGGACCGAGCCTTCCAGCATCAATTTTCCCGTGTAACCGTCGCCGCTAGCAGGATTGCTTATTTGGATTGCATGCCCCCTCAAGAATGCTTCGCTGAACCAGATACCAAACGCTTGCGCGGAATGAAGCTGATTAGAGTAGCAAGTCCTGATTGAACTGCACGTGCAACGTCTTTGTTCCTCATTCTATGTCCTTCTTCAATGTCGCGCTGGATGTCGGCTCGCGTTACATTTGCCAATGTATTCTTCGGTTTCATATCTTGGTCACTTTCATATCTGTCGTTTTTTGGCCCAGTTCTGGATATGTAAATTCCACGAGAAATAATCAAATCATAGTCGATATGCGACAATTGCATGGCTTAACGCACGACCAGAATTTAAGTTGACGTACGAGACTCAGGTTTTGTTGGCTTCACCGACCACTACGGTCATCAGTTTAACACGAGAGCTTAACCCGATGAACCGAACTCACCCTTAGTTTGAGCAGTTCTTGTTTTCATAGACCCTGACAACGCATAATCGACATGCTAAGCAAGGATAAGTTATATAGCGTCAAAGTCGGTTTCTGGCTTTAACCAAAGCGCGACACCTCAACACGCGACCCCGACCAATCAGGAGACAAAACGTGACACCTGCCGCCACCGAAACCGAAATTGACCCGAAAGCCTTTCGGCGTGCACTTGGCAACTTCGCCACCGGGGTGACGATCATCACCGCACAGGCGCCTGAGGGGACAAATGTGGGCGTGACAGCCAGCAGTTTTAACTCTCTGTCGATGGACCCGCCGCTAATCTTGTGGAGCAGCATGAAAGACGCCAGAAGCTGTGCGATATTCGAATCCGCAAGCCATTTTGCCGTAAACATTCTGGCGGCGGATCAAATGGACATGTCGAACCATTTTGCCCGCCAGCAAGAGGACAAGTTTGCGGGTATAGAATGGGAAGAAGGTGTTGGTGGTGCGCCGATTTTCCCCAACTGTGCGGGCAGGTTCCAATGTGAAACCTATGACAAGCTGGACGGCGGCGATCACTGGATTTTTGTCGGCCGCGTCGTCGCCTTCGATGATTTCGGCCGCTCACCTCTATGTTTTCACCAAGGCTCTTACGCCATGGTCCTGAACCATCCGGCGACCTACCCGAAAACCGACACGAGCAAATCGGACCAGGAGACAGATTTGGGGCGGATGCGCGACCACGGTTTTTTTCTGATGTTACGGGCAGTGCGGGCTTATCAGGACCGCTACCAGCCAAAACTCGAAACCGTTGGCTTGAGTCTCATCGAATCGCGAATTCTGTTGGTCCTGAACGAACTTTCGGGTTTGAGCGATGAGCAACTTGTCCTTTACCTGAATGCGCCAATCAACGAAGCCCGTGCAGCATTTGATACTCTCACCGACAGCGGATTAGTTGCGCCGGAAGGTGCAGGATATGGCCTGACCGATGCGGGTAAATCGCAGGCGGACGAGTGTTGGCGTATATCCGAAGCCCATGCCAAAGAGACGTTTGAGGGCTTCAGTGAGGCGCAGGTCGAAACATTCAACGAAGTGCTTCGACAGATTATCGCTCAATAGCCGGGCAATCTCAGAGTCTCAGGGCACCGTCCGACGGCAAATCGAGAGCCAATTGAGCGCGGCAAAGAACCCGCGCCTTCAAGCGGCTCCGGCGTCCTGGGCACGGGCGCGTATAGCCTCGTCAACTTCACGTACCCGTTCGGCATTGTCTGCAGCTAAGGTGCCACCCTTGTTCCAAAGCGAGTTTTCGAAACCGACACGTGCTTTGCCGCCCAGTTGTGCTGCACGGACCAAGCTGTCAGTTTCGGCGATCCCGAATGCGCAGACCATCCAATCAAAATCCTGACCGTCAGCCCGCTCAAGCGGTTTCAAATAGGCCTCCAGTTTAACGCTGTTCTTGGAGCCTTCGGCGTAACTACCTTGTACAAAGATGATCTGTTGTGACGTGCCAGGGATCAATCCGTTGTTGCAGGCGTCAACAAAGGTGCGCACTTCGTCCGGTGAATAAAGGATATGTTGGATTTCGACCCCGTTGTCGGCCGCCCATTGGTAAAAATCGCGCGCCGCTGGCCAGTCACTTGGAAGGCGCACCATTTCACGCAGCGCAACAGACACATGCGGTGGCCGCAGCGCCTTCATCATTGCGCGTTGCTCATCTGCCCCGTATCGTCCGGCCGACTCTGACGTGACCTGAAGATACATCCCTGGAACCTGATCCTCCATCCGGTCCAATAAAGCGCGGTATCGCGTTGCATCCAGCAGGTGGCGACCCTGTGCATCGCGGATGTGCAGATGGACACCGTCAGCGCCCGCCTGCTGACAGCCCAGCGCCGTCTCGACAAGTTCGTCGTCTGTAATCGGCAGCGCCGGATGATCCGCCTTGCTGCGGCGCGCGCCGTTCGGTGCGATCATGAGGCGGGGCAGACGCGTCATGGAACACATCCAAACAATGCGGCCTCTGGGCCAGGCAAGGCCACAACTCGTTCTGGTTTTGTCATCTCATGTTCCTCAGCCCCAATTGTTTTGCCAAAATTATCAGAGATGCACCCTTCACAAAGATAAATATTATTGGATAGTGGCCACAATAAAATTGGATACCAAAAATGAAGCTGCAACAACTTCGATATTTCGCGGCCGTGTATGAACAAGGCTCCTTCTCCGCGGCGGCGAATAAAGTCAATGCCACCCAATCCGGCCTGTCGATGCATGTCAGTCAAATAGAAAAACGCTATGACGTGACTTTGTTTTTGCGCAGTTCAACGGGCGTGACGCCTACCGAAGCAGGGCGGTCGTTCTACGGCGAAGCCGTCAAGGTGCTTGCCGCCGCCGCCCATGCCGAAGATCGGTTGCAGACGTTGTCAAAATCGGTGGTCGGACATATCAAAGTCGGTCTGATGCCGACCTTCACGCGTGCGGTTTTGACCCCTGTCCTGTTGCGGTTCGCCAAAGAATACCCCGAAGTGAATATGTCAATTACGGAAGCCTATTCCAGCGAGTTGGCAGAAGAGGTCTCGGAGGGGCGGTTGGATTTTGCCGTCGTTCCGGCGTCCTTCGAACTCCACGAGACTCTGGTGTCCAAGCGGATCGGTCAAGATCGCGAATGCCTCGTGTGGGGCATAAATCGCGACATCCCGATGAACCGCGATGGTGTCGCCCTCGGGCAAATCTCGCCATTGCAGTTGGTACTTCCGGGGTTGGGAAACGCGCGACGGCGACAGATTGAGAATTACCTGATGGTGAATCATATTGGGGTCTCAGACCTCATGGAACTGGACACCATGCACGGCACATTGGGGCTTGTCGCGAATTCGGACTGGGTCACGATCCTGCCGGGTATCATGTGCCAGCCCGATCTGGACGGCACACGCCGGAAAGTGGCCCCGCTGGCCGACCCGCCACTCACGGTGGACTACATGCGCATTGAGTCACGCAAACGTCCCCTGAGCGCCGCCGCGCAGCCCTTTGTAGACATTTTGCAGGAAGAGTTGAACGCCGTCCTGAAAATCGCGCCTTTCAGTCGGCCGTGACCTGCGGCGACCTTCTCGATTTCTTAGCGGTCGACTCCGACTGATGCCTGACAGAAGCGACAGCTGACAGTTCAGATGTCCGTCAGTTTGACCGCCTGTTCTGTCTCGGCGGAACGTGCGATGGCTTCGAGGACTTGGATGTTGTGGACCATCTCGTCATTGGTAAACGGATAGGGCGCGCGCCCCGCCGCCGCATGTGCAAAGGCTTCGAGGTTGGCGGTCACAGAGTCTTCCCAGTTGTATTCTGCCAGTGCCACGGACTTGCCTGTTTCTGCGGTCAGCACACGTACGATACCGTCGGGCGTGTCGGGGTGGCTGTCGTTCAGGACTTCGACCCATTTGTCGGTACCAAAAACATGCATACGGATGAAATGCGGTGTGTGTAAAACCGCGCTGAACGTAGCGGTCATCCCGGTTTTGAATTTCATCTGAACGGTCACCACATCGCCGGTCTCCCACCCCAGCGACCGGTTCGCGGTGAAAGCATGCAACGTCTCTACGGGACCGAAAAACGAAATCATCAAGTCACTGAGATGAATACCCATCGCAGTCATTCCAGCCGCAGGCGATACCTTCTTTTGGGTACGCCAATCGTTCGCCGGAACGCCAATCAATTTATCATGGCTAAACGCAGCTTCAGCGTGCATGATCGTGCCAAGCTCACCCTTGTTTATTGCGTCGCGCAGGGCCAGCATTGCCGGTTCGAACCGACGCTCGTGACCGATGCCAAGTTGTACATCAGCCTGCTCGCAGGCCCTCACAGAGCGCCGTGCACTGTCGGCGGTAAGCCCGAGAGGCTTCTCGCAAAACACATGTTTTCCGGCGGCTGCGGTCTGCACAATCTGGGCCTCATGCAGTGGGTTGGGTGTTGTCAGGATAACCGCGTCGACGTCGGCCAAAGCCAGAGGTTCCGCGATATCTGTCCAAGCAGTAAGGCCCATCTCGGCGATTTCGCCATGCTGCGCGGTCACCGGTTCGACAATCCCCACGACATGCAACCAAGAATGCCCTCGCAACCGTTTCGCAATATGCTTTCCCCACCAGCCGAAACCCACAATTGCGACAGTAAATCTTTCGGTGGCCTCGTTCATGAAATGCTCCCTGCCTTGATTTCTGAAATACTGCCGCCCGATGTCGAGCAATAAGAAAACTAACGATCCGGCAGCTTTCTTACGACACTAGCGACACGACTGTTTCTCAGGCAAATTAAGTAACCTGATGCCCCCCGTCAGAAAAACTGAAGGCATCGCGGGTCGCAGCCACGCTGGTCTGATCCCGGCGGTATATGTTCAACGATCAAAAATGAGGGGCCTGCTTAAAATAGGAATGACTGTACGCTGCCAGAAGTTGACCTGATGGTCGCGCCAACATAAACAATCGCTCGCCTTCGTCATCAAAACGGGCCAAATTGGGAATGCTGTGTATAGCTTGCAGAGGTTGACGCCAGGCAGAAAACCCCAATTGAAACATGCTCAGCTCTTGAGTGGCCGCCGAAATAGAGAAAAGCTAATAGAGCTCAGCAATCGCCTTTATGCACTGGGCTGAAAGAATATCCGGTGAATCGATGCTTGGCCAGTGAGAGGCACCGGTCAGCCGTCGCTTGTCAATGTCATGGGACTTCAACCAGCCAAGCGTGCTCTTGGGACAATTCGGGTCATCATAGAAATATGACACTTTTCCCGACGCGACGAGAACTTCGCCTGGGTGCTGCGCCTCCGAGAAGCGTCGCGCATCACGGCCAAGTTGCCAGAGGGCCTCTGGATCAGCTTTGGCTACCTCATCGTGATACCGGGCGAATATCGGGGACGTTTGGCCCTTCTCGGCCATGCGCGCTAGGAATGCCGCGCGAAATTTCATCGGGTCCTCGTAGTTTGCCGCGGTCCCCGAAAAATAGGCATCGTCGAGAGTGATGTTGCCTTCGACCGACAGGATCATCTCAAGCGGGCAGTCTTTGCCCAAGGCGATCGATGCGATGATGGAGGCGACCGAATGGGCAAGAACGATTTTTGCGCCCGTGCGCCGCGCTTCGTCCGCCAACGCGTCTGCCAGTTTTTCGATCGTCGTCTCGCCCCCCAAAGACGGGGCATCGAAACCGGGCAAATTAAAGGGGAGGAGAGAATATTCGCGGGCAAGCGCGGTAGCAGAAAGCCCGTCGAACATGCTGGCGTTGTCCCCAAAACCAGCAATCATCAGTATGCCCGTGCGCGGTGTCTCGTTCGGTTCCATCACTTGCCTCTCTTACGTTGTGTTGATGTCAGAACAGAGGCGAAGACGTGCGCAAGGTCCAGATAAAAAAGAACAGCGCGGACAAATTGGCTTGAGTACCCCCCCCTAGACAGGTCTACTATCGTGCAAAGCTTGAAAGGAAAGATCATGACCGCAGCCATGCAAGGCGCACATTTCGGGACCATCAACCGCTTTCAACTGGGCGAATTCGAGGTGACATCGGTTCTGGATGGGACAGTGATCCCTCTATCTGTCAAACCGCCGTTTTGCCTTGATTTGGACGATAGTGAAATCGACGCGTTGGGGGCAGCCGCCCATGTGCGATCTGATAAGTTCGAGCATCCATTCGTGCCAACCCTTGTGAATACCGGCAAGGAACTCGTGCTATTTGACGTGGGCTTTGGCGCCAAGGGGCCCAATGCCAACACAGGCCTGCTGCGCCAACGGATGGCCGAGGCAGGATACGCCCCCGAGGATGTGGATTTGGTCGTCTTCAGCCACGTGCACCCGGATCACATTCTGGGTGTTACAGTGGATGGGAAACCCGCCTTCCCCAATGCCCGCTATGCCATAGGGCAGGTCGAATTTGATGAGTGGAAATCAGGCGCGCGCATCCCGGAAAGCCGTGCCGCCAACCGCGAGATGTTTTTGAAGCTGATCGTCCCCCTGGCCGACCAGATGACCTTTCTTGCACCGGGCGATACGGTCGCATCCGGCATCACGGCGGTCGAAGCGTTCGGGCATTCCGTCGGGCACATGATGTTCATGGTGGAGGATGGCGGCAAACAGGTCCTGCTCTGGGGCGATCTGGCCAACCACTACGTTTTCTCGCTTCAAGCGCCCGAGGCCAAGGTGTTTTTCGACGACGACTCCGATATGGCGATTGCAACCCGCAAACGCGTGCTCGACATGGTTGCGACCGACAATATCCCCGTCATCGGCCACCACATGCCGTTCCCGTCCTTGGGCTATGTAGAGCGTACCGCCAACAGCTACCGCTGGGAACCTGCCAGCTATCAGATGCGCCTATAACGCTCAGCGCGCGGTTGGAACGCCCACGATGCTGCACCTAATTTACGCGACCCGTCATAGACCTACACATTAGTGTGGCCCGAAAGCCAATCATGGCGGATGAGGCCAGCATTGCAACACCCACTAGACTTATATGAAAACCTGATCCAATAATACTACAAATATCAACTTATTGAATGGAGCCGAGTGGCTTATCCCAGCATCAAAATCCGCGCCCTTCAGGCCTTCGTCGCCGTTTACGAAGAACAATCCTTTAGTCTCGCTGCGGAAAGAGAGCACACGACGCAATCGGGTATGTCGACACAAGTGAAGGGTCTGGAATTGATGCTTGGGACTCAGTTGCTCATCCGCGAGCGCAAGAAATTTATCCTGACCCCAGCTGGAAAAATCATCTACCGCGAAGGGCAACGTATTCTGAAGGCCCTGATGGAAACCGAAAAATCCGTGCGGGAAATGCAAGGGAGCGTCGCGGGGCTCGTGCGATTTGGGATGATCCCGTCCCTGACGCGATCAGTTCTCATTCCTGCGCTCGCGCAGTTCAAGTCCGAGTTTCCCGATGTCGAACTGTCACTCCTAGAGGAATACAGCTATTCGCTGATGCGTCGCGTGCTGGACGGTGAGCTTGATTTCGCGTTGGTACCTTCAACCGACTTGCCACCGGGTCTTACAGGCCGGTTTGTCGGCCATGATCGCGAGATGCTGGTATCCAGCGCGACAAACCATACCGGCCCCGAACATATGAAAGAGGTGTCATTGTCGTCTCTTCGAGGGGCTCGCTTGATTGTGCCCTCGCGCCTGAATGTGCGACGCAAGAGGATCGATACCTTGCTTTACACCCATGGCATACATGTCGCTGAACTGTTGGAGATGGACGGTATGCTGGTCACTCTTGAAATGATTGGGGCGACAGATTGGGTCGCAATTTTGCCATGGGCGATTTGTTACCCTGATCGCGCAGGGGACGTGCGCCGTTTGAATCCCATCAAGGATCCGCCGATCAGGCTCGACTATATCATCGTTGAAAAAACAGAAACCGCATCACCGCAAGCTGCAGCTCTGTTGGCCGATTGCCTGACGCAACATATTGCCGACGTTCTGGCCGACGAGACTGCCAGGATCAATATTGATAATCCCGAACCATCGTATCAGAAAATATGATCCTGAATCTCTGGTTTTTGTGAAAGGGTAAGACACGCAATCGAGGGGGCAGACATGACAATCGGAATCGTGGGTATCGGAAATATGGGGCGGCCCATCGCTGAACACCTCAGCGAGGTTGGCGAAAAACTTGTAATTTGGAACCGAACGGCAAGTAAGGCACAAGGGATTACAGGCAGCACGGTCGTGGAAACACCGCGCGCGGTTGCTGAATCCGCAGAGATCATCCTGTCCATCCTCGCCGATGATCGCGCTTTGGAGGCTGCATATCATGGTCCCGGCGGGATCCTGGAGGCCGATCTGAACGGGAAGACCGTAGTTGAATTTTGCACTACCTCGCCCGAGACAGTGATTGCGCTGGAGCAGGCGGTTGAGGCCCGTGGCGGTCTCTTCCTTGAATGCCCGGTTAGCGGCAATGTGGTTCCTGCCCGATCGGGTCAACTGATGGGTTTGGCCGCTGGCAAGCGCGCCGCATTTGACCGTGCGCGACCACTCTTGGAGAAGATGACACGCAGGTTGGAATACCTTGGCCCGACCGGCGCGGGCGCTGCGATGAAGCTCGCGGTAAACCTGCCATTGATGGTATATTGGAGCGCCCTAGGCGAGGCCGTTGGACTGGCCTTGTCCAAAGGAATCGACCCAGCTTTGGCCCTGAATATCTTGTCTGATAGTTCAGGCGCGATTGGGGCTGCAAAGAAACGCGTGCCCCCGATCCTAAAAATGCTTGTAGAGGGAGACCCCGGCGGGGTCGGCCTGACCATGTCCAACGGTGTAAAGGACTTGAAGCTCATGTGCGACCTTGCTGCGAAAAACGCAGGGCCATCTGGAGTTGTTTCAGCAGCCCTTGCGCAAGCACAAGCTGCGGCGGCGGACGGATGGGCGGACTATGATTGCTCGCTCGTGGGGGTTCACGCGCAAGGTCGACCGAAAGAATGATCGGTTCGCCTTCGGCGAATAGGATCACGCAATAGCAAAACGTCCAGTAGACCCTACGGTTTCCGATCAGCCTCGCGTTGTGGAACCAAAAGTAAGGGCGCAGGGAATGTCATAAGCAAAGGTGCGACACCCATGCCCGGAACTGAGAACGCGATTTCCGTGTGCATCCAAGATAGTCGGCCATGTCTCATAGGGTGGGACTCGCAATGCGGCCCACTCCGGCACCTTGGGCGGCAAAGCTAAGGTCGAGCGAGATCACGGCATTGAGCCGAGGTTTTGAGGTGACTGACAGCGTCGCAGCCAACCTCAAAGCCCTCGGCCACGCGATCCGGAGCGAGGCCCCAATCTCGATTTAGACCTTGAATTACCAAGAAATTTCGTGGCTCTAGACGCTGTCGCGACATCAGCCAAGACGGCCAAATCCGTCGAAAGATAAGTCCGTGGGCTAGTATCCAATTTTTCACATACTCACTATTACAAGATATGCATTGACCGTAGGGCAATGGCAGCCCTACGGTCTGTGGAATATCAGGGGGGTTGCATGTCAAACGGTCTCATACGTCACCGTATCTTTGACGAACTGCGCGATGACATCATATCTTGTGCGTTGCAGCCGGGGGAAGAGCTGCGTGAAGTAGAGCTTGCGCGGCGGTATGGCGTATCCAAATCCCCGATCCGCGATGCACTTCAGAAGCTGGAATTCGAAGGCCTTGTGCAGATTGTGCCGCGTCAAGGGCATCGGGTTATGCAAATTTCGGTCAATGATGCGCATGACATTCTAGACCTGCGCGACACGCTTGAACGGGCGGCGGTGAAGAAGATTGTTGCCGAGGCCACAGATCAAGATCTCGAAAGTCTTAACAGGTTTCGTATCGCCGATATGGCAAGCATACGGGCCTTTGCAGACTATAATCGCAGTTTTCATGCTGAGATCAGCTGCCTTTCCGGCAACGTCCGCCAAGCGAAAATCATGCGCGATCTGATGGATAACTACGAGCGCCTTTGCATCGTGTCTTTGTCATCGCGCCACCAAGAGGCCGAGGCCATGTCATCTGCTCTCAAAGATCACATCGCTATCATCGATGCGCTGCAGGCCCGCGATGGTCGGAGCGCAGCGCGACTGGCCGCCAAGCATATTCGTAAATCGCAAAGCCAGGTCATGCGTGGTCTGAATAGTCGCCCGGTCGTTGGGTGAAGAAATGCGACAGACAGTGATATTTCAGTACTGGGATAAAGATGAACCAAAGAGGATCGTGCACCATGGGTGAGCAGGTACAATCAATGACGGCCGTCGGTGACGTCGTCGTGTCGGGTCTTAACGTCGGCAAAACATTTGCGGCAGGAACAGTTGTTGCCTTGGAGGATGCAAATTTCGACATCAAGCGTGGATCGTTTGTGTCGCTGGTCGGTCCATCCGGATGTGGCAAGTCCACCTTGTTGCGGCTGATATCCGGCTTGATCGAGCCAACTTCTGGCAAAATATCGGTGCATGGCACCCCCGTCGAAGGTCCCCGCCCTGACATCAGTATGATGTTCCAGAAAGCCACGTTGTTGGATTGGCGGACATCCCTTGAGAACGTGCTGCTTCCAACAGAAATCAACGGGACCCCCTCCAAGGCCGACAAAAACCGCGCGTTGGATTTGCTAAAACTGGTCGGGCTTGAAGATTTTGCCTTCTCATTCCCTGCGCAATTGTCTGGCGGGATGCAACAACGTGTTGCTTTGGCACGGTTGCTGCAAACGGGGGCGGATATTCTGCTTCTTGATGAACCGTTTGGCGCACTGGACGAATTCACGCGTGAACACCTCAACACCGAATTGATGCGTATTGTGTCCGAGGTCGGAGCGACGACGATTTTCGTTACCCACAATATATCCGAGGCGATTTTTCTGGCCGATCAGGTCGTGGTCATGACCTCGCGCCCCGGACGCATGGCCAAGATTATTGATGTCGAACTTGAACGCCCACGGCCGCTGTCAATCCAGACGTCTGTTGAATTCAACAAGCTAGTTTTGGACGTGCGCGAAACATTGGGTGAGATGTAATGGCTACGCAGGATACCATTTCCGCAAGCGCTATTAATGGATCGGCGCTCAGCCTGCGCAATCGCCGGATTGCCAAACATATTGGAATCTTTCTGGCATTGATCATTTTGTGGGAAATCGGGTCACGGATAGGCTGGCTTGATCCGCTGTTTTACCCACGACCCTCCAACATTCTGCGGTCGTTTTGGCTGATCTATGTTGCAAACGCCAATGTTTGGTTTCATCTCTATGCGACCATGAGCCTTGTGCTTCTAGGGTGGATTTTAGGCTCCGTTCTTGGCATCGGCCTAGGCGCACTGGTGGGGTTCAATGCCGTGCTACGGCGGTTCCTCAAGCCCTATGTTATCGTTCTTGAGGCGACGCCTCGGATTGCAGTCGCTCCCTTGCTCATCGCCGCGCTCGGGTTCGGGGTTAGCTCAAAACTTGCGATCATCATGCTCGTTTGCTTCTTCGCACCGTTCATCAACACCTTATCCGGCGTTATGAATGTAGACGAAGATCGGTTAGAATTGTTCCGTTCTATGCGAGCTTCGAAATCCCAAATCCTGCGCAAACTGGTGCTGCCTGATGCGATCCCGGTCATTATGGCCGGCGAACGGCTCGCTCTCACCGCGGCCTTGTCCGGCGCGCTTGTCGCCGAATTCATCCAGCGCGACAAAGGCATCGGGTCGTTGATCCTAGTCTATACGCGCAACCTGAATATGTCATCCGCCTTTGCATGCATCTTTACCCTAACAATACTCGGGTTCCTGATCTTCAAGGGGATGGAAAAGCTGGACCATTACATCGCGTATTGGAAACACGAGGACGGGCGCGAACGGATGAGTCTGAAACGTCGTCGTAAAATAGGAGGTCACTCCGATGTCTGATCGCCCTCTCCCCCTATCATTTCGCGCCATTGATCTGGGCATACGGATCCTGCCGCACCTGATCATCTTTGCGATCCTCATTGGCATCTGGGAAGTCGCGATGGCCATGGGTTTGATCACCTCGATCATGATCCCGCGCCCCAGCGCCATCGGCGGATCGATTGTCGAACTCTACATCACCGAAGGCACAATCTATCGGCACTTTTTCATCACTTTGACCGAAGCTGTTCTGGGCTTTTTGATTGGGGCCAGTATCGCGGTCAGCCTCGCAGTGTGCTCGTCCCTGTCAGATCCATTTCGCCGCTACGTGACGCCCTATGCCATCGTACTGAACGTGACACCTGGGATCGCGCTGACACCTGTGATCATCGCGTGGTTTGGCTATGGCATGGGGTCCAAGATTGCGCTGGCAGCCATCATTTCATTCTTTCCTATTTTCGTGAATACGCTGACGGGTTTGGTGCAGGTGGATGAGGACCGAGAGGAACTGTTCAAATCCCTTGGCGCTGGCAACACGCAGATATTCCGCAAACTTCGGGTTCCTGCCGCGCTGCCGCTAATGTTTGCAGGGTTCAAGATCGGTCTGACGACGGCGCTTATCGGGGCCGTTGTTGCCGAGTTCGCCCAAGCGACTGACGGCGTGGGCGTATTGATGAGCCGCTTTTCGTTCCAGCTGAACATGGCCGCATCGCTTGCCACACTTCTCAGCATGACGTTGATCGGACTGCTGCTGTTTTACTCAATGGAATTTCTCGACGACCGGATTGTGTTCTGGCGCAGAGAAGGCCGTCGCGCGGCCGCGTCCCGCGCACGGTCAAAGGCCTGGGCTGCCCAGGCCAGGAAATGACGCGCTACATCTACTTTTCAGGGAGGAAAGTGAAATGAAAATGTTTAAGGCAATGATGCTCTCAACGGCGCTTGCCGTTGCGGTTTCGCCAAGCGTCAGCTTTGCGCAAGACACAACGATCACCGTGATCAAACCGACGCCGCGCTCGGCAGTGTTTTTCCCACTCGTGGTGGGCGAGGCGCTGGGGTATTTTGAGGAAGAAGGCATCACCGTAAACCTTCTGCCTTCGGACACCTCGATCCCATATGTGGCTTTCGTGCAGAACGGACAGGCCGATCTGGCCATGCTTGACCCGAACGAAACGCTGAACGCAGTCAATGCGGGTGCGAATATCAACACCGTTTATGAGGTTATGCAGAACGCGCCCGAAGGGATCGCCGTTCTCAAGGGTGGCGACTACACGTCCATGGACGATCTTGTCGGCACGACCGTGGGCCTGGTATCCGACCGTGACCGCGCGTTCCTACAGGCCGCACTGGACCTTACAGGTCATTCAATCGACGATGTGCAGACGGTTGTTCTGGGCGAAAGCGGTCCGACACTGGCAGCTGCAATCCGCGACGGCAATGTGTCGGCAATTTCCGGGTCTGTGTTTGACTGGGCGGCACTTGTCGCGAACGGGATCGAAATTGACACGGTCACCCCGGAAGAGCTTTTGGCGAGCCCCGCCAACACGCTGGCAATGAACGCCGACATGATCGAAGAAAAACGCCAAGCGATGGAAGGCTTTTTCCGCGCATGGTCCAAGGGCATGTACGTAGGATCGGTCAATGCCGACGCGGTTGAACAGATGCTGCGTAAAGCGGTTCCCGAAGAGTGGGAGGTCGAGGCAGCTGGCATGGGCCTGTTCCAGGGTGTTTTGCCAATGAATATCTCGACTACGGAACGTCTGGGCGATTTGCAGGCGGATGTCTGGACCTCAGTTCAGCCGCGCATGTTGTCCTCCGGTGCCATCGAAAACGAGGTGGATGTGTCGGTGTTTCTTAACGACACCTACATCGACGCAGCAAATGATTTCGACAAAGCAGAAGTCGAAGCAGACGCTGCAGCCTGGCTTGCAGCCAACCAATAACCTTCGGGTTCAAAACTTGACCCGCTGCCGGAGCGTTTCCGGCAGCGGACCCTTCCCCTTAGCCCACACAGGACACAATCCATGAGCCATGTACCTATCGACACCGCCGAGATGGGCGACGCCGTCAACCGCTACGGCCCCACCTCTGCTCGCCCCCGCCCCGTCAATCCGGGCCGTCTTTCGACATTGACGGTCGACAGCCACGCACATGTTGTCATTCCGGCTGCTGCCCAATACATGGCGCCCCACATCAATCCGGCGCTGATCGCGATGGTCAAGCACGCGAACGCTGAAACAACCATGATCAACGGTCAGCAGGAAAAAGACCGCGGGCCGGTCGCGATGCAAGATATCGAAGACCGGATGCGTGTCCTGGACACCCAAGGGATCAACATGCAAGTCGTGGCCCCGCCCCCGCCACAGTGTTATTATCAGTCCGAGATTGAACATGCCGCAAAAGCCAGCCGTATGGTCAACGACGGAATGGCCGAATGGGTCGGCAAGAACACGGATCGTTTTGCAGGCCTCGGCACCGTTCCATTGCAAGACCCCGAGGAGGCTGCAACAGAGCTGACCCGACTGATGGGTCTGGGTCTGAAGGGCGTGATGCTTCTGACCAATATGGACGGCGAGGAAATCAGCGCCGACCGGTTCCGCCCGTTCTGGAAGAAAGCCGAAGAGCTTGGCGCGGTGGTGATGATCCACCCCAACGGCTTTACAGGCGGTGACCGCTTCCACGAATACTACTTCTCGAACGTCATCGGCAATCCGCTGGAGACGACAACCGCCCTGCACTACATCATCTTCAACGGTCTGCTGCGCGATATGCCCGACCTGAAGATTTTCGCTGTGCATGGAGGTGGCTACCTGCCCGCCTATTCCGGCCGGATTGATCACGCTTGGGGTGCGCGCAAGGATTGCCAGACAGACTTGCCAGAGCCACCGACCAACTACCTCAAGAAAGTCTGGATCGATTCGGTCGTCTTCACCGATCACCAGTTGGAATACCTTGTAAAGATATACGGCGCGGACAAGGTCATCATGGGCAGCGACTACCCGTTTGACATGGCCGATTATGACCCCGTCGAACATATCGTTAGCTCGGGTTTGTCGGACGAGGACAAAGCCAAGGTGGCTGGCCTAACAGCCAAGAACCTCTTCGGGTTGGGCTAAGCTATGACAGTTGGCATCATTGGTCTTGGCATCATGGGCAGTGCCTATGCTGCCAACTTGTTATCCAACGGGGTTAAGGTGGTCGGCGCTGATCCTGCGGTCTTGGGGCGCGAGCGGCTCGAGGCGGCAGGTGGCACCACCCATGAAACCATCGGACCCTGGGTTGCAGACTGTGACCTGATCATCATATCCGTCGCCTCACCCAAAGTGTTGGCGGCGGTATCGTGGCAGTTGCTTGAGTTCCTGAAGTCCGGGCAGGTTGTATTGGAAACGGGCACCTTCGCAATGGCTGACAAAATAGCCGCTAAAGAGGCGATTGAGACTGGGGGGGCAATCTTGCTTGATACGCCCGTCAGCGGCACAGGCATTCAAGCGGCCAAGGCTGATCTGGTCTTCATGGCCTCAGGTCCGGAAAGCGCCATAGCCCACGCACGCCCCTACATGGAACATTTGTCCCACACGATTATGTACGCGGGTGAGTTTGGCGCCGGAACCAAGCTCAAATATGTCGCGAACCATGCGGTTGCTTTACACAATTGCGCTGCGGCCGAAACTCTGCATTACGCGGACTCGCTCGGTCTTGATCGAGACGTTGTGTACGACTTGTTGTCGCGCGGAGCAGGCCAATCAAAGATGCTTGATCTGCGAATGCCCTTAATGATCTCGGGGGCCTACACCCCCGCGACGGCCCATATGGCGATGTTCCAAAAGGATCTGTCAATCATTGGGGCCGATATCCGCGCCCAAGGGATCAGCACTCCGATGTTTGATGCCGTGTCGGACTTGTACGAAAAAAGCTATGCGCTGGTGCCGATGGACTATGACACCGCCGCAGTCTTTGAGGTCTACCGAGACATCGACGGCGAAACGTGACGTCGCTTTGATCGGGGGACTGCAAAGAATGAATGCGACGCAGGCGATTGTGGCCTGCGTCGTTTTTCTTGCCGGTGTGACCATCCTCACGACGTCGGACATGTCATTGCATGTTTTGGCGATTTCGGTCTTGGGGATTTTGGCCTTTGCTACACGCGTCCTGCCCGAGGCGACCATTGCCATCAGCATCTTTCTCGCATTCCTCGCTATTGGGGCCGCGCCGCAAGAGGTGATTTTTTCGGGTTTTGCCGCCAGCGGGTTCTGGCTGTTGGTCGGTGGCTTGGTCTTGGGGTCGGCGATTACATCGTCCGGTTTGGGCACCCAAATTGCCAACCGTATCTTTGCTTACACAGGTCATTCATACAGCCGTGCAGTCTGGGTCTTGTCCTTGGGCGGTCTTGTGCTTGGCGCGTTGGTGCCGTCGGCGATACCGCGTGTCATCGTGATGATGCCGATCACTCTTGCTCTGACGAACTCTATGGGTTTGCCCCCCGGATCACGCGGCCACACTGGTATTTTGATGACGGCAGCCATGATGACCCTCGTCCCGACCTATGCCTTTCTAACGGCCAACCTTCCTACAATTGTCGAGCTGGGGAGTATCGAAATACTTTACGGCGAACAGTTCACGTACGGGGCATATTTCATCCAGAACGCCCCCAATAGCGTGGTGCGTTTTGTGGTCCTGCTGGTGTTGTTTCTGGCCTATGGGCGCGCGGTTATATCGGCTAAGAACGGGCCAGACGAGGCTGTTGCGCCGGTCACGTGGACAACTGCGCAAAAGCGTTTGTCGTTGGTGCTGACCGCGGCCATCTTGATGTGGGCGACTGATACGTGGCATGGGATTGCACCTGCGTGGATCACCCTTGCAGCTGCCCTCATCCTGCTGCTCCCTCACGTAGGGGTCTTTTCACCGCAAGCTATGAAGACCGAGATCGACCTGTCCATCGCCTTTCTGATTGCAGCTGTTTTTTGCATCAGCGCAGTGATGACCGACATTGGTCTTGGAACCCAGATTTCCGGAATTGTTGTCCCGGCCCTGAAGCTGGGGCAAGGCAACAGCCTGTGGGACTTCACCGCGATCACCGGATTTTCGACCGTCCTGTCCCATCTCACCATTGCGCCCGCGACTCCCATCGTTCTGGCTCCGTTGGCCGGATCCATGAGCGAGGCGACCGGCTGGTCGATCAACGCAGTGGCCATGGCCCATAACGTCGGCTTCTCCACAACGGCGTTGCCCTACCAATCGCCACCTTTGCTGATCGGGATCGCCATCGCGCGCATTCCGGTCGGGGCGTTGACGCGGCTTTGCCTCGTGTCAGCTTGTGTGACAACGGTGATTGGTATTCCGCTGACTTGGGCGTGGTGGGTTTGGATCGAGTTTATTTAGACTGCTTGCTTCCGGCGGGCTTGCCTTGCCCGCGCAATTGTTATGAAGGTTTGCTCATGAAACAGATACCTAGAAGCCCTGCCCGATGACCGAAACTGCCCTGTTCTGGACGGTGGCCTGTATTGCCGCCTTTTTCGTCGGCAGCGGCAAAGGCGGATTGCCCATGGTGGCAATCCTGAGCGTCCCGACCATGTCTTTGATCATGTCGCCCATGCAGGGGGCCGCTTTGTTATTGCCAGTCTATCTGGTCAGTGATGTCTACGGTGTCTGGATTTACCGAAGATCCTATTCCAAAAGAAATCTGATCATCCTGTTACCTGCGGCCGCAATCGGTGTGTTCGCCGGTTGGTTGTTCACCAGTGATACCGATGAGTACGTTGTGCGGATCATCATTGGTTGTGTCGGATTGACATTTCTGGCTATGCGACAATGGAGCCGCTTCAGCGGAACCAATGATCCGTGTCCTGCGGATGTGCCGCGTGGATTGTTCTGGGGGAGCGTATCTGGATTTACGAGTTTTGTATCGCACGCCGGTGGTCCGGCTTTTCAACTTTACGTTCTTCCCCAGCAGTTGCCAAAAATGATGTTTGCAGGCACGTCCACAATTCTTTTTGCGACTATCAACTGGATGAAAGTACCACCCTACCTTGCGCTTGGATTGATCGACTGGGGCGACTGGCGCATCGTCGCCTTTCTGTCGCCCGTGGCAATTTTCGGTGCCTGGTTTGGCAATCGGATGACCCGCCTAATTCCACAGAACGTATTTTTCGTCGTTGTAGAAGTCGCGTTGTTATTCATTTCGATCAACTTGATCCGTGTCGGACTAAACGGCTGACAAGAGATTTTGATTGATCACTACGGCAAGCGGCAACTCTGAATGTCGCGGCAACGCACATGAAGGAACCTTCGGGACGGGCAACGCGGCTCTGCCCCGACGGCCAGGATTAGCCATCACCATTACCCCCCTCCACTAGCCCCTGTTCAAATCTCTGGTAGCGATAACATTGGGATGTTTGCGCTATCGTGGAAAGTTTTGCCTGTTCTTGAAAAGGTGGCCGCGTTAAGCACGTTGTAACGCTAGGTGCGAAGGAAAAATCAATGAACCACGGCCTCTTTAACTCATCTATGACATTGGCAGAGCAAGGTTACGCCGACCTCGGTGAAGTTTTCTACAACGCGACGGAAGCCGATCTTGTGGCCCACGCTATTCGTCGCAACGAAGGAGAACTAGGCAAGGGTGGAACGCTGATTGTCAACACCGGAAAGTTCACTGGGCGATCGCCCAAGGACAAACATATTGTTGTCTCCGACACGACAGAAGACGTGATTTGGTGGGATGCAAACGCGCGCATGGCTCCAGACGCCTTTGATCGCCTGCATGCCGATATGCGTGCACATATGGCTGGCAAAGATTACTTTGTGCAAGACCTATTTGCCGGGGCAGATCAGCGCTACCAGATTGGCATGCGGGTTGTATCGGAGTTCGCATGGCACAATCTCTTCATCCGACACATGTTGATCCGCCCAGACGCAAGTCAGCTGGATGGCTTCATGGCAGATTACACATTGGTCAACTGCCCCAGTTTCTTTGCCGACCCAGAGCGGCACGGCTGCCGATCAGAAACAGTGATCGCCTTCAACATGGAACAGAAATTGATCTTGGTTGCTGGCACGGAATACGGCGGTGAGAACAAGAAAGCTGTTTTCACACTGCTGAACTACCTGTTGCCCGAAAAGGGCGTGATGCCAATGCATTGTTCGGCAAATCATGCACCGGACAATCCTGGCGACACAGCGGTGTTTTTTGGCCTCTCCGGAACCGGTAAGACTACGCTTTCGGCCGATCCGGAGCGCACATTGATCGGGGACGACGAACATGGATGGTCCGATAACGGGTCTTTCAATTTTGAGGGCGGCTGCTACGCTAAGACCATCAATCTGTCAGCCGAAGCCGAGCCTGAAATTTTTGCAACTACCACCATGTTCTCGACCGTCATTGAAAACATGGCCTTTGACCCCCGGACCCGCGAACTTGACTACACTGATGATCGCTACACGGCGAACATGCGCGCAGCGTATCCGCTGGATTTCATCTCAAATGCCTCTCGCAGCGGGTTGGGCGGGCACCCCAAGCACATCATTATGCTGACTTGTGATGCGTTCGGTGTGCTACCTCCGATCGCGCGGCTTACCCCTGCACAGGCCATGTATCATTTCTTGTCCGGCTTCACATCAAAGGTCGCTGGGACGGAACGCGGCGTGACGGAACCAGAGCCGACCTTCTCTACCTGCTTTGGGGCACCTTTCCTGCCACGCCGCCCGGAAGTCTATGGTAAACTGCTGCGCGACAAGATCGCACAGCATGGCGCCACGTGCTGGCTGGTAAATACTGGCTGGACAGGCGGCGCGTATGGGACCGGTAGTCGTATGCCGATTGCTGCGACACGTGCTTTGCTGTCGTCCGTATTGGACGCTTCACTGAATGACAGCTCTTTCCGCACCGATCCTAATTTTGGATTTGAGGTGCCGCTGGAAGTTTCAGGCGTAGACAATCAACTGCTAGATCCGCGTGGGACATGGCAAGATACTGCGGCATATGATGTTGCTGCCGGAAAGTTGGTGAATATGTTCGCCAGCAATTTCGAGCAATACCGCAACCATGTTGACGAAGATGTCTTGGCAATCGCCATTGGTTAGCGCAATCGCAGGGAATGGTTCCGCCGCAAGCGCTAGCTGAGCAAGGTAACCAGCGCGTGACGGCTAAGCGGCAGTCGGTTTGGAACCACACCCAACACGTGGCGCACTGCATTGACCACTGCGGCACCTGCCGGACCCGATGAGATTTCCCCTGCCCCCAAGGGTGCGGCGTCCTGCGGTCCGATTAGGCGGGTGTGCATGCGTGGCACCTCCGAGAAGCGCAGAATCGGGTAATCTTCCCAACTTTCCGTCAGGTTCTGGCCGCCTGCAAAGCGTATCTCCTCTTTCAATGTCCAAGAGATCGCCTGAACGATTCCGCCTTCGATCTGATTGATCGTCCCGTCCGGACTGATCGCCTCGCCGACGTCTGCCACAGCCCAGACATCGCTTACGCGTACATCATCGCCGACCACGACCCGCGCGATACAGGCCATGTAACCCGCGCTGTTCTTGTATCGGGCATAGCCCAAGCCATAGCCGACATTATCGCCTTCATCGCGGGTGCCAACCATGTCACACACCGTTTCAATGACCGCTTTGGCGCGTGTGTCGTCCAAATGCGCAATCCTGAAGGTAATGCTGTCTTGGCCCGTGGCCTCTGCACAACTTTCCATAAGCTGTTCTAGGGCGATAACATTCGTAAAGGCCCCAAGGCCGCGCATCGCACTGTTTCGATAGGGAACATAGGCGGGCCGCTGACGTACGACCCGCACGGCCGGGATTACATACCCCGGGACCGCATTGCGATCCGCCCCGCCTTGGGGCTGCGGCGCATCGTTACCCTGCCCCATCGGCATAGGGTTTGAAAGAAACTGCTGGGCGCGCAAATTTGGTTCTTCAAAACCGGCGGGACGGGTGGAATGAGGGGGGCTCGTGACCAACGCATCATACGCCACGATGCGCCCGGTTTCGTCCAATCGCGCCGTCAACTTGGTCTTCATCGCCGGGTTCAATGGCGCATGCTGGAATTCATCCTGCCGCTGCCAAAGGCTGCGCACCGGACGGCCCGTTTTGCGCGCCATCAATGCGGCATCCAATGCAACATCGTCGGAACTGTTATGCCCGTAACATCCGGCGCCCGGCACAAAGATCACTGTGATCTTATCGCTTGAATGGTTCAGAACACGCGCGAGGGAGTCCTTTAGGGCAAAGACGTTCTGGCTATGGGCCCAGACGGTCAGGGCATCACCCTCCCAGTGCGCCACTGCGCAAGAGGGGCCGATAGATCCATGACTGATCGCAGGTTTGGTTACAGTGACGCTGACCTCCGTTATGCCCGCGTCAAGCATGTCACTGTCGTATAAGGTTTCGCTCTCGGCGATATCTCCATCCAACCCGTCAATCGGATGCACATCCGATGCAGGTCTAAAATCCCAGTCAATCAAATCCGCCAGCCGCCGCGCTTCGGACAGGGCAACGTATTCGTTGATGGATACGACGGCCAAGAACTGCCCATCCCGGACGAGCTGGGCATCGTCTTGCAGGTCGATGTCGGAAAGATCACCCGTCGTCGCATCCAGCGCAGGTGGCTGGATAACGCGGCCATGCCACATCCCTTCGACCGTCATATCATGCAACAAAAACCCATCCGTCAGACGCGCTGTCAAATCCACACGCGGTAGGGATGTTCCTGTTAATGTCCGTTCAGCCGCTGCCTTGGGCGCGGCGTGCTCCAGCGCGGAAACGTCAAGGTTCACGTCCTTGCAAAGGCTGGCATAGCTCAACCCGGTCTCAAGACCGTCTTTAAGGATCTCGCCCTCGCGGACGGTCAGACCTTCGACGGTTGTCTGCAACAACTCTGCTGCACGCCCCAACATCAACGCGCGTGCGGCCGAGGCTGCGAGGCGTATCGACTGCCCACCAAAGGTGACGGACAAGCTGCCGACGGTCGGACCTTCGGCGGGGGATAGATCGGTGTGGCCTTGCGTTAACCGGATGGCATCAACTGCAATGTCCAGTTCATCCGAAGCAATCTGGGTCAGCACTGTGCTGATCCCCTGCCCCAATTCGACCCGCCCTGAAAGAACGTTGACGATCCCGTCGGGTGCAAAGGACAGCCATTGGCTGATCATCGGAAAGGACTTTATCGGGGGGGGCACGTTCACAGCGCGACCTCGGCAATGGCCGCCATAATCCGTCGATGCACACCACACCGGCAAAAGTTTTCGTCCAGAGCTGTGCAGATATCCTCGGCAGATTTTCCTTGGTCGATCAAGGCCGCAGCGCGGGTCAATACACCGGGGAGGCAATAGCCGCATTGCCCAGCTTGATGGCGGATAAGCGCAGCGGCCAGTGGATGATCCAGCACACCTTCGACCGTGCCAACGTTCTTGCCTTCCACAGCTGAGATCGGCAGGTTGCACGACGTAACGGGTGCCCCGTCCAGCGTCACTGTGCAGGCTCCGCAATGCCCTTCGCCGCACCCAAGGCGCGTTCCCTTCTTGTCCAGCGCGCCGCGCAATGCAAATAACAAGGGCATCGACGACGGGCCTGTAACCTCGCAGGGTTCACCGTTCAGTCTGAAGGCAAATGTGACGCTCATCCGAACATTCCTAGATAATTCCACCAAACGAAGGTCAACGGCATCCCAACAAAAGCTACCGCCACCGCCAATGCGATACACACCCTCAAAAGGGCCGCGATCGGAATTTGCGCGAGCGCCATTGATATGATCAAGGGCGGCGCTTGATGTGGCAAGATCGGCGTCGAAATCCCCAAGACCTGCGTCATGGAAATCGTTTCAATTGCCCAACCGGTTTCCGTCGCCATTGCGCCGGCAAGCGGGGCCAGAATGGCCGGTGCGGCGGGGGCGGTTGTAAAGTGCGACAGAAAACTTGACAGCCCTGCAACCGCATACAGATCACGCAGATCGCTTCCTTGCCCAAGCTGCAACAACGGGATCAATTGCTCTGCGACCGTCGTGCTAAGCCCCGTGTGCTGCGCCACCGCGCTGATCGCAAAAACGGCAGCCAGAAAGAACGCAGGGGACATATCAATCTGGGTCTTCATCACTTTGTCATCCAGTATTCCGAATGCCGGTACGGTCAAGACCGCGGCAAGGGACAGCGCAACCCATGCTGGCGAAATGCCGTGCCAGCTGTCAGTCACCCAGAACAGGATGGCCACGCAGATCATCACGAACAGCAACTTTTGAACTGATGTAAATGGTTTAGGATCTTCAAGCTCAGACAGCTTTTCGGATCGAGGCGGCGCGAAGGGCAGCATCACTGCAAGCAACGCTAGAAAACGCAGAACGTTAATGGGAGCCTGTTCCACGAAATAGTCCGCGTAGGACGTGCGCACCCCGTATAGGGTTTCAAACGCGCCCACATGGATAATCGTCGGAAGGTTCCCGGTCAGAATGCCGTAGGTCGGCAGGTTTGTTGCAACCGCGGCAGTCACTGTCAGCCCGACATGACCGCGCGACCCGATGTCGTATCCCATCGTTTTCGCAAGCGACAGCGCGATTGGCACCATGATGATGATGCGGGGTATCGTGGCAGGGACAAGCATGCCCAGACCAAGCCCGCTGAGCGCAAGCAACAATGCGGCCTTTACATAAGAATCCCCCGTGTGTTGGAAGATCCGCAAGGCGACCTGCATACCCAGACCCGTTGTCGTGATGGCGGTGCCGATCACAAGACCTGCAAACAGCAACCAGAAGCCACCGCTGGCGAAACCCGAAAAAATAACCTCGTTCGGGGCGGCTCCAATCGCAATGAATGACAAGAAACAACCCAAAGCGGTGACCACTTCGGGCAGCAAACGCGTCGCAAAAAGCGCAACCGCAAGCGCGGAAATAGCAGCGACGCGAGGCAGGATGTCCGCAGCACCCGTCGTGGCCATAACAAAGAGTGCAAGCGCCGCCAAAGACCAAACCACCGCCCGAGAAACGGTGATTTTGGGCAGTGCGAAACTTGTGCTCCCGCTCATGGCGTCAGGATGGTTGACCCTGTCGTCTCGCCACTTTCCAGACCTTCATGGGCCTGAACAATGTCGGACAAGGCAAACCGCTGATTGATATTCACGCCGAGCACACCGTCCTTCATAAGGCGGAACGTTTCTGAGGCGGAATGCACAAGATCTTCACGCGATGCGACATAGTTCGCAAGCGTGGGTCGGGTAAAATAAAGCGAGCCTTTGACCTGCAAAAGATGCGGCGAGACATCTGGTGCTGGTCCAGTCGTCGCTCCGAAGGACACCAGCAGCCCGTAAGTCGCAAGGCTGTTGATCGAGTCGTCAAAGCTGGCCTTGCCAACGCTGTCATAGACAACTGGCACGCCTTTGCCATCGGTGATCTCTTTCACGCGTGCGGCCACATCTTCGGACTTGCGATTGATTGCTTCCGCGTAACCCAGCTTTTTAATCGCTGCGCAATTGTCGGCACCCGCAGTGACGCCAATCATACGCGCACCCAAATAATGGCCCCACTGGCCTGCCAATTGCCCGACCCCGCCCGAGGCCGCCCAGAACAGCACATCCATGCCAGGTTTGACCTGGAAGGTGCGATTAAGGAGATATTCGACCGTCAGCCCTTTCATCAGCACTGCCGCGGCCTGTTCATCGCTGATCCCGTCCGGGATCTTGATGCAGCGCGCAGCGGGCGCATTGCGGTGGCTGGCGTAGGACCCCAGGACGCCCCCATAGACGACGTGATCGCCCACGCTCAGGTCATCAACTCCGTCACCGACGGCGATGATCTCACCCGCTGCTTCCAGTCCAAGAGGGCTGGGCAACGGCAAGTCATACGCACCAGATCGTTGATAAACGTCCATATAATTCAACCCAATGGCCGTCTGTGCAATCTGCACCTCGCCCGCTGCGGGGGCTGCCAAATCGACTGTTTCCAGTGTCATGACCTGTGGCGCACCTTGGGCCTTTATTACAACACGGGTGGCTTTCATGATTTATCCTTCATTTGGTAAATTCACCGGCTTCGAGGATAATTGTCTGCACTTCGCCTGCCCCGTTTTCACGACGATGACGGGCAGCTTCGTCGTATTCCGGCGAGCGGAAACAATTCACGCCAGCCTCAAACGTTGGAAATTCGATGACCACGAAGCGTTCGAAATATTCCGGGCCTTCCATAACCTCGAACTTGCCACCACGGGCCAGCACCTTGCCGCCATGTTTGGCAATGATTGCAGGGACTTGGTCCGTGTAACGTTTGTAGGCGACGGGTTCGTTGATCTTGGACCGTGCAAGCCAGAATGCGGGCATGAGAATGTCCTTTCTACATCATGAGATTGGGGAGGAAATTAACGATGCTGGGCACCAGCATTAACGTCACACCTGTCAGAAGGATGATGATCCAGTACGGCACACATGAAACGAAAATCTGGGCAACGCTCACGTCGTCGTCGCGGATCGCGGCCTTGACGGTATAGACCAGCAGACCGAACGGTGGCGTCAGCAGCCCTGCTTCGATGGCGAGAATGCCGACAATGGCGAAGGCAAGCTGATCAAACCCGAAGGCAACCGCCACAGGTTCTACGATCGGCACGGTGAGAAGCATGATCGAAATTGAGTCGATGATCATACCAAGGATGAACCAGATCAGGATGATGATCACAAAGACGCCCCAGGCCGAAAAACCACTATCGACAAAGAACTCGCGGATCGACGTGGTCACGCCGGTGATCGCCAGTGTCCGGGAATACAATGCGGCGCAGAGCAGCAAAATGAGGATCGGCGCCGCGGTTTTTCCAACCTGATAGATGGCCTGGATAAAGCCGCGCGGTGTCATCCCCTTGATGAACGCCAACACGAGGGCAAGTGCGGCCCCAGCGCCTGCCCCTTCGGTGGGTGTGAAAATGCCTAACCAGATGCCACCAAGGACCGAGGCGATGATGAACAGGACGCCCAAAATAGACACAGCCATAGAGCCCGGTTTGATCTCAATCTTTGTGGGATCAAAGGCACCCTCTTCCAGCTCGACCTCGATGTCTTCGTTGCCCACGGTATGAGGCCGCAGCAAGGCGGTGATAAAGATATATGCAATAAAGAGTGTCGCCAGAATGATACCGGGCAGCACGCCCGCCAGAAAGAGCCGCCCAATGCTTTGCTCTGTCAAAATCCCCCAAACGATCATCAGTACTGATGGCGGAATCAGCATCCCCAACACACTGGACCCTGCGATGGCACCCAAGGCAAAGCCCTTGTGATACCCGTGCGCCTTCATCTCGGGATATCCGATCCGCGCGAAGGCCGCCGCACTGGCGATTGACACGCCGGTCACAAAGGAAAAGACAGTGTTGCCCAGAACTGTCGCGATGCCGAGGCGCGCGGGAATACGTTTGAGGCCCCGGTTGATGGCGACGTAGATGTCGGTAATCGCGCCGGAGCGGCCGATGAATTCACCCATGAGCAAGAACAAGGGGATCACCGCAAAAGTGAAGTCGCGCAAGGCTTCCGCGCTGGTCGAGGCGACGGTGGCCTCAACGATGCGCATCTTCCCGGTGGCAAGGTAAATGCCAACCAGACTGGTGATGCCAAGGCTGATTGCCACATGCACACCCAGCAGGACCAGCGTCAGCAACAAAACCACGATGATCGTTGTGGTCGACCCCGAAAGCGTCGATAGCAAATCCCCGAAGGCCGCGATGATCCAGCCAAAGCCGGACCCTGCCCATTCTAGCGTATCGCTCAGCGTGTCATACATGTTGCCTCACAGGTCCATCCGTTCAATATCAAGCCCAAATATGTCCACCACCGCGATCAGCAGGTAATTGAAACCCGCCAGCGCCGATCCCACAACAATTGCCCAACGCGCGGGCCAGACAGGCACCTGCAACGCGCCTACCCCATCGAATTCGCCCCGCGTATAAGAGCGGATCGCATGGGGCACCGCCGCGTCGAGCAGAAAAAGGAAAAACAGCCCACCCAGAAGATAGGACAAAATCATCAGCCCCTTCTGGACCGGCGGCGGCATGACTGCGACGAGGAAATCCGCACGCAGCATAGAGTCCGATCGCACAGCGTAACCCACTTGCATAAAGACGATGATGACCACGGAATTGGCCACAATTTCCTTAGTGCCGGTCACCGGAATATCCAAAGCGCGCAGGATGATGTCTGAAAGTGCTACGAAACATAGACAAAAGGCCCAGACCGCGCCGAGGATCATCAGCAACTTGGTCAGCCAGTCGGTCGTCCTGACAAGCAACATGTGTCACGCTCCAATACTATAGGGAAAGCGAGCGGACCGGAGGCATACCCCCGGCCCGCGTGGCTGGCAGCGTCTATTCGACGGTGTAGCGCACTGGCCATTCGTACCCGCGCGCCTCGGCCCGATCAAGTACGACGTTCAGCACCTGCTTAGCAGGAAGGCCCTGCCCTTCGAGCTCGTCTGCATTGCGCTGGACCCAGCCCTGAAGCGATTCAGCCCATTCCTGACGCACTGCAGGATCGATCTCGGTCACGGTGATCAACTCGCGCAACTCGTCCACCAGCCGGTCATACTCCGTCAGGTTCACGGACCCGGTCTGCTGTTCATACTCGGCTGCGACTTCCAGCAGAATCGTCTGAACTTCGGGTGGAAGCTCGTCGTAGGTGTCCTGATTGATCGTCATGGCGTGCCACGTGATCGAGCCGAACCCAATTAGCGTGTAGTATGGTCCCGGCTCATAAAGCTTAAGATTGACCCACGCAGAGGGGAACATAATCCAACCTTCATAAACGCCAGTCGACATCTCTGTGTAGGCCGTTGCGAGCGATGAGGACACAGGGATGATCCCTGCATTTTCCAGCCAGTTGAGGTTCAGACCCGCGCCACCGATCTTGTGGCCTTGCAGATCTTCCAGAGTTTCCCACGGGAAATCGGACCCGATGTTATAGCCGCCGTCTGCAATCCGCGCGATCATGATCTGGTTGAATTCGTCTGGAAAGACGTCGGTCATGTAGGGAACTTCGGCATAGACATCCTGCGCAATGGCAAGGCTCTGCTCTGGGTCCATGGTGCCGAATGGCAGCATCACCTGAAAGGCATGCAATGGCAGGTTTGATGGCTCAAAGCACATGCAGAAGCCGCCAATATCCAAGATGCCGTCCTGCACCCCTTCAAGGACTTCCTGAACCGTTACGATTGATCCGGAATACCCCTCAACGAAATTAATTGTGTGCTCGGTCTCGGCCTCGACGCGACGTTTGAGTTCGGGTTGAAAGTAGTCGATCATCAGTCCGGCATACACAACACCGGGCGGGTGGCCCGATCCGATCCGCAATGTGATTTCTTCGGCCTGAACCGCCGTGGTTGAAATGGCCAATGCAGCGGCCACGCCATAAGCAAAAGTCTTCATGTTAACTCCTCCCAGAATTATTTTAGTTTACGCTTTGTGGTCCGCTCCCGTTTTTGGTCCACGTGGTCTCAAAGCGCTCAGGTCGCGTCAGGTGCGACCAGTCGCACCTCTGGCGGAACGGCCAGTGGTGGATTGGTGCCGTCAAGAAATTCGACGGTCGTAAAGCTCAGCATGGTGTCTCCGATATTTTCGACGGAGTGCAGCATGTGATCGCCGGGCCCATAGTGGAAATGCCGGGTTTGCCCAACATAATGCGGCGCATCCTTTGTTCGCCCATCCGAGAAATAGTTTCGCCCCATGCCCGCGCTTGTGCAGCTCCAGAAGTAGGGGTTCACATGTCGGTGAAAGCCACAGCGGCTGCCCGGCGGGATGTGCAAATGCCAAACACGGACGCGGTCGGTTTCCGACACAAGCGTTGTCCCAACGCATCCGTTGTCGACGCTTGCCATCATTTCTTCTCGCAGGCCTGGTGGCCAGTCCTTAAAGGCCGCGTCATCGGTTGCAATTTCGATGTGATCGGGTCCGTGTGCTTCGTCTAAGCTCATGCTAGTTCCTCCTATTTTTCGAGCGCGTCCATGTCGGCGCGCAGTGCAGTTCGCTGCTGTTGCGTAAGCGGCACCAAGGGCGGGGCCATCCGTGTCCAGCTGTCATCGCTAGAGCGCCAAGCCTCGACTTGTTTCATGGCAGCCATCAGCGGGTACTTCGAGGCCATCGCGCGTGCCGCTTTGACCTGTTCCATCGCTGCGTCCCGCGCCGCGCCCTCAGCGGCCTGCAAAGCCATCTGCGCTTTGGCACCGAAGGCGTTCGTGGAGCCGGAAATGATCCCCGCACTCCCCAAGGCAAGCCCGTCCCAAAGCATCGCTTCAGACGATGGGTAGACGTCAAAGTCTACATCGACGCCCCCTGTCGCGTCAATAAAAGCCGCCGATTGGGCGAAATCGCCGCTGCTGTCCTTGAGGCCGGCGATGATGGCACCGAAGTCTTTCTTCAGGCGCAACACCAGATCGACCGACAAAGGGACAGCCGACATCTGCGGGAAGTGATACAAATAAACCCTCAGATCGTCGCGCCCGACGCTGTCGATCAGATGGGCGTAATATGCGTAAAGCCCGTCGTCGGACGGGTTCTTGTAATAGTAGGGCGGCAGCACCAGCACGTTGGTATAGCCCGCGTCGCAGGCGGCTTTGGTCAGCGCGACACAATCGCCAGAGGCAGGTGCGCCCGTGCCAAATATGACCCGGTCTGTTTCTATCCCAGCTTTCGCAAATGCTTCGGGCATGGCCAGCCGGTCAGCCATGGCAATTGATGTGCCTTCGCCCGTCGTTCCGGTCGGAGCAACGCCATCACAGCCCCCATCAGACAACAGATGCTGGCAATAGGCGGCGGACTTTGCCGCGTCCAACTTGCCCGACGCGTCAAACGGACTCACCGCCGCTGCGTAAATGCCGCGTCGTGCTTTCATGTTTTCGCTCCAGTCTCGTTTCCTTTTCCACGCATCGACACCACGACCTTGATCGCATCATCCACCCGCTCGCGTGCATAGCGCAGCGCCTCCGGCAACATATCGAGAGGGAAGGTATGAGTATGGATCAGCGACGGATCGAACCGGTTTTCGGCCATAAACGCCATGGCGCGGTGGGTGGCGGATTTACCTTCGCCGCGGATCCCGTAAAGATAAATATTGTTCACCGCCAGATAACCGAGATCGAACATCACCGGGTTCTTGGGGAAGGCCGCAAGGCATACCTTGCCACCCCGATTTGTCATGTGCACCGCATCGTTTACTGTGGTCTCGTTGCCCGCGCAATCCACGACATAATCCGCACCTTTGCCGGTGATCTCTTTGACCCGTGCGACCACGTCCTCGTTGCGTCCATCAATTACAATATCCGCGCCCAGCTGGCGGCCAATCTCGTTGCGGTTTTCGCGAGTTCCCACCAGGATCACCGGTGACGCACCCAGCGATTTGGCCACGGCCACGGCCAGCAACCCGATCGGCCCCGGCCCAATCACCACGACGCTTTCGCCAGCCACCAAACCGCCCAGCTCCGTTAATCCGTACATGGACGTGCCGGCGGTCACGACCAGCGTCGCGACCTCATCTGACATATCATCGGGCACCTTGATCATCGTGTTGATGTTGTTCACCGCATATTCGGCAAAGCCACCATTGGTGGTAAAGCCGTTTGCGCGGTGGCCCTTGTTCTTGTCACCGTAGTTCAGGCCATAGTTATGGCAGGAGGTATACATGCCCATACGGCAGCGTTTGCACTGTCCGCAACCTGCATGAATTTCCACAGTGACACGGTCACCGATTTCAAATTCGTCCACCCCCGGCCCAAGCGCGGCAATAGTGCCCATATATTCATGACCTGGTGTCCAGTTCTTGTTGAACGGCTTGCCACCCTCGACAATGGCAGGGGTGCCATAGGAAATCACCTCAAGGTCTGTCGCACAGATCGCAACGGCATCAATGCGCACAAGCGCCTCAGCACGACCGGGCACAGGCAATGGTTTATCCACCAGCGATAGCTCGTCAGGGTCGCCTAACACCCAAGCCTTCATGGATTGCGGCAATGCCATCGTCGCGGCGGTTGTGACCCCGGTCCAGTTTTTCGCGTCGTCCATGTTCTCCCCCCATACGCTTATTATAATTGGTTGACCAATTCAGCGAATCGTGAAACCAAGTAGGGCAAATTACGCCACTAAGTGCACAATAACGGATGAAAGCAAACAATTTGAATAATACTTTCGAATTACATCTATCAAAAAATCAGATAATGCGCCGTGGACTACCCCACTTTGGTCAACCAATACGGCAATCTGGCCTTGAGCGCCTGCGGGCATGGCTACGCGACACCGACCCGGAGGTTGGCAGACGGCTACCGCCTGAGCGCGCCCTGGCCGCTACGTTGAGTATGAGCCGCCCTGAATTGCGCAAAGCACTGGCGGTTCTGGAAGTCGAAGGGCGCATTATCCGGCATGTCGGGCGTGGTACCTTCGTGGCTTCACCTTCAGATGTCTTGCAATCACCTGCTACCATTGCCGCCTTGGCCAAACGCACTGGCCCACATGACGCCATGATGGCGCGGCTGTCGTTTGAGCCGGAACTAGCACATTTAGCCGCATTGCATGCCACGCCGTTACAAATCGCGCAGGCCCAAGCGCTGGCCTCAGATATCCGAGGCGCAAAGACATGGGACGCTTATGAACGCATGGACCACGCGCTCCATGACCTTATCGCGGCAAGTGCCGGAAATGTGCTACTGTACGAACTGTTCAAAATCATGAACGCCGTGCGGCAAGTCGTCGTATGGCGCCAGCTCTCTTCCGGCTTCGAAGGCCCACTGCCCAGTTATCATTCGTTCGACGAACACGATACCATCATTGCCGCCATCGCCGGACGCGACCGATCTGGCGCACGCGCCGCAATGCGCCGTCACCTTCAATCCACACTTAACGCCATGACAGTCGACGACTGATTCACAAAGGAACGCACTATGATTGACCTCTATACCTGGACCACACCAAACGGCCGCAAGGTTTCAATCCTGCTTGAAGAACTCGGAGTTCCCTACACTGTTCACGCGATCGATATCTCAAAAGACGAACAGTTCGCGCCCGAGTTTCTCAAGATCGCCCCCAACAACCGCATTCCGGCAATTGTGGATCACGACACAGGAATCCAGATGATGGAAACCGGTGCGATCATGCTCTATCTCGCTGACAAGTATAAAAAATTCCAATGCGAGGGCGATGAATACTGGAAGATGGTTGAATGGCTGATGTGGCAGATGGGCGGCTTGGGGCCGATGCTGGGACAGGTGCATCACTTCGTAAAATACAACAAGGGTAAGTCGACATATGGCGAAGAACGCTATGCCACCGAAGGTAAGCGTCTGTACCGTGTTCTGAACGAAAGACTTGAAGGGCGCGATTATATCGCGGGCGAAGGGCGCGGCATGTATTCGATCGCTGATATGGCCTGTTGGCCGTGGATATCGCGCTTTGAGTGGCAGGAAATTGACCTGAACGATTATCCCAACGTCAGCGACTGGTATGTGCGCGTCGCAGAACGCCCTGCGGTACAAGCCGGTTACTCCGTCCCGAAATTCACGACAGAAGTTCCTATGCCATGAGTGGTAAGCTGAAGGGCCCGTACCGGCCCACCATCCACCGCTTTCTCTTGGGCGAAGCCGAAGTGACCACCATCCTTGACGGCACGCACACGCGTGAGCCGATCAATCCGCCCTTCGCATTGGAGAAGTCAGAGACAGAGATTGCATCAATCGCAGCCGCAAACAAACTACCCTCACACGGTTTCGAGAACTCGTACACTCCGACTGTTATTACTGTCGGTGGGCAAGTGGTTCTGTTCGACACTGGTTTTGGCGAGATGGGTCGTGATGGCCATGCAGGCAACCTGCGGCGGCGTTTGGCTGAGGCCGGCTATGCCCCCGAAGATATCGATGTCGTAGCCTTTACGCATTGTCACCCAGACCATATCGCAGGTGTCATGGAAGGCGACGCACCCGCCTACCCCAACGCCCGCTATACCATTGGTCGGCGCGAATATGATGCTTGGAAAGATGGGTCGGAAATCCCCGGACAGCGTGCTCAGAACCGCGAGATGTTCCTGAAATTGCTCCCACCTTTGGCAGAAAGAATGACCTTCCTGGAGGACGGCGACGGCGTGGTCTCCGGCCTGACCGCCGAAGCCGCCTTCGGTCACTCACTTGGGCATATGATGTATCGACTCGAAAGCGCGGGCAAATCCTTGCTAGTGTGGGGTGACGTCACCAATCACTATGTTTTTTCACTACAATATCCTGAAAGCCTCGTCGGGTTTGACGATGATAAAGATATGTCTATCGCCTCACGCGAGCGGGTGCTTGATATGGTGGCAAAAGACGGACTTCTGGTCAGTGGGCACCATATGCCGTTTCCGTCGATCGGCTATGTTGAACGGCACGGCGCCAGCTACCGCTGGACGCCTGCCACCTATCAGTTGCGAATGTGACTTCAAGCAGGCGGCGTTGTCAGTCGCCCGGCAACACGCCGCCCGATCGGGGCGACAACCATCAAGGTTGGAAAGGCGATAAACCAGCTTGAATACCATGCTTGAAGCCATATGCCCGGCATTGCGGATGTGAACCCGATAGCAGAGAGCGTGGAAACGCCGGATATCACCGCCGACATGATCATCGAAACAATGAACGCAAAGACGATCGGGGTAAAACGTGCCGGGATCATGGGCGTACCTTCAATTCATCATATGACGTCACAATCCAACGCTGATATCCGGGTCGCGCGGAAATCGTCGCGTGCCAGTCGGCCACATGCGGGAACGGGCCAAGGATATCTGGGTACAGGTCCGTCATTCTGTAGAACAAGCTTCCAAGAACGATATCCGCCATGCTGAAGTCTGATCCGGCGACAAAGCTGCGCCCATCGGACAGCCCGGTGTTCAAGGCCGCCAACCCTTTTGTAAGAGCCTTGAGATGGCCTGCTAGAATGGCGCTATCCTGTTGATCGGGTGTCATCCGAACCCGCTGCCAAAACAGTCCGATGAAGGGCGGTTGCAGCGTGGTTGATCCGAACTCCATCCACATGTCCGCATGTGTGGTCACGCTCAACAGACCCGTCTTTTTCGCCAGATAGCGCAAGATGCTGTGGCTCTCCCAAAGAGCTATATCCCCATCTTCCAGCACTGGAACACGTGCCATCGGTACCAGCGCAGCAAACTCAGGGGTATCCAGTCCACCGTATTTGCCCCCGACAATACGGTGATCAAAGGCAAGCCCGAGCTCCTCCAGCGCCCAAAGCACCTTTTGCACGTTAACGGAGCTCGCCCGCCCCCAAAGGATCACTTTACTGCCTGCGGATTGATCGGCGACCCCGCCGCGCCTGGAATATGCAAAGGGGGCGCGGTGAAGAAGAATTCATAGACACCATCTTCGGCGCAATCTTCTCCCAAGTCCTTGAGATAGAAAATCTCGCCCATGGAAATGCCGATGGCGGGGATTACGACCCAATGCCATGGCTGGTTTGCCTCGTCCGATTCATTCGGCCGCACTTCGCAGCCCCATGTATCCGCGCAGATCGCCGCAATGTCGTTGTTTTTGATCCAATGGGCGGTCTCGAATGCCAGTCCGGGCGCATCGCCCCCAGCATAGCCAGTCCAATCGCCCGCCGCGAGACAGCGTTCTTGATGCCCCGTGCGCACGATGACGAAGTCCCCCTTGCGGATTTCGACACCTTGCGCCGCGGCACAACCATCCAGATCCGCATTGGTTATGGCATACCCATCCGCCAGACTATCAACACCCTTCCAGCGGGCCACATCCAACAGGACACCACGCCCGACCATTTTGTCGCGCACGTTTTCGATGCCAAGGTTCTTGGCCCCGTTCACAGTCACATCTGTCGCTGGAAAACCGTTATACATCTTGTCGTCCAGAAAGATGTGGCATAGCGCATCCCACTGGGTGCTGCCCTGACAGGGCAGATTGATCGCATCGTCAGCATAACGCAGATAGGCTTTGCCATCGCCGTCCTGCTCTCCCACGACCGCGTCCGTTCCGGTGGCCAACATCTGGTGGATCATGTTCCACCGCCCCCCAAACAACCCCGACTGGATTTTCTCTTTCAGATCGAGACCAAGGGCGAAAACCTTGCCCTTCTTGATCAACTGCCCCGCGGCGACCACATCTGCGGGGGTGACGTTATTCAACGTCCCAATCTGGTCATCATCCCCCCAGCGGCCCCAGTTCGATAGCTCTTTGGCAGTGTCGTAAATATCCTGACGTGTCAGCTTGGCCATGCGATCATCCCCTCTCAAGAAATCTTTATTTATCGAATGACAAATTAAATTGCAGGGCATGTCAATGCTTGCCCCACCCTCAAACCCATGTTTTTATCATTTGATAACTTAAACAGGGAACCTGCGACATGTCAGATCAAGACACCAAGACGTTCGACATTATCTTTGAAGGCACGGGCGTCAGCACTGGCAAGATGCGCAACGACATCTCCGTCCATTTCAAAACGATGGATGAAACCTTTGAACTGGCCACTGATGAAGGCCCGTTCCACGGCGGTGACGGTACAGCCCCCCCACCTCTGGCCCTTTTCACAGCAGCGTTGACGGGCTGCATCATGACGCAAATCCGCGCGTTTTCGAAACGGATGAAAATCCCGATCGGCCAAGTGACTGTGAATGCGCGACTGCATTGGCGCGGTGAACAGACTGGTCGTGATCCCTATACCACTGCCCCTGTCGGCTTTGACCTTGATATAGACTTTGATAGCCCCGCCTCGCAGGACGATCAAATGCGGCTGCTTACGGCGTCCAAGAAGGGGTGCTTTATCGAAACGACCTTGATGCAGGGCCTTGAAGTTGGTCACAGGCTCAATATAGACGGCACGTGGCACGACGCCTGAGAGGGAACGCCCATGAGCGAGACAGACGCGCGACCCAAACGAAAGCGCCTCCCGTCAGCAGAACGTCGGGAAGACTTTATCAATCAAGCCGTCGCCTTTTTCGCTGAAGAAGGGTTTGAAAGCTCGACCCGTGGGTTGGCCAAGAAACTCGGCGTGACCCAGCCGCTGCTTTATCGCTATTTTCCGTCCAAAGACGATCTGATTTCCGAGGTCTATGATGCCGTTTATGTCAAACGCTGGAAGCCAGAGTGGGAGCCGATCCTGCGCGATCGCAGCCGCCCGCTTCAGGACCGCCTGAATGAATTTTACAACGTCTACACAGACGTGATTTTCAATCGTCAATGGATGCGGATTTATTTGTTTTCAGGACTGAAAGGCGTGGATATCAATCGCCGCTACATGCAACTTGTGTGCCAACGAATATTGAAGCCGATCCTGATAGAGGCCCGCGCTGAATTCGGTCTGCCCGAAGAGCCCCCACGCGACTGCGAGGTGGAATTTTCATGGATCATGCACGGCGGAATATTTTACTACGGCGTCCGCGATCTGATCTACGAAAGCGCGGTATCCACTGACAAAGAGCGCGTCATTGCAGATGCAATGGAAGGATTTATGGCAGGGCTGCGGGTCAAATTGAACCGCGCCCCGACCACATAGTTTTTAGATCACACGGCGGTCGTGCCGCGCGCCGGATAGTTGTTGTCCATCGCAAATTGGACCTTGGACAGTAGGAATTCCACATCAGGACGCGACCACGGCATGTTTGAAATGTCGACAAGGTAAAGGCGGCCATCGGGGCGCACCCAGAAAAGGCCCGGTTCAGCGAATTGGGCATTTTCAGCGTCTTTGAAAGCAGTGGACAGATACAAACCCCAGTTCGCGATGTCCTGCGTCGTCATTCCGTAAGCCACATTCAGATTGTCCAAACCCCAGTCCGATTTCGCCTCTGTCGCGCGGTCTTCCGGGTCCATTGAGGCCACAACGACATTCACGCCAGCTTCGGCGGCCATATCGACCAGCCCGTTCAGTTTGCTCAAGTACATCTTGCACACGGGGCAATGCAGCCCGCGATAAACGATGATCATGGTAAAGTTCTTCGGGCTTTGATCTGCCAAAGTCCACGTGCCGCCGCCCACCAATGGAAGGGACAAGGCAGGGACTTGCGTGTCGGGCATCATTTTCTGGGACATCGGATTTCCTCGTTTAATGGGATGCATCAGACAGCGGTACAGCTGTCCAGTTTTCAGTGATCGTCATGCCTGCGGCGCGAAAGACTTTGGCGACGGGACAGTATTTTTCCAGCTCGTGCTTGATTGCATCAACCTGGTCATCAGTGCCGTCGGTTTCAACGCTGATGTCGAGGATGACGTTGTTGAAGGGAACCTCGATTTCTTCTGCCAACATCGTTCCGAGACGATTGAAATCATAAGACATTTCGATATTCATTTTGCCAAACGACACACCCATTTTCTTTGCGATCTTCTTTGAGATCACATTGGTGCAGCCGATCAACGCCGACATCATTGTTTCTGTCGGGCTCGGCGCCAAATTTGTCCCGTCCCGCTCAAGCGGTTCATCAATGATGTGATAGACATCCCGTATCCGCACGTGACTGCGCGAATGGGTTTGGCCGACGCCAGATTGACGGGCTTTGATAGTCGTTTTTTGTCTGACTTGTGCCATGTGAATTACTCTCTTGCTTGATCCTTATTTATTAGTCGATAACTTAGGGATTGAGAGACGTAAAGGTGCGCTCGCGAATCTTTGCGTAAAAGGGGGATACCATGAAGGCACCGGATTTCGATTACTTGCGGCCAGCGAATTTGGCTGACGCGATTGCCCTGCTTGTGCAACACGATGGGGATGCGATGCCGTTGGCGGGCGGTCAAAGCCTGATGCCAATGATGAATTTTCGTGTCGCTGCCCCGGGCGCACTGGTGGATCTTGTTGACGTGGCCGAATTGCGCGGCGTGACAGTCGAAGACGCGACTCTGCGTATTGGCGCCATGACGCGCTACGTAGACCTGATGAATGATAATGACGTCTGCAAAGCCGCACCGCTGATCGGAATGGCCCTGCCCCACGTTGCCCATGATGCCATTCGCAATCGCGGGACGCTTGGCGGCTCGCTCGCGCTGGCCGATGCTGCAGCAGAAATGCCAGCGGTGATGCTGGTCCTAGATGCCGCGTTCGAAATCGCTGGACCAGGCGGAACGCGGATAATCAAAGCTGACAAGTTTTTCTTGGGCCACTATGAAACTGCGCTTGCCGAGGATGAGTTGATAACCGCTATTCATATTCCGGTCGCAACGCCCGATCACAGCTTTGGCTTTCATGAATTAACCCAGCGCCATGGCGATTACGCGCTTGCGGGGGTTGCGGTTTCACGAACAAATTCCACCTATCGCTGCGCCTTTTTCGGTGTTGCAGACCGCGCACTTCGCGTCGCAGAGCTTGAAGCCGCATTGAGCGACGGATCCGATATCGCAGACGCACTGCATCATCTATCTGCCATTGATTTTGCCGACGACACCAAAGCAAACGCCGCCACACGGCAACGTCTGGCAGGTGTTGCTTTGACGCGGGCAATTGAAGGAATGCAGACATGAGCCGCACTATCGATATAACGCTGACCGTCAATGGCGAGTCCGTCGCAGCCACCGTGCCATCCCGCATAAACCTTGTCGATTTTCTGCGCAATACGCTGCAACTGACCGGCAGTCATGTGGGGTGTGAACACGGCGTTTGCGGCGCTTGCACTCTGACCGTGAACGGCGAAACGGTGCGCGGCTGTTTGATGCTTGCGGTGCAGGCCGACGGTGCAGATGTCCAGACCGTCGAGGGCCTTGCCGACAGTGGGCGCAGTGCCGCGCTGCAAGCCGCGTTTACCAGACGGAACGCTTTGCAATGCGGGTTTTGCACGCCGGGCATGCTTGCATCGGCGATCGGGTATATTGACGCCGGTGGCGCGCCTGACCGCAAGGCAATACGCGAGCATATCTCTGGGAATTACTGTCGCTGCACGGGGTATCAATCCATCGTTGACGCAATCTGCGATTTAATCGAGGAGGCGCGCGCATGACCGGCCCAGCCACAATATTTGACAAACCGAACCGCTATATCGGCCAGCCATCCCCGCGCGCGGACGCAAGCCGCCTGCTGCAAGGACGCGGGCAATTTGTCGATGATATTGTCCTGCCTCGTATGCTGCATGCGGCCTTTGTGCGCTCGCCCCATGCCCATGCCACGATACTGTCGATAGATGTGGAAGACGCCCGCGCAATGCCCGGTGTCATAGCGATTTATACAGGCGCAGATTTGGCAGAGCACGTAACGCCCTATGTCGGCGTTCTAACTCATCTAACGGGTCTGCGCTCTGCCCCGCAGTATCCCTTGGCAATTGACGTGGCCCGCTGGCAAGGCGAACCGATTGTAATAGTCATCGCAGCCTCACGGGCATTGGCCGAGGATGCCGCAGAACTGGTTCTGGTGGATTTCGAAGAACTGCCCGCGATCGTCGATACAGAGATGGCGCTTGATGCCGATACGCCTGTCATACACTCTGAGTTTGACAGCAACCTCGCATGGGAACGCGATGTGGTGGCAGGTGACATTGACGCAGCATTCGCCGATCCGGACGTGCAAGTCGTTGAACGCAAATTTGTTTTCGGTCGTCATACCGGTGTCACCTTGGAAACCCGTGGTACAGTCTGCAACTATGATCCTGCCGAGGATCAATTAACGGTCCATTATTCCGGCCAAGCGCCGCATATGATGCAATTTATCTTTGCAAAGCATCTTGACCTGTCCGAGGAAAACGTGCGCGTCATTTCCAACGATGTGGGTGGATCATTTGGCATCAAGATCCACACTTACGGGGATGAGATCGCGACGGCCGTGGCGGCCAAGCTGTTAAAGCGTCCCGTCAAATTCATCGCGGATCGGTTTGAAAGTTTCGTCACCGACATCCACGCACGCGATCACATCGTAGAGGCCCGAATGGGGGTCAAGAAAGATGGCACAATTGTCGGTATCGACTTTGATGATCTGACGGGCATTGGTCCGTTCTCGATGTATCCGCGGACCTCAGCGATTGAGTGCAATCAGGTGCTGAACCTCACCGGTGCGCCCTATGCGTTAGAAAATTATCGCGCCAAGGGGCGGGTGGTGTTTCAGAACAAAACACTAATGTGCCAATATCGCGCAGTGGGTCACCCGATCGCCATGGCGATCTGTGACGGGTTGGTCGAGGATGCGGCACGCGCCATCGGCATGGACCCCGTGGGCATGCGTCTGCGCAACCTGATGAGCGACGACAGCTACCCGCGCGCGTCGGCAACAGGGATGAAACTGGATGACCTGAGCCATCATAAAGCGCTGAATAAACTGACCGACATCATGAATTACGAAGGCCTGCGCGCTGATCAGGCGACCAATCGAAAGAACGGCATCTATCGCGGAATCGGCTTTGTTTCGATGATCGAAGTTACCAATCCCTCGCCCATGTTTTATGGCATCGGCGGCGCGCCGATTGCGTCACAAGACGGGGCCACGGTGCGGCTTGATGCAAGTGGCGCGCTACATGTTTCTTCGTCCATTACTGAACAAGGCCAAGGCACCAACGCCATTCTGGCACAGATCGCGGCAGGCGTATTTGGTGTGAACCTTGACCGTGTCAAAGTCACAACCGGCGACACGGCGACGACGCCGTACGGCGGCGGTACTTGGGCGTCGCGCGGCGCCGGAATTGGCGGTGAGGCGATGTTGCAGGCGGCTCAGGCCTTGAAGGATCAAGTGCTGGACGTTGCGGCGGTGATGTTGCAATCCAGCGTCGATAAACTGGACATCCAAAACGGAGCGATCACCGATCTTGACGGAACCTTGCGCCTGCCTCTCGCCGATCTGGCGCGCACTGTGTATTATCGCGGCAATGAATTGCCATCCGATCTTAATCCCGAACTGATCGCGACACGGCACTACCGCGTAACCGACTTCCCGTTTGTTTTCACCAACGGCGCAATGGCGGCCCACGTCGAGGTCGATACCGCGACCGGCTTTGTCAAAGTCCTACACTTTTGGGCGGTTGAGGATTGCGGGCGCGTCATCAACCCGATGCTCGTTGACGAACAAATTCGCGGCGGTGTGGTGCAAGGAATCGGTGGTGCACTTTATGAAGAGTGCCACTACTCGCCCGAAGGCCAGATGCTGAACGCGACCATGGCTGATTACATGGTGCCCATGGCTGCAGAAATGCCCGATATCACGATTGCGCATATCGAAACACCGACCAAGACCTCCGTCCTTGGGGCCAAGGGCGCAGGTGAGGCCGGAACAGGCGGTGCCCCTGCGGCGATCCTAAACGCAGTTAACGACGCACTATCGCCGATGGGTGCTAGCATTTGGCAGATGCCCATGACACCCGAACGTATCCTTAACGCCCTCGACCAAAGCTAACCAAAAGATGTGCCATCGCTAATGTGGCTGGAGATATGCGATGGACATCGCCGGACACTCGTTGCTTTTTATGGCTGTCGCCGCGTTCGCAGTGTTTTTCGTGGGCATCGCCAAGGCAGGTTTCGGCGGCATGATAGGCTCGCTCGCGATGCCTTTGGTTGCGGCATTTTCGGACATTGCCACCGCGATATCCGTGCTGTTGCCCACCTACGTAATCATGGATGTGACCGTCGCCTACATCTATCGAAAGTCCGTTCCCTGGAGTTTCATGTGGCCGATGGCTGCCGCGGGTGTCGCAGGCGTCGTCCTTGGTGCTTTTGCGTTTCGCTTCGTCAATCCGCCAATGCTGGCCATTTTTCTGGGTACTATGTCACTGTTCATCGGGCTGCGGTTTTTCTGGCAACGACGGTTTAAGCCCGACACACCCATCGCGTCCCAAGATCCGTCCGACAGAAAATGGCCTCGCCTGATCGGACTCAATGGCGCATCCGGGTTCACCAGCTTCTTTCTGATGGGCGAAGCGCCGATCCAGGTGTTCATCCTTCCCTTTCGCCTCGCTCCGCAAATTTACGTGGCTGTATTGGTTTGGTATTTCTTCATCATCAACGCGATCAAAATACCCATCGTAATCGGAATGGGTATCGTAACGGTGGAGTCGCTTTGGGTGTCTGCATTGCTCCTTCCCGTCATGCCGTTTGGCATCTTGGTGGGAAAATTCATCAACAACCGCATCCCAAAAGAGCCATTTTACAAAGTGGTCCACTTTTTGCTCATCGGACTAGGCGTGTATCTTATGGCGACAGCCTACACCTAAATCTCAGAAATTCACTTGGTCCCCGCCCTTTAGAGACAGCATCTCGCGTGCCTCGTCCGGTGTCGCAATCTCTCGCCCCATTCCTTCGATGATCTGTCGCACCTTTGTGACCTGCTGCGCATTAGAGTGTGCCAGTTCACCGCGCCCAATCCAGATACTGTCCTTAAGACCGACGCGGACATTGCCGCCCATTGATATGGCTTGGGTCGCGATACGGAACTGGTTGGCACCCGCCCCGAGCACCGACCAACGATAATCATCCCCGAACAGGCGGTCAGCCGTGCGCTTCATATGCATAACGTCTTCGGGGTGCGTTCCGATCCCGCCGAGCAGGCCAAAGACCGATTGTACGAAAAACGGCGGTTTGACCAATCCGCGTTCTGCAAAATGCGCTAGGTTGTAAAGGTGTGAGATGTCGTAGCATTCAAATTCAAATCTTGTGCCATTGCCGTAACACGTTTCAAGCACGTATTCGATGTCTTTAAACGAATTGCGGAACACCAGATCGCGCGACCCTTCGAGGTGCTCGTGTTCCCATTCGAACTGGAACTCTTTGTACTTCGCCAAAAGCGGGAAGAATGCAAAATTCATGGACCCCATGTTCAATGATGCAACTTCTGGCTGCCACTGTGCCGCTGGTTTGGCGCGCTCTTCGACGGTCATGTAGGGTGATCCGCCTGTGGTGATGTTCACCACGGCATCAGTCGCTTGCTTAATGCGCGGCAAGAACCCTGCGAATGCTTCAGGCGATTGATCAGGTCTACCGGTTTCAGGGTCGCGCGCATGTAGATGAAGGATCGCGGCTCCCGCCTCGGCGGCCTCAATGGCGCCTTGCGCAATTTGATCCGGCGCAATTGGCAAATGCGGCGTCATGGACGGGGTATGAATGGCCCCTGTCACAGCGCAGCTGATGATCACTTTGTCTGGCCCGCTCATCACTGCCTCACAATTCAAAATCGAAAACAAAGAAGGCGCGCCGCTGGTACGACGCGCCTCAAAGGTTAGATGTCGACGCGGCTATTCAACAACATACTCGACGGGCCAGTCATGCCCTGTGGTCGGAACTGCCGCCAGATAGGCATTCATGACTTCGAAACCGGGCATGCCGCGCCCATCGGCCTCGGTCGCCTGCTGCTGTGGGAAACTCGTCAGCGAGTTTGCCCAGTCGGCCCGAACTTCGTCAGACAGCGTTTGAACATTGGTGCCTGCCGCAGCCAATCCATCAAGACCACGCTGTTGTGCGGCATTCAATGAACCACCAGATTGATCCTCATAGGCCTGACCTACTTCACGGATGATCTGCTGCACCTCTTCAGGCAAACGCGCCATCGAATTGCTGTTCATCGTCAAGGCATTCACAGGCATCGCACCGAACCCGACAAGCGTGTAGTTTGGCGAAGGCTCGTGGAATTTAAAGCCCAGATAGGCCGATGGGAACATTAACCAACCGCTGTAAACGCCGGTTTGGAGTGACAAATAACCCTCTGGCAGTGTGGATTGTACCGGAATGGCGCCGGCAAATTCCAGCCATGGTAGGTTTGGACCCGCCCCGCCGATTTTGACGCCTTGCAGGTCTTCGACAGTTCCCCAAGGATCTGTAGTTCCGACATGGTAGTTATCCCAACCGTGCAGACCAATCAGTTCCTGATCATATTCAGCCGTAAACTGCTCTGTCAGCCAAGGGACGTCGTTGTAAACGGACCGTACTGCCTCCATCGCTTGGTCCGAATCCTGCGGGCCGAAGGGCGCATAGTACGGAAAATTGTGCAAGAACAGCTTGGCAGGTTCAAAGCACATGCAGTATGCACCGATGTCCAGAATACCATTCTGCACGGCTTCTAGCGTCTCGGCAACGCCCGCGATTGCGCCGCCATATCCTTCGACGAATTCAATCTCGTGGTCCGTCTCTTCGGCAACACGACGTACCACTTCGGGTACAAAAAAGTTAGCTGTATCAGTCACATATATTGCAGGGCCATTCGGGTGCCCAGACCCAATCCGAAGCGTAAACGTGTCGGCAGCAACAGGGGCCGCCATTGCTAGTGCGGCAAGCCCGCTCAGACCATAGGTCAGTTTCTTCATCATCAAATTCTCCTCCCAGAGTTGGCGATCACTGCCGCCTATTTATGCGCCGAACGTCGGCCTCCCAGCCTATTTATCAGTCGCTAACTTATTCAAGTTGTGCACATCAATGCGCAGTGGTCAAGAAACTCTGCGGTTTAGCTGTGCTTTAATTTGTCACTTGCTAATTAAGTGATTGACCCCTCCAACGCATTCGCTAGCCTAGCTTCCAAGAGCAGAATTGCCGTTGGGGAGGAACGACATGCGAGCACAAATCGGCGGCGCACGCTTACTGCATATCTTTTCAGCATTCTGGACACTTATGCTTGCCTTCCTGATTTTTGGCGACGTTGTAGGGCGCATATTTTTGTCTCGTCCGATCCCCGGCACAAAAGAGATTTTGCAGAATTCAGTGGTCACAATCACCTTCTTGCAAATACCGCTCGCAATTTATTCAGGGTCGATGCTGCGCACGTCAATCCTGACGGACGCACTGCCTTTGTCACTGCGCCGCCTTTTTCGAACGTTCGCAGCACTCTTGGGCCTCGCGCTGTTTCTTGCGCTGATCTGGGGCACCGTTCCATCCTTTTATGATGCCTACCGTATTGGCGAATATGAAGGCGAAGGATCGCTGCGCGTGCCCACGTGGCCCGTGCGCGGCATGATCGTGTTGATGTCCGCCTTCGGCGCTTGGGCATATGCCCATATGATTTGGCTGGACTGGACCGGTCAAATTGTCCGTGAAATCGAAGCGCCTGGCGCGCTCGCAAGACTTGAAGACTAGGGGCGAAACGCATGGGCGGTGATATTGTTCTATTAATGCTTGGGGTGCTGATTATCCTGATCATCTTCGGGGTTCACATCGGTGTTTCGTTGGCCCTGTGTTCGGGCGTTGGCGTCTACATCATGTTCAACGGCAACACCGAAGCCGCGCTGTCGATCATGTCTAACACGGCCTATGAAGCGATTAGAAAGGACGTGTTCGCGGTGATCCCACTGTTTGTCCTGATGGGAGATTTCATTTGGCGAAGCGGGGCCGCGGGGGATTTATACCGCATTTGCGACCGTACATTGCGCCGCCTGCCGGGCCGACTGGCCATCGCCACCATCGCAGGCAACACGGTCTTCGCAGCCGTCACAGGCGTATCCATTGCATCCGCCGCTGCCTTCAGCCGGATCGCCTACCCCGAGATGATGAAGCTTGGATACAAGCAGACCTTTGCCCTTGGTGCTGTGGCTGGCTCTGCCTGTCTTGGCATGCTGATACCGCCCTCGGTCCTCCTGATTGTCTGGGCGATTTTAACGGAAATGTCTGTGGGCGCGCTGTTCGTCGCGGGCATAATACCCGGCCTTGTTCTGGCGCTGCTGTTCACAGGCTACGTGATCATCGCTGCCATCATGAACCCTTCGATTGCACCGGCCTACGACAAGCCTTTGGTTGATGACACGCCAGAGGAAAGAAGGTCGGAACTGATTGGCGGCCTTGGAATCCTGGGATTGATTTTCATTGTAATCGGCGGCATCTGGCTCGGCTGGTTCACTCCGACCGAAGCGGCTGCCTTCGGCGTGCTGTGCGCACTCGTCATCGGCGTAATCAAAGGCATGCGGGGTAAAGACATCCTCGAAAGTATGTATCAGGCAGGGCGCACAACCGCGCCAATCATGTTTTTGCTCATCGCCGCGCAAATGTATTCCCGCCTGCTCGCCCTTGGCGGCGGTGTGAATTATATCCAAGCCCTTTTCGTGGACACTGGCCTGTCCCCGTTCATGGTCATTATGTTGATGACGGGGATCTGGCTGTTGCTTGGCATGTTGATCGACTCCGTTTCGATCATCCTTTTGACGGTGCCTATCTTCGCTCCATTGGCGATGGCAATGGGCTATGATCCGATCGCATTCGCAATCTTCGGAATTCTTGTTATCGAAGCAGGGCTGCTCTCGCCGCCTTTCGGACTACTGGTCTACACCGTTAGGGGCGCCGTGCCCGACCCCACGGCGACACTGAAGAAAATCTTCATTGGCTCGGCGCCCTATTTCGTGCTGATCCTTGTCGCCGCGTTTTTGGTTTTGGCCTTCCCATGGCTTGCGACACTATTGCCGAACGCTCTCATTTGATTTTGTGATATTCGATCGCGGCTTTCATAATTTTCCCAACTGCGTCCCGTGCGCTAAATTCCAATAGGTCATAAAGGGAGCACGACATGGACTTAGGGTTTTTCACAATGCCAATTCACCCCGTTGGGAAGGATTGGCGTCAATGTCTAAAAGAGGATCGCGCTGCGTTCCTGCTGGCAGATGAGCTAGGGTTTACCGAAGCTTACGTCGGCGAACATGTCACCGATGCTGCCGAAAATATCACGCACTGCATTAGCTTTATTGCGTGGATCGCTGCGGAAACAAAACAGATCAAGCTGGGCACGGGCACCGTCAACATGCCCAACACTCACCCGGCTGCCGTCGCGGCACAGGTCGCCATGCTTGACCACATGTTGGATGGGCGGTTCATCTTCGGCATCTCACCCGGCGGCCTCGCTACCGATGCCGAAGTCTTCGGCTCGCTCAACGCGGATCGCCCTGCGATGTTCCTTGAGGGGATCAACACGGTCCTTAAAATTTGGGAATCCGAGGCCCCCTACAATATCAAAGGGAAGTTCTGGGACATCACAACCGAAACACAGATGGAACTGTCCATCGGTCAAGGTATCATGCCCAAGCCGCTGCAACGCCCGCACCCACCCATTGTTGTGACCGCCGTGGCGCCGTTTTCAAAAGGCGTGACCGAAGCGGCGGCCCGCGGTTGGGAGCCGATTTCAGCCAACTTCCTGTTGCCGCAATGGGTCAAATCCCATTGGCCGAAATACGTGGAAGGCTGTGAACGTGTGGGACGCCCTGCAGAGCTGAAGAACTGGCGCGTCGCCAAGTCAGTCTTTGTAGCCGATGATCTGAACACCGCCCGTGAATACGCGTTGGGCAATGATAGCCCTTATCGCTATTACTATTCGCAACTGCTGACCAAGATGAAAAAGCACGGTCGTGCAAACTTGTTCAAATCAGACCAGAACATGGCCGACGATGAGGTCACGTTGGAGGGCGTACTGAACGATTGCGTCATCTGGGGCACTCCAGACAAAGTCGCTGACGAGTTGATGGCCTTGCGTGAAGACGTGGGTGAATTTGGCACACTGCTCTACGCAGGTAAAGACTGGGCCGATGTGGAACTAGGGCGCAATTCCATGATCAAGCTGGCCGAAAAGGTCAAACCATTGGTCGAAGCTGGAACCCCGAAAGTCATGGTCGCAGAATGAGCGAACGCACGACGATTAAGCGCGATGGCGAAACGCTTTCAGCGCATATATCCGGCAAATCTGATGGTCCGGCAATCTTGTTCTCCAACTCTCTCGGAGCAACACTGGATATGTGGGGACCGCAACGCGACATGTTGGGCCAGCACTATAAAGTCATCGGTTACGACACGCGCGGACATGGACAATCAAGCACACCTGCGGGGGACTACAGCTTCGCAGACCTCACTGCTGATGCTATCGCGGTGCTCGATCACTATGGCGTGGAAAATGCTGACTACATCGGTCTATCCCTTGGAGGCATGACCGGCCTTGGCCTTGGGCTGCATTATGCGGACCGCTTTAACAAGATTGTCTGTTCCTGCGCGCGCGCCGACGCGCCACCACCGTTTGCAAACAGCTGGGATGACCGGATTGCCGCGATTTCCAATGGCGGGATGTCAGCAATCTGGGCTGGCACATTAGAGCGCTGGGTCACGCCAGATTTTGCAACCGCGAACCCCACAATCATCGACGCGCTTGAGGATGATTTTGTGGCCACCACCGTCCCTGGCTACACCGGTTGCGCCCGCGCACTTCAAACACTGGACTATAAGAAACACTTGGGCGGTATGACCGTACCCATCCTGTATATTTCAGGTGCAGAAGACCTCGGGGCGGCCTCTGCCGAAATGCAATCAATGCATGAAGCAACTCCGAATAGCAGCTACGTTGATATTCCCGATTGCGCCCATATCGCAAACCTCAACCAGCCAGACGCCTTTAATCGTGTGTTGGCCGATTTTCTGGAGATGTAAATGCGCCTGACCGATCGGCTTCCATATCAGGCGATTATGGATCGCCCCAAACTCCGGCTTCCAGACGGCAAAAAGCTCGCCGTCTGGGTGATCCTGAACGTCGAAGAATGGGGCATCGAACGCCCGATGCCACGCACTGTTCTGCCGCCCCCGATGGGCCAGCCCTTGCTGCCGGATGTTCCAAACTGGTCTTGGCATGAATACGGCATGCGTTCCGGCTTTTGGAGACAGCACGCGGCGCTGACCGCCCGAAGCATCCCGACAACGCTCGCGATCAACGGCAATGTCTGCAACAGCTACCCGCGGGTCGCGCAAGCGGGTCTTGACGCGGGGTGGGAGTTCATGGGCCACGGTCATGTCCAAGGTCCTATGCACAAACTTGAAGACCAAAGCGCCGCGATCCATGCGGCGATGGATTCGATCGAGGCCTTTTGTGGCCGCCGCCCCACATCTTGGGAAAGCCCGGGCCTGACCGAGACAGACGAAACACTTGATCTGCTGCGCGAGGCGGGCGTGAAATACGTGGCCGATTGGGTGATCGATGACCTTCCGCAAGATGTTTCAACTCCGTTCGGCACCATCACCACCATTCCTTATACGGTCGAAATGAACGATATTGCGGTCTACGCGCTGCAACAGCACCGTTCCGACGAATTCTTGCGCCGCGGCAAAGATCAATTCGATAGGCTTTACGCCGAAGGAGACGACAACGCCCGCGTGATGGCGATTTCGATCCACCCCTACATCACGGGTGTGCCGCACCGGATCCGTTATCTTGAAGAATTGCTCGACTACGTTGGCGGCCATGACGGCGTCACATGGATGACCGCAAGCGAGATCGGCGATTGGTACGCATCGGAAATGTCTCGCTTGGGCAGTTGAATTCCCAATACGCCTGCTATTTATAGGTTGATAATTAGCAGGGGGCGCGAACATGGCACAACGGGCAATCATCAGTGGCGGGTCAATCGGAGGCCTATTTGCCGCGACGGCCCTGTTGAAGGCTGGCTGGCACGTGGATGTCTATGAACGCACTGAGGTCGAACTTGCTGGTCGTGGTGCCGGGATTGTTACCCATGACACACTGATTGATGCGTTGACCGCTGTCGGCGCAGACCTGACTGATCTTGGCGTGCAAGTCGAAGACCGCGTCGCCTTCAACAAAGTTGGGGGGCGTGTTGCCACCCTGCCATACACCCAGATCGTTACGTCTTGGGACCGCATTCATCAAATGCTACGCCGCTTGATCCCCGAGGGGTGCTATCACCTTGGGCAGCATATTACAGGATATTCCCAAGACGACACCGACGTCACAGCGACATTTATGGATGGAAGTTTCAAGACCGCGGGTTTACTGGTGGGGGCGGACGGTTTCCGCTCTGCGATCCGCACCCAAATGCAGCCTGATATCAAGCCTGAATATGCGGGATACGTCGTTTGGCGGGCCCTCGCGCGCGAAGCCGACTTGCCCAAAGATGTCTTGTCCGACGTCTTTCCGAATTTTGCTTTTTATGCCCCGTCGGGTACGCAGATCATTGGCTATCCGATTGCGGGGCCAGATAATGATCTGCGCTCTGGTCATCGGCGTTACAATTTTGTTTGGTATGCCCCCGCGCCCACAGATGTGCTGGACGACATGTTGACCGATGCGACAGGGCTTCGACATACCGTGTCGATCCCGCCTCCGCTTGTGCGCGATACGGTTCTGCATGACATGCAACAACACGCACAAAAGATGTTGCCCGCCACGTTTGTCGAAATCCTGAAAGTGTCAGAACGTCCGTTCTTTACGCCAATATATGATCATCATTCGCCCATCATGCACGACGGTCGCGTCGCCTTGTCCGGTGATGCGGCTTGTGTGGCACGGCCTCACGTTGGAATGGGAGTGACAAAATCAGCGCAGGATGCACTGTCGCTGGCACAGTTTGCTGGCACCGATCTTGCCGCCTACTCGCACGAGCGGGTTCCTGCATCGCTTCTTGCGCATCTACGGGGGCGCGATCTGGGCGCTTGGATTTTTGAGGACGATCCGAACAATCGGGACGGCTCATCAAACGCACGACTAACCGACATCATGCGTCTGACGGCGGTGACGATCGACTAGTTGCGAAAGTAGTTGGCAGGTTTCATCAACAGCGCAGGTAAAGCCTGCCCATCACCGTCGGGCACATCAAAGACGTTGATCGTCATTGAAATCAGCGTGTAATAGCCGCAGACTCCTACTAAATCGACGCAAGCCTGCACGCCAAGCGCCTGTTCGGCAGCGGCATACGTGGCATCGCTCACATTCTTGTCGCGGTGTAGCTCAACGGCGAAATCAAAAACCGCCTGCTTCTCAGGATCATCGAAAACAACGCGTTGCGCCTTTGCGATGGCCGTCATGGCCCAATCTGGAATTCCAGCGGTCAAGGCAATTGGTGCGTGGATGGTCCATTCGAATCCAGATGACCAATAGCGCGCCGTCACAAGGATCGCGAGTTCCGACAGATGATGGGACAGCACACTGTCATATCGCGCATACTGGCCCAAGGCCTGCGCGGTCGCAGCAAGACCGGGGCTTTGCACCCAGACACGCAATGGCCCTTCAACAATTCCGCGCGGCCCCGCGGCAATCGCGTCGAAAACTTCTTGCTGCTCAGGTGTCAACGCAGCTTCGTTAAGCTCAGGATGTCGCGTCATAAAGGGGCGGGCCTATGCATTCCGCCCCGGTAAAAAACCAATGCGTCGCCATCTGCATGATCAAAGTCCAGTATCTCTCCCACGACGATGATGTGATCGCCTCCGTCATGGATGGCGTAGGTGTGACACGCAAAATGCGCCATAGCGTCACTCAGGCGCGGCGCATCGACCAACGTGTTTGTCAAAGCGACCCCTTCGCATTTGTCTTCGAGAGGCTTGGCAAACTGCCATGCAATATCAGCAAGTTCGTGCGTCAGGACATTGACCACGAACGGCACACCTTCTTTAAAGAGTCGCGCACTGGCTTGAGATTTTCCAAGTGAGAACAAACATAAAGGTGGATCCATACTCAATGAAGTAAATGATCCAACCGTAACTCCAGTCGGCTTCTCTGCTTCGTCGTTTAGGCTAACAACTGCTACACCCGTAGGTAGGCAGCCGAATGCGTCGCGCAATTCTCGTGGGTCTATCATAGGGCGATCCAACATCTAATATTCCTCAACAAGCGCTTCAGGTATCAATTGTAAGTAGGGTGATGGCACCATATAATAAAATGATTTATTACTATATCCAGAATATTTAAACGTGATACCGAACTACTGCTCTCACCCGCTGAAGCACGCTTTCAACTATCCTATGATGGACCCTTTCTAATGACTGCGTGGACCATATGAACCCTATGGATGTTAGAGGTTACGTGTTGTCCATTCACCCAAAACGCTTAAGATGAGGGGCGACCCAGATACCAAAACGCGTAGGATCAACGATGACAATTGAGTACCTGAAACGGGGTAAGCCTGAAGCTGCCCGCGCGCAAGACGATGCCGAAACAGCGTCGGTGGTGGCAAAGACTCTCAAAGACATCGAAGAGCGTGGCGATGTCGCGGTTCGCGCGCTCGCCAATACCTTCGACAGTTATGACCGCGACTGCTACCGTCTGAGCGAGGCAGAGATTGAGGGGATCATTGCCAAAGTCAGCCCTGAGGACATGGCCGATATCAAGTTTGCGCAAGACCAAGTGCGCAATTTCGCTCAGGCCCAGCGTGACAGTATGCTTGATATTGAAGTCGAAACACTTCCAGGCGTTATTCTTGGTCACAAGAACATTCCCGTACAATCGGTTGGCTGTTATGTGCCGGGCGGAAAATTTCCGATGGTGGCATCAGCACATATGTCAGTGGCCACGGCCAGCGTCGCAGGCGTTCCGCGTATCATCGCAGCGACTCCGCCATTCAACGGAGAGCCGAACCCCGCCGTCATCGCAGCGATGCACATGGGCGGTGCGCACGAAATCTATGTGCTGGGTGGCATTCAAGCTGTCGGGGCCATGGCGATCGGCACTGAAACCATTGATCCTGTCCACCTGCTTGTCGGCCCCGGAAACGCATATGTGGCGGAAGCCAAACGGCAACTTTTCGGGCGTGTGGGGATCGATTTGTTTGCAGGCCCGACAGAGACCATGGTCATTGCAGATGACACCGTCGATGCCGAGCTTTGCGCGACCGATCTTCTGGGTCAGGCTGAACACGGCTATAATTCACCTGCGATTTTGGTAACAAACTCTCGCAAAATCGCCGAACAGACGCTGGTTGAAATCCAGCGATTATTGAAGATCTTGCCCACTGCCGACACCGCAGGCGTCAGTTGGCGCGACTATGGTGAGGTGATCTTATGTGAGACATATGAAGAAATGCTGGAGGTCGCCGACGACATTGCTTCTGAGCATGTGCAAGTGATGACCGACCGCGATGATTGGTTTCTTGAGAACATGACCTGTTACGGTGCGTTGTTTCTTGGTGCACGCACAAATGTGTCAAACGGCGACAAGGTCATCGGGACCAATCACACACTGCCAACCAAGAAGGCTGGCCGCTATACGGGCGGACTCTGGGTTGGCAAATTTTTGAAAACCCACAGCTATCAAAGGATTTTAACCGACGAAGCCGCCGCGATGATTGGTGCTTACGGCTCTCGTCTTTGCTTGCTCGAAGGTTTCGTTGGCCATGCCGAACAATGCAATATTCGCGTGCGTCGTTATGGTGGGCAAAATGTCCCCTATGGCAGCGCCGCTAAATAGTGCCACCCCTTATGGAACAATCATTATTGGCAACGGGATTGGCATATGAACTTTCCAAGTACTCCAAGCTTTAACCTCAATGGCAAACACGCCTTGGTCACAGGTGCGTCTTCCGGGATCGGGCAGGCTTGTGCGGTCGCACTCGCCGAGCATGGAGCCAAAGTAACGCTCGCCGCCCGCCGTGTTGAGAAACTGAACGAGATAGCAGCGCACATGGCGGCCAAAAATTGGGATGTCGACGTCCTAAAAATGGATATAGCGCAGGTGCAAGAGACTGCACAGGCAGTCGCCGAGAACGGCCCGTTTGATATCCTGCTCAATTCGGCTGGGCTGGCCCGACACTCCAAAGCCGTCGACACAACGCCAGAAGATTTCGATGCCGCAGTGAATGTTAATTTACGCGGTGCCTATTTTCTAACGCAAGCCGTCGCAAAAGGGCTTTTGACGGTGGGGCGAGGCGGCTCTCTTATCAATATTTCCAGTCAAATGGGCCATGTCGGGGGGCAAGATCGCGCAGTCTATTGCGCTACTAAATTTGCAGTTGAGGGTTTCACCAAAGCGATGGCATTGGAATTTGGCAAAGACAATATCCGCGTCAATACGATATGCCCGACATTCATACTGACGGAACTTACCCAACCGACCTTTGACGACCCTGACAAACGGTCTTGGATTTTGGACAAGATTAAGCTCGGCCGCGCAGGAAAAGTCGAAGATATAATGGGAGCTGCACTCTACCTGGCGTCCGATGCCGCGTCCCTTGTCACTGGAACGGCGATGATGGTTGACGGAGGCTGGACAGCAGACTGAGGCGATGTTTACCTGATTATACTGGAGCTGAAAGATTGAAATGTCGCATCGATCAATTGAAATCTCCGAACAAAGCTGCCGTTGGTATTTAGACGAAAATATGCAGTAGTGACTTATGAACAACCGACAAAAAACTGAATTAGATGGAGCGTTACAGTGGTCGCTGAGAGCACTGGCCCAGGACGCGGAAACACAGTTCGAAATTTACCGTTCCTACAACGAAGCTGCAGATGACCTGATTTCATATTTTAACCACTGCATTCGAAAGCAGGATTCAGACTTTCTTTCAAAAAATGAAGATATTGCGCAGCTCAGCGCGCTTATCGCCAGCAAGTCTGGCGTTGGTGATTTTCCGAATGCAGAAGCCATACTAAGGTCTGAGTGCGGATTTCAGAATTACCGGACAGCGATTTCGCTAATTCCCGGACAGCCGTTTCAGTAATTCCCGGACAGTTTGGGCCTGGCTGATTATCTGCCTGCGATTATGTTTCGGAGTGGAGTGTTT
>Ga0075467_10000122_pt1 | contig 54560 bp, 45 predicted proteins | sample DEB08_DNA_9_FD_75067 | JGI IMG/M metagenome (GOLD analysis project Ga0075467, IMG submission 75067) | Aqueous microbial communities from the Delaware River and Bay under freshwater to marine salinity gradient to study organic matter... | ecosystem: Environmental > Aquatic > Marine > Coastal ... | reverse complement strand
TGTTATCGTAAAATAATTTAATTGTTGCTTTACGCAATAATCTAAATAATAAAAGCCCGATGTTTCAAATGAAGCATCGGGCTATTTTTATAAAACAACTTTTTTATTCTTTACAATTTATAAATAGAATCACCTTTAAGATGTAAAAATCATTTGTCGATTAACCCTTGATTTGCGTTCGAAAGCTTTCGATTTATTCACCGTTTCCGACATATCACCTACTTCTATTTTATAATTATCCTCTGAATAATAACAAATCCATGAATCGTGTCAGTAAATCTGGTCGTAATATTGCGGAAGCTAAAACCGTGAAGGAAAATCCCCAGACAGCACCATAAAAGTGTGCATCATGACCAACATTATCATTCCCTTTTTTTCCCATATAATCAGAATACCACAAGTACAAAATACCTGCTAAGACAATCGGAATCGGAATGATTAAATACAGGTACAAAATATTCCACGGATCAAAAAATATATTCATAAAAACAACAGCTGAAACCGCACCGCTCGCTCCCAAAGCGGCATACATAGGATTATCTTTATGTTTAATATAACTCGGAATTGAAGAAAAAATGATTCCACCAATGTATAAAATAGTGTATAAAATCGCACCCGTCAAATCTCCAAAAGCCGCCTTAAAATACATTTCTGCAATTTCTCCAAACTGATACAACACAAATAAATTAATCAATAAGTGCATCCAATCAGCATGAATAAATCCGTGAGTCAAAAACCTATCGTATTGCCCCATTCGATTAATAACATCCGGGATAAATAACATTCGACCGCTCATTCGAGGATTCTCAAAAGCCTGATAAGATAAAATTCCCGTCATAATGACGATAAATAGCGTGATAGAAAAAGATATACTTTCCATGGATAATTTTTTAATAAAGTTGTTAAAAACAGTTGAACCATTCAACAGAAAACAACCGTTATTACGGCCTTAGACAACAATGTTTATATTTTTCGCCACTTCCACAAGGACAAGGGGCATTTCTTTTGATTTTCTTTCCAGTGAAGCCCATTAAATCTCGTAATTGATACGCAAATTTGTTGGTCAGGTCTTGATGAAAGATTTTCGTAAGCATTTCGTACAATTCCGGATAATGTTTTTTCATCACAAATGGTTTCTCGAAAAAGTACTCACTGACAACAGCTAAAAACTCTACTTCATTTGTCGCACCGTAAGGATTAATCTTTGATTTATTTGTTTTGATTTTATCAATTTCTTGATACATCAAATTTAGCCAAGGCACAATATACGGTTTATCCAATAATGATGTGATACCGTCAAACGCACCATCTTGTGCATCAATCAAATGGACAAATTCGTGAATAGCGGTATTTTTTCCATCTTTTGCATTAGAAAAACCCTCTAATAATGCCTTTCTGGATAAAATCATAATGCCACTCATCACACCTGTCCCGACCATTCCTAATACGTTTCGATCATGCCCTTCTATCTCAAATGATTTAGAAAACCTATCCGGATAAATCAAAACTTCACCCAAGTTATCATATTCCCATTCTGTAAAACCAAAAATAGGAATAATCGCACTCGCAGCTACCAGAATTCGATCTTTATCATTAATTACTGTCTTGATTCCCGTGATGCGTTTTTCGGCTAAAAAGATTTGAACATTCCTTTCAAACCGTTCTTTTTCAGGCTTTTGTAACGCATTATAGAAAATCACGTTTTCTTGTAATAGCTTTCGCCAAGTCTTCGGGAAAGGCTTAGATAAAACCTTGCTTCGTTTGCGGTATTTGGCGGTTAGCATTATAAAAATACGATAACAAACAATTACACCTATTATTAATAAAATAAAAAATCGCTGAAGATTGACGGCCTTTACATCCCAGATAATAGCTATGAATAACATAAAAATTAAAAAGACAATCGACAAGGCGAACAAGGTATTATTCCGAGCTTTTTGAGGTGCAATTTGAGGCATTTTTTCAAGTATAAAGAAAGTAGCATAAACATTCCTATCCGTCCTGATATTTACGATTTACAGGAATATTCGTCCTACTTTAATACCGATATTTTTAAAGTATCGAGAAATTTTGAGTAATCACAGCGGTCTGCATGCTAAACCGTAACAACCTGACAAGATTTGTATAATTTGACAAGACCCTGCACAAGATTACAAAAAGGTTTTAAAAGTCATGACAACTCCATTTAAAAATCTAAAATATATTCAAAACTGCTTTTTATCCGAATTGTGTTTATACGAATCGAAAGACTCAATCCGTATTTTCTGACAAGCACAACTCAGCAACTCAAAAACGATAGCAGAAAATACGTTTAAAATACATTCGAATGATTCTAAAAAAGGGACTTCGAGTATTTTTTTCTTTTTGTTTCTATCCAATTTTTTTTCGTAACTTTCCAGTATGAATACTAATTTAACTATAATAATCAATGATGACAACCAAAGAATTCAACTGGAAAGCTACTGACGGAACAAATATTTATGCCAAATCATGGAATATTGAGACGCCCAAAGGTGTAATTTGTATGATTCACGGCTTAGGGGAACACATCAATCGCTACACACATGTGGCTGCTTTTTTTAATAAAAATGGTTATGCTTTTTATGGTAATGACCACTATGGCCATGGCAAATCTGGCGGTGCGAAAGGGCATACACCCGATTATGAAAGCCTTTTGGTGGAAGTCGATACCTTGATTGAAACGGCTAAAAGCGAAAACCCTAATGTTCCAATTTATCTATATGGACATAGTCTGGGCGGCAATATTGTATTGAATTATTTGTTTCTTCGTCATCCGAATGTTGCCGGAGTAATAGCAACCAGCTCAGCGATTCAATTACCCAAACCGCCATCTGCCGTCTTGCTCGCCGTCGGTAAATTGATGCGAAAAATCTATCCAAAATTCACTCAACCAAATGGATTGGAGTTAAAATATTTGTCGAAAGACCAAAGCGTTATCGATGCGTATGTTGCAGATAAACTGGTACATAATAAAATATCATCAGAGTTAGGTTTGGCGTTGATTGAACGAGGAAAATGGCTGGTCGAAAGTGACCGTAAAACCGATATTCCGTTGTTGCTCATGCACGGTGCAGAAGATGGCATCACAGCACCCGAAGGAACAATCGAATTATCAAAAATGACCGAGGGTGATGTGACGCTAAAAATTTGGAAAGATATGTATCACGAGATTCACAATGAAATTGATAAACAAGCAGTGTTAGATTTTACCTTAAGCTGGATTGAACAGTAGAAAAGTCATCTATTTTTAATATATTTTTGATCTTTTCACTAAAATCTATTTAGATTATTATCGTTGTTAAATATAAGTTTACTAAACTTTTTAGGGTAGCAAATCAAGTTTTTAATAATTCTTAAAACCATGATGAAACATAAACTTCGTCATTGAGGCTGCAAAAGCATTAAAAAACTAAGAGAAATTATATCCAACTCAAAAACGGTACAAAGCTTTATTAAAAACTTAATTTTCGGAGCGATAAGGTTTAGTAAACTTCCGCCCTACCATTCCCCCCTCTACTCGATTCGTACTTTCTGTAACTTAGAAATTGGGTCATTTTTTCTAAAATTATTTTCTAAAAAATAGAGAAATCCACCTTTCACTTTAATATTTGATACAAACGCTCGATCGAGTTCAATCAGATCTTTTGTTTCACCAGTTTCGACATTTATTTTTTTAATAATATAACCCCAGCGAGTATCACAAAGCGTATAAAACTGCTCCGTATCTTCGTCTCTCAAAATCTCCTTTTTCCACTTATCATCTTTAGAATATTCGATCGGAACTTGTTTGACTTGAAGATTAGGTTGAGAATAATACTCAATCTGATGAAATCGGTGATTGAAAACCAGTAAAGTGTCTTTGTACGTAAATAAAGGAGCGTAAATCGGCTCAAAAACCACACGAGCCAGAAAACTCGCATTGCTCATACGCTCTCCTATTCCCATCGGTCGGAGTGCAAAAGATTCCATTGACTCCACCATCTGCTCATGTCGATAACTATCATCCGCCATCGTCACCCGCTCCTCATCTATAATATAAGCAAAACTTTCTTTCGAGTTTGTCGTATCGTCTTTATGTATTCTGTGATAATGTATCACTTGCCCTTTTGTATAATAACTCTGAAAATAAACATAATCAGCAGCCGACAAAACACAGGGATAAGCCGTACTTTCAAACGTCTCCAAATTCACCGGTCGATAAAAGTAGATTTTTTCATTTTCAATATATACTTGAAATGCAGAACTGCCCGTCAAAAAATAAACGGCTCCCAAACAACCTTTATAAAAGCCAACAGGTGCAGCCTGTCCCAAAGGCTCATCAAATAACTCTTTCCCCTGATTATCAATCAACAAAACGCTGTAACGCTTACGCATACCACGGTACACTAACAGCAAAATATATTCATCAAAAAACTCATAATCCAACACACTATATCCATCTTTATAAATCGTATCAATCTTAGGTTTTGCACTAACGACAGCTTCGGGTAAGTTACTGGCAACAGTTACTAACTTTATATTAATTGATTCTTGAGAAAGAGTCGAAACCGATACTTTTCGAGTTCCGTAACCGATATAAGAAAAGGATAAAACTATAGGAAAGTTCTCGACTTTTATTCTATAAAAGCCTCTTTCGTCCGTTGCCGTCCCGTTTGTAGTGCCATCAATGACGACATTGACACCGACCAAAGGCTCATTTGTTGCAGCATCTTTCACAAAGCCCGTAATCGTTTGAGCATTTATAAAAAAGGGAAAAAGAAGGAGTAGCCCAATAACGATAAATTTCATTTGCTTTACCATAAGTCGTTTTTTAGTATGATTATTCGATTCAATAATTTCTCTTTTTTAAAGATTTATTAATATTGCGTAACGGTCGTCAATTATAAATAATTATTTGCCATTTATAAAGTCAAATTGTGTGAACAGGTTCAATTCGTGTATCAAGAATGAGAAACATTGAGTCCTCACAAATTTAGGTAGAAATGTCAAAATTCTCGATAACAATTCGTTTACAATAAAATTAGGTTAATTTTACACTTCAACATAAAACACAACACTGATTATGGAAACAAACAACTCAAAATATGTATGCATTCATGGGCATTTCTATCAACCACCAAGAGAAAATCCTTGGTTAGAAACAATCGAATATCAAGACTCTGCCCACCCATTCCATGATTGGAACGAGCGAATCAATGTAGAATGCTACGCACCAAATGCTGCTTCCAGAATATTAGACGATAATGGTTTAATCCGTGAAATTGTTAATAATTACGAAAAAATCAGCTTTAATATGGGAGCAACGCTGCTCTCATGGATAGAAGAAAAAGATCCAGAAACCTATCAAAAAATTCTTGATGCAGATAAAGCCAGTATGGCACATTTTTCTGGTCACGGCTCAGCTGTAGCTCAGGTTTTTTCTCACTTAATTATGCCTTTGGCGAGCGACAGAGATAAGCGAACGCAAGTACGCTGGGGTATTGACGACTTCAAATATCGCTTCAACCGTATGCCAGAAGGAATATGGTTAGCAGAAACAGCTGTCGATACACCGACTTTAGAAATCCTGGCCGAAGAAGGCATCAAATTCACTATTTTAGCACCTCGACAAGCGAAAGCATTTCGTAAAATCGGAGAGGAAAACTGGAACGCTTTAGGCCACGCCGAAGTTGACCCTCGCCGTGCTTATTGGTGCAACTTGCCTTCCGGCAAAAAAATAGCCTTGTACTTCTACGATGGTCGAGTCGCACAAGATGTCGCTTTCAATAATCTATTGGCTAATGGAAAAGCCTTAGCAGGTCGAATTTTAGAAACAATAGATCACAGTACAGATGAACCACAAATTGCTAATATCGCAACCGATGGCGAAAGTTACGGACACCATCACCGATACGGTGAAATGGCCTTATCATCAGCAATTCATCATATAGAACAACAAGACAACGTCAAGTTGACAAACTATGCAGAATTCTTAGAGCTTTGTCCACCAACTTACGAAATCCAAATCCATGAAAATTCTTCTTGGTCTTGTGTACACGGCGTTGAGCGTTGGCGTTCAAACTGTGGCTGTCACACAGGTGGCGGACACAACTGGCATCAAGAATGGCGTTCGCCATTGCGAGAAGCTTTAGACTGGTTGAATGACGAATTAATCGAAATTTACGAAGCAAAAGCAGGGCAGTTTTTTGACGATGTTTGGGCAGTTCGAGATGCATTTATTGAAGTTATCTTAAATCGGGATGAAGATAATGTTATCGCCTTTTTAGAAAAACATGCCAAACAAAAACCAAGTGCAGACGACAGAGTTTTCATGCTGCGATTATTAGAATTGCAACGTAATGCAATATTGATGTACACCAGTTGTGGTTGGTTTTTTAATGATGTTTCAGGTATCGAAACAACACAAATCTTGAAATATGCTTGTCGCACAATCTATTACGCTCGACAAGTTGCCGGCATAGACTTACAAGAGCAGTTTATCAAATTACTTGAAAAAGCACCAAGTAATATTCCTGAACAGAAAAACGGTGCAGAAATCTATCGCAATCACGTTTTACCAACAGAAGTCGGTTTAGAACGAACAGGAATGCACTTTGCGACTTTGTCCCTTTTCCAAAAGCGTTCAGAATCCTTGAAGTTGTTTAATTATACTGCTTATAGTGAAGATTTCGACCGTTTCAAAGGTGGAAATCAACGTTTGATTGTTGGTCGAACCATGATCAAATCACACATTACACATTCTAAAAAGAAGTTTAGTTTTGCGGTATTTTATTTAGGTCAACAACATATCATTGGCCACATATCATTGGATATGAATGTGTCTATTTTCAATGAAATGAAGGGCTTTCTGAAAAAAGCATTTGAGGCATCAGACGCTGGCGATGTCCTTCAGATTATGCAATTTTATTTTGGGCCTCAAAAATTCTCTATCAATACATTATTTAAAGATGAGAAAATTAAGGTGTTGAATAAAATTTTGAATAAGAATCTAGATTCTGCAAGTATAATGCTTCGTCGTATTTATAAAGATAATTATCACTTGATGAATACGTTATTGCAAAATGATTTGCCTGTAACGCTTCAGTATAAAGAGATTGTTCAATATGTTCTGAATGATGACTTGGCTAATTTCTTTCGTCAAGAGTTATTATTAATCGATGAATTGACCAGAATCGCATCAGAATTTGTCAAATGGGATGTTCGTATTGAAGATAAGAAGGCAATACAACTGGAAGCAAATACCAGCATATACAAAGCGATACTTCGATTGAAAGCAGACGATATGAATCTCGCACGAATGAAACGAGTAAATGGTATTTTAGGTTATATGAAATTGCTGGACTTAAAACCCGAACAAAGTTGGCGTTCACAAAATGAATATTTTGACATCGCAACAAGTGAAGCGACAAAAGCGAAGTTTGAAGATGCAGAATGGTCAGCTGCTTTTGATGAACTTGGTCAGCACCTGGGGATTAATTATCCAAAATTAGTCAAAAATATGGCTTAAAACCCCAAAAAGACTCCGTCATTCCGACCCCAAAATTCGGGGCTGGAATGACGAAAAGTTAAAAAAATGAATAGAAAATTATCCATGCTGGAGTTAAATCGATTAACGCCAGCAGCTTATAAAGCTCAAGAGAAAACGCCAATTATATTGGTTTTAGACAATATCAGAAGTGCCTTGAATGTCGGTTCTGCTTTTCGTACCGCTGATTCCTTTGCATTACAAGGCATTTATTTATGCGGAATCACGGCTACACCGCCACATCGGGAGATTTTGAAAACCGCTATCGGAGCGACAGCGTCTGTAGATTGGCACTATTTTGACACAACACAAGCAGCAGTTGAACAATTAAAAAGTGATGGCTTTAAAGTCTTTGCAGTCGAACAAGTGACCGAAAAAACATGGCTGCAAGATGTAAAAACTTCAACAGACGAGAAATACGCTTTAATCTTCGGAAATGAAGTTAAAGGTGTCAGTAGTTCGATTTTACCCTTAGTCGATGGCTGTATCGAAATTCCTCAATTTGGTACAAAACACTCTTTGAATATTTCGGTCTCCGTAGGAATCGTAATTTGGGAGTTTTTTAGGCAATTAAGAGAAAAATCATAGTTTTTTATACCTTTTATTTGACAGTAATTATCTGTCGAAAACAATTAAATTGTGCTGCCTGACCTAAGCTATAAAAATGAAATTGTCTCAAAATCAAAGTATTTTTCTGACTTTGAGACAACTTCGTTTTATATGCACCCTAAAATCAATATTTCTCAAACCAGTCAAATTTTTCTAAGATAATTCGATCTTTTTCTTCTTGAATATATTCTAACAAAGCCGCCGCTGCCGGAGATAACCGTTTGCTTTTGAGCCAAACTAAATTCCAATGTGTTACAATTGGTAACCCTCGATAAGGAATAATTTCTAAATCATTGTTTTTCAGCTCGTTATTAATACCTATTAGCGGCATAATCGAATATCCTAAACCAGCCAAAACGGATTGTTTCAAGGCTTCATTAGATGTTAATTCCATTTTTTTAAAAATAGGAATTTTCTTTTCTTCTAAAAATTGTTCCATTGCAGCCCTTGTCGCCGAACCTTTTTCCCTAAATAATAATGGATATTTTTTAAACAAATTTCGAACGGGAGCTTTAGGATTTCGTGGTAATATAGTGCCACCAACTAAGAAAAGTTTATTCTGCATTAACTTAACTCGATTCAATTTCAAATGCTCTGGTAACACCGAAACCATTGCAAAATCAACGACATTTTGCTCTAAGTGTTCGATTACTTTAGTTTTATTCGTTACGTCCATAACTAAGTCTATACCGCTATGTTCTCGCATAAAATCCGATAAAAAATAAGGCATACAATACTTTGCGGTGGAAACAATCGAAATTTTAATTTGACCAGCTAATTTCCCTTTAAAGGATTTTGTTTTATAACTGATGACCTCGATTTCATCTAAGATTTTTCGTGCAGAAATAGCGACCTCTTTTCCAAAATCCGTGATATATAGTTGCCTTCCGACTACTTCTGTAAGCGGTACATCAAATTGACTTTGAAGTTTTTTTAACTGAATCGACACTGCTGGTTGAGTCAAATAAAGCTCCTCTGCAGCCTTTGTAATACTTTGATATTCAACTAGTTTAATAAAAATTTTCAGCTGGTGCAATGTGAAATCCATAAATAATGTTTATGTATTATATTAATAATATAAATGTAAATTTATAAAACTTCCTTCTACTTTTGTGTTGTAAGAAATAAAAATACGAAAAAAGCTACAGGAAAATTCTAAACAAAACAATTGATAAAAAAGAATAGGTAATGAAAAAAGATAGATTAATGGAACAATCATCAATCAATGTCAACAAAAGTACTGCCTTATTCAATTTAGCACTGGTAATCATAATTTTAGGCTTAACACTGTCGCTTTCCGTCAATACGAATTTCTTATTTTTCAAAGAATTATTCTTGTCCTCTATTATTATTACTCTCGTGGCAATGATGAAATTCTTAGACTTGAAGAGCTAAAAAATATAACTTCAAATAACTTAATAAAAATATTCTTTCATAGTAAAATTGGTTTAAAATGATAACTACAACAGTCACAGAACAAGTACAACTCGTTAACAGTGAATTTAGACCGTTAGAAGTTTCTCACTTGCTAAAAAAGATGATCGCAGAAAGCATTAACCTTCACAAAATCGAACGATTAAAATTATTAATTGGTAATGAGAATGCGGATACGGATTGGTTAGACAATAACATCAGTTATCTATCCTATGAAGAGAAGAAGTTAAAAGCAATGATTGAAAAGGCGCAACGAGCAGGAAAGAAGGTGAATATCAATGCGACAGTAGAAATCACAGTAGAATAAGGCAATACGAATTGCAAAAATTTTTGACTTATTGAGGTGAAGTCAAAATTCATATTAAGGTTTGGAAAATATGGGGACTATCATTAAATAACTCTGGTAGTTCCCCTTTTTTTGCACTTTTTTAAGATTTATTCCCAAAAACCAAAATGAATTATATTAAAAATGACTAACAAAGGAACTATGCAAAAAGTAACATTCTCAAAGGGAGATGGAATTGGTCCTGAAATTATGGACGCAACCTTGCGTATTCTCAACGCTGCTGGAGCGAGAATTGACTGGGAAGAGATTCAAGTTGGAGAGAAAGTTTACCTTTCGGGCAATACAAGCGGCATTGCAAAATCGGCTTGGAACAGCATTACGAAAAATAAAGTTTTCTTAAAAGCACCAATTACAACACCTCAAGGTGGCGGTTACAAAAGTCTAAATGTGACGATGCGGAAAACTTTAGGATTATATGCTAACGTTCGACCTTGCAAAAGTTTTCATCCATTTGTAGCCACTAAACACTCAGAAATGGATGTGGTGATTATTCGTGAAAACGAAGAGGATTTGTACGCAGGTATTGAGCATCAACAAACAGACGAAGTGGTGCAGTGCTTAAAATTGATTACAAGACCTGGTTGTGAAAAAATCATTCGCTATGCTTTTGAATATGCTCGGTTATACAAGCGGAAAAAAGTGACTTGTATGGTGAAGGATAATATTATGAAATTAACAGACGGTTTATTTCACCAAATATTCAAGGAGATTTCAGCAGAATATCCTGATATCGAGACCGATAGCTGGATTATTGACATAGGGTCAGCACGTTTAGCTGATACGCCAGAAATGTTTGATGTTATTGTGACTTCAAACCTTTATGGTGATGTTATATCTGATATAGCGGCACAAATCACAGGTTCTGTTGGTTTGGCAGGTTCTTCAAATGTTGGTGAAGAATGTGCAATGTTCGAAGCGATTCATGGTTCTGCACCAGACATTGCTGGCAAAAACATTGCAAATCCATCAGGATTATTGCGAGGTGCAGTGATGATGTTGAATCATATCGGGCAGCAGGATATTGCTGAAAAGGTACAAAATGCTTGGGCTTGTACAATTGAAGAAGGCATTCACACGCCCGATATTTATAAAGAAGGCATTAGTACACAAAAAGTAGGTACAGACGAGTTTGCACAAGCTGTTATCGACCGTTTAGGGCAACAGCCAAAAACACTGGCAGCTGCAGAATATGAAAAAAATGTAAGGCTATCTGTTCCAAAATATAAGCGTAGAAAACAAGCTAATAAAGTCTTGAAAGGCGTCGATGTATTTGTAGATTGGCAGGGTAAGGATGTTGAAAGTCTGGCGAACACTTTACAAAAATTAAATAATGGTATCAACCTTACAATGATTACTAATCGTGGTGTTAAGGTTTGGCCAAACGGTTTTGATGAAACTTTCTGCACGGATCACTGGAGATGTCGTTACGAAATTACAGATGAAACCGTTGTACCGAAAAATGTTATTCCATCTTTATTAATGAAAGCAATTGACGAAAAGGTCGATGTTATTAAGACAGAAAATCTTTACGAGTTCGATGGCGTTCGAGGTTTCTCACTTGGTCAGGGACAGTAAAATAATATAATTTATAAAAGGGAACAAGTCAAGTTGTTCCCTTTTCACCTACTACTATGGAAATCTAACAAACATGAAAATTAAAACGATTTTATCAAAATATAAAGCAAAGTACATAACAACATTTAAGGACGATTTACTAGGCGGTTTATTAGCTGCAATTATAGGTTTACCAATGGGCTTAGCATTTGGTGTACAATCAGGTTTAGGAGCTCAAGCCGGTATTTATACCGCTATTATTTTAGCTATTGTCGTGTCGTTTTTTGGTGGAACAAAGACATTAATTTCTGATCCGACTGGGCCGATGACTGTTGTAGCAGCTACAGTTGTTTCTGTTGGATTATCTTCTTACGGAAATCTGGAAAATGCGTTTCCGTTGATTATCGCTACTTTTGTTTTAGCAGGTGTTTTCGAGTTACTTTTCGGAATTTTTGATTTCGGCAAATACGTTAAATACATGCCTTATCCTGTCTTATCGGGTTTTATGGCAGGAATCGGCGTAATAATTATAGCTGTTCAGATTTTTCCATTATTAGGACATTCCTCACCAAAAGGGTTTCTAAATATCATAACGAATATTAAAGAGCCAATTGTTCACATTAATTGGCAATCCTTCTTTCTCGGTATTTTGACAATCGGAATTGTTTATCTTCTGCCTCTACTCACTAAAAAAATTCCGTCTATACTGGCTGCTCTAATTACAGGAACAGTTGTATCCGTTGCTTTCGGTATGAGCGTGCCAATTATTGGAGCAATTCCGAGTACATTACCAACTTTTCATTTTACCACTATTTTTAAAATACAACTTACTGATTTACAATATATTATACCTGCTGCATTGATGATAGGATCTTTGGGTGTAATTGATACTTTATTAACTTCGGTTGTTGCCGATAATTTGACAAGAACTAAGCACGATAGCCGCAAAACCGTTATCGGTCAAGGTGTCGGAAATATTATCGTTGGTTTATTTGGCGGTTTGCCGGGTGCAGGAGCAACGATGGGTACAGTCACAAACATCAAAAGCGGAGCAAAAACACCGCTTTCAGGCTTATTGAAAGGCGTGATTCTATTGATAATAATTGTCGGAATTACGGAATATGTTCAATATATCCCGATGTCCGTTTTAGCAGGGATTTTAATTACGATTGGCATCGGAATTATAGATTACAAAGGCATCAAAATGCTATTAAAAGTACCTAAACAAGATGCTATCGTTTGGGCAATTGTATTGTTAGTAACGGTTTTTGATAATTTATTGAATGCCGTAGCAATTGGTTTTGCATTATCTGCCGTATTATTCATCGGTCGAATGACTAAGTCGATGCGAGCAACCGATAAAACCATGCGTTTACAAGATGTAATGCGTATCAATCCTCTGCCAGATGCTTTGGCAGATAAGGTTTTTGTAAAAAACATAGAAGGACCAATTTTCTTCGGTTCTGCCGATACCTTCAAAGCGAATTGTGAGAAAATTAGTGGCGTTCATGCGGTTATTTTGCGGATGAATCAAGTGCCGTTCTTAGACCAAAGTGGCTTGATTACCTTAGAACAAGTCTTTGACGATTGGAAACAAAAAGGCATTGAAATATACATCACGGGAGCAAATCATTTTGTATTGGATAGTTTAGAAAAAGTCAAAATTATTCCGAGCGACATCGGTTATTTGAATGTATTCGAGCGAGTAGATAACGCCGTAAATGCCATTCAAAAACAAATAAAATTAGAAAAAGAGGCAATTGAATCCTTAAAGGAAGAAGAGGTTTTTGAAATGGTTCATTGATAAAATTATGCATAGAAGGCATTTTAAAAATGTCTTCTATGCTTCCTAAAAAAAGTCGCCTATCACAAAAAGCAACAGACGACATGCTATTTTATCAAAATAAAAAACTTGAATTTAATATAAGTTTTATAAGAAATTTACTTTTCCTGTTGCGACATCATAAACAGCTCCAACGACCGTAATCATGCCTGCTGCTGCCATTTCACGGATAGTATCACTGTCTGCCATCATTTTATCTATTGTCATATAGACGTTTTTATGAACGACATTATTGACAAAAGATTTATTTTTTGAATCTCTTGCCTCGCCCTCGTCAGTAGCTGTCGCTTCAACAGCTGGACGAATCGCCCCTAATAAGCCAGTAAGATTACCATCTTTTAAGTTATCACAAGCCCCTTTTACTGCACCACAAGACGTATGACCTAACACAACAATCGCCTTAGAACCTGCATATTTTACCGCATATTCTAAACTTCCTAAAACGTGTGTATCCACCACATTTCCTGCGACACGGGCAGAGAAAATATCTCCAATACCTTGGTCAAATACAATCTCGACAGGCACACGAGAGTCAATGCAACCTAAAATGGCTGCAAAAGGATACTGACCATAAGTCGTATCTTTAATTTGAGTTGAAAAACTCTTTTCTACGAAATTTTGTGTCACAAAACGCTCATTCCCCGCCTTGAGGATTTCAATTGCCCCGTCAGGAGTTATTGCGGCCTGTGTTTCCGCATTTTGTGTCGTTGCTATTTTTTCGACTACCATAATTATTTTTTTTAATTTATCGGTTTGGAATAAGAGATTATCTCAATAATCTGATAATTTGATATATTATAAATCAATTTTTTATAAAAATAAAATTTACTATTAAACCCGTATTTTCTGACTTTTAATATAACCTCTTTTGTTTTTTATTATTTGTGTTAAACGTTAACATTACTATGTTCGCTGTTGAATCATCTGTTTGAATAATTTGCTTGGATTTTTTTCAGCCTGTTTTTCGAAACCGATAAATCCTAAATCAATATTATTGTAAATAGCATTTTGCTTAAAGTCCTCAAAAATCTCTAAAACATCATAATCGATACTTTCCGTCCTTGACGCATCAATAATGACCTTTGAGTTTTCTGGAATTTCCTTCAAAGTATTCAAAATTGCAGCTTTATTCAAAAATGTTACTTCTTCAGACAACTCAATACGAATAGTATCATCACTCAAGTGATTATCAGGCGAGAAGAAGAACGGCCGCTTGAAATTGTTTAATAAAATATAAAATACCGCAACAACAAGTCCTAAACCGATACCAACTAATAAGTCTGTCAACACAATCCCTACGATTGTCACCATAAAAGGAATAAACTGTGTCCAACCTAATTTGTACATAGACTTGAACAATGCTGGTTTAGCTAACTTGAACCCAACCATTAATAAAATAGCAGCTAAACTCGCCAACGGAATCATATTTAATACCAACGGAATCGCCAAAACTGAAATCAACAATAAGAAACCGTGAATAATTGCCGCTAACTTAGTACGCCCTCCCGACTGAATATTCGCAGAACTACGCACAATCACTTGTGTAATCGGTAAACCTCCGATTAATCCAGAAATAATATTACCCACACCTTGAGCTTTTAATTCTCGATTCGCCGGTGTAATACGTTTGTAAGGGTCTAACTTATCCGTCGCTTCTACACAAAGTAAAGTTTCTAAACTCGCCACGATAGCAATCGTAATTCCTGTCGTATAAACTAACGGATTCGTTATCGCACTAAAGTCTGGCGTACTGAACAAACTTGTAATCTCCCCAAAACTACTCGCTATCGGAATCGCTACTAAATGTTCAGCACTAACCGCCCAAGCTGTTCCTTGAAAAGCGTAGTTTAATATAATTCCTAAAATAACCACTAAAAGTGGCCCTTGAATCACTTTTGTAAAACTTAGCTTTTTTATGAATGGGCGTTCCCACAAAATCAAAATCGCTAAGGATAATAACGTAATCGTAATCGCTGCGGGACTTATAAAATTCGTCATATTTACCAATTCCGAAAAAGTCGTTTGCCCATCAGGTTGAACAAATGCAATTTCCCCTTCAGGATTACCATCATACCCAAATGCGTGTGGTATTTGCTTCAAAATGATAATCACTCCAATACCAGCTAACATGCCTTTAATCACAGAAGATGGAAAATAATAACCAATGATACCTGCCTTCGCATAGCCCAAAACAACTTGAATAATCCCCGCAAAGATAACCGCTAATAAAAAGATTTCAAATCCACCGTTTGCTAATCCACCCATTTCATTAATAGCAGTCAATACAATCACGGCTAAACCCGCAGCAGGACCACTTACCCCTAAAGGCGAGTCACTCAAAGAACCAACAACGATACCACCAATAATTCCTGCAATAATCCCAGAAAATAAAGGCGCTCCAGAGGCTAAAGCAATTCCTAAACACAACGGAACAGCTACTAAAAAAACAACAATACTCGCAGGAAAATCATGCTTGATGTTAGAAAACAAATGTTTATTATTCATTACTAAATATTTAAGGTTTGAAAAATATCAGCGTAAATTTTACGCCACTTTATAACTTTATTTGGAAAATAAATTACTAATTATTAAGGTTTTATATGCTATTTGAGATAGCATGAAAATATTCCGTGATCGTCTGGTCGATGTATCAACGACAATAAATCTCTAAGCTTTCCGCTATTATCGGACAGCTTAAATTTTTATTTTTATCAATATGACAGTAAAATTAAGATTGTGAACTGATCTGAAAGTGATCTATATCCTCACTTTGCCTAAAATGAAGGTATAATTTTGTATCAACGAGCTACTTTATTAAAAAATCATCTCGGATACTCAAAACTAAATTGATTTCACTCCTACCCTTTGATTAAAAAGGTTGAAACGTTCAGAATCATCAGATTTTCTACAAGTGATTTAGATGGATTTGGGAGGAGGTGTCAAGACATCAGAGGAAATGCTTAAGTACTTGAGGGCATGAAGCACAATCGCTTGCATTGCCTCATTTTTCTTAGTCGAATATTGTGTTAAATTATTATTTTGATAATTATCCGAAATTTCTTTCTCTGAACTATCTTCAGTTTCAAATTCTAAAACTTCTTCTAACTCAATCGCATTACTATTATCTAAGTCGTAATTATTGCTAACCATATTCCAAATAGGTAAACAAAGAAACATCAATATCATATAGATATTCGTTGCATTCGTTGTGATCCTATGATTTTGGAAGAGGTAAGTCATTATAATTTTTTTCAAACACTACTTATTTTAGTGCATTTCACAAAATTACAAAAAAGTTTTATTAATCAAAACAATAGTAATACTATCATTTATTTGAAATAAAATAATTCTAAAAATAATGAAATAAATTTAGATATATTACGTTTTTAAAGTGTTTTATTTCAAAGTTCATGATTATTGATGACCTTAATAATTCAATATTCAATCACCTGTATTAAATTCAGATAAGAATAAAATGAAAATTGGTATAATAATGAGTACATCATTATGTATAGTCTAAATCACAAAAACAAAATAATCAATGCAAGGGTCAACCAACAAAATATTGCTGTTTGTAATGTGTTTATTAACATCGGCAACTCTTTTTGCTCAAAAAGCAAGTGTTCCTCATGCTGACGAATTTACAGAACGAGGCAGTTCCAAAATTTCAATTAAATTAGATAATGCGGACGATTTAACTAAAACGGTATTCTTTATAGATGGGGAAAACCAATTATTATTCATTGATTTTGAAGCACTTGGAGAAGAATTAGAAGAAATAAGAGTCGTCAATAACGATGCAATTATCTATGCAGAAAATGTAACAGAACTACCCATGAATACGATTTATGAAGTAGATTTGAAGCAGTATGAAAAAGGAGTAGAACATCGAATTTTACTAAAAACTAATTTTGGTATTTTAGCAAAAACTTTTACGATTAGAGAATAATCGTTCTTATCAGTTTAGATATAAAATTGGCTTTCAGAACCATATTCTGAAAGCCAATTTTATTTTTATTATTTTTCACAATACATAAAAAACTAATAATAAGCTATTTACATACTTTACAGTGTAATAATTCTATAAAAGTCTGAAATCAATATAACAAATGTTAAGGCTTTGTATTTTTATAAAAATATATGCCTTTTAAAGATTCAAAACGGACGCTTTATCCCAAAATGAATAGAATAATGTCAAAGACGGAATTAAACCTATCATAACCGATTCCAATTCAGATTCAAGGTTTAGCTTTTGCATTTTGTCGTTTCTTAATTTTATTCAAAACTGGATGCCCAAAAACAGCAGTTAAAATGACTAAAGCTCCCCAGTAGAAATTCTCACTCAATTCTTTATTTTCATTAAAAATGATAAAAGCCATGATAATCGCATAAATTGGCTCTAAGCTAATCGTCAAATTTACTACAAAAGCGGATAAGTGCTTCATTACTCGCATCGACAAAACAAAAGCCAAAGTCGTACAAACTAACGCCAAAATCAACAAGTACGTCATATCCTGCCAGCCTTGAGGTAAAAAATTAGCTTCCGCTGAATAATAGAAATAAACCGGCATCACCAACGATAAAATCAACCAGCCGCTACTCATCTCAATAGCCGTGATACTAATCGAGTCCATTTTATGAACAATTCGCTTATTTAGGATAGAAAAAATAGTCGCTAATAATGCCCCCAAAACACCCAAAACGACACCAGTTAGGTATTCTATTTTCACGCCATTCACGATAAGATACATACCCGGAATAATCAATAAACCCAAGCCAATATCAGATTTATCAAACTTTGTTTTTAAAATAATTGGTTCTAAAATAGCGGTAAAAAAAGTCGTCGTAGAGAAACAAATCAAAGCAATCGACACGTTAGAATATTTAATAGAACCAAAAAAACAAATCCAATGTAAGGCCACTAAAACGCCAATAAAACTAAGATGACTAACGAGTTTTATATCATTTACTTTTTTGATCGACTTACTAATCATTGGTAAAAAAATCAAGAAACTCGCTGCGGTCAAAAACATCCGCCACCAAACTAAAGGCAATTCGTTTAAAGAAATCAACTTGCCCAAAATTCCCGTGAACCCGTAAAGGAAAACCGTAAAATGTAACTCCAAATATGCTTTTTTGATGTTATCCATTGATTGATGATTCGTTGATTGATATTAAATTTACTACAAACGTAAATCTTTATTTGAATAATCAATTATTTGCACGAACAAAACAAGTCATAAATAGTTATTTTCAATAGTAGTTGACTACTAGTAACTAATTAATTAATCACTAATCACTAAAACATGGCATTACAAAAAGGCGATAAAGCTCCAAACTTCACATTGACAAGCGATGAAAGAATGGCTGTATCTTTATCAGATTACAACGGAAAAAATGTAGTCGTTTTATTCTTTCCATTGGCATTTACAGGAGTCTGCACGACGGAGCTGTGTACAATGCGTGACGATATTGCAACATACGAAAATTTGGACGCCGCAATTTTAGCAATTTCTGTCGATTCTCCATTTGCACTCGAGCAGTTCAAAACACGGCAAAACTTGAATTTTCCATTGCTATCAGACTTCAATGCAGAAGTATCAGCGGCTTATGGAGCGTTGTACGATGAGTTTGTATTCGGTATGAAAAATGTCTCTAAACGATCAGCATTTGTAGTCGATAAAACAGGGACAATTCAATATGCGGAAGTATTAGAAAGTGCCGGCGATTTACCGAATTTTGTCGCTATCAAAGAAGCATTAAATGGATTGAATTAGTAGCTTTCTGACAAATTATTGGTCTAATTTTTTATAAAAAATAATAGGCAGCATTTCCAAATGAAGTGCTGCCTTTGTATTTTTGTAGTAATTCTTGCGACTTGATTTATTATCTATATTCATCATTAAAACTTAAATAAAAATGGTTCGATTCAATGTAAAAGAAATGGAAGAAGTTGATGTTTTGGAGGAAATATCGGATGTCATTGGAAATTATGCTCATTTAATTATCTATAATGATGACTTTAATACTTTCGACTGGGTAATCCGTTGTTTGATGGAAATTCTAAATCATACTTCACAGCAAGCTGAACAAATATCTATTATTATCCATTTTAAAGGGAAAGCAACTGTAAAATCCGGTGCAAAATCCGAACTAAAGCCATTAAAAGATGCTTTGGTGGACAGAGGTTTGTCAGCGGTGATTGAAGAAGAAAAAGAAAATTAACGGTTAAATTGCTTAACGGTTAAACTACTTGACAGTTATTCAAACAACATTCTTGTCTGAATGCATCAGCTGCGTGTTACAACATACTATGGAAAAAACAAAAACAATCAAAGCAACGAGTTTTCAGGACAAACGACCAGAAATCTACATCAAAGGAGCAAGAGCAAACAACCTTAAAAATGTCAGTTTAAGTATTCCTAAAAACCAATTAGTAGTCGTTACAGGCGTGTCGGGTTCCGGAAAATCGTCAATTACGATGGACACTTTGTTCGCAGAAGGCCAACGCCGCTACGTTGAAAGTCTGTCGTCCTATGCTCGTCAGTTTTTGATGCGTATGAAAAAGCCTGATGTCGATTTCATCAAAGGGATTTGTCCAGCGATTGCGATTGAACAAAAAGTAACGACCAGCAATGCCCGTTCGACCGTCGGCTCCTTGACCGAAATTTATGATTATTTACGATTGTTGTACGCACGAGTTGGAAAGATGATTTCGCCGATTTCGGGACGAGAGGTGAAGAAACACGAAGTCTCAGATGTCGTTGATTTTATCCATGGATTTGAGGACAGAACGAAAGTACAACTATTTATACCTTTCAAAACTAAATACGATAGAACGGTTGAGCAAGAACTGAATTTATATTTACAAAAAGGTTATACAAGAGTTGCCGTCAACGGTAAATTAAATAGAATTGAGGATTTACTGGGTGTATCTGATCTAACAGAATTATCACAAAATGAAACCGTTATTCGGATTTTAATTGACCGATTTGCGGTAAAAAGTGACGATGAAGAAAATATAAAACGAATTGCAGATTCAGTCCAAACGGCATTTTACGAAAGTGAAGGTGATTGTGTCGTCGAAATTATGGGACAACAAATCGAATCTTTTTCTAATCGTTTTGAACTTGACGGTATGCGATTCGATGAGCCAAAACCTTTACTATTCAATTACAATAATCCATTTGGTGCTTGCCCGAAGTGTGAAGGTTACGGTCGCACTATTGGGATTGATGCCGATAAAGTAATCCCGAATAAGAAATTATCGGTTTATGAAGGTGCAGTTGCAGCATGGAAAGGCGATTCGCACAGCACTTGGAAAAATCACTTTATTAAAAATGCGCATCATTTTAATTTTCCAGTGCATACGCCTTACAAGGATTTGACTCAAGCAGAAATTAAAACACTTTGGAAAGGAAATAAATATGCTCGTGGAATTGATGCGTTTTTTGCAGAGTTAGAGGAAAAAGCCTATAAAATTCAGAATCGGGTGCTATTGTCTCGTTATCGTGGTAAAACAACTTGTCCGACTTGCGACGGTAAACGTTTGCGTCAGATGGCTTTATACGTCAAAGTTGGTGGTAAAAATATTGGCGATTTGGTCAATTTGCCTTTAGACGAATTATTGGTCTTTTTTAATAATTTAGACCTCAACGATTTTGATGCGACGATTGCCAAAAGGATTTTATTAGAGATAAAAAATCGCTTGGAGTTTATGCTCAAAGTCGGTTTAGGATATTTGACTTTGGATAGGTTATCGGGAACATTAAGCGGTGGCGAAACGCAACGCATCAACTTAACTCGAACGCTCGGCAGTAACTTGACGAGTTCGATGTATTTGTTGGACGAACCGAGTATCGGGCTGCATCCGAAAGATACAAATCGCTTAGTCGAGGTCTTAAAATCCTTACGGAATCTTGGAAATACTGTTGTTGTCGTCGAACACGAAGAAGATATTATTAAGAATGCAGATTATTTAGTTGATATGGGGCCACGCGCTGGGATTCACGGTGGCGAGGTTGTTTTTGCGGGCAATTACGAAGATATTTACCATGAAGCCACAGAGAGCTTAACAACCAAATATATGAGCGGTAAAATGTCCATTCCCGTCCCTACTATTCGACGAAAGTCGTCTAATTATCTGGAGATAAAAGGTGCAAGACAACACAACTTAAAAGATATTGACGCAAAGTTTCCGCTGAATACCTTGACGGTCGTAACTGGTGTGTCGGGATCTGGAAAAACGACTTTAGTCAAGAAAATTTTATATCCTGCTTTGCAGCAACATTTAGGCGAAAATGTCAAGGTAAAACCGGGTGAATTTGACAGTTTGGAAGGTTCGCTATCGCAAATTACGCAGATTGAAATGGTGAACCAAAGTCCGATAGGACGTTCTTCTCGATCAAATCCTGTGACTTACGTCAAAGCGTATGATGAGATTCGCAAGTTATTTGCGGACCAGCATTTTTCGTTGATGAATGGCTTTAAAGCCAAACACTTTTCATTTAATGTCGATGGTGGCCGTTGTGATACGTGTAAAGGAAGTGGCGAAATTGTGGTCGAGATGCAGTTTTTGGCAGATGTTCGTTTGGAATGTGAAGAATGCAAAGGAAAACGTTTCAAGGAAAGTGTTTTGAATGTCGAGTATCGAGGTAAGAATATTGACGATGTTCTAAAGATGAGTATTGACGAAGGTTTGGAGTTTTTTAAAGATATTAAAGCGATTTATAAAAAGCTAAAACCGTTGCAAGACGTAGGTTTGGGTTATGTTCAGCTGGGACAAGCCTCTTCTACCCTTTCGGGCGGTGAAGCTCAACGGGTCAAATTAGCGTCTTTCTTAACAAAAGAACGAGTCACCGAAAAAATCTTATTTATCTTCGATGAACCGACGACTGGTTTACATTTTCACGATATTCAAAAACTCCTTGATGCTTTAAATGCCTTAGTCGAAAAAGGCCATACCGTTTTGGTCGTTGAGCATAATATGGAAGTCATTAAGTCCGCCGATTGGGTAATTGATTTGGGACCAGAAGGTGGTATAAATGGCGGAAATCTGGTCTTTATGGGAACGCCCGAAAATATGATAAAATGCGAGGCTTCGCATACTGGGTTTTATTTGAGAGAAAAATTATAGTTAACATAAATTGAGTTGATTACCCTAAAAATGGTAGATGCTGCACAGCGTTTACCATTTTTTTTGACTCTTCGAGTGCTTTATCGAAATATTAGGTTTATTAAACTTTGAAAATCTAACTGTTTTAAACTTAAAACCTGTTTTTTATAAAAATAATAGAAAGATTCCTATCTGATTTTAAACTTCACTTTTTTCGACTAACTTTCCTGCTCAATGATTTTATTCTGAAGCGAACACTTCGGAAGTGCATAAAACTTTATTATTCCAACCAAATAAAATTTAAAAAATGAATGCTAATAAAATATTATACTGGTCTATTACCGTTGCTTTGGCTGGTTTTCTCTTTGGTTTTGACACTGTGGTGATCTCGGGAGCAGAACAGTCGCTGCAAGCCTTATGGAATCGTGGCGACACCTTTCATGGATTTGTGATTGTCGGTTCGGCACTTTGGGGAACGGTTATCGGTGCGATGTTTGGCGGCATGCCGACAGACAAAATCGGTCGTCGAAAAACCTTATTTTGGATTGGTGTTTTATACACTGTTTCGGCAATTGGTTCAGCGATGGCCAATGACCCGTGGGTATTTGCGGCCTTTCGATTTATTGGTGGTTTGGGTGTCGGAGCTTCTACAATTGCCGCACCGGCGTACATTACAGAAATTTCTTCGGCAGAAAATCGAGGTCGTTTAGTAGCAATGTATCAATTTAATATTGTGTTTGGTATTTTAGTTGCTTTCTTATCGAATTACTTGATTTCTGAATATGTTACGGTCAATGCGTGGCGTTGGATGATTGGTGTAGAGGCGATTCCTGCATTTATTTATACACTAATGGTTTTTACAGTTCCGAAAAGTCCTCGCTGGTTATTGAGTCAAAATAAGCACAAGGAAGCCGAAAAATACCTACAAATCATTTCACCAACAGAAAGTGTCGAAACGATGATCGAAACGATAGAAAAGGAAAAAGCGGCAACCGATAAATCGGAAACTATTTTTATGGAAAAATATCGTTTTCCTTTGACTTTGGCCTTTTTAATTGCTTTTTTTAATCAATTTTCTGGTATCAATGCTTTGCTCTACTATTCCAAAAAAATCTTTGAGGCTGGCGGATTAGACGAAAGTTCTGCTTTATTGAGTAGTGTCGGAATTGGTGTCGTAAACTTAGTTTTCACCTTCGTTGGCTTAGCGTTAATTGATAGATTGGGTCGCCGACAACTGATGTACATCGGTTCATTTGGCTATATTTTTTCGTTGTCGATGACGGCGTTAGCCTTTGCCTTAGGTTGGACAGGATTTATTGTCCCCTTATTTTTATTTTTATTTATTGCCGCTCATGCTATCGGTCAAGGAACAGTTATTTGGGTCTTTATTTCAGAAATATTTCCGACGCACTTACGTGCTAATGGTCAATCGTTTGGTAGCAGTACACACTGGGTCTTAGCTGCATTGATTCCATCATCAATACCATTTTTATTTTCTACAATTGGTGAAAGTGCCGTGTTTGCCACTTTTGCGGTTATGATGATTTTTCAATTAATATTTGTTTGGAAAATGATGCCTGAAACAAAAGGAAAAACATTGGACGAAGTGAATGCGGAAATGATTGAACGATAATCGATCAAATTTTACGTTTACCAAACGTTATTTTTTCGCTAAATAAAAGACAAATTATATAATTTTTGAAAAATATTTTAAGAACTCAAGTTTACGAAACCTTCGAGGTTTCGTAAACTTTACCCTATTTAAACTATTAATAATCAACTACTTAAAACCCAATATTCGACCCCAACATTTTCTAAATTTAATAAACATAGCATTTTCCACAGCATTTTTAGAAATATAACAAATTTGTAGTAAAATTGATAGGTTATTTATTTTCTCTTACCTAAATTAGATTTTGAAATCAAATCTACTCACGAAATGATGAAATCAAACCTTTTTCTATTTCTATTCGCTATTCTTCCATTTATAGTATTTTCACAAAACGGAAATTCTATATCATCTGGAGGAAAAGGGGCTGCAATGGCGAATACCTCCGTTACTTTTCAAGATGTATTTGCACTTACCAAAAATCAGGCGGGCATCGCTTTTATTGACCAGACAAGTGTCGGTATCTTAGGCGAACAACGATTTTTAAACAGCGATATCCGACACACTGGTTTGGTTGCTGCAATGCCTTTGCGTAGTGGTACTTTCGGTGTACTACTACAATCTTTTGGCTTTGACGCTTATAATGAGCAAAAAATTGGTTTAGCCTATGGTCGAGAATTAGCGGAAAACTTCGCTATCGGTATTCAATTTGACTATCTCAATACTCGAATCCCTGAATACGGCAATCAAGGTACAATTACTTTTGAAGGTGGAATACAGGCGGAAATATTGGAAAATTTATGGATCGGTGCTGCCGTTTTTAATCCGATTCGCACACAAGACCAAGATTCTATGGGGATTGTCAACACCACAAAATTCAACCTTGGTTTTTCTTACCTGTTTTCTAAAAAAATCCTATTAGCAGCCGAAGTCGAAAAAGATTTTCGAGAAAATGCTGCTGTAAAATTTGGTTTAGATTATCATATCGTTGACCCTATTTCGCTGCGGGTAGGCGTTGGTACCGCACCAACTTTAAACAGCTTTGGCATCGGTATTCACCTAGAACAAATACGCTTAGATTTCGCAGCATCTTATCACCAAATTTTAGGCTTCACACCAACTTTTTCTATGAGTTATCACTTTAGGAAAAACAGCTCAAAATAATAAGCTATGAAACAAATCGATAATTTGAACCCTTCTCATCGAGGTCTGAAGAAGGTCACAACAATCAAATTCAACAAAGTTGCGAATCAGTCTCAAACTTTCTTCTGTCGAGTACTCAGAAGAGCGTTTGCTGACAAGTTCAAACAAAAATTTATTTGTCTTCTTCTCTGTCTTTTCTGGTTCAACACAAACGCACAGATCGAAGAGGAAAACACAGGTAATACCGAAAATCAAATCATTATCGAAGATGCAATTGATCAGGCTGGCGAAGAAAACGATTTTAATTTTGACACACAATTTGAAAATCTGACGGCTTACGCCAAAAATCCATTGAATCTTAATCGAGCGACCGAAGACGACCTAACAGCTTTCGGCTTACTCAATCCTATTCAGATACAAAGCCTAATACAGTATCGAAATGACTTAGGGAATTTAATCGCTATTTACGAACTACAAGCAATTCCAAACTTCGATTTAAATACAATTAATCGTATTTTACCCTATGTTTCTGTTGGAAATGAGTTGATTGGAAAAGAGGATTTTAAAAGCAGATTGACAGGTGGAGAAAATACCATTTTCATTCGTTCTCGTCGAATATTAGAAGCACAAAAAGGCTACCGAACCGATGACGAAAATGCGTATTTGGGTGATAGAAATCAATATTATTTTCGCTATCGTTATAATTACGATACCCGATTGAGTTATGGAATTACGTTAGAAAAAGATGCAGGCGAAGAATTTTTTACGGGTTCGAATCCTCAAGGATTCGATTATATGTCTGCACATTTTTACGCTCGTGATTTATCTAAAAATGTTAGAGCTATTGCTATCGGTGACTTTCAAGCGAGCTTAGGACAAGGTTTGACAATTTGGTCAGGCTTTGGCTTCGGGAAAAGTGCCGCTACTTTGAATACTAAACGACAAGCGATACCGATACGGGCTTATACTTCTGTCAATGAAAATGCCTTTTTGCGAGGCATTGGCACGACCTTACAGTTTGATAAAATAAAACTAACGCTTTTTGGTTCACATAGAAATTTGGATGCTAATATTAGTCAAGTTGATACCACTAATTTTGAAGAAGACATACAAGCGGTTTCCGCTTTTCAGATTTCTGGTTTTCATCGAAATATCAATGAAATCAAAGATGAAAAATCACTTGGTCAAACACTATTTGGCGGCAGCCTATCCTACAATTTAAATCGTGGAAAAGTCACACTCAATGCCGTCAATGCTCAATATGATGCGACCGTAGAAATCAATGATATTCCGGTGAATTTGTACCGATTTTCAGGCGAAAGCCTAACAAATATTAGCGTAGATTACGATTATACCTTTCGGAATATTCACTTTTTTGGTGAAACCGCCATGAGCGACAATTTGGGTATTGCGACACTCAACAGTGTTTTGATTTCGACTGGTAAAAACCTTGATTTTACGATTTTACATCGACATTTTCAACCAGAATTTCAAACAATAGCTGGTAATGTATTTGCAGAAAGCCGCAGCGTCAGTAATGAAAGTGGCTTGTACCTTGGTGTTCAATGCTATTTTAATAGACAATGGAAAGCATCAGCTTATTTTGACTCATGGACACATAACTGGCTGAAATTCAATATTGAAGCACCTTCGTCCGGTACAGAATATTTGGTACAATTAAATTATCGACCTGCTCGCTATACCGAAATGTATTTGCGTTTCCGCAATGAGACCAAAGAACGCAATGCGACCGTCAATGCACCTATTGACTTTCTGGTACCTAACGAAAGGACACAGCTACGATTTCATCTAAGTAGCCGAATTAATAACTCACTCACCATTAAAAGTAGGATTGAAATTAGCCGATTTGACAACGGAATTGAGGAGGAGGAATTTGGTTTTTTAGTTTATCAAGATTTGGCCTATAATTTTGGTAATTTTAAGTTTTCAACACGACTGGCTTTGTTTGATACCGAATCTTTCAACGCCCGAATTTTTGCTTACGAAAGTGATTTACTATTCAATTTTTCCGTTCCGGCTTACTACTATCAAGGCAGTCGATTTTATTTGAATTGTCGTTATCGAGTGTCAAGAGCCGTGATGTTAGAAGCTCGTTTTGCACGAACGACTTTTTATAATCAAGAAACCGTTGGCACAGGATTAGAAGAGATTGATGGTAATAAACGGTCAGAAATAAAAATACAAGCAAGAATCCGATTTTAAACTTCCGCCGCCAAAAACAAAAGGCTTTTCAACCGAAGTCGAAAAGCCTTTCAATAAATCTGAAATTTATAATTACTTCTTCTCTGCTTTTTTGCTGGCACAAGTTGTACTACATTTTTTAGAGCAATCCTTCTTCGCTGAAGTCCCTGCCGCTTTGGTAGGTGCTTCTTTTACAGATGCTTTCATCGCTGTTCCTTTTTTAGATGCACAACAAGATGCACCTTCTTTTTTAGCAGCAGCAGAACATTCTTTCTTCGCTGAAGTCCCTGCCGCTTTGGTAGGTGCTTCTTTTACAGACGCTTTCATCGCTGTTCCTTTCTTCGCTGTACAAGTTTTAGCACATTCTTTCTTATCAGCTTTCGCAGAAACTGTAGTTGCTTTTGCATCAGTAGATTTAGCAGCAGATTTCTGGCATTGAGCGTTCGCTGTACCTATCGCAACGAATCCAACTAACGCAAATAACATCAATAATTTTTTCATAATTGTTTAAACTTTAGAAGATTATCAATTTGTAATAACGACATAAAAATATAAAAAACCAGTTGTAGTGCCAATTGTCAAGCGTTAATATTTTTGGTTTAACTTTTATTTAGGATTTATTAAATACCACATTTCCATATTTTCAACTATAAATCAAGTTGGCAAATACTAATCGGTCAGTGAATAAAGACCAACGCACGACTCTAATTGAAGGCTATCCACCGTTCTATTTTTAAATAATGCTTATCAAATCAAAAATCACCTCAACTCAACGACTTTAACTCTATCTTTGTACAACTGAAATTGATTAAATCAAATTATTATGACAAAAAAATACCCACTAATTATCATCTACTTCCTAATAAGTAGTTCTCTATTCGCTCAAAAAGAGGGAAATATCTGGTATTTTGGTAAAAACTTAGGATTAGATTTTAATAACAATCCACCAACTTTATTGACAAATGGAAAAATAGACACAGACGAAGGCTGTTCTTCTATTTCAGATAAAGAAGGTCACCTATTATTATACACCGACGGTATAAAAGTTTGGAATAAAAACCATGAAATTATTGAAGGAGCCGATGATTTACATGGTCATCCTTCGTCTACACAATCTGGTATTATTGTTCAAAAACCCAAAAGCGAATCTATTTACATAGTTTTTACGGTTGATGCGAGAGCAGAAGGCGAAAACGAAGGCTTGCAATACACAGAGATTGATATCACGGCAAATAACGGGGCGGGTAAAGTTATTCGTAAACACAATCAATTGTTAATCAATGCAACGGAACGAGTGACTGGTGTTATCCATCAAAATAATCAAGATATCTGGATTGTGACGCATGAATGGGAAAGTGACGCTTTTTATGCTTATTTAATTACTGAAAACGGTGTTTTAGAAAAGCCTGTCATCTCCAAAGTCGGTTCAATACATCATAAAAATCCTAATAATAGCATTGGTTACCTAAAAGCATCACCAAACGGTGATAAATTGGCAATTACACCACATGAAGATAGCAAATTTGAAGTTTTTGATTTTGATAATACAACAGGAAAAGTAAGTCATCCAGTTACCTTATTACTTCAGCGGGGTAATGGTTATGGCATTGAGTTTTCGCCTTCCGGCAAATATTTATACACTTCCACTCTATTTGATGGTGAAATCGCTCAATACGACTTGAGAGCTTCTGATATCAAGGCATCTAAAGAAATATTGCGACAAGCAGATAGCAAAAGTCTTGGTGCCTTACAAATCGCACCAGATGGTAAGATTTATTATCAAATATATAATGGCGAATATTTGGGGACAATTAATCAACCTGAAAAAAAAGGACAGGCAGCTGAGTTGAATGAAAAGGCCGTTTTGCTACCAGGGGAAATTGCTCGCTTCGGTTTGCCGACTTTTATACAAACTTTTTTCACGAAAGAACGTATTGAAAATTATTGGATTGAAAATCCAATTGTGGAAATACCTGAATCAGAAATTGAAGTCAAACAACCTTTCAAAATTAAGATTGTCGTTAAAGACAAACAATTTGCAGAAGCGAATAATCCGAGGTCAGGGCAAGTCGGTACAATACCTTTATATGGTGTCAATATTGGCGAAAGTAGTTTAGAATTATTTGTCAAATCCGATCGTGAGGGTACTCATATTTTAAACGGTTTAAGAGATAAAGATTATACGTTTACATTTGTTAAAAATGGTTATTTTAATAAAATATTGAAAATATCGAAAGCGGATATTCTAAGTCAATTATCGAATCTTAATCGAACAGCAACTTTTGAGGTTGAAATGGACAAGATTTTTAAGAATGTGGAAATTGAATTAGACCATGTTTATTATGATTATAATGAGGCGACCGTTCAGACAAGTTCACTGCCGGTTTTAGATGAACTGGCGAAGGTTTTGAAGCAAAATCCGCAACTTAAAATTCAACTATCCGCACACACGGATTGTCGAGGAAGTGAAAACTACAACCAAGCTTTATCACAAAGAAGAGCGGATTTTGTAGTCAGTTACCTAATTTCAAAAGGAATTTCGAATAGCCGATTGATCGCAAAAGGTTTTGGCGAAAGCTCTCCTATTACCTTTTGCGATTGTAATAACTGCTCGGACGAAGCACATCAAATAAATAGACGTACAACTTTTAAGGTACTTTAAGTTTTGATAGATAAGGGCTAACAAATAATTTTGTAATTCGTATCACTAACAGTTTTCAGTTTTCAAAATATATTTGTCAATTGATAATATTACCTAAAATTTATAAGCGAAAAAAAATGAAGCGAATTTTCCCCATATTAGAATGGTTACCAAATTATAATAAATCATATTTCAAAGGTGACTTGGCGGCAGGTCTGACAGTCGGCGTTATGCTGATACCACAAGGTATGGCGTACGCAATGTTAGCAGGTTTACCACCGATTTATGGTTTATATGCCGCTATTTTTCCGATTATTGTATATAGTATTTTTGGAACAATCAGACAGTTAGCCGTTGGACCTGTAGCGATGGACTCGCTTTTGGTCGCTGCTGGTGTTGGTGCTTTGGCAACAACAGGAAGTGAAGAATACATTACTTTAGCGATTTTACTGGCATTCATTGTTGGATCTTTACTACTCTTGATGGGAATCTTCCGATTAGGTTTTCTGGTCAATTTCCTGTCTCGACCAGTGATTAGTGGATTTACCTCTGCCGCTGCTCTGATTATCGCCTCAAGTCAATTGAAACATTTATTTGGGTTGGATTTGGGTCGTTCGACTTATCTACATCAAACGCTTATTTCTTTAGGTCAAAATATTACAGACACCAATATTTTCACCTTAATTATTGGTCTTTCAGGTGTTGTAATTATCAAATTAATCAAAAAATATAAACCTGCGATTCCGAGTCAATTAGTGGTTGTTGTTTTGGGGATTTTAGTAGTTTGGGGTTTTCAGCTTCAAGATAAAGGCGTTTCGATTGTAAAAGATGTGCCGCAGGGTTTACCTGGATTTGGTGTTCCGAATTTCAATAAAAGTGATATTTTAGACTTAATGCCAATTGCCGTAACGATTGCTTTGATTGCATTCATGGAAGCGATTTCGGTCGGAAAAGCGATACAAGCACGACACAAAGATTTTGAAATCAATCCAAATAAAGAGTTAATTGCTTTAGGTTTAGCGAATATTGTCGGGTCATTTTTCAAATCATTCAGTGTCACTGGTGGTTTTTCGAGAAGTGCCGTGAACGATCAAGCTGGTGCTAAAACCGGGGTTTCGGGTCTAATCAGTGCCGGTCTAATTATATTGACCTTACTATTTTTAACACCGCTTTTCTTCTATTTACCAAAAGCAGTTTTAGCCTCTATTATTATTGTAGCCGTTTTAGGCTTGATAAATATTCGTATGGTCAAGTATTTATGGTTGACTGATAAAGCTGACTTAGGAATGTTAATCGCTACCTTTTTAGGGACACTTTTCTTGGGTATGCAATGGGGTGTTTTAGTCGGTGTTGGTTTATCGTTATTAATTTTATTAATTAAAACGGCTCGCCCGCACTATGCGGTCTTAGGTAAAATTCCGAATGAACCACATTATAAAAATGTGCAACGTTTTCCTGAATTAGAAACCTCTGACGATATTTTAATTCTTCGTTTTGATGCCGGATTATACTTCGCTAACATTAGTTATTTCAAAACCGTTATTAAAAAAGAAATAATCAAAAAAGGCGATAAATTAAAAGCATTTTTCTTGAATGCAGATAGTATCAATAATATTGATACGACTGCGATTCACGCTTTAGAAGAGATTTTAGACGAATGTCATAATCGAGGTATAAATTTTTATATAATTGCCGTGAAAGGACCTGTAAGAGATGTAATGAAGAAATCTACTTTAATGGATAAAATAGGGAAGGATAACTTTTTCTTAAAAACAGATCACGCTATTAATGCTTATCGCAAAACTGGTGGCGATGTATTTAATAAATATGCTGTTCAGAATTCAGAGTGATTTTTCTATAGTCATCATCTCATTTCGTTCTAATCGAACTACGACTAAAATGAGATGATGACTAATTTTCTATCAATTTAACCCACAAACTTCAAGGCTTTCGGCACAATTTCTAACTTCACTGGCGAAACACCTAAATACTCACCATCTAACTCCAACATCACCTGTTCCTTGTCCAAACTTTCAATTTTAATTGATTTAGTTTGTGTTAAATAAGCTCTCGGATGATTTTTGATTCTACCGCCATATAAAAACGGTGTCGAAGCAATAACCCCCAAAACTGGCATACTCCCCACAGTCGTCAAGGCAAAAAAACCATCGTTTGGAACTGCCTGAGGAACAAATTGCATACCGCCACCCGAATATTTACAGACACCAATATTGATCGTATAATATTGATTTTCAAGTATTTGATTATTAAATGTAATTCGAGTATTCTGTGGTTTATATTGAAAGAGACAGCGAAGAATTAAATAAAAATATACCAACTTATTACGAACGACTTTCGGATTATTATTCATTTGTTGCGCAATAAAAGCATCATAGGCTAACCCTGCAACATTAATAAAATAACGTTCTCCTTCTCCTTCTGGTGTTTGAAATGTCGCTTTCCCAACATCTTGAAGTTGTCGTTTTCCGCTTTTTATGTTCTGAATAATCGTATCAACATCTCTTGGTAAATTATGAGTTCGTATCCAATCGTTTCCTGTTCCGACCGGAATGAGGCATTGTGTTACTTCTTGTGATGGCACGACTTTTTGTTGTAGGATTCCATTCATGACTTCATGGTTAGAACCATCACCTCCGACGACAATTATTTGGCGGAAGCCGTTTTCTACAGCAGTTTTGGATAGCTCAATTGCATGTCCTTGATAGGCTGTGAAATCAACCTCATAGTCAATATTAGCGGCTTTTAATTTCGCTTCTATTTCCTTAATTTTTTTCCCAGCCCTTCCACTTCCCGAAGTTGGATTGACAATAACTTTCCACATAATTTGATTTGGTTTTCGTTTAGCGGATAAAGTTACATTTTTAAATTTTACTAAAAAAAACAAACTAAAAAAGGTACAACCCGAGAGTTGTACCTTTTTAATATTTTGACTATTTTACCTTAACACAAAGGTTATCGTAAGATTATCGTATCAATGTCAAGTCACCTTTATAAGGAAACTTAATACCATCTGCAAATTCGATTTCGATATAAAACACGTAAACTCCCGACTGTAACTCTTGACCTCTGAATGTTCCGTCCCAACCTACTGACGCATCATTTGGTTGAATGTTCGTTGCTTCGTACAATTTTGCTCCCCAGCGGTCATAAATCATAAATGTTTTGATACTGACAACACCGATACCTGCATAAACGTAAAACTCATCATTGCGACCATCGCCGTTTGGTGTGAATGCGTTTGGAATAAAAATATTTCTATTTTTATCTAAAGTAACTAAAATCGCATCGGTTGCCGTACAGCCTGATGTATCTTGAACTGTTACCGTATAAGTCGTGGTAGCAGTCGGTGCAATAACCGGCGTCGGACAATCCGTACAAGACATCGTAGAATCACCCGGGTTTGAAGTCCAAGTATAACCTAACGAGTCAACTGTATTTACAATCGCTTCTAACATCATGTTATCTCCTAATTCCAACTCTACATCTGGTCCTAAATCAACCACAATTAATGGTGGCTCTTCTACCAAAATACTTTCTTCGTAAATACAGCCATTCACATCTTGAACAGAAACATCGTAGTTTCCTCCGAGTAAACCAAAGAAAATAATATCTGTTGGCTGATAATTTACACCATCAATCGAGTAGGAATACGGACCTGTTCCACCGAATACGGTATCTACTAAAATTCGGCCGTCACGTACACCATTACACGATGTTTCAAGAGCAGTCAATGACGCATCTAATGGATTTGGTTCTATCAAAGTCCCTGAAGTGCTATCTATACAACCATTAGCATCAGTAATCGTCACGTTGTACGTTCCGATAGGTAAGCCAGAAGCCGTTTGAGTCATTTGTCCATCACTCCATAAGTAAGTATAACTTGGTGTTCCACCGACTGCATCTACGGTAATTGAACCGTTAGCTTCTCCGTTACAAGAAGGATTAATTGTCGTAACTGTTCCTGAAATCGGAGCAGCAGGTTCATTTACAGTGATATTTACGGGCCCGAATGTACAACCATTATCATCAGTAACCGTCAAAGTATAAACTCCTGCCGTCAAATCAATCGCTACAGAACTATCTTGTGGAGGTGTTGTACTCCAAGTATAAGTGTAAGGTGCTGTTCCACCAGTCATTCCTAAGACTTCAATCGAGCCATCATTTCCACCGAAACAACTTACAGGATTGGCAATAATACCACCGATTGGCGTCAATGGTGGTAATTCAACAACATTTGCAGTATCTTCAACAAAACAACCTGCAGCATCAGTAATTGTCACAACATAAATATTTGCATCTAGACCAGTTATCGTTTGTCCAATTTGCACATTACTCCAACTGTAGGAAAATGCACCTGAACCACCTGAACCAGTTACAGTAGCTGTTCCGTCTGTACCATTTTCACAACTAACTGGCGTTGTTGTAATCGTAGATGTAATCGCAGGCGGTGAACTCACTACGGCACTATCTACTACCGTACAACCATTATTATCTGTTATCGTTACAAAATAAGTTCCTGCAGCTAATCCAGTTAAAGTATCTGCTACTCCACCATTATCCCAAGCATAAGTATAAGTCCCTGTTCCGCCAGTCGGTGCTGCACTGACAACACCATCACTGATATTAAAACAACTTTGATCCACTGCATTTGTATTCGCTACTAATGCCGATGGTTCAGTTATATCTACAGTATCAATAATCGAACAACCCAACGAATCTGTGATTGTCACAAAATATTGTCCTGCTGCCAAACCTGAAACCATTGCCATTGTGTCTGTTGCCGGGTTGGTACTCCAAGCATATCCAAATGTCCCTGAACCACCTGTCGGGATGACTGTTGCTGAACCATCTGTAAATCCATTACAACTTGCATTTGTAATAGTTTGATTCGCTATAATTGCTGGCGGTTGTGATAAAGTAATTGTTAATGAATCTGTACAGCCATTTACATCTGTCACTGTGACCGTATAAGTTCCTGCCCCAACATTCGCCAATGTAGAATCTGTATTACCATTGCCCCAATCATACATATATCCACCAGCACCATTAGCAGCCGAAACTGTAATTGTTCCTGTTGTGTCACCATTACACAATACATCATTGGCACTAACATTTGTGATAATTAAAGAGTCCGGCTGATTCACTGTTGCTGAGTCTATATAAATACAACCGACATTATCCGTGACAGTATAACTATAACTTCCTGCCATTAAACCTGTTGCGTTGTTCGTAATTTCAGTCGTATTTGGTGTCCAAGTGTAAGAATATGGTAAGTTTGGAGCTCCACCAGAAGTTACCGGTGTTACCAAAACAGCACCATCACTTCCATTAAAACAGTTTACATCTGTAACCGTCGAAGTTGCCGAAACAGCTAAAGTCGCTCCTATTACTACAGAATCTTCGTAGTTACAACCATTATCGTCTGTAATCGTCACATAATATGTTCCTACACCTAAGTTGGAGGCTGTTGCGGTAGCCACAGTTGCATCATGCGACCAAGCAAAATTATAAGTCGGTGTACCACCTGTAACAGATATTGTAGCATCTCCGTCGTTGATACCTTCACATGTTGCATCGCTGACCGCTGTAAAGTTTCCATTTAATGCCGGAGGATCACCGATAGAACCACTTGCCACAGTAGTACAACCATTTGCATCTGTTACCGTAACTCCGTAGCCTCCTGCTGGTAAATTAAATATCGTATCATTTGCTCCAGTTACCCCATTTGACCAAGTATAAGTATATGGTAATGTTCCTCCACCAATATTATTAATCCAAACTATTCCTGTCGAATCGCCTGAACATAAAGGATTCGCACCACTTACGTTAGCAAATGGCAGCGAAGGTGAAGTCAGCGTAATTGTCGTATCAATACTACAACCATTCACATCTGTCACAGTCACCGAATAAGAACCTGCCGCTAAACCTGTTGCATTAGAATCGACTAAAGTAGCGTCATGCGACCAAGCATAAGTATAAGGGTAATCTCCACCAGTCGGCATAATACCGATAGAACCATCTGATGCTCCACTACAAGAAATATCAGCACCATTATAATCTGAAGAAATTCCGCCAGCCATCATGAAAGTTGAGCAAGAATTCGTACAAGCTGTCATATCTACTACAATCGTTTTGGTCGTGCAGCCATCGTTTACATTGATGTTATATAAACCCGATTGAGGAACTGTAAATACAACTTGACCATTATGCATCGGATTTGGATTAGTCACAATTGTTCCTGTAATCGTAGGATCTGTCGTTTCCTCAATCGTAACCGTATAAGTACCACCATTATAAGGCATCATTCCGCCCGAAACCTCGAAAGATGCTTGACAAGCACTACTGCCTGAAGGCGTCGTGAAGTTATCAATATGAATACTATCTAAAAATACAATTTGAAACGCCGCTCCAATACTTACATTCACACATTCATTCGCTCCACCAATATCTTCCGAAAGAGTCTTTGGATTCGAAGTGACATCATCAATCGTCACTGGTGCAAACCACAAGGCAGTATAACCCTGAGCATTTGTACCATAGAAATTTTGATATGTACCTAAGTTAGTTAATGTTATATTTCCCAATGGATCTGTTCCAACGACATTTCCGGTATAACCTGGATTCATGGCAATATCAGAAACCAAAGACCCAGAGATTGTTGGTAAATCCGTAAAAATCATCAAGTCAACACCAGCTTGTGTCAAAGGATCACCATCACCTGTAAAAATAGCATTTCCGTCATGCGTGATGATATAGTCATCTCCCCAACAAAGCGGATGCACAGTCAAAGGATTACCACCACCCGGTAATGTACGAGTAACAGTCCCGGCATCATCAACACAAGTAGAAGAAATACCAGAAAGATGCTCTGGTATTTCACCCGTCAACCATGTTTCGACAGCTGCCAATTCAGAATCCGTTTTGGGTAAGGTATTTGTTTGAAACAACAAGCCGTCGTGCGTTTCATCAACAGCACCAATCCATTTTATTGGAAGTTCGGCTGCCATAAAAACTATAGAAATTCCGATGATAAAAGCGGAAAATGTGGTTAGTTTTTTCATATTTAGATTTGATTTATGCTATGAAAGCATTCATTTTTCTTTTAGAAATTTATTAGTAGGTCAATTACTTTTTAACCGCTTTCTCTTTTTCTGCCAACTGCTTTTTTAGCTGTGTCAAGCGTTTTTCCTCAAAAGGTAATTTCTCCTCTTTTGCCTCCAATCGAGCAATCACGATTTTTAAATCTCGGATTTCTTGTGCGACCGTCCGTTTATTCGTTGGATTTTTAGAAGCCTTCGTATGTACCGTTTGTGGTGTCGGGTTGTATTTTTCCCGGTTTTTCATCTTTTCAGAAAGAGAAACCTCCTTTTTCACTTCCGTCTTTACTTCCGATTTAGCCGTCGAAGTCTTCTTCTGAGCCATAGCCATATTGCTGAATGCAAAAACAAAAATGCCTACTAATAATGCCAATGTGATTTTCTTAGTCATATTATTAATATTTTGGTTTTAAGTGATTGAGTAAGTGTTTACAACTTACATAAACCAATATATATTACTTTATAATTTACAAAAAATAGCTTTTTAAGCATTATCAAGTTGATACAACTTGATAATTTAGACAAGCAAAAATTGAAAATCTAATATTGTGTAAAGTTTTAATTCAAAAAATTCTCCCAAAAGTAAGCATACCAAAACGATTTTTAAATTAATGCTTCGCTTTTAATACCTGCGATTTAAAAGAATGTTAAAAACCTACGTCTTTTAACGGTATTATTTTGTCGCTTATTGTCAATTAAACTTGTCGTTTGGCTTTTTGGAAAAGATTGTTTTCGATTCCTTTTCCATATTTCAAGAATGACGCGAATATGTCATTAGGGACAGTTTGAATACGAACAAACATTCAAATTTTTCTAATCAACTACTTCAATATCCGGATTGATTGCCAATAGTTTTTCAATAAATTCCTTTTTATTTTCCGGTGAAATATTCAAACTACCTTTCAATTTAGCTCGAATACTGATTTTATCACTCGATAAATTCCCTGAATTAAACGGGTCGCTGGTTGTTCGATGAATTTTATAAATATCCATGATATTTCGAGTACCTCGAATCGGCCCAGATTGATATTTTAAGACTCGACCCTCAATCGTGTAAAACGTTGCATATCGAACCCAAAGCAAAAGCAAAGCAACAGGTATAAAAATCCATTGCAAATATCCGAAACCACCAACAAGGTAACTATTTGCAATAAATGTCCAAACTGGTGCAGAAATCAACAACCATAAAACGACCTCCGTCATGCTGTCGATTTTTGATGGAAATTTTTCCATATTTTATAATTTGCTCAAAAATTCGAAAATTTTAGTTTAAAAAAATAAATTCAACGTCTTGCTCACTTTCCTCAAAAGTCCGGCATTCCTACGACAGTAAAATGATAGAAAGTTGTAGGCTTTTAAGCGGTAAAGTCATAAAATATCCAAAGTTTTAAGCGCTTGATAGGCTTTATACCCCTTGTCTTATTACTTGTCATTTGTAAACTACATCACAAAAATCACAATTTCCACAACTTACAATTTGTGATATTTGTTACCATTCAGAATTACAAAATCAACGAACTTTACGTCTAATTCATGAGACGAAAATAAACAATATATGGAATATTTAAACGATTTTATAAACGGATATACTGGTTACGCCAATTTCATGTGGCAGGAAATCACCTTTAGCTACGACTACAAACCTTGGTATCAAAACTATTTTTATTGGTTAATTTTGGTATCCTTATTTTTCTTTGGTTTAGAGGTAGCAAAACCATGGCGAAAAGAACAACCAAAATTTCGCAAAGATTTTTGGTTAGACGTATTTTATATGTTCTTCAACTTCTTCCTGTTTTCGTTAGTCATTTATAATGCAGCGTCAAACGTCGTCGTTAATTTTTTTAATGATGGAATCATTGCTTTGACAGGTTTCGATTTACAATCGTCGAATCCAATGAATAATTTTCCTTACTGGTCGATTCTATTGATTGGTTTTATCGTACGAGATTTTACGCAATGGTGGACACATCGCTTACTGCATCGAGTGCCGAAATTATGGGAATTTCACAAAGTACATCATTCCGTCAAGGAAATGGGTTTTGCTGCACATTTGCGTTATCACTGGATGGAAACCGTTGTCTATCGTACCATTGAGTATTTGCCGTTGGCTTTGTTAGGAATCGGTTTGTATGACTTTTTTATCATTCATATTTTCACCTTAGCTTGGGGACACTTCAATCATTCTAATATAAAAGTTGGTTTAGGACCTTTGAAATATATCTTTAATAATCCACAAATGCACATCTGGCATCATGCAAAGTACATTCCTGAAAGCCGTCAATATGGTGTGAATTTCGGAATTACGCTAAGTGTCTGGGATTATATTTTTGGTACAGATTATATTCCGCACGATGGTCGAGATATTGAATTGGGTTTTTCCGATGTTGATGAATTTCCAGAGGATTTCGTCGGACAGATGACGCACGGTTTACCAATAAGTCATAAACATTAAGTCATTTTTGATTTTTAATAAAATAATTTTCAAAGCGGTATTGATTTTTAGAATCAATACCGCTTTTTATTGTACCGAAACTTCATCCTACTTTCCACTCCACATCCGCACATTTAAAATGCCCTTTTGGACAGGCTTTTTTGCCATGCAAACCACACGGCCGACAATCTAAATTGTGTTTTGATTCTACAATCATGCAATTATCTGAAAGCGGTGTAAAGCCAAATTGTGGCACAGTCGAACAAAAAACAGCCGTAATCGGTGCATTCATCGCAGAAGCAATATGAATCGGGGCAGAGTCGTTGGCGTAGTTCATCGTAGCTTTTGACATCAAAGCTGCTGATTCCAATAGGTTCAGCTTTCCACAAAGATTAAAAATATTTGGATGGTTTACATTATTTTTAATATTTTCGCATACATTGAAATCACTTGGCGCTCCGATTAATAAAATGGCAATATTTTTTGGCAAACGCTGACATAATTCTATCCATTTTTCGGCTGGAAGCTGCTTAGTGAACCAAACTGAAGTCGGTGCAATTGTGACGTAAGATTGATTTTTGGTCAGCGGTTTGATGGTTTCCTCAACTTTTTCAAAATTAGCCGTTGTCGGATAAAGTTTTGGCATCTGAAAACTATCATCCGTTAAATGTTCAATAAGTGAAAGATTGCGTTCTACTTCGTGCGTGCCATTGAGTTCGTGTGGTAATTTTTTATTAAATAAAAAACTCATCGGATTTTTACGAAAACCAACGATAAATTTGGCATTTGAAAAAGCGCTAAAAATACCAGTAGATAAAAATCGTTGAATATTAATGACCAAATCGTACTTTTCTAAACGAATGGTTTTCAATATTTTATAAAAATTTTTGTATTTTGATTCTTGTTTGTACCAAATATGAACTTGTCGTAAATGAGGATGATTCGCTAACAAAGATTCATTGCCTTTGCGAACCAAACAATCTAAGGTCGATTCAGGATAAAAACGATGTAATTTTTCAATAATTGGCGTAGCAAGTATCACATCGCCAATAAACGCCGTCTGAATAAGTAGAATTTTCAAAAATATGTTAGACATTAGATTTTAGATTTTAAGATGTCTTTCGTACAACCAAAAAACTAAAATCTGAGTAAATATTAATTATTGTTTTGATATATATTATATAATTTATATGATAAATAACAATACAACAATTTAGTAATAAAGCAATTTTTTTATTTACAAATTTAAGAAGTCTATGAAAATGAAGAAGTATTTAATGCTCATTTTAATTTGTATGAGTTTTGTCGCAACAGCTCAAAGTAACAGTGGCTATGCTTATTTTATTGGGGATAAATTTCACGGCTTAAAAATGGCTAATGGTGAAAGATATGATAAAAATGCACTAATCGCCGGACATCCTTATTTAGAATATGGCACAAAAATAAGGGTAACGAACACAAATAATGCAAAATCCGTCATTGTGACAATTACCGACAAAGGACCTTTTAAGAAAGGTGGCATCGTTGAACTTTCTCACAAAGCAGGCGAAACCATCGGAATGGTTTATGACAAAATGGCGATCTCGAAAGTAAAAGCTCCAGTGCGTATTGAAGTCGTAGGTGTCGGCGAAACTGTGATTGCAGGAGATGAAAAACCAGAATCTCGCAGTACAACACCTTCAACTTATGATGAAAATAGCACAAAAGGCAACGAAAAAACTACACCTGAAACCGAAACGAAACCTGCAAAACCCAAAGTTACAACGGCTACAAAAACAACTACAAAGCCTAAAACAGCAGCACCAACGAACGAAAATACTGGTGTTTATAAAATAGAAGTACAAAGTGTAAAAAAAGCAGGCTATGGTGTACAAATCGGTGTTTTCAACGATATTGATGCCGTTTTGTACAAAGTGAAACAGTTAAATAATAAAGGATTTACAGATATTTATTACACAAAAAGTGGCGACGGCTACAAGATGATTCTCAAAAATTATGCAAACTACGATCAAGCGAATGCTTACAAAAAAGCATTAAAAGCTAAATATGGTATCAATGGCTTTGTTGTAGAATTTAATAGTTTTTAGATAAAAAAATCTCAAAATATACGGTAACAATTTAAAATTGCAACTTACTACGACACAAGTTCTTAATTAAGAATTGATAACAATCAAAAAGTAGTTTAACGAAAAAACAACTACTTAATAGGTGATCAAAAGGCACAACGAATTTCGATTCGTTGTGCCTTTTTCATTAAAATTTATTTTTTTTCAAAAAAAGATTATCATTTTTAAAACCATAGCTTAGCTTTTACGTTATGATAGTAAAGCTATTAAAAATAGGGTTAAATTTCATAAAGGGTAAAATATATAAGGTTGTTAGATGGTGAATATTCCATATTGGTTTGGAACATGAAACTCAGTCGTGAAAATGGCTGAGTTCTTTTTTTCACAGAAATAGCCAAAATATTACTTCAGAAAATTTTGCTTACCAAAAAGACACCGTGACTTTCAACACGGTTACGCCTAAGATTATCATCTTGTAGCATTGTTTCAAAGGTTTTCCGACTTTTAATCGTGATTTGATTTTCAATAGATTTTTTAATAGACTTTTCAATCTATTTAGATAATATAAATAACATAACTATCTGATTATAAGCCTATAAGATTTTAAAAATCTTATAATCCTGGCGAAATAAATACCTCAACTTACTTACATAAAAAATTGAAGCGGATAAAATCCGTTTGATATGATCAAAAAATGTGGCTACATAAAATGATTGATAAAGCAACCTAAACGAGGACTATTTTCTTTGTCTTTCTATTGAATTTAACTGCTTTTAGTTAATTTTTGATGTATTATTAAATAAATTGTTAAAAAAACAAATTGATTATTTAGGGAAAGTCTAAAAAAGTAAGATATTTACAGGTACTGTGTGTTTTATACACTATACAAATTAAATTTACCAACGAGTGCATTATTGCTGTTTACAAAATGATATTCGACTTCATCATTTTTGTAAAAATACTACTGGATTCAGTAAAACCATTCAAATTCAAAAATACTAATGTCAGTACAAATTAGAATAAAAGATACTTCTATCACACCAAACATTTCTGTCGATTGTGTGATTTTCGGTTTTGATTTTTCAGAACTAAAGGTATTATTGATTGAGCGAGAGGAAGGAGATTTTGCCAGTGAACCGGATAAACCTGGCGTTTTGGCTTTGCCAGGTGATCATATTTTATCAGATGAAAATTTTGATCAAGCTGCGACTCGTGTTCTGAAAGAACTCACCGGATTAGAGGATATTTATCTACAACAATTCAAGGCTTTCGGCGATCCAAACCGTATGAGTAGCGAGTCGGACAAAAAATGGATGAAGTTCATTCGTGCTGAACCCGATGTGCGAGTCGTGACGATTGCTTATTACTCTTTGGTGAATTTAGAAAAATACGAACCACAAGCCTCTTCATTTGCTCGTCATGCAATTTGGCAACCCGTCAGTGAGATTCCAATTTTGGCATTTGACCACAACGAAATCGTCAACGAAGCTCTTAAAGCCTTGCGTAGAAAACTAAAAAATGAACCAGTCGGCTTCGAGTTGCTGCCCGAAAAATTTACGCTAAGTCAACTACAACGACTATACGAAATCATCATGGGAACAGAGTTTGAAAAAAGAAATTTCCGTCGAAAAATATTAAAAAAGAATATTTTGATTCCGTTAAACGAAAAACAGGTTGGTGTGCCACACAAAGCCGCTCGTTTGTACAAATTTGATAGCGAAAGCTATGAGAAAGCAAAGGAGGAAAGTTATAGCTTTACGCTATAAAATGAAATGAAACCTATTCATGTTATTTTCGAATAGGTTTCATTTTAGGACGCTCTTTTGAACGATCCAAATCATCATTTCTCAATAGACCAATTTTTTGATTCCTAAGTCACTTTTCTATTTTACTATATCAATTTCCACGAAGTCATTCATCATAATTTATCACAATTTATCATCATTTTGAGCGAACGCCCTTTTTTGTAAGATTTTCTAAACATTTTCATAAAACAAACTATTTTATCAACATGAAAAAGGAAATTTTACTCACGTTATGCTTTGTATGCGTTGCCCTGATTGCTTTTGGACAAGTTTCAGATTTAACACAGTTCAATGAAGTTCGTCTAAATACTAATACGAAAGGCTTGACCGTTCTGGGAACTTGGGCAGCAGGAAACTTGGTTGTCGGCTCGATCATGATGACACAAACGGAAGGGGAAGCCAAATATTTTCATCAAATGAATGCCGCTTGGGGCGGAATCAACTTGGCGATTGCAGGATTTGGGTACTACAACTCGATGTCTGCCGACCCAGCGAGTTTTTCACTTTTAGAATCTATCAACGAGCAACACAATATTCAAAAAGTTTTGATGCTTAATATTGGCTTAGATGCGGCTTACATGCTCGGCGGAGCTTATATGATGGAACGCTCAAAAACAACGATAGATAACCCTGAACGCTTGTTGGGTTTCGGAAAATCGGTAATTATGCAAGGTGCGTTTCTGTGTGCATTCGATATTGGATTCTACATTGCTCACAATCTGAATAATCCAAAATTAGAACCTTTATTAAGTAGTTTAACATTTACTGGAAATGGTTTTCATTTTGTTATGAATTTATAAGATAATCGACAACAAATGGATCTTTTTAGTTGATATACAACGTCTTAAAACTATTGTTTTCCGCTTACTTTTGCAAAACAGAATAAATAAATTAACCGACTAAAACGATGGCAGAATTAAAAGAAAAACCAACATTAACAGATTTACAACAGTACATTAAGGTGCTTTGTGCTGAGCGAGGTTGGGACAAAAATAATCACTTAGAAATATTTCTATTATTCACAGAGGAAGTTGGCGAGTTGGCGAAAAGTATTCGAGCCTATAGCAATTTGTATCAAGAAAAAAATAAGGAAAAATCAAAGGAGGTAACTCAAAAAGAATTAGAAGGCGAATTTGCGGATGTATTGAGTTATTTATTGGATTTAGCGAATTATTTCGAGGTAGATTTAGAAAAGGCATTTCGAGAAAAAGAGGCGATAAATGCGAAAAGAGAATGGAACTAATAAACACTCAAAAGCGGTGATATCAAGAGTCGAAAAGCAATTGAATACTATTTTTAAACATACGTAAATTACTGTTTTTTAGCTTATTAAGATTTATAAAACTTAAAAACCTATCTTTTACTCCGACTTTTGAAACAACTTTTTTGAGCTTGACTTTTTTATTCTAATTGATAGATTCACTGTCAGATAATGCCGTTTGCTTCTCAAAAATTTCAGCCGCTTCCACCATATCTAAACTATCAAAAATTGGAAAGATGCTTTGTAGCTTCGTCATTACTAAAAGTTTTTTGACTTGCTCAGGTACGTGAATCAAAACCGTGTCGCCCCCTGAGTTTCTTGTTTTTGTCAATAAAGAAATCAAAAAACGAAGACCTGTACTATTCAGAAATTGAACTTGATTCAAGCTAACAACTAAATTCTTTTTTCCTTCTTTGATTCCTTCTGTAAGTTCATTTAGTAAATTTCGATTTTCAGTTTCATACATTAGATTGTCGACATATAATACTTGTAGATTATGATGCTCTTGAATGACGTATTTCATCATTTGGTGAATTTTATTTTGGATTGATTGATAATAGCGAAAATATATCGCTCACTCATAAATTATTTAATAATAAAGTATATTTATGATATGATTATCAATAATTTAATGAAATTTTAAGAATATTACTTTAATCTTACGAAACAATTAGTCCTTTACTTTTCGCTCACAACCATTCGCTGTCTGTTGACACAAACCATATAAATTCAGTGAGTGATGCGTAATTTCAAAATCCAATAATCCACCAACCATACTTTTAATTTGCTGAATACGAGGATCACAAAACTCCAACACCTTTCCACAATCAATACAAATCAAGTGATCGTGTTGCTTGTAGCCATAAGATTTTTCGTATTGAGCCAGATTTTTTCCGAACTGATGCTTCACCACCAAATCACAAGAAACTAACAACTCTAATGTATTATAAACCGTCGCACGACTTACTCGATACTGTTGAGTTTTCATGTGAATGTACAGCATTTCTGCATCAAAATGATCCGTTCTTTTGTAAATTTCTTCTAAGATGGCGAACCGTTCGGGTGTTTTCCGTAATCCGTTACTTTCCAGGTAAGACGAAAAAATACTTATTACCTCTTTAATCGTATTTTCTAAATTATTCTTTGTTTCTGCCGTTTCTATAGCCATATTTTGAATATCTTATAGTTTACCTTACAACAGTAAAGTTAGACAATATGTTGGATTTTTTTTTATATTCTTAATCAAATTGAGCTTATAAAAAAGGCTTCCCTAATGAGAAGCCTGCTACATTCGTCCTAATATAAATAATGTGAATCACAAGAGCAATTGTTCCATTTTCTGAACAGCCATTTTTGCCTCTAATAATTCAACATCATATAATTCTTTATAACGCGTAATTGCCGTAATTTTTCGACCATTCTTAAGCAATTCAATAATTTCCGTCATATTCAACTCATACGAAGGCAGCGTCAAAGCACCATTCATAATTCCATCTAAAACATAACGTGCTTCCGCTTTGCTGATGCCATATTTATTTTGCAAATGTTCGACCGTGATGTCAACATCTCCGACATCCATTTGCATATTCATCATATTGACCTCTTCCATCGTGAAGGCTGAATCACTTCGATGATTCGGAGCGAAAAGCGGTAGTTCAGACTGAAAGGTTTCTATTACACCCTTAGCTTCCGATATTGTTACCCCAAACTCGTCAGCATACAGTTGTATGGCTTCATCTACCCTTTCATCTTTTAATAATGCTACAATTTTTTCTTCCATCGTCCTAAGTAATGCTCAAAAAATAACTTTCCGACTTGAACCATTTAAACCTATCTAGAATATTAGGTTTGTTGAAATTAAACCTCTGATTTAATTTTTGAGTGTTCTTAATAATAGTAGTGGAAATTTTAATATTTTGATTTTATAGCAATCGCAAGAAAAAAAATTGAATCACAGAAAATAGTATTCAATAACTTTCATAGCTTGAAAATATTGAAATTTCGCTACAAATTTTCTTGCGATTGCCATAATTTTGATTTCAATTGGTTCTCCAAATTTACAAAGTTGTCATAAGAAATCACATTTAATCGATCTTTTATTTTAACAAACTGTGTAAAAATCAACATTTCTATCAATCCTCTAAGATAAACCAACCAACATGCACAACCAATTATTCTTAATCGACACTTTTTCAATCAATAAATCATTCTCCGTACATGCTTGACGCAATATCGCCTCATCTTCCTTCAAAAAACCAGAAATAATCAGCTTACCCGCTTCCGCCAATTTAGATTTCAACTCTGATAAAGTTGCCAAAATCACATTTCGATTAATATTCGCCAAAATTACATCATAATCCTGTCCTTCGATCGCCTCGATTGTTCCTTCAAAAGTATTGATATTATGAACTTGATTAATCGCCGCATTTTCAATTGTATTCAAATACGACTCATTTTCTATATCTACCGCATCAATCACCGTTGCCCCCAACTTCGACGCCAAAATCGCCAAAATCCCGGTACCGCAACCATAATCAAAAACTCGTTTACCTTCAAAATCCAGTCCTTGCATCACGTCCATCACCATGAAAGTTGTCTCATGATGCCCAGTCCCGAATGCCATTTTCGGATTAATAACCAACTCAAACTGCACCGTCGGAATCGGCTCGTGAAAAGACGCCCGAACCGCACAAAAATCTCGAACAACAACAGGTTTGAAACTCGCTTCCCATTGAGCATTCCAGTTTTGTTCAGCAATTTCTTCTACATCATACTCAAAGTTGAACTGCTCTTTCAAACGCTCCACTTCCTCTTGAACGGCCTTCGTATTATCACGGTTAGAAATGTACGCATCAACACCATTTTCAGTTGTTTCAAACGTATCAAAGCCCAACTGTCCCAAAAAAGCAGTGATAATCTCCCCCATTTCAGGCGAAGTCACTATTTTATAATTATGATAGAGCATCTTTTTGGTTTAAGTAATTTCATCGTTTAAATTTTGCAGTTTTCATAGTTTCGTAGTTGCAATAAGTTCGTAGTTTTAAAAACCACAATTACTAAAACTACGAAACTAAAAAACCACTCAAACTAAATCGCATTTATAATCGGTACAAAATTTTCGACTGTCAAAGACGCACCGCCAACTAAGCCACCATCAACATCAGCACAACTGAATAATTCGTTCGCATTATTTGGTTTTACGCTACCGCCATACAAAATCGTCGTATCGTCAGCCACTGCTTCACCATACTTTTCAGCGATTACTGCACGCAATGCTTTTTGAGTCGCCTGAGCCTGTTCAGGAGAAGCCGTCACACCAGTTCCGATAGCCCAAATCGGTTCGTAAGCAATCACCACTTTTCCGAAATCCTCTGCCGACAAATGAAATAAACTTTCTTTTAATTGCGTCGCTACGAAATCCACATAAGTCCCTGCCTCACGAATCTCTAACGGCTCACCACAACAAAAAATTGGCTTCAAACCACCTGCTAAAATCGCATCTACTTTTTCTGCCAAAAACGCATGGCTTTCGCCAAAATAAGCCCTACGCTCCGAATGACCAATCACGACATATTCGACGCCAATTGATGACAACATCGGCACAGACGTTTCGCCAGTATAAGCACCGCTTTCTTTTGTATAACAATTTTGAGCGGCAACAGCGATATTTTCAACATCTTTCACCAAAGCAGCCACCGCTTGTAAGTGAATAAAAGGCGTACACAAAATCACTTGCTTCCCATTTCCACCAGTTTCTTTGATAATTCCCTTTGCTAAATCTAAACCTTCTTCAAAAGTTTTATTCATTTTCCAGTTTCCTGCGACTATATTTTGTCTCATAAGATTCTTCAATTTTGATTTTTTACAAATTACTTTTCCATGATTCCGATTTTTAAATAATTAAAAATCAGCTGCGAAGATACTAATTTTTTGAGTATCAACAATCCTCCTTGTATCCAACGACACAAGCACATTCCGTGGCAAAATGACCATTAATACAAGTAAGACTACATTTTATCTAAAAAAATAGCTTTTTACTCATTTTTGAAACAATTTATAACGGTATTCAAAGACAAAACTATGGCTTATGCAACATCGATCAATCACAAAAAAAGGAGTTTCGCATTCCAGCAAAATCATTTGGAGAATCATTCTTATCATTAGCATCTTATTTTTTAACGCATTTATTGCAGTGATTTGGATAGGCATCTTTTTTATAAAAATTGGATTTCACTTTTCGTCAAGCGAAAATCGACCAGAAATGTCATTATACGATTATGACAGTCACCTTAATACATCAGCCTATTAGGAACTTTCTAAGCTTCAATTATTAATATTATTAATAAAGTTATTTTATAGGTTATCATTTCTAACCCAGCATCTCATTTCCTGACCATTGATAATACTTTCTACCATATTAGGCTATTTTATAAAATAAGATTTTCACCTCAAACCATTAGAATTTCTTAACTTGACTAACGTCTTTTTTATAATAAAATGCGGTTACTTATGGACAATCGATAGTTTATCGTAAATTTCGTCATCAACAAAATCTAAAATACCAAATAATCAATAATGGAACTCGCTGTACAAGCCGCCTATCGTTTTTTTGAAACCTATGCCGAATGGCTGGGCTTGGCGATTATTCCATTTTCAGCCGCTTTAATCGGCTGGCTAACAAATAAATTAGCTATTTGGATGACTTTTTATCCGTTAGAAAGGACAGGTTTTACGATTGCATATTGGCAAGGAATTATTCCTTCTCGTGCCGCAAAGATGGCCGGAATTTCAGTAGATTTAATGGTCGGAAAACTCATTGATCTGAACGCTATTTTTAATAAAATCAAACCTGAAATTATCATCGAAAAATTATATCCTACACTAGAGCCTATATCTGTCGAAATGATGGACAAAATACTCCTTGAAAAAATGCCTTTGCCGTGGTTTTTTCTACCTACCGACCTCAAAGAGTACTTTTTTAAAAATGCGAAAAAGGAAATTCCACATACTATCGAGGCGACGATCAAAGATATACAGGATAATATCGAAACGATATTTGATGTCAAATCAATGATTATTCAACAATTAGAACAAGATAAAGCGTTATTGAATGAAATATTTTTGAGCTGTGGCGAAAAAGAATTCAATTTTTTAGAGCATTCAGGATTATATTTTGGATTTTTATTCGGCTTAATTCAAATGATCTTATGGTATTACATTCAAGATTTTCCATTTTCATGGATCGTTTTACCAATCGGTGGCTTGCTTGTTGGCTATTTAACAAACTGGTTGGCACTCAAACTTATATTCAAACCGACAGAACCTGTAAAAATAGGCTTTATCAAAATTCAAGGTTTGTTTTTGAAAAGGCAAAAAGCCGTTTCAGCCACTTATGCTGAAATTGTCAGTAAAAAAATATTAACAACAAAAAATATATTTACCTCCATTTTTAATGGTAACAATCAGGCATTATTACATCAAATTATTGAAAATAACGTTAGAAAAGCCGTCGATAATACCGCTGGATCACTTCGTTCTATCGTCCAAATACTAACAGGTCGAAGTGCTTATACCGATCTCAAAAATGAGTTGGTAAACATTTATCTTGACTTTCTACCTTACGCTATCAGTCAAAGTTTTGACTACATGGACGAAGCGATAGACATGAAAAATACTTTAAATGAAAAAATGTCAAATTTAACCTCAAGCGAATTTGAGGGCTTTTTACACCCTGTTTTTGAGGCAGACGAACTAAAATTAATCCTTGTCGGTGCGATTTTGGGTCTATTTGCCGGTTTTTTACAAATGTTATTTTTAGTCTAAATCCTCGTAGATTTGGTAAATTTGTGGTTGAAGTAGTTGAAGCAGTTGTGCCTTGTAAAGACTACTTAAACTACCGAACTACTCACAAACTAATCAAACTAAAAAGAATGAAATTTAACACCAAAGTAATTCACGCAGGTATTGAGCCTGACCCGAGTACTGGTGCGATTATGACACCGATTTTTCAGACTTCAACTTATGTGCAAGAAGCCCCGGGCGTTCACAAGGGTTTTGAGTATGCACGAACGAAAAACCCAACTCGTCAAGCATTAGAAAATAATTTAGCCGCCTTAGAAAACGGCTTTGGAGCAGTTGCTTTTGGTAGCGGTTTAGCGGCTTTAGATGCTGTTGTTAAGTTGCTCAAAACAGGAGACGAAATTTTATCTGTCAATGATTTGTATGGTGGTTCGTACCGTTTGATGCGTCGAATTTATGAGCCTTTCGGCATAAAGTCCCGCTTTGTGGACATGAACGATTTAGAAAATTTTGAAAAAGAGATTCGTCCTGAAACGAAGTTAATTTGGATTGAAACGCCAACAAACCCGATGTTAAATATCGTTGATATTGAAGCAATTTGTACGATTGCTAAAAAACATAGCATCCTGACTTGTGTCGATAATACCTTTGCGTCGCCTTATTTGCAGCAGCCCTTAGACTTAGGTGCAGACTTAGTTTTACATTCAGCGACCAAATATTTAGGTGGTCACTCCGACACAATTTTAGGTGCGGTTGTTACCAAAAATAAGACAGAATTCGACCGCTTGAAATTTATTCAAAATGCTTCGGGAGCGATTCCTGGGCCGCAAGATTGTTTTTTAGTTTTACGTGGCATCAAAACCCTACATTTGCGAGTCCAGCGAGCTTGTGATAATGCTCGGGCAATTGCGACCTTTTTGCGTCAACAGCCAGAAGTCAATCAAGTCCGCTATCCAGGTTTTGAGTCGCATCCAAATCATGCGATTGCCAAAAAACAAATGCGGGACTTTGGCGGCATGGTTTCCTTTGATATGAAAGGCGATAACTTTGACGATGCAACACAGATTTTAGCGAATACACATTATTTTTCTTTAGCAGAGTCTTTAGGTGGCGTGGAGTCGCTAATCGGTCATCCTGCATCAATGACACATGGTTCAATTCCAAAAGAAGAACGTTTGAAAGTCGGTTTAACGGATTCTATGATTCGTTTAAGTATCGGAATTGAAGATGTTGAAGATTTGATTAACGACTTGAAATCTGCTTTTCAAAAGTTATCAAATAGTAAAATTAAATGATAAATGAAGACTTCTGAACCTATAGGGTTTTGAAAACCTTATAGGTTTCTTTTCAATAAATGAAACCTACCAGTTTGTCGTGACGTAATTAATTCCTAATCTATAATCTTGCGTCATCAATTCTAACAACTTTTGGTAAGTCGTATGATCATTCAAAAAATCTGCTTTTTCGACATCAACGATTAAAATCGGAATGGACATCTCGGTACGAAAAAACTCGAAATATGTATTTTGGATTTTTTGTAAATACTCGTTCGTAATATCCTTTTCGTACTCCCGCCCCCTTTTATCAATATTCGCCCTCAAGTTATCAACCGAACGATGCAAATACACCAGCAAATCTGGTTTTGGAAAAGACGCATTTAAGACATGAAAAATCCGAGAAAATAAGCGATGTTCTTCAGCCTTTAAGTTATTTCGAGCAAATAACAAAGTTTTCAAAAAAAAATAATCAGCTACTGTTCCTTGCTTAAATAATTCTGGTTCTAACAATCCTTCTTGCAGCTGTTTGTGTCTTTCCGTCATAAAAAACAACTCAACAGGAAAAGCGTATCGTTCAGGATTTTGATAAAAAGACGGTAAAAACGGATTATCTTCAAATGATTCTAAAATCAATTGACAATTAAAATCCGCTGCAACACGATTGCAAAACGTCGTTTTTCCTGCACCGATATTACCTTCAACGGCAATGAAATTATATTTTGTAAAAGGATTCAAGTATTTTAGTAATTAGTTGTTATTTAAAACCTGATAGATTCGTATTGTATAAATTATTTTTCTAAAATAAAGACTTCTAAAGTATCTTCTGATTGCCAATACAAGTCGTCAATTGTTTGCTTTAATTTAGGATGCTCGACCTCTCCGGCAATTTCCATTAATGGAATCAATACAAAATTGCGTTGATGCAAGTAGGGATGCGGAATGATCAAATCCTCCGTCTCTACTATTAAGTCATCGTACATTAATACGTCAATATCGATAATACGAGCTGCCCATTTCTGTTCTCGAATTCGATTAAAATAGTCGGACTCAATCCCAAGTACTTTTTGTAGCACTTCTTTAGGTTGAAGTGTTGTAGCGACTTTTAGTGCTTGATTATAAAAATTGGGCTGATTTGTTACGCCCCAGGCTTCGGTTTCATAAATATTAGATACCGCCTCGATTTTACCAATATATTGCTCTATATATTCGTTCGCTTTCGCTAAATTCTTTAAGCGATTCCCAAGATTACTACCCGTGTGCAAATAGACGAAACTGCCCTTTTTCATAGTCAACAAAGGTAGGATTTTTTTTTGTTTATCAATCCTTAGAAGTCATTAGATTTTCTATTTTAAACAGAATTATCAGATAACATTATCAAGCCTTTTTTTCCAGGAACTCACTATTCAGTCGCCTTCCTATAAGACGCTATACCATTCAAAATCGGCAATGTAATCGTTGTTCCATTCGGATCAATCGTTAGCTTCGTGCCTGGCTCAGGACAAATCGTAAAGTTCTTATCAGATGAAAAAATCAAAAGACCAATTTGTTGTCCTTTCGGAATAATCTGATCATCAGGCATTAAATCAAACGACACCTCATAAAATTCTCCAGGTACAAGCGGTTCACCGTCTGTCAACGAACTATGATTTTGAGGATCTGCCCAGCCACGAGTAATGACATTTTCATAAATCTTCGCCCCTTTTTCTTCATTCCACGGCAATGACACTAACCAAACCGAAAGGTTCGCCGCAGGTTTGTCACAAGCCAATTTGAGCGTAACACGAGGCACACCCGAAATTTTAACGGATTTCTTCAAGGTCGGCGTTACATACAACAACCGATTCGAAGCATTTTCATCTTTCACAAGAGCCGCTGCATCAATCGAATAATCATCAATCAATACCTGAGTAGGTTGATTTTCAAGTTGTTGAGTCCATAAACTTCCTTTAGGATCACCACTTTTAAGATATAACGTAACGTCCGAAGCATTAGGGTCAGGATAAGCATCGTAAGCAGTTGGCTCGTATTTTCCCTCTCGGACAATTTGCACAGGAGCATCGTCTTCGACACCATTTTCAACGCCATGCAAATACCTCGTAAACCAACGATTCATCATTTTCATTGGTGGATTTCCGCCATGTCCTTTTTGGTGATAATACAATTGTGTCGGTATGCCTTTTTCCTTCACTGCTTTGTAAAATAGATAACTATGTTCTGGCATGACATTCCAATCATTAAAACCATGTGCCATTAACATCGGCGTTTTCATACTATCCAATTGATTCAAATAATTACGACTCGCCCAAAAATCATTATAATCGCCAGTCACTCTGTCTTGACTCGCCATTAAACTATCATCTCTTACCACTTTATTATTTCGTCTGCGATTCGATTTTTTTCCCGTATTAATAAAATCATACAATACATCAACATCTTCCCCCAAATATCCATCAGGAGAACGCACCAAACCATTCGAACGATAATAATGATAAAACGAAACAACAGGTGCAACAGGAATAATTGCTTCTAACCCTTCTACACCTGTCGTCGCTGCTGCTACGCAAAGCGTACCATCGTAAGAAGTACCGGTCATTCCAACTTTTTTTGAACACCAATAAGCTGTCACTTTTTCATTGCCCTCTCGAGTAGTAAAACCATCTGCTCGCCCACAAAGCCAATCAATAACTGCCTTAGGTGCTAATGATTCATTCTCCCCACCAACAGTCGGAACGCCATCGGACAAGCCCGTTCCAGGAGAAGA
>Ga0075467_10000118_pt1 | contig 55169 bp, 55 predicted proteins | sample DEB08_DNA_9_FD_75067 | JGI IMG/M metagenome (GOLD analysis project Ga0075467, IMG submission 75067) | Aqueous microbial communities from the Delaware River and Bay under freshwater to marine salinity gradient to study organic matter... | ecosystem: Environmental > Aquatic > Marine > Coastal ... | reverse complement strand
GACCTTGGCCAAGGCTTGCACCGCGCGGTCGCGGGCCGCGGCATGGCTGACACGGTCATGGGCGCGCACGGCCTCGACCATCTGGGTTTCGATGCGCAGAACCGGGTTCAGGGTCATCATCGGGTCCTGAAAGATCATTGCAATGCGGTTTCCGCGCAGGGCGCGCATCCCTCGGTCGGACAGGTGCGCCAGATCCTCGCCACGGAAATTGATCTGCCCGCCCACGACCCGGCCCGGTGCATCGACAAGGCGCAGGATCGAAAAACCGGTGACCGACTTGCCCGAACCGCTCTCCCCGACAAGGCCCAGAACCTCGCCTTCGCCAAGGGAAAAGCTCACCTTGTCCACGGCCTTCACGACACCCGCGTCGGTGAAAAAATGTGTCTGAAGGTCGCGTACGTCTAGAACGCTCATTTCTGAAGCCTCGGGTTAAGGGTGTCGCGCAGTCGGTCGCCCACCATGTTGATCGAGGCCACGATGGCCAGAAGGGCCACGCCGGGATACATGCTCATCCAGTATTGGCCTGACAGCATGTAGCCGTAGCCATTGGCAATCAGCAGACCCAGCGAGGGTTGGGTGATCGGCACGCCGACACCCAGAAACGACAGCGAGGATTCCAGCACGATGGTGTTGGCGACCTGCACCGTCGAGATCACGATCAGCGGCGGGATGCAGTTCGGCAGCAGATGCCCGAACACGATCCGATACGCCGGAAGGCCAAGGCCGCGCGCCGCGTCGATGTATTCCTTGCGTGCTTCCGAAAGCGCCGTTCCCCGGACCGTGCGCGCATAATACGCCCATTGCACGATGATCAGCGCGATCACGATCTTGTCCAGCCCACGCCCGAAGGCCGCCATCAGCATCAGCGCCACGAGGATCGAGGGGAAAGACAGCTGGAAATCGACGATCCGCATCAAGATCGACTCGATCCGGCCACCCGCCCAGGCGGCGTAGATGCCCACCACAACCCCGATCACCATCGCCGCAAGCGTCGCGAAGATCGACACCGACAGCGACACGCGCAAGCCATAAAGGATGCCCGACAGAATATCGCGGCCCTGCTCATCGGTGCCCAGATGAAAGGTCATCGCGCCGTCGAACGTCGTCGACCCGGGCGGCAGTCTCCCATCCATGATATCAAGCTGGCGCAGGTCATACGGGTTCTGCGGCGACAACTCGGTGGCAAAGATCGCAAGCACGATCAACAAAAGCAGGCTGGCGGTGGCAAAATAGGCCGAGGGGCCGGAAAAGAACTTGTGTGCCCGTCCCCTGAGCAGACCGGCCGCCAGCACGACCAGCCCGATCAGCAGTATGACGCGGGCGGGAAACTGCGCGATGCTCTGCCCGCTCAGCAAGATCCCGAGGGTTGCGATAACGGCAAGGCCCGCGACCAGATTGATGGTGCGCCACCGATCGCGCGGCGCGGCGACCGGGGCGACGGGGGGGGATTGTTCGCTCACGCTCATGCCGCGCTTCCTTTTACTCGGACACGCGGATCAAGCAGCGTGTAGACCACATCGACGATCAGGTTGATGACGATGAAGATCACGACGGTCATCATCAGGTAGGCCACGATCACCGGTCGGTCGAGCGTCAGGATACTGTCGATCAGCAACTTGCCCATGCCCGGCCATGCGAACACCGTTTCCGTCACGACCGCGAAGGCGATCATCGAACCCAGTTCAAGCCCAAGAACGGTGATGATCGGGATCATGATGTTCTTGAGCACATGCACCATCAAGATACGGGTTTCCGACAGACCCTTGGCGCGGGCGAATTTGACATAGTCCTGCATCAGCGCCTCTTGCGTGCCGGCGCGCGCCAGACGCGTAACCAGCGATGCCTTGTAAAGCGCCAGCGTCAGCGCGGGCAGGATCATGTGTTGAAACCCGTCGGCGGTGAAGATCGACAGCCGCAGGCCCAACACCTCGACAGCCTCGCCGCGCCCGGTTGATGGTAACCATTGCAATTCCACCGCAAAGATCAGGATCAGCAGCATCCCGACCCAGAAATTCGGCAGCGAAAAGCCGAAGATGGATCCGGTCATGATCGCGCGGCCCTGCCAGCGGTCCGCCTTGTAACCGGCATAGACCCCCAGTGGCACACCGATCGCGACCGAGAATATCAGGCCAAGCATCGCCAGTTCCAGCGTTGCGGGCATGTAGGACAGGATCAGGCTGACGGCGCTTTCGCCATGCACAAAGCTGCGGCCCAGATCGCCCTGCAATGCGTTGCCGACGAATTTGAGAAATTGGATGTGAACCGGCTGGTCAAAGCCGAAGCGCGCCATCGTCGCCTCGATTTCCGCCGGGGGGGCATCGGGCGAGATCAGGATATCGACCGGATTGCCGATCATGAAGACGCCGAAGAAGACCACGACCATCATGGCAATCAGCACAAAGACCGACTGCGTGAGGCGGCGGAGCAGGAATACAAGCATCGCCGATACGTCCCAATGTGGAAGGGTGGGGGCTGCCCCGCAGACCAGATGGCCGCGGGGCAGCTGAGATGTGCCTTACCTTACTGCGCCGGACGGACGTCGTAGGGCAGGGTGTACTGGTCGGCACGCGGCGCATAATCGATCGTTGCGCGCATCGCCCAGGGGGTCACTTCGTAGTGCAGCGGGATGATGGCGAAATCGGCCATCGCCATGCGCGAAGCAGACCGCAGTAACTCTTGGCGCGCATCGTCGTCGACAGTCCGCAACGCTTCGGTCAGCAGATCATCCATCGCGGGGTTGGAATACTGCCCGCGGTTGGTGCCGCCAAACCCACGATCGGGGTCACGCGTGGCAAGCAGCGCCTTCAGCGGCGAAGACATCTCGCCGGTACCCGAACCCCAACCTGCCATGTAGGCCGAGAACTCGAATGCGTTGCGCCGCGAGAAGAAGGTCGAGGCGGTCGAGGCGTCGACATCCGCATCGATCCCGATCCGTGCCCACATCTGCGCCACGGCCTGAGCCACCTGCGCGTCGTTGATGTAGCGATCGTTTGGCGTGCCCAGCGTGATGCCGAAACCGTCGGGATACCCCGCCTCGGCCAGCAGCGCCTGTGCGCGTTCGGGGTCAAAGACGGCGGGCGGAAGGTCGCCCTCTTCATGTGCGCCGAACATGCCCGGGGGCAGCAATTCGCCCGCCGACACGGCGACACCGCCCATGATACGTTCAACGATGGCGTCACGGTTGATACCGATCGTCAGCGCCTCACGCACACGGATGTCTTGCAGCGGGTTTACGCCATCCACACCGCGGATCATCGGCGAAGGAACCTGTTCATGGTCCAGATGGATATAGATAACCCGGTTCGAGATACCTTGCACAACGCGCAGGGTCTCATCGCCGCGAAGCCGCTCAAGGTCCTGCAGCGGCGGGTTTTCCACCAGATCGACGTCGCCCGCGATCAGGGCGGCAACACGCGGCCCTTCCGAGGTCAGCGGCAGCATGGTCACCCGTTCCCAAGGCGCTGGCTCACCCCAGTAATCGGGATTGCGCACCAATTCGATGCCTTCGCCACGGCGGAAGCTCTCCATCAGGAACGGCCCGGTGCCGATCGCGGCGGTGGTGTCGTTGAAGGCCTGCGTCGCGGGATAGTTCAGATCGCCGCAGCCTTCGGGGCTGAATGCGATGGTGGACCCGTCAACGCCGTTTGCACGCGCCGAAATGATACCGAATGTCGACACTTCGGTCGGCAGCAGCGGATAGGCCTCGGCGGTCAGCATGATCAGCGTGTGCGGATCGGGCACTTCGAAGCCGGTGATCGCGCCGGTGTAGGTCGTGAACAGCGACGGCGAATCCGGCACGCCGGGGATGCGGCAGACGGTATAGATCACGTCATAGGCATCAAAGGGCGAGCCGTCTGAGAACGTCACGTCGGTGCGCAGGTTGAACTGCCAGCCGTTTTCACCGACCGGTTCCCAGCTTGTCGCCAGTTGCGGTGTCAGCTGCTGCGCTTCGTCCGTGCCGACGAGCGACTCGAAGACGTTGCGGCGGAGCTGGTTGTTCGGCCCGAGATTGTGAAAATGCGGGTCGGCCGAAGACGGCTCGGAGGCAAGGCCGATCCGTAATTCTTGTGCCGCTAGCGGCAGGGCTGGAATGGCCGCGGCCATGGCCAATATGGCCAGACGGCGGATGACGGGGCTGGTCATTTCGCGAACTCCTCTGTTGGTGCACCGGGTTCGCTACCACGCGGCACCGTCCGGTCTGTTGTTTGTCCTGAGACAGCGCCCAGCCTATCTTACGAATGCCCGTCGCCAATTAAAAACTTCATGCACTTCGGTTATAGACCTATAAGCGTTCTTGATTCGATGATGTCAGGAGGGGCCGTTCCAATGAGACCACGTGCATCGATCCGCGAATACGAGGTGCTGCGCGCCGTGATCACGTCGGGCACGGTAACGGCGGCGGCGCATCGGTTGGGCGTTTCGCAACCCGCCGTCAGCCGGTTGCTGGCCCAACTGGAAGGCAACGTCGGCGTCACCCTGTTCGAGCGGCGCGGCGGCCGCCTGCGCCCTACCGCCGAAGCCGTTCGGCTGAACGGCAAGCTTGACCGCCTGTTCGATGCGCTGACATTTCTCGATAGCACGGATCCCGCCGACCCCGTCAGCCAACCCTTGCGCCTTGCCGCACCTGCAACGCTGGGGCACCGGTTTCTGGCCTCCGCGATGGCCAGTTTCATGTCGCAGAACCCGGGCCAGATGATATCGCTGGAAACCTGCACATCGAACGGGCTGGTCAATCTGGTGGTGGACGATTCCATCGACCTTGGGTTCACCTCGACGGAGCTGACCCATTCGGCGATGGAACTGATCCCGTTCCACCGAACGCTTGCGGTTTGTGTGATGGCCAAGGATCATCCGTTGGCGCGCCATGACGTGATCACGCCCGAACTCCTTGATCGCCAGAATCTCATCGCCCTGATGCGGCGCCACATGGTCCGCACGCGGCTCGATCAGGTGTTCACCCGCGCCGGTGTCACGCCCAATCGGGTTGCCGAGGTCGCAACCGGTGTCAGCGCCCTGACACTTGCGCGCGCGGGCGTTGGCGTCGCGGTCATCTGTCCGTTTCCGTTGTTGCGGCGGGGGGAACCGGGCTTGGCGATCCGGCCTTTCCAGCCCGAATTCGTCTATCGCACGTCCTTTGCGGTCTCGACCGTGCGGCCGCTGTCCAAGCCGGTGCGCGCCTTCATGCGCCATATTCAATTGGCGGTCCGTTCCGATCCCTACGAAATGGGCGCCGGGTCTGGCGCGTCCTTGGTAAAGAGCCCGCACGGTGCCGACTGAGGGCGCGGCCGCGTGCGATGGTGCAATCCGTTTGCATGCGGCAACATCGCCGCGCGCCAAATTCGCACCCCAAGCCGCCCGGCACCTGCACCTGAACCTTCGGCCCCGACATCTTTTTGGGACGCCGCAAGCCCTGTCTCCTGTGCCCCGACACGTTCCCGTCCGGGCCGGACCCGGCGCGCCCTGCGGGGGGGGGCGCTCGTAATTCGTTTGACACGTCCAAGGCTCTCCAGCACAGATTGCCGCATCGGTTTCAATTCGTGAATCCGGCATGATAGATTTGGTAAATGAGCAGACAGGCCCCGCCTCAGTCCGTGATCGCGCACCGCGCGGCAGGTGATCTGACCCGAAACCGGCGCTGCATAATGGCGGTCTGGGCTGCGCCCGAGATGGCCGATGACGGGCATATATCCAAATTCACCACACCCGTAATTTGATCGGGATGGGTATACCTTTCGAACCAATCGACATTCTGGGATATGCTGCTGCCTTTCTGGTCTTCCTGACGTTTTGCATGAAGACCCTGATCTGGCTCCGCTTCGTCGCGGTCATCTCGAACATTGCCTTTATCGGATACGGTCTTGGGGCGGGCCTTTATCCGATCCTCGTCCTGCATCTTGTGCTTCTGCCGATGAACATCTTCCGGCTTTGGGAGAACGCCGTCTTGGCCAGACGTATCATTCAGGCAACTCGGGAAGACCCGACCGGCCAAGTGCTTCTGCCCTTCATGCGTCCACTTACGGCAAAGGACGGCGATGCGATTTTCCAAAAAGGCGATGAAGCTGACAGGCTCTTCTACGTCCAAAAGGGGACAATTCTGATAGAAGAGTTCGACAAGCGGATTGAGGCAGGGGATATTTTTGGTGAGATCGGGCTGTTTTCGCGTGGCCAATCCCGGACGGCCACGGCGCGCGCCCTCGGCGATGTGGAGCTTTGCGAAATCGACCGGGCGACAGTGTTGCGGATCTATCAAGAGCATCCGGAGTTCGGTCTTACGCTGGCCCGTCTGGTGACCGACCGACTGGTGGAAAATCAGGCCGACGCCCTCAGGAAACTCTCGGCGGCCACCTCGCAACAGGGTTGATCGCTGGCGGGGTCTTAACGCCGATCAGGGGTGCGATTGCGGTGTCCGGTCGCCCACGCCACGAATATCCGCAAAACGTTCCGGCAACCTTTCGTAGATCGGGACAAGGCGGCTCATGAACATGGCGGCCGCCGCCTTGCATGCCTCCAGATCGTCTGTAACGCTTTGGTTGTTGTTGATCGCGTCCAACAGGTCGGCGTGGCGTGTCGCCATGGCCTTGAATGCGTCAGATAGCGCCAACTGTGCCCCACCGACCAATGCGAACAAGGCCTGGCGCTGGCCGACGCCCTTGAGTGCAACGTATCCCAGCGGCAGCCATGCCAGATCCGGCGCGGCGTCATGAACCGTACCGGACGCGACGATATCAAAGCCCACGATCTTGCAACTCGACTCGACCCGCGCCGCCACGTTCACCGCGTTGCCGATCGCCGAATAGTTGAAGCGCTGTCGCGAGCCGATGTTTCCGACACAGGCCTCGCCCGCATGCAGGCCGATACCGATCTCGATCTCGCGTTCCAAATCCGTGCGGGTGGCAAGGAATTTCGCCATCGCATCCCGCATGCCAAGTGCCGCAAGCGCGGCTTGGCGGGAATGATCCGCAACGTTGAGCGGCGCGTTCCAGAACGCCATGACGCTGTCGCCGATGAACTTGTCGATGGTGCCCCCGAAATCAAGAATCTCCTGCGATAACCCGGTGAACAGATCATTCAGCAGGGGAACAAGGGCATCTGCCGGCATGCTCTCGCTCAGCGGTGTGAAGTTGCGGATGTCGGTGAACATCACCGTCAATTCGCGCATCTCGCCGCCAAGTTCGATCTTGAATCCCCGGTCTTCAATCTCGGACAAGACCGATGGCGCAAGATATTGCGAAAACGAGGTGCGGATCATCCGTTTTTCACGGTCGGTGACGACAAAGCGGAACGCCGTCAACAGTCCAAGGCTCAGCGCACCGCCAAGAATCGGATAGGTCGCATCCACCAGAACGGCATGGTGTTGAAACATCAACCAACTGGCCGCGATGATCCCGGCCGCAGCCACACCGCTGACCAGCAAGGAAGCCGTCGGGCCGGTGCGCGCCATGGCGAATGCCACCAACAGGCCCAGCAGGGCTTGCGTGATGATCTCAAGCCCAACCACAAGGTCGCTGCGCGTCAGGTGATCTTCCAGAAGAATTTGCTCGATCATCTGCGCATGGATCGAAACGCCCGGCACGGATTCACCAAGCGCCGTCGTCCTGATGTCAAGCAACCCCGCCGCCGAAGTCCCCACAAGGATGATGCGCCCTTGAACGGCCTGTCGCAGGCTTTCGGCGTTCCCTGCGTCCAGAACATCCACGGCCGAGATATACAGCCGTGGGTCGTCGTGCCGATAGCGGACCCAGATCTCGCCACTGGTGGTCGTCGGTATCGTCAGGCCGCCAAGCTGGATACTTGCCACTGCCCCCTCCAAGGTGCCGACGCCGCGCAAGATCATCGTGCTTTCGCCAAACGCCACGCGGAGCGCCTCCAGCCCAAGCGACGCAACAGCGCTCGTCTCGGTGCGCCAGAGAAGGGGAACCTGCCGGATCGTTCCGTCATTCAGTCCGGGGGCCGTATTAATGTTGCCAAAGCCAAGGGCTGCATCGGCCAACTGCGGAACCAGAGTCGTTGACCGGGTGAACAGATAAAGCCCCGCACGCGGGCTATTGCCGATTTCCACCAGACCGGGTGTACGAATTTCGCTGGCAGCCATGCCGCCCGACGCAGCCGACGCCACGCCCAGAATGACGGCGGAGCCGGACATTGCCCGCGCAAACCGGTCATCGTTGTCAAGCGTCTGCAACGCCTCCTCTGAAATGTCATCTTGAAGCAACGCGCGCAGCGCGGCGTCCTCAAGCAGAAGCCTTGGCGAGTATCGATCCGGCTCGGCAAAAAGCACGTCGAACGCGATCACGGCCGCCTCAGCCTCGGTCAGCCGGTCAACAAGTTGGGCCATCAGATCCCTTGGCCATGGCCACTGGCCGTATCTGGCCAGCGATGTCTCATCGATATCAACCACGCGGACGGGAAGGTCCTGATAGTCCCTCGGGTCAAGACGCTGAAGGTAATCGAAGTAGGCGCTTCGCAGGCTCTGAAGCGGCACGGGATCGACGATGCGCGCAACCACAAGCCCGGAAATCAGCACGATGCCAAGAAAGATCACCGACCAGCGCATTTGGCGTTTCATCGGCACGCGGCAGTCACGTCAATCACATGCGCCGGGGTGTCCAAAATCAAAGGCCGCTGTTGTCGCGCACCACGCCACGACATGTCAGTTGACAAGGCGTCATCCGCCGTTCCCGTTCCCGTTCCCGTTCCCGTTCCCGTTCCCGTTCCCATTGCCGTTTCCGCCGCCGTTCCTGTTCCCGCCGTTTCCGTTACCGTTGCCTTCACCATCGTTGCGCCCACCATTGCCTTCGCTGTTGCCACCGCGGTTGTCGGCCCCTCGGCCGGAACCGTTGCCGGACCCATCCTGACCTGCACTTGCGCCGCCGCCGCGGCCTTCGCTTGGTCCGGTGGTCCCACTGCGCCCCGGAAAGTCGTCATCTGTCGGCTCGGGTGATGGCTGTTCCGGCGCTGGCGGTTGCGGTGTCTGAGGTTGCGGCGCTGGCGGTTGTGGTGTCTGCGGTTGCGGCGCTGGTGGTTGAGGTGCTTGCGGCGCGGGTGGTTGCGGTGCCTGCGGGTTTGGGGTCTGCGGTTGCGGCAGAGTCGGAGCCGGAACCGGAGCGGGCACTACCGGCGGTGGCGCCGAAGGGGCAAACTGCGGAGGGTTGCGGTCAGACCGAACTTGGAAATAGCGCCCGCACCCGTCTGTCGATGTTCTGAATTCTCGGCGCAGTTGGCCCTGCTCCGCAAAGAACGGAAAGTCGTCTGAAAGCGTGCCGGCCGCATCCGGCCCGGTAACGCCCCGTATCCCTTGAAGGCCGCCGGTCCGCGCGATTGCGCAAGAGCCCTCGACAATGGCGCAGCGGTTGCCGCTCCGACACATGCGCACCGCCCCGTCGAACAGCGCAAGGGTTGTCTGGCCCCGACGAACCGCCAGATCGAATTCGGTCCCCCTGACACCCATCGTCGCCGTTGGCGTCGTAATGGCGTAGCTTTCCCTTGGGCTGTTACCTGTAATAAACCTGAAGCCCCCGGTCACGGCATTCACTGCGAACCGGCTGGCCACGTTGCCTGACGTCATCAACACGTCGGTTATTTCCAACGTGGAATTCGGACCGACGACCATATTGGTGCCGTCATCAAAAGTTAACTGGACGACCCCGTCCGCAGATGTTGTGATTTCGGCCCCGTCGCTTATCCGCGCGCCGGTTTGCATCACAAACCGCTGTCCGTCATCGGAAAGCTCTGCGTAACCAGTGACTTGAACCGCAGTCGCGACCTCTTGGGCGGCCACCGAACATGCGCTCCAACTTACGCAAAAAGCGCAAATCAGAATTATCCGTATTTTGCCAATCACCGCTCAACCCCCCAGGGTTTAAAACGCCGATTATTAGCCGTGCATTTTTAAAAAGTTCTCAGCAAATGCAAACCATGCCAACATCACGCCGCGTAATAACCTTACTAGCGCCATATTTCCGTCACGTGTCAAGATTCTCCGGATGGAACAGAGTGTTGTCGCGTTTTTGAATTAGAGGTATTTAAAAGTGCCCAAAAAAGTGACAGATGTCGAAAAAAGTACATGATAAAAGGGTCAAGGCCACGTTGAAGGGATCTGAAATGAAGGCGTCGGAAGCTGCGCAAAGGTTCGACGTCGTCTCGTGGGGCGCGCGGGGAACCCTTCCGGCGACCGGCGAAGACTTCAACCTGCACGGCGGTGCCACATGCTGCGTGGAGCTGCGCCTTGACGACCGGATCGTGGTGCTCGACGCAGGCAGTGGGATCGTCGATCTGGGTCAGAACCTCGTCCGGCGGGACCCGTGCTCTGTTGATCTCCTTATTTCTCACGCGCACCTTGATCATGTGATTGGACTGCCGTTTTTCGAACCGCTTTTCCGGCCAGACTGGCAAGTGACGCTCTGGTTTGCCGGCGTCGAGGGGGCGCCGGATTCGCAAGCGCTTCTTGATACGTTCATCAGGCCCCCAACCCTGCCGTTCACAAGCGCTGAGTTCACGTGCCAGCTTGCGTTGCGCCAAATTCCCCGCAACGGCCAGGTGGAGATCGACGCACCATTCCAAATCTCGACCGCGCCGCTTAACCATCCGGGCGGCAACACCGGGTTGCGTATCGATCACGGTGGCCGATCCTTCGCCTATTGCAGCGACTATGAACCGGATGACGGGCCAAGTGACGCAACGCTGCGCACATTCATTGCGGGTGCCGACCTCGCCTTCCTCGACAGCACATACACCCCCGATGAACGTCCGGCGTATCGGGGCTTCGGTCATGCCGACTGGTTGACAAGCTGCAACATCGCAAGAAGCGCCGGGGTTGGCTCACTTGGCCTTTTTCACCACGCCCCGCAGCGGCAAGATGCCGAACTTCTGGCAATCGCCAAGGCGGCAGGCGCAACCATGCCCAGCCATGCCGTGCGGCAAGGTGATTGCGTCGACTTGCTGACGGGGGGCTGGCCATCGGGCCGGGAACGCCTCCGGAAGGCGCAAGACGGTTAGCCATATCGTGCCCCGAGGGTCTTTGCGTGCGCCGCATACGACCCCGACAGATGTCCTTGCGGCGGGTGTCCTTGTTGCTCAGATCTGATTTTCGTGAGACTGCTGCCCCGGTAATTGTGACAGGAAGAATGATGCAAGACGCGTTTCTAAGCTTGTTCACACAAAGAACCATCCACGAATTGGCCGGGATCGTGGGTGTCGGCTTTTACGTCACCTCCTACCTCCTTCTGCAGACCGGGTATTTGCGCGGCGTCAGTTATTCCTATGCGACGATGAACCTGATCGGCGCGTTTCTCATGCTCTATAGCCTGACGGTAAGTTTCAACCTTCCGTCGGTCATGATCGAAATCATTTGGATTATCATCAGCACGTACGGAATTATCAGAATTTACGTGATCAACAGCGCTATTCGGTTCAACGAGGAAGAGTTGCAGATGATCGCTCGCGCTCTGCCCGAAATGCCGAAACCCCTGTCGAAACAGCTTCTGAAACGCGGCGTATGGCACGACGTGGCACCCGGCGCGCACCTCACCCGTGAAGGTGAGGCTGTGAAGGACTTGAACTTCCTTCTGACAGGTCAGGCCAAGGTGTTTCTTGCACAGCGCTGCATCGCGACGATCAGTGGCGGATTGATCGGCGAGATGAACGTGATGCGCGGCGGCGCGGCGTCGGCAACCGTCACGGTTACGCAGCCAAGCAGGGTTTTCACGATTTCGGGGAAGGAACTGCAAAAGATGGCTGCGGCAGATACCGATTTCCGCGCGTATCTGGAACTGCACCTTTCCGAATCCACGCGCAGCAAATTGATTGAAGCAAACAAAAACACCCAGAACCACGCTTTGGCTGTCGCACCCTACTGAAACCCGCCTGCCATCTTTACGGGTCCCCCTCAAAGGGCGCGGTCCATGCCCGCTCTGTCAGGTCGGCGACACCTCAACTTACTTCTCCCTGTGGGCGCCAAGATCCCTGTTCATGCCCCCCGCGTCGCGTAGGCGCAGAACGCCGAACCGCTTGCGCAGGCCTTAATCGCCCCACGGTGTGCCTCGGTGCTCCGGGGGTGCGCACTGGCCGTGAACAGGCGGGTGCGGAACGTGAATTGAATAGCAAGCGCGGTAATGCGATTCGCGTTCATGCGGATCGAATGTGTAGCGTGTTTTCAGGGAGAGCGTTGTTTTGCTGCATGCCAAGGCATAAAGCGACAGGTATCTTGGGGGGATACAAGAAGTGCGGACTTGCGATGAAACCGGATGTGACGTGCGTCGTCTGCCACGATTCGAATGGCGGATATCGCGGTGATTGATGCCCTTCAGATTTCCCTGTCGGCGCTCGTCGGATCTGGCGGTGCGTTCTATCTTTTGCTCGGCACCATCGTGGGCCTTGTGTTCGGTATTATTCCCGGGCTCGGCGGTCCGACGGCGCTGGCTCTGTTGATCCCGCTGACCTTCGGGTTGGATACGACGGCGGCGATGTTCTTGGCGGGCGGGATCATGGGTGCCATTCCCTTCGGTGGCTCTGTCACGGCGATCCTTCTGAATACACCCGGCACAGCTCCCAATGCGGCCACCGTCTTTGACGGCTATCCGATGACCTTGCAGGGACGGGCAGGGGAGGCGCTTGGCGCCGCCGCCGCCGCCTCATCATTGGGTGGGATCTTCGGCATTTTGATCCTGTTCGCGACGCTGCCGCTTGCGCGCGAAATCATCTTGCTGTTCTCGCCACCGGAATTCTTCATGCTCGCGGTTCTGGGGCTTTGCGCCATTGCGGTGTCATCGGACGGCAAGATGCTCAAGGGGCTGATCGCGGCCTGCTTCGGCCTGATGATCGCCTTTGTCGGCTATGACAATGTCGGCGGCGGCGTGCGGTTCGATTTTGGCTTCGATTACCTCTGGGACGGGATCCCGCTGATCCCGTCGCTTATCGGGCTGTTCGCGATTGCCCAGATCGTGTCCCTGTTTCTGGCTGGCGGCTCGATCACCGATAACCCATCCGCGGTGCGCGTCAGCCGGGTCGGAGATGGGGTTCTTGCGGTGTTCCGGAACTGGGGAACCTTGCTGCGCGGGTCGGCAATCGGGGCGCTTGTGGGCGCGGTGCCGGGCGTCGGCGGAACGGTTGCGGCCTTCTTGTCCTATTCCGTGACGGTCCAGACCTCGAAAGAGCCTGAGACCTTCGGCAAGGGCAACGTATTGGGTGTGATCGCGCCCGAGGCGTCAAACAACGCCCGCGAGGGCGGATCCTTGATCCCGACGTTGGCATTCGGCATCCCCGGCAGCGCCGAAATGGCGGTTTTCCTTGGCCTTCTGGTGCTGCATGGCCTGCAGCCCGGGCCCAGTTTGCTGCTGAACCACATGGACGTCATCACGTCGTTGATGCTGTCGATTGCCATCGCATCGGTGCTGGCCTCGGTCTTGTGCCTGATGGTGGCCAGAAAGCTGGCCCTGATCACCCTGATCGACGTCAACTTCCTTGTGCCGATCATATTGGCGGTGTCTCTGGTTGGTGCCTATGCGCTGAAATCAAGCATGTATGACGTCATCGTGGCGGTTGTGTTCGGCGCGGTGGGCTACCTGATGATCCGCTTCGATTACCCGCGTCTGCCACTGGTGATCGCGCTGTTCCTCGGTGAAATCCTCGAGGTGAGTTATCGGCAAAGCATGATGATCGCGCGGGGCGACTGGACCGTCTTTTTCACCCGCCCGCTGTCACTCGGTCTGTTCGTGCTGATTGTGCTCAGCCTCAGTGTCCCCTTCATCCGTTACCTGCTGCGCCGTCGCGCGGCCAAAAGGGCCGTTGCGCCATGACCGAACGCCGAAAATTCGCGGATGCTGTGCCGTCGCTTGTCCTGCTTGTCGTCGCGGTGTTCTACTGCGTGGCGTCCTTCCAATATTCCCCGTCCGCAAGGGCGATGCCGCTTGGCGTTGCAACGCTGGCGCTGGTGCTGGTTCTTGTTGACCTGATCTCGCTGGGCGAGGGGCGAATCAGCCGCATCATCCGCCGCATCTTCCAAGGCAGCGGCGCACCTGCGCCGGTGCCGGGGTTGGACGGGCAGGCGGGGCAGCGCTTTCCGCCCGCCCGAGAACTGGCCGCGTTCGGCTGGATCATCGCATTCCTGCTGCTGGCGATTGCCCTTGGCTTTTACATCGCCATCCCGATCTACGTGACCGCCTATCTGCGGTTCTACGGTGGCAAATCCGTGCTTGTAGCAGCGGCCACAGGCCTTGGTCTGGTCGCGGCGCTCTACGGAATGTTCGAGCTGTTGCTGGGATACGAGGTCTTCGAAGGTCTTGTTTTCGGGGACATCATGTAGCCGGCCCAAGACCGGATAATTTTCAATTCAAACGGAGGAGAAGACATGGCGAGACTACCAGGGATTGCGACACTGGTCGCAGCAGGGGCGCTGGCATTGATGCCGGGGGCGAGCCTTGCACAGAGTTGGCCGGACGGGGATATCGATCTGATCATTCCCTCAGGGCCCGGCGGCGGCTTTGACGTCTATGGCCGGGTGCTGGCGCGGGCGATGGAGGAAACCCTCGACGTCAACGTGCTGCCGCAGAACGTATCGGGCGGTGGCGGGATGCGCGGCGCAACCGTTGCCTATCAGGCCGAGCCCGACGGCCAGACATTCGCCGTTTTCAACGTGCCGGGCATCATCGAGCCGGTCATCACCGGGGAAGACGTATCCTATGACATCGGTCAGATCGACTGGCTCGGGGCGATGGCGTTCAACCAGTATATCGTGATGGTCGCGGCAGATTCGCCCTACAACACGATCGATGATCTGCGCGCGGCGGGCGAAACCATATCCTTTACCGCCTATGGATCGTCCGGTATCGCCGCGAACCGCATCTTGTGCGCGGAACTGGAACTCGATTGCCAGATCATCACCGGCTACCCCAGCAACAACGAGGCCTTGCTTGGCGTCGTGCGGGGAGATGCTGCGGCATCGGTGCCGCCGATCTCGACTGCGGCGGCGTTCAACACGGGCGGCGACCTCAAGGCGATCATGGTGATGACAAGCGGGCCAACCGCCTTGTTTCCCGATACGCCGACCGCGTCTGATGCCGGATATCCCGCGGTGGCAAGCCTTGGCCTGATCCGGGCTTTCGGCCTTCCGCCGGGCGTGCCTGCTGAAACCCGCGCCGCGTTCCAGCAGGTGTTCGACACCGCGCTTGCAGCCGAGTCAGTCACCGCTTGGGTGGCCGAAACCGGCAACGCCTACGATCCGATGTCGGGGGAAGAGCTTTCGGCTCTGATCGCGTCCCAAACCGAACTCCTGACCAGATATCGGGACGTCCTTGCCGCAGAATAATTTTTCATTCGGCATGAAACCCGACACGGCAGGTCCATCTGACCTGCCGTGTCGACGGCCATGATGGACCTGTTCGGCCTGCCAATCTTCGCCGGTGTTTCGGCTTGGCAATGGGTGGCTCTGGCACTTGCCTATGCGCTTGCCTTTGTCATCAAGGGGGTGTTTGGATACGGCGCTGTGCCGCCGATGGTGCTGATGGGGTCGCTGATCATGCCGCCGCATCACGCGGTCTTGCTGGCGGCCATCGTCAACCTCGCCTCGCAATCCCTGCTTGTGCCCGACGCGATCCGACACGGAAACCGTGCCATTTTCGGGCGCATGATCTTGTTCATCATGCCTGCGGCCGTTGCGGGAACCCTGCTTTTCCAAGTGCTGTCACCGGGCAGCCTGCAATTGGTGGTCGGTGTTCTCTTGCTCAGCGTCCTGCTGATCGAGAACTCGACCCTGCGCGCACGGATCGTACCTGTCGCGCGGGCCAGACGTGGATTGTTCTCGACCGTTGCCGCCCTGATCGCGGGGCTTATTGCCGGCGTTGTCGGGGCCGGAGCGATGGTTTTCCTCTCCGTCTATCTGCGCACCCTCCTGCCGGAAAAAACGGAATTCAGGGGGACGGTTATCTTGATCGTCACCTCGATCCTCGCATGGCGTGCGATCTTGCTGATCAGTCTTGGCCTGATCACATGGACATTGGTCGCCGAAGCGCTGACCCTTATCCCGGTTGCGGCGGCGGCGCTGACGCTAGGCAAGTGGTTAAGCGATAAGCTGTCGAATGACGGCTTCTTCACCATCTATCGCTGGTTCATGATCAGTGCAGCGCTTCTTCTCATCGTGCGCGGCTTGCTCTAGCGTCATCCGCAACCTGACAGGATCAAGCGCATGTGCCCCAAGCAGACGGTCGATCCGGCGACGTTGAACCTCAGACATCTGTGGGCCTTCTGTCAGGTTGCCGAACACCGCAGCATCAATCGGGTGGCAGGCTGGATCAATCTTTCGCAGCCCGCGATCTCGCAAGGTATCTTTGCGTTGGAGCAGGCCTTCGACGCGACCCTGTTCAACCGCGACACGTCCGGCATGCATCCAACCCGCATGGGCGGCCTGCTTGCCGCGCGCGTCCGGCGCGGCTTCAAGGCGCTTGAAATGGCGCTTGCCCTCGGCGATGCCCAAGCCCCGAACTCCACGCCGCGCGGCGATGACCCGTCGGTCGTCTTGCGCACCAACCAGCTTTCCGTGCTTGTCGCGCTGATTGGCAATGGCGGCATCGCCGGGTGCGCGGGCACGCTGGGAATTTCCGAAAAATCGGTCGCGCGCAACTTGCGCAATCTCGAACTCCGGCTGGGGCGAAGCCTGCTGATCCGGGACGTGGGCTTGATCCGGCTAACCAGCGCGGGCGAGGCGATCGCGCGCGCGGCGCGGATCTTCTTTCGCGAGATCGAACTGGCCTGCGAAGAAATGTCGGCCGAGGTCGGCATTTCCAACGGACGGCTCGTGATCGGGGGCTTGCCCTTGGTCCGATCCTATATCTTGCCCCGCGCGATGGTCGAAATCGCGACGCGCTTTCCGGATGTGGATGTTCAATTGGTCGAAGGATCGCACGAAATCTTGCTGGCGGGCGTCCGCGACGGTGAAATCGACATTCTTGTCGGCGCGCTGCGCGGACGGCTGCCCGCCGAAGATGTGCAGCAGATCCACCTGTTCGACGAACGGCTTTGCGTCGTCGCCAGAAGCGATCATCCGATCTTTCACAAACCGCACCGGGATCTGTCCGATACCATGGCCTATTCATGGATCGCGCCCCGCACAGGGTCGCCTGCGCGCGAGGTGTTCGATGGCATGATGGCGCGGGCCGAACGCGCGCCGAGCATCTTGCTGGAGGTCGCCTCCCACATCGCCGTCCGGTCCATCCTTGTCGAAAGCGATTGTCTGGCGCTGATATCGCGGCACCAGATCCGATACGAAGAATTGGGCGGGCAGCTTTCGGTGGTTTTGATCGACGCTGGCCAAGGCCCCCGCCACATCGGCGTGACGGTCCGCAAAGACTGGGATCCGACGCCGCTGCAACAGGCGTTCCTCGAAGCTCTGGACAGGGCGGCGCAGACGTCGCTCAGCCCCGAACTTTCAACGATCTAGCCGATCAGGGCCGCGCCTTGCCCAAAGACGTCCTCGAAGTTCATGGCCCGCGTTGTCAGGCCCTGCCGGTGGACGGACCCAAGGAGCGTTTCAACCGATGGCCGCATCGCGGCGACCCCCATGGGCAGCAGGTCGGGGCCGTCGTCGGGAACCTGCGTCTTTGCGGCCCCGAACGCCATGGCAAGCGCGCGCACCAGTGCGGGGTTGCGTTCGGCCAGCGGGCCGGTGACGGCAAGGATGTGGTTGATCTGCACGACCCCCGTTCTGGCCAGACTACCCAGCGCGGTCGCGTCCGGATCGGCAATGACCGGACGGACCCAGTCATCCTTGGGCATATCGTTTCCGAAGATTGCGGCGTCGACCTTGCCATCGCGCAGCAATTCAAAGGCTGCTGTGCCGTCGGGGTCACGGACCACGTTGCCCGGTTCGGGCGCGCCGACGACATGCGGGGCCTCTTGGGTGACCCATGTGATGCTGGCCGGATCGATGCCGTATTCGGTGTCCAGAATGGTGCGCACCCATGCGCCCGTGGTCTGGCTGTAGGCGCGCACGGCCACACGCTTTCCCGGCAGGTCTTGGGGGCCAATCTCGGTGAAATTCGCGTTCTGCACGATGCAACGATGCTGCAACCGCGCGGACACCGTGATCGGCAGCGGAATGATTGGTCGCCCGGCATCGATGGCTTGGATCGCGGTCACGATGGCCAGTTCGCAGATATCGAAGGCGCTGTCCTCGACCATGGGCCGAAACGCGCGGTGGATCGGTTTGACCGCAACCGGCGACAGGCCCAGCCGTTCAGCGTGCTCGGCGAGAAAAGCGCCCGCAATCGGCGTGGTGCCAAGCGCGATCGTGGGGCTTGTCACGCGCTCCTCTCCAGCAATGCCGGATAAAGCGACAGCGCCGTTCCCCCCAACACCGCTGTCCGTTCCTCCGGGCTCAGGGTGGCGACGGCCTCGCGCGCACGCACCACCAGTTCCGGCAGGGGCGTTTCGGCGGCGGGAAAGTTTGATCCCCACGCCACGCGGTCGGCCCCGAAGGTCGCCATCAGATGCGCCATGAACGCGGGCACCGTGGACATCCCGGCCTCGGACGCCCTAATGTTGCGCAGCGTCAGCTTGACGTGGACTCCGGGATAGCTTGCCAGATCCCACAACGCCTGCGCTGCCGCATAAGGTGCGCCGTCCTCCAGCACCGGGCGGGCAAGGTGGTCGATGATCACGCGGGCATCGGGGAACCGGTCCAGAAGGTCGCGCAACATCGGGATGCCCGGCGGCCGCATCTGCACGCAGATCGGCAGGCCGATATCGCTGGCGTATTGCCACGCGGCAAAGGATGCCGGATCGTTCAGCCAGCTTGATTGCCCCTCGACCGTGCTGCCGGCGGTGAACAGGCGCAGCCCCGTAAGCCCGCGCGACATCCAGTAATCGATCTTCTCAACGGCATCCTTGGCCAGCACATCAACCGAAAAGACCCCTGTCAGTCTGTCGGGATGCGCCGCCACGGCCTCTGCCAGATAGGTGTTGTCGTGCCCATAGGCCGTTGACGCCTGCACCACGGCTGCCTTGGCGATCCCGGCGGCGTCCATTTCCTTGATCAGATCGTCAAACGCGATCGGATGCTTGGACGACCACGTCGACTGCTTTCCGCCCAACGGGGTCAGCGGATAGCGCTCCGTATCCGGAGAAATCACGTGCGGGTGGATATCAATGATCGAGTCCATGTCAACTTCTTGCCAGCGGTCCGCCGGGCCCCCATAATTCCTCATGCTCACGCCTAACGCCGACCCGGAAAAATCGCCAATCCGATAACCGCTCGGGGTTATAGGATATGTGGGTCCGGGGTTGGCCCGAAATGCCGCCAACGCCCCGTAGGAAGGCCAGACCGATGATCATCGCCCTTGTTCAGATACCCCTGCCGGGTCCCAAACGCGCCCATTCCCTTGTCGTCGCCCAATCAGTCGAGGCCACAAAAATATTTCATAATGTCAAAGGATTGCGCCGCAAATACTTTCTCAATTCTGACGAAGGCGGCGGCGGGATTTATGAATTCACCACCCGTGCCGACGCCGAAGCATGGTTCAACGACGGCTGGGCCGATTGGATGGAGGGGCGTTTCGGCGTGCGTCCGACACTAACGCTGTTCGACTGCCCGGTGGTGCTTGATAATGAGGCGGACGAGGTTCGTGTCGATGGCAGGCCCGTGCCGCCGCCGTGGGGCATGGCCAAGGTCGAATGACGTCCCACGGCGTGGCTCGCCCCCGGTCAAGACGGTATTGTGGCCCTCCACCCGTTGCGTGGCCCCGTCAACTCTCGGTTCGCCGGATCATCGCCAGCAGCGCTTGGGCCACCGTAACCGGCCCCTCTTCGGGCGGGGCTGCGGGCGCGGGCACACCCGACCGCGCCAGACGCCGCTGCCAGCGGATCGTGCCTGCGGTCATGTCGGCGTAAAGGCCCAGATCCTCCAGCGTCTTGGCGACCTCTTCCATCTCTGACGCGCGCCGTTCGCCATGTACGATGGAACGCTCGAAATTATAGGCGGCCTGCCGGGGCCATTCGGTGCCGGGGTGGCTTTTGGCCAACGATCCCAGAACCTCGTCTTCAACCCCTGCGGCGACTGCGGCCAACACGCATTCGGCTGTCAGCGCCTCCAATCCCTTGACCATCACCGACCGGATCATCTTGATCGAAGAGGATGCGCCGACCGGCCCCGCGATCACACGCACGGTCATTGGCAAGGCTTCCAGCACCGGTGCCATCTCGGCCGCGTGGGGGCCAGATATCAGACAAGGCACCATGTTCAGCTTGGGATGAACCGGGGCCATGACCGCCACGTCCACATACCGTCCGCCCGCGCCCTCGATCACATCTGCGGAAACGCCTTTTGAGGACGGCGCGCAGGAATTGAGGTCAAGCCAGACCGTCCCTTGCCCGATCTCAGGGGCCGCCGCGCGCGCGGCCGTGACCGCCTGATCGGCCGTGACGGTGCAGAACACCAGATCGGCCCCTTCGACAGCCTCGGCCAGCGTCAGACAATTGCGGATACCAAGCGCGGCACAGCGTTGGGCGATCTCGGCCGCCGTCGCCGGGTCATCTGATTTGACGTCATAGGTGCGCACATTCCCCGCGCGGGCCGGACCCCATCCGCGCACGATGGCCGATCCGGCCTCTCCCATCCCAACAAAGGCGATTTGCATCTTGTCGTCCACCTCAGGCAAAAACCGTGCCATCCATCAATTTACGCGCCGTGCGCAGGATCGCGGCGGCGGTCACCTCGCCCTCGGGCGTTACCTGCGCGATGATTGTCGTCTCGCCGATCGGGTGTTCGATGGGCATGGTCTTTTCCCCGCCTCCGGGTACATCGGCCAACATCGCGGCGGGCGTCCCCGGCAACAGGCAGGCGGTTGCCACGCTGACCGCGCCCAGAACGCCAATGCTGGCATGGCAGCGATGGGGAATGAAAGTGCGGGTGGAAATCGTGCCGCCGTTTTGCGCGCGGCTGACCATCGTCATCTTCGGCACCGTCTTGTCCGTCACATCGCCAAGGTTCATCAACGGCCCACAGGCCAGCCGGATCGCTTCCAGCCGGGCCTTGAGGGCGGTGTTCGCGTCCAGATCTGCGCGTGGTTCGGTTCCGGTTATTCCCATGTCCGCCGCGCGCAGGATGATCACCGGCATCCCGTTGTCGATCATCGTGACCTCGACGCCGTCGATCACATCCACCGCATTCCCGGTGGGCAACAATGCCCCACAGGTCGATCCCGCCGTGCCCAAGAATTCCAGCGGCACGGGCGCGGCCGTCCCCGGCACCCCGTCAATCGCGGCATCACCGGCATAGACCGGCACGCCTCCCGGTGTCTCAACCGTCGCAATCGCGGTCTGTCCGGTGTTCTCCATATAGATGGAAACCCGCGTCTGGCCGTCATCCGCCCGAACCAATCCGCGTTCGATGGCAAATGGCCCGACACCAGCCAGAATATTCCCGCAATTCTGCCCGTCTGATACCAACGCCTGATCCACGCCGACCTGCAAGAACAGGTAATCCACGTCGATACCCGCGCGCGCCGATTTTCGCACCACCGCCACCTTGGAGGTCAGCGGGTCGCCACCGCCCATCCCGTCGATCTGTCGTGGGTCGGGGCTGCCCATGACGCGCAGCAAAAAGGCATCGCGGTCTTCTGGCAGATCTTCGGCCACGAAGTATCCGCCTTTCGATGTTCCCCCGCGCATCCACATGCAGCGCACAGGCTCAGACATGATCGCCATGCGCATATGCATCGGGTGTGCATGCGTTGTGCATGGCATGTGCATAGGCCATCGCATACATTCTAGACATAGCGCAGGCCCTTTTCGGCCAGCCGCTCCCGCATCTTGTACATGTCCAGCCCAAGTTCCCCCGATGCCAGTCTTTGACGCTTTGCCTCCTCGTTCGACAGGCGATCTTGCGCCTTTTTCAGGACGTCGGCGGCTGCCGCGCGCTTGACCACGCATACGCCATCGTCGTCCGCAAGAATGATGTCGCCGGGGTCGACATTTGCCCCTGCGCAGACCACCGGCACGTTCACCGAACCCAGCGTTTCCTTGATCGTGCCTTGCGCGCAGATTGCCTTGGACCAGACAGGAAAGCCCATCTTTTCAAGGTCTTTCACGTCGCGGACGCCCGCGTCGATGATCAAGCCTCGGCACCCGCGCGCCAGCGCGGAGGTTGCCAAGAGATCCCCGAAATACCCCGCATCCGAAGGTGAGGTCGTCGCCAGAACCATCACGTCGCCAGGGTGCAATTGTTCGATCGCGACATGTAGCATCCAGTTGTCTGCCGGCGGCGCAAGGATGGTGACCGCTGACCCGCCGATCGCCGCGCCGCGATAGATCGGGCGCATGTAGGATGCCAGCAATCCCATGCGCCCCTGCGCCTCGTGCACGGTGGCGACGCCACATTTCGCCAGATCATCAATGACTTGCGCGTCCGCTCGAGCGATGTTCCGAACCACGATCGACATCACAGTTCATCCACGGTGCGCGGAAAGATCGATTGGAACCCTTCGGCGTATTTGCAGTCCCGCCCGCCTGACTGGCCACCGGAATTACGCTTGAAATGGTTCGCGCGCTGTTGGGCCACGCGTGTGTAGTAATCCCAAAGGTGAACCTGCCCGTTCATGTGTTCCATTGCGGCGCGCTTCTTGTCCCAAACGGGCGTGATGTCGAGGAATGTATCGGGCTTCCACCCCATCTGTTCGGTCTGATGCGGTTCGAACAGATACAACTGCGGCGCGCCCAAGACCTTTTCGCCGGGGTTGTGGCCCCATGCCTGCGCGATCATGCGCACCTCGAGCGCGACTTGCGTCATGTACATGTGATCGGTGTTGTAGGGGTCGTATTGGCTGTGGCTCATCATGAAGGCGGGTTGCACCTTGCGGATCAGATCGACGAGTTTGTCCTTGTCCCCGCGATCCAATTGCAGCGGGTAATCCCCGAGATCGAAACATTCGAGACGGTGAACGCCAAGGGCTTCGGCGGCTGCTTCGGCCTCGCCGCGCCGGATGTCCTTGACCTCCTGAAGCGACTTGCCTTCCTTCCACAGTTTGGCGCTTTCGCCACGCTCTCCAAAGGACATGCATGCAACGGTGACGTCGTATCCCATCTCTGCATGCAGCGCGATCGCGCCGCCGCAGCGCCACACGAAATCAGCGGCATGTGCGGAGAGAACGAGGGCGGTTTTATTCTGTGACATCGTGGACTCCGGATGCTTATGGATCTCCACCATCCCACCAAATCGGTCGTTCCGACAAATCCGAAGCGTGTTGGTTAGGATTAGTTTTTGCTATAACGATGCGATGAATATGAGGCCCTCAACTAGGAATCCGGCTTTGATACGCGGGATCAGTTCTATGCGGTCAGGGCTTCCGCAATGCAAGAAGTGCTACAAGACCATGAGAGGGCGGACCTCCAGATGCTCAATGCCAAACCAGAACGCGTGATGCCTTGATTTCGCGTAATCTCAGACATTTTCGCGTGTTCCTTGCGGTGGCGGAGCTTGGGTCGCTGACGCTCGCCTCTGAACGGTGTCATGTCTCGCAGCCAGCGGTGACGCAGGCTTTGACCAAGCTGGAACGGGAGGCCGGCGGTGCGCTGTTCGAACGGACGCGTGCGGGTATTTTCCTGTCTGAACGCGGACGGCTGTTCGAGGCGCGGATCCGTCGCGCGATGCTGCGGCTGGATGGGGCGTTGGCCGGTGTGTCGCCCCGGTTGCCTCTGACGGCGACGACCGCGCAACTGCGCGCGCTGGTCGGCATGACCGAGGTGCAGAACTACACTTTGGCTGCGCGCGACCTTGGCCTTGCGCAACCGACCGTCCATCGGGCAATCGCCCAGATCGAGAGGGAGGCCGCCCGCCCGATGTTCGAGCGCACGTCCTTCGGGATGGTGCCGACACGCGCCTGTCGCGAGATCGCACTTGCCGCACGTCTGGCCTTTTCCGAGTTCCAGCAAGCCGAGGTCGACCTTGCGGATTTCGATGGCCGTGAGGTCGGTCAGATCACTTTGGGTGCGTTGCCTCTTTCTCGGTCTGTCCTGTTGCCAGCGGCGTTGGCCGCGTTTCGCGCCCGGCGGCCCAAATTGCGCGTGACGGTCTTCGATGGCCCCTATGGTGAGATGTTGGGCGCGGTCAGGCGTGGCGACATGGATTTCATGATCGGCGCACTGCGCGACCCGCATCCGATCGAGGATATCGTGCAGGAGAAGTTGTTTGAGGACAGCCTGTCGGTGGTCGCCCGGAAAGGTCATCCGCTGACGAACATGGCGCAGGGCAAACTTGGGTCCCTTGTTCAATATCCTTGGGTCGTTCCCCGATCGGGAACACCATCCCGGTTGCAGTTTGATGCGGCATTCAATCGTGCACGTCTGGCGCCGCCGGACAGCATTCTGGAATGCGGATCCATCCTGCTGATGCGCGAATTGCTGAGCCGAAGCGACATGTTGGGCTGTATTTCAGAGCATCAGGCCGAGGCGGAGGTATCGAACGGGCTGATCATCCGGCTGGATGCGGATGTGTCATGGACCGGTCGCGCCATCGGGCTGACGTATCGCAAGGATTGGCTGCCCACCAAGGCACAAGCCCTGTTGCTGGATATGATCCGCGAAGCGGCACTGAAGATGCGCAGGGGCGAGGAACGTGCCGCCACGACCTAGCGCGTTTGCCGGACCACGATGCCCCAGCAGGGCTGCCCCGGCGAGGCCCTTGGAAAAGGGGTTCTATGGCCCCGTCGGTTACTCTTCGGGGCGCTTGTCCATCACGGGTAGCGGAATTGAAAAGCCGGTTTTGACGCGGTCCATCACGACACTGGTGCGAAATTTCGCGATGTTTTCCTCTGCAAAGAAATGGCGCCGCGTGAAGGCTTCGTAATCGGCCATGTCACTGGCCGAAAGAATGAGCAGAAAATCGCTGTTTCCCGTGATGTAATAGCATTGCATCACCTCGGGTGCGGCCTTCATGCGTTCGCGAAAACGATCCAGATCGGCGGGGCGTTCCGACGACAGCGCAACCTCGACAATCACGGTCAGTCCACGGCCAAGTTTGGAATGGTTGAGGACCGCGACATCGGCCGCGACATACCCCTCGGCCCGCAAGCGCGTGAGGCGCTTGCGACAACTGTCGGGCGATAGGAATACGATCTTCGACAGCGCTTCAGCGGTCAGGCGATTGTTGGATTGAATGGCGTCAAGAATGGCTGCGTCGAATCTGTCCATCGCATATTTTCACCTGAAATTGGGAACTAAGCCAGATCTCAGAACGCAGTACGTCCGGTTTTCGGAACATTTTGAGCCATTCTTTCTGAAAACAGGAAAGCCCGCGACGAAAATCTCCGGGAATGGTCAGCCGACGTTCGTTATCTTGTGAGGACCAACAAGGGGAACTCAGAGTGATCACAGAATTGGACAATCCGTTTCGCGGCGAAGGCATGCCGGGTCTTACGCCGATGCCCGGGGCGGATGCAAAGGCCGTTGCGGCCCTTCTGGAGCAATGTCCCGCGCACCACGCCACGCCGTTGCTTGATTGCCCCGAACTTGCGGCCCAAGCAGGGATCGCCAAGTTGACGATCAAAGATGAACGCGGGCGGATGGGCTTGGGTAGTTTCAAGGCCCTTGGCGCGGCCCATGCGATTGCGCGAGAGGCGGCGGCTGTCGGTGGCGATCTTTCGGTAGCGTTGCGGGGGCGCACCTATGTCACAGCCAGCGCCGGAAATCATGGCATGTCAGTTGCCGCAGGCGCACGCATCTTTGGTGCAGTGGCGGTGATCTATCTGTCGCATACCGTGCCCGAAGGCTTTGCCAGACGGCTGGAAGATCTGGGCGCAAAGGTCGTTTGGGCCGGGGTAAATTACGAGGCCAGTATGACGGCGGCGGAGACGGCGGCGGCGGCAAACGATTGGACCTTGCTGTCGGATGGTTCATGGCCGGGTTACGTCGAACTACCGTTTCGCGTGATGGAGGGCTATCGCCAGATGGGCACAGAGATCGCGTCGCAGATCCAAGAGGTGCCGAGCCACGTCTTGTTGCAGGCGGGCGTCGGCGGACTTGCAGCGGCGCTGGCGGCCGAATTGCGGTTGGCATGGGGGGATGCACCGACAATGATCGTGGTGGAGCCCGAGGCTGCGCCCGCCTTGATCGAGAGCATCCGAGCCGGTCGCGTGATCGTGACAGAGGGGCCGGTTTCGGCGATGGGACGACTGGACTGCAAGACGCCGTCGATGTTGGCGCTGGCGGATCTTGCGCGCGACGCTGACCGGCTCGTCACCATCAGCGAGGCCGAAGCCTTAGCGGGTGCGACGGCGGTGGCCGCCGCCGGATTGGCGTCGTCTCCCTCGGGGGCTGCCGGAGTTGCGGCGCTCCTTGCCGGTCTGGAAGGGATCGGGGCGCAGTCACATGTGCTCTGTGTTCTCAGCGAGGGGCCGGAAGATGAATGAGAAATCATTGATCTTCCCGGCCGATGAATATCGCAATCGCATCACCGGGTTGCAGCGCGAAATGGCAAAGGCCGACCTTGGTGCCCTGCTTTTGACCACCCCTGCCGATGTTTTCTACACGACCGGGTTTTTGACCCGGTTTTGGGAAAGCCCCGCGCGGCCTTGGTTCGTGGTGGTGCCTGCATCGGGTGATCCGGTAGCGGTTATTCCTGCCATCGGGTTAACGTTGATGGAGCGCTGCTGGATCGGTGACATTCGCACATGGAATGCGCCTGACCCCGTTGATGATGGCGTCAGCTTGCTTGCCGAGACGCTGACAGGGTTGGTGCCAGCGGCGGGCCGCATCGGTATTCCGATGGGGCTGGAAAGCCATTTACGCATGCCGGTTGCCGATTTTCTGCGGCTGCAGGACCACATAGCGCCGCGCCAGATCGTTGATGGAACCGCCGCTGTCTACCGCGTGCGCGAGGTGAAATCGGAAGCTGAGATTGCCAAGATTCGGACCACCTGCTCGGTGGCCGATGCCGCGTTTGATCGCGTGCCGGAATTTGCCCGGCATGGTGCGCCGCTGAGTCAAGTTTTTCGGGATTTTCAGGTTGCGCTGCTGCAAGAAGGTGCTGAATGGGTCAGCTATGTTGCGGGCGGGGCCGAGCAGGGCGGCTATGGCGATGTGATTTCGCCTGCACATGATCGCCCGTTGATGACGGGCGATGTGCTGATGTTGGACACGGGTGCGGTGCGTGATGGTTATTTCTGCGATTTCGACAGGAACTTTGCAATTGGCCGCGCGGCAGATGATGTGCGCCGCGCCCACGCCGCGCTTTTTGCCGCGACCGACACTGCATTGGCGACGTTGCGACCGGGCATGCTTGCGTGTGAGCTGCACCGGATCATGACGGACGATTTGCAGCGCCGAGGTGCCGCCCCCGGCGGCGGGCGATTGGGCCACGGGCTTGGATTGACGTTGACCGAATGGCCCTCGTTTACGCCACATGATACGTCCGAACTGCGGGAGGGCATGGTCCTGACACTGGAACCAAGCGTCGAAATCGCACCGGGTCGCATCATGGTGCATGAAGAAAACATAGTGTTGCGCACACATGGCCCGGAGTTGCTGTCACGCCGCGCGCCGTCTGAATTGCCGGAGATCATGGGATGAGAGCGGCAGAATTTGATCTTATCGGCCCGATTGGGTCAAAGGGGACGCTGGGGCTTGTTGTATTGCAGGCTGACGAGACGCTGGAACAGGATTTCCGACGGTTGTTCCCGGACCGCGACATCGCGATTTATACCAGCCGCATCCCATCGGCGTCCGCGCTTTCGACAGAATCCATTGCGGCGATGGAGGCTGAATTGCCTCGCGGTGCAGGCCTTTTCCCGCGGGCGGCGCGGTTTGATGCAGTGGGTTATGGCTGCACCTCGGGGACGACACTGATCGGTGCAGATGCGGTTGCACGTATGATCCGCCGCGGTGTCGAGACGCCGATGGTCACCGATCCGCTGACGGCGGCGCTGGCGGCGCTTGAGGCATTGGATGTCAAAAGGCTCGGACTTGTCACACCCTATGTGGCAGAGATCGCTGCCCCTGTGCGGGATGCGTTCTTGGCAAATGGTTTTGCGGTGAGCGACGCCCTGACATTCGGTGAAGAAGTCGAGGCCCGCGTCGCACGTATCGCGCCTGCGTCGATCAAGGCAGCGGCCCGGGCGGCCGCGAAAGGGGCGGAGGTCGTCTTCCTGTCCTGCACCAATCTGCGGACCCTTGGGATTATCGACGAATTGGAGGAAGAACTCGGCATGCCGGTTCTCAGCAGCAATCAGGTATTGGCATGGCATATGGCGAAAGCGATCGGCGCGCCGATGGCCAAGGATGCGCCGGGGCGGTTGTGCAAGACCTTGGTCGCCTGCAGTTAGACTAGCGTTTCCACAGGGGGCGGGAGGGGTCGGACCGTTTGGTCATGGCAGTCCGGGTGGCAAGGTGTTGCGCGCGCGGGTTGGTAGCGCGCGCAATGCACAATGTGATTAATCAAGACTTCAGATTTTTATGAGAAATGTCCCGATGTTGGGTTTTCAACCCTGCCAGCAACAATAAGGACAGTACCATGACCAACCCTTTTTCCAATCGTTCTGCGTCGTTGAGTGGCCCTGCAACTGACGTGCAGCCTGTGCTTCCCGATGATGGTGTGGATCTGCCGAAAGAGGCACTGGCGCTTTATGTCGAAACCGGTGGCATGGTTTCCATGATCACCGCCGTGGGCGAAGAACGGGCGATTTCGCTGCCGGATTTTGCAATCTTGCCTGTCTGCGTCCGTCGCGTCCGGGCCACCGGCACCACGGCAACCGGGATCCACGCCTTGGTGATTGCATGAAGTTCGTAACCGAATTTTCCGTGATGTCGCGGCCCTTGCGTGTTGGACAGGGGTTCAACCCTGCCGTCATGTTTGACGGGGCGGCGACCGGGGTCTGGTTTGATCCAGCGGATCGACAATCGCTTTTCCAAGATGCGGCTGGCACGATCCCCGTAACCGCGCCGGGGCAGCCCGTCGCCAGAATGACCGACAAAAGCGGCAACGGAAACCATGCGACGCAGTCGACGATAGCGGCGCGGCCGATTTATCGTGAGGATGCAGTAGGGCGGGGATATCTGGAGTTTGACGGTATCGATGACCGCTTGAACACGCCAACCATCACCCCTGGCACCTCCAAGATGCAGCTTTTCGCAGGCTTTCGGAAACTGACCGAAGGCGGGAACGGGATATTGTGCGAACTGGGTTCCGGGTCGACGCCGCGGTCGTTTCTTGTTTCGGCACCGACGTCCAACGCGGCAAACGCCGTCAATTACCTATATCGACCGGATTCCGGTCTGGTCGTCAATACAGTCAATGACAACTTTCCGCTCGATACGCCGGGTGTGCTTGCTGCGACCTGCGATTTGGCGGTCTCGACCAGTACGACGCGGATCGACGGTGCGCCTGTTCTCACCGTGTCGTCAGGTCTCACGGCACCGCAGTTTAACGCGGGCGTTCTGTATATTGGTGGGCGCGCCAGCGCGACATTGCCGTTCAGCGGGCAACTTTTTGGAATGGCGATCCGCTTTGGGTCAGAACTGGGCCTGAAGGAGATTGCCGGCATGGAGCGATACTTGTCTGCGCGATTGGGGGGCACGGCATGAGGGTCACGGTTATCTGCCCAGAGGCACTGCTGGACGACGCCAACCAATTGGCCATGGCACTTGGCCAAGGGAGCGCGGACGGCGAGACATTTCGTGCAATCAATTGGTGGAACGTGTTGGGGAACCGCTATGCCTGTGCAAGCTATGCATCACAGGCGGCGTGGGTGAACGCACCTGACACGACCGTGCAACGTCCCGCTTGGGACACCGGGCCCGCTTATGCGGTGAACATGGCGGGCGCCCGGCGGGCGCAGGCGGCACTTTGGATTGATGGGGGCGATGATTTCACGCCGATGGCAGCGGCGGGAAAACTGGTTGTCGTGGCGGAAATGAACCCAGGGGCGGCATTGGTGCGGATGGGATTGAGCCAGATCGAAACCGAGGACGTCTGAGGCGGGGTGCGCGTTGATTTGGCGAAGATGCCCGCGTCACGGGCCGCTTGACCGACGAATGAACTCCGGCGGGGCGATTGGACTTGGCGGCGGCTGCAAGACTGTTTCGGCAGTGAAAAGGGGGGCCATCCGTCAGGCCCCGTTTTTTCCTTTTAAGACAGACGCGCGATTGCATGGCGCGCGCGTCGTGAACAAAAGCCTCGGCGTCAGATCACGCGCACCCACGCGTGCGCGCGCTCGCAGCTATCCCTTGGCGCCCTGACCGCGGGAATAGATGTCTTCGAAGCGGATGATATCATCTTCACCCAGATAGCTGCCTGTCTGCACTTCGATCAGTGTGAGGGGGAGCTTTCCGGGGTTTTCCATGCGGTGGCGGACCCCGAGCGGTATGTAGACGGATTGGTTTTCCGTCACCAGTTGAACGGTTTCGCCGATCGTGACTTTGGCGGTCCCCTCTACCACGATCCAATGTTCGGCCCGATGGTGATGGCTTTGAAGGCTCAAGATTGCACCGGGGTTGACGACGATGCGTTTGACTTGAAAACGCGCCCCCACCACAAGGCTTTCATACCAGCCCCAAGGTCGGTAGTCGCGTGGCAGTGTTTCGGCCTGCGAAATTCCCTGCTGTTTCAGATGCTGGACGGCAAGCTTGACCTCTTGCGCGCGGTCCTTGTGGGACACCAGAACAGCATCAGGCATGGCGACGACGATGATGTCCTGAAGGCCGATGCCGACCAACTGTTGGCTGGGCGATTCCGCGCGCAGCAGCGTGTTGTCGCAATCAAGGGCCGTTGCCGGGCCGTGGGTGACGACGCCGCGGGCATCTGGCCCCGCGTCACGCCAGACGGCCTCCCAGCCACCCAGATCGGACCACACGCCGCCATAGGGCACAACCGACATATTTCGTGCCTTTTCCATGACTGCGTAGTCGATCGAGATGTCTTCGAGCGTTTCCCATGGCCCTGCCGCAAGCCGAGTGAAGCCAAGATCGCTTTGTGCTTGACCGACCGCTGTCTTCAGGGTGGCCAGCATGTCCGGCGCGTGGGTTTGGAAAGCGTCAAGGATCGTCGTGGTCGTGAACAAAAAGATGCCGGCGTTCCATAGGTGCATGCCCCCATCCATCATCGACTCGGCGGCCACTGCATCGGGTTTTTCCACGAACTCCTGCAATGTCTGGGGGATCGGGTTGAACGCGTGATCTGGGGGGGTGCTCAACCTGAGCCAGCCATAACCCGTTTCCGGTCGGTCCGGACGAATGCCGAAGGTCACGATCTGGCCGTCCATCGCCGCCTGCGATGCCGCCTGCACAGCGTCGCGGAACAACGTCGCATCGGGCAAGATGTGATCCGATGGCGCCACAAGCATTAGCGAACCGGGTGCGCGGGCATCAAGCGCGAGGGCAGCCGCGGCAATGGCAGGGGCCGTATTGCGCGCCATTGGCTCGATCAAGATCGCCGCTGGCGCGATCTCCATCGCGGCAAGTTGTTCGGTGACCACGAAGCGGAAATCAGATCCGGTAACGACAACAGGGGCGGCGAACCCATCCCCCGACAAACGGCGAGCTGACGCCTGAAACAGGCTGTGCTCACCGGTGATCTGGGTGAATTGCTTGGGATAGCTCTTGCGGGAAAGGGGCCAGAGCCGCGTGCCGGAACCACCGCAAAGCAGCACGGGATGAACCAATCGAGTCATTCGATATTCCTTTTACGTTTCAGACCTATAGCCTTGCGTCAGCGCGGTTATCAAGAAACCAGCGATATGCGTCCGCGACGCCGGCCGTCAGATCGACGCGCGCACGCCAACCCATCTTCGCCAGCCGCGACACATCCATAAGCTTGCGCATGCTGCCTTCTGGCTTCGACGGGTCCGTGACAATCCGGCCTTCGAACCCGGTCACGTCCGCGATGAGCTTGGCCAGATCTAGGATCGAGATGTCGGTTCCTGTGCCCACGTTGATATGGCTGAGCATGGGTTGGGTGTTGGCATCATAAATATCCTTGTCCAGATCAAGCACGAACAGACTTGCCTCGGCCATATCGTCGACATGCAGAAACTCCCGTCGTGGCCGCCCGGAGCCCCAGATGGCGACCTCCTCAAGTTCCTGTTCTGCCGCCTCGTGAAAGCGGCGGATCAGGGCGGGCATGACGTGGCTGTTTTCGGGGTGAAAATTATCGCCCGGACCATAGAGGTTGGTTGGCATCACGCTGCGATAATCGGTTCCGTGCTGGCGGTTGTAGCTTTCGCACAGTTTAATCCCGGCAATCTTGGCGATGGCATAGGGTTCGTTGGTCGGTTCAAGAACCCCGGTCAGCAACGCATCTTCCGCCATGGGCTGTGACGCCGCGACCGGATAGATGCAACTGGATCCAAGCTGCAGAAGCCGGGGCGTTCCGGCGGCGAATGCCTGATGGATCACGTTGCATTCGATCATCAGGTTTTCATAGATAAAGTCTGCTGGGTAAGTGTTGTTTGCATGTATTCCACCAACGCGGGCTGCCGCCAGAATGACCACATCAGGCCGTTCTTCTTGCATGAACGCACGCACGGCATTCTGGTTTGTCAGGTCAAGTTCGGCATGTGTCCGGGTCACCAATTCAAACGGTTTACCGGCCTGTTTGCGGGCCTGCAACCGGCGCAAGATAGCCCCACCCACCATCCCGCGATGACCGGCGATGTAGATCTTTTGCATCTGCGGAAATCCCTTCAACGAACCTGATTGCTATCTGTCTTGTGATCGGGCGGCCGGTGTTTCAGAAAACCCTGCAGTATCGCGCGGTATTCCACCATTCTGTCACCAATGCGGCCTGATCGATGACCGGACGCCCCCCGCCTTGGGACCTGTGAGGAATTTACTGGCGGGTCCGCGCACAGGCATCATGCCACCAACGTCAGCCAGTGAAAGCTTTCCAGAAACTGGCGGTTGAGAGATCATGCGGCCATGGCGTCTTTTGGTCCTGTCGTTGTGGGCTAGGAGTCCACTGCCACAGGGAAATCCATGCCGTGTTCCTTGAGTAACCGGTGCCGTTGGGCGGTTTTCAGATCTGAGGCAACCATTTCGGCGCACATTTCTTGCGCGGAGATCTGGGGAGCCCAACCAAGCTTGGCCTTGGCCTTGGATGGATCGCCCAACAGGGTTTCCACCTCGGCCGGCCGGAAATAGCGCGGATCGATCCGCAATATGACGTCACCCGGTTTGACTGCGTGGGCCATGTCGCTGGTTACCGTTTCGACGATGCCGACCTCGTCAACACCGCTGCCTTCAAAACGCAGTGTCATGCCCAGTTCCAAGGCTGACCATTCAATGAACTGGCGGACCGAATACTGCATGCCTGTTGCGATGACGAAATCGTCGGGTGTGTCTTGCTGCAACATCATCCATTGCGCCCGGACATAGTCCTTGGCGTGACCCCAATCGCGCAAGGCGTCGATGTTGCCCATGTGAAGACACTGCTCCAGACCTTGTGCAATGTTGGCCAGCCCGCGTGTGATCTTTCGTGTCACGAAGGTTTCGCCGCGCCGGGGGCTTTCATGGTTAAAGAGAATGCCATTGCACGCATAAATCCCATAGGCCTCACGGTAGTTCACGCAAGTCCAGTAGGCATACAGCTTGGCAACCGCATAGGGGCTTCGGGGGTGAAACGGGGTTGTCTCGCGCTGCGGCGTTTCTTGCACAAGCCCGTAAAGTTCCGAGGTCGAAGCCTGATAGAACCGGCATTTATTTTCGAGCCCGAGAAAACGGATCGCCTCCAAAAGACGCAGTGTCCCTATCGCGTCGACGTCGGCGGTGTATTCCGGGGCTTCGAAACTGACCGCCACGTGCGATTGCGCGCCAAGGTTATAGACCTCGTCTGGCTGAACCTCTGACAAGATGCGCGTCAGGTTCGAACTGTCCGTCAGGTCGCCGTAATGCAGTTTCAACCGTTGATGGTTACTGTGTGGATCTTGGTAAATGTGGTCAATCCGCTGGGTATTGAACGAAGACGCGCGCCGTTTGATGCCGTGCACCTCATACCCTTTTTCCAAGAGCAATTCGGCCAGATAAGAGCCATCTTGCCCGGTGATGCCGGTAATGAATGCGCGTTTGGTCATGTGACGATCCTGTCCTGTGCTTGGCTTTTTGATTTGGATCGCCTCGTTTGTCGAGGGTTGCCGGCTGACCGCGGCCGATCAATCGTTTCGCGGGCGCCCCTTCATTCTTCGGGCCACATCTGACGCGCCTACGGTCTGCACGTGTTGTTGACGTCGCACGCGAAGCAGCAATTCGCGTACACGGGTGCCGTAAACCTCCTCTGTGTGGTGCTGTCGGGCGAAATGCTGCCCTTCCTTGCCATGGCGTGCAAGCAACGCGCGGTCGCCTGCATAGGTTCGGATCGCGGTGGACAAGGCCGTAACCGAGCGCGTTTGGATACAAATCCCGGCGGCCTCTGGGATGCAGTCAGGCAGGTAGTTATGATCGGTATAGATCACCGCCTTGCCAAAGTGCATTGCCTCGATCAGGCAAATTGGTTGCGCTTCGCTGCTGTAGTAGCTGGGCAAGACGACGACGTCGGCCTGTTCCAGTTGCATCAGCTTTTCCTCTCCGATTACGGGTCCCAAATAATTGATCCCGTCGGGAAGCGCCGTCATCAGGTCGTCAAGATCCCGCGAAAATCCTTGGCGCCCGCAGATCGCCAGTTCCACGTCACCGCCTTCGCCACGGATCTCGGTGATCGCACCGATCAATTCGTTCAATCCCTTCGACGGGATGAGGTTGGACAGAAACAGCAATCGAAGCGGCAAACCCGCCGGTGCCGCCACGTTCCGCGCCTGTCGTGCGCGCGCCGCAACGTCACGTGATGCCGCGTTTGCTATGACGTGCACGGGCAGGCCCGGGAACGCCGCAAATTCCTTGCGCATTTCAGGGCAAAGGACGATCGCCGCACTCACCCGCGCGTACACGAACCCGATCATCCAATAAAGGGCGCGCCCGCGTTGCTCCAAGAACCGCGCGAAGTCGGCTCCGTGAAGATGGACCACCGTGCGCGCCCCCCCCATCCGCGCAATCGAAAGGATCAACGCGTCCCTGAGAAACCCCCGTGGCGTGCGCGAGATGGTAAGATAAACGGTCTTCGGTCCACGCGCGCAGAGCGCGGCAGCCAAGCGGAGAAGCACGGCGAGGTTTCGAAAGGAAAGCGGTCTTGCTGGATAATGGACAAAGATCTCGTCCGCCTGCTGGCCGATCTTCAGGGTGTTGAAGGCATCGGATTGGCCTGTGATCGGCAAATGGTCCGGCCCGATCAGAACCGAAACGCCGGATGAAGGCGCGGGCTTGGCCAGCTTAGGCATTCAAATGATCGCAATCGCATCTGGCAGCGTTGCCTGTTGGCGGGATGCGACGGCGTGATACCGTGACGCCGCTGGTTGGACGCGCTTGGTGAATTGGGCCTCTCATGAATGCGGCCCGGGCAGTGCGGCGATCAACGCCTTGAAGCGAACCACCATGTCATCGACGTTGAAGCTCTTGGCGGTCACGGCCATACATCGTTGCGCGTAAGCGCCAAGGCTTTCGTAGTCCTTGATCAGTGCCGCAATTTGATCAGCCAGATCTGTTGAACTGGCCGGATCAAAGGTGCGCCCGGTGCGGTTTGCTTCGAACGCGGCGATCTCGGGCATTTGGCGCCAGCGGTCTGAATGGACAACACTGGGCAAGCCGTAGGCCATGGCGTGGATCAGCGATAGACCGACCGCGCCCGGATAAACGAAAATACGACATCGATTTGCGATCTGTGCGATCCGCGCCTCGTCGGTTGTGGCGCCGTGCCATGTGATCCGGGTTGCAACCCCAAAGTTGTCGGCCATCGCGCGCAAGGTGGCTGCCTCTGGCCCATCGCCAACCACGTGCAGGTGCAGGCCCGCCAGCCGGGGATCGGTCATGGCGGTCAACATTCGGTTCAGGTGCGCCTTGGTTGTCAGACGTCCGATGAACAACGCGCTTTCATCCCGATCGGTTGCGTCATACGGCTGCCTTCCGGCTTCAATGGGAGCGAGATCAAGCCCGTTATTAAGAGCCATGATCGGGCGCGGGTCGCGATTACCGGTGCGGGCATGGTACGCGTCCACCTCGGCGTCGGTGTAGAAAAGGACCGCGTGGGTGCACCGCAACAACCACAGCCGCAGCACCAGACGCCACGTGCGGGTCGTTGCGCTCCAATAATGCCCCCACCAGACCGTTCTGGCGCCAAGCAAGCGCGCCTTGAGTATCAACACCGCGTTGCTCAGACAGCGCGGGTTGCCCCAGATGACCACGATGTCGCCGCGCCGGATCGGCACGGCCAATGCCCGACTTTGCCACATGAACCCAAGCGGCAGCATACGGACCGGCCCAACGGACCGCGCCCAGTCGGCGGCAACATCATCGGGTCCGATGATTGCCGAGCCCTTGGGCGAATAATACATGGCGCCTGATGTCTGGTCGGTCGCATATATCTTGCTGAAAAATGCCTGACGGTAGTGGGGCAGGGCAGGCTGAACGAAGGTTATGGTTTCCCCGCGCCTCATCTTTCATCCGCCAACACGGGGGCGGCCGCGTGCTGCGGTGTCACAGGGTGGTCTGTTGATTGCGCCTTTGCCCGCGCTGCGGCGACCGTCAAGATCGCGACACTGCACCAGAATTCGCCAGATTGGTATAACGCGCCTGAAAACATGCCTTGAACAAGGTATATGATGAATAGCAGGCCGACCCATCCATCTGGATTATTCGATTTGAAAAGCCGGATTGAAACCAGCACCCCAGAGGCACAAATCCAAAGGAATATCACGCCTCCAATCAGGCCGGTCGACATGAATGCCTCCAATACCAAATTATGAGGATAGAAACCTGTTCGCGGCTCTTCAAGTCCGAACCCAAGTATCGGGCTGTCCCGAAACGCTGCGACTGCACCACCGAAACTGGTCAATCTTTCTTGGGCGGCCATATCGGACATCTGTTGCATGGCAGCAAACCTGCCAAGAAGTGCGTCCATGTTCAATATGCTGAACCGCTCTGCGCTGATGTAGATCGCGGATGCCAACAGCATGAATATCAGGGCCATCGCCACGCCACGTCTGATCGACGATGCAAATGTCAAAAGCATCAACGACGACAAAAGCGCGAGAACAGGCCCCCGTGATCCCGAGTTTATCATGAGATACACGCCGATTGCCACGGCAACGACTGCTGCACCGCGTGCAAGGTTCGGAAATTCAAAGTATCGCTTTTTCAGTATGAGCCAAATGGACAGTGCCGTCATGACCGCCCCCAACCTTCCAAGGGAAATCGGATTGAGGGAGTCAAGTTGTATCCGCCCGATATCCAACAGTCGACCATCGCGGTATACCTCAGTGGATGCGGAAAAATAAGCCATCAAAATGGCAATGAAGCCGACAACAAAGAGCATTCGAAATGACCGGTCGAAGTCTATTTGTTTTCCACGTGCCGAGGAAATGCTGAGCATTGGGATCAGGCAAACACCCAATGCCCATACCCAATACAAGGCAGGTGTAAGGCGAAGGTTTGAGGGGAATGCAGTGGTATAGTACGACAGTCTTATCAGGTAGATGATCCAAAACAGCATTGCGAGACGTATCAGGGTTTCACCGGTTTGCTGGCGTTTTGGTTTCTTTACATGGATAAGCGCGATGACGCAGAGAATGAAAATTGTCGCGCGAAGTGCGATCGAAAGCAGTGTGCTGGGCAGTGAGAAGAAATCTGCAATGGCGGCAACAAACGGAAAGCCTGCAAGACTACCAAGAAGAACGAGTTCCGGAAAGATCGACCTCTGGATCTTGAGTGAAGCCATGTGCAATTCAGTCAGGTTTCATCTTGGTGTGGGCCGCTGCGGAGCGTGGTTGCCAAGATGCGGCGGGGCAAGGGCAAATTCCGGCGCGGCGATTTACATGGCAGCCGACAAATGCATCGCAGCGATGACATGTGTTCATAGTGTATCCGGTCACGGGGCGCCTACATTTCGGTCATGAAGTAAGGCCCACGCCGCAGCAGGGCGATACCGGAATGCGCGATGGAGACATCGAAGTCAAAACCCGGAAGCGCGCGCCATTTGTCGAGCACGTCACGCTCGCCCTTTCGGGTGATGTCATCAAGTGCAACGGCGGCTCTTGGTGCGAGAAAAGGGGAAGTTACCCCATAGGCCGGGTATCGCGCCAGACGGCTGGCCGGGTGATGAGCTTTGGGGCCATCCACCAGTGCAAGGTCAACCGTGCGTCCGTTCAGCGCGTCGCGCACGGCGGCTTCGTCATACCATTCCAGTCCCGTGGGCGCGTTGGCGCAGGGCCCAAGCGGCGCGACCACCGATGTGACCCAGTCCTGCAATCCATGGCGATGCAGCATCTGGGTCACGATCCCGGCCCAACCGGCGTCATCCTCGAAGGAAATCAGGCGCCCGCCGACGCTGGAAAGGACCTTGGCAAGGTAGATCGTTGATATGCCCGCGCCAAACTCGATGACGGTGCGCCGGTCATTGATCAGAATTTCATTGAGCAGTTGGAGAAGCGCCGCCGGGCGTATCGCGGATTTTGTCCATGGGGTGAACTCCAGCCCAAGCCGCGATAGCTCGATGCTGGCTCGGGTGTCATTGCCGGTATTTCTGAGGTCATGAAACTTGTTGCGTAAAGTCTTGATCATTCATCCCCCCCCTTGGGAGTTTGTCTTGAAGGCCGGTTGCCGCCAGCAGGGCCTTGGGAAAGCCGCAGGTGTGGAAATTGCCCGGGTGGGTCAACGTACCAGTTGCCGCATCGTTTGCTTGACCAAGCTCCATCCCCGCCATGGCTGGCCGAGCGAGCGGATTGAAAGGCGAAAGATCGCGCGGGTGTCGCTGAAAGCCAAAAGGACGAACAACGAGGACGCCGCATAGGAAATGACCGTGGCGACCGCCGCCCCGTGGCCGCCATACCCCGGAATGAGCACGAGGTTCAGCAAGACGTTAATCATTGCGCCAAGCGCTTGGCTGGAAAGAAAAAACCGGGCCTTGTTCGCAACCAAAACCCAGTGGTTGAACCCCTGCCGCACGAAGATGAACGGGAGCGAGAACAAATGTATCATCAGGATGGTCGCCGATGGTGCATAGGACGCCCCAAAAGCAAGATGAATGAGCGGGGGGCCGATGATCATGAGCGTCACAAAGAGGCCAATTCCGGCGAACGCGAGAAGATCGAACAGCTTTTGCAAACCCGCCAGGAAAGCCTTGGGGGCTATTGCACTGCTTTGGACAAGGCGCGGAAAGACCGTTGCCCCAAGCGCCGCCGGGATGAAGTAGGTCGCCTCGGAAATGAGGGAGGCGACGGCGTATGTTGCCACCTCTTGGGGGCCTTGCATCATGCGTAGCATCACAAGGTCGATCTTGAGGAAGACATTCGCGCAGATCACGCCGGCAAAAATCATCCAGCCTTCGTTGAATAACCCGCGCGCGCGGGTTGCAGAGAACTGCCATGAAGCGGGCCGCGGCCCTCCGCGGCGCCAATAGAGGACAACGATCAACAGCGCGCCCGTTACTGTGCCCAAAGTGGTGCCGACGCCGACCGCGACAACACCTGCGCCCCCAAGAACCATCAAGATCTTGAACACACCGCTGCTCAGCGTTGCGCCAAGGTTCGCGATCACGCCGTATCTGGCCTCGACCCGCGCATTGAACCAGTTCTTCAGCACCGAGATGAGCGGCATGCAAAGCATACCGGGCACCGCGACCAGAAATAGCCAGCGTTCCTGCGATTGATGGTTGGGCATCAGAAGGCTGTAGGCCAACACCAAGATGGCCCCCACAACATATCCCGCCCCCTTCAACCCCAGCACCGTGCCAATGATCTGCGGTTGTTCGTCGGGTTTGCTGACCAGTTCCCTGACAACAAGCCCATCCAGCCCCATATGCCCGATGACCGTGAAAAGCGCGATCATCGACATGACGTAGGCGTACATTCCATAGTCCTGAGGGCCAAGAAGGCGTGCCACGACCGCGACCACGATCAATCCAAACGCCTTGCCGAACACGCTGTCACCGATCAACCACGCGGCGTTTGACACGTAATGGGTAACGTCTTGGGGGTGGTTGCCATGCATCTCAGCGCCCCGTCTGCGATCTTGCGATCAGGTCCCGGTAAAGATCGATGTGCATTCTGGCGACGACGTTCGGGGAAAAGCGGGCAAGCACATTGCGACGCCCCACGCGCCCCATTGCGGCCAGACGCGCGCGACCGCCGGCGTGGGCATCTTTCAGCGCCCGGATGACGGCGGCGGAATCACCATTGGTGACGATCCATCCGCTGTCTTCATGATCGATGATTTCAACTGCGGGCGTGCTGTCGAAGGCAATGACAGGTGTGCCGGACAGAAGCGCCTCGGCCGTGGTTTTGCCAAAGGATTCCTGCAACGACGGCATCAGGAACACGTCTGCGGCCGCATATATCAGGTTGAGTTTGCTTTGCACCTGAACGCGTCCGAAATACGTCGCGTTTGACGGCAGATCAAAGGGGTTTCCACCAAAGATCGCCCAGTGCACTCCATCTGGTTCGACCATGTCGTGCAAGACGTCCGTCACGACTTTCGATCCCTTTCGGACCTCTGAAAGGTTCAATGCGCCGAACCCTACGATGAAAGCATCCCGGGGCAGCCCAAGTGCGGCGCGGGCTGTTGCCTTGTCGATCAACTCGAACCCTGCGGTATCGATACTGTTGGGGATCACCCGAATATCTGCGCCTTTCAGCACAACGCTTTGCCGCGCTTTTTCGGCGATATCATGACTGATCGCCACGAATGCTGCCGCCGATTTGAGCGCCTCAAGTTTTCGTCTGACATCTGTGGCCGTCAGGGTCTCCGCGCCGCCGCCCAACATCGGGCAGACGTCACACCCGGTTTCATAGCCGCGACAATCCAATGAGAAGTGACACCCGCCGGTAAACAGCCACATGTCGCGCAACGTGAAGACGACTGGATTCTTCACCCTGCTAAGTTCCTGCCAAAACGATGGGCCAAGTGTTGCGGCATGCGAAAACTGCACGTGAACCAGCGAGGCCTCCTTGAACTCCGCCCGCCTTTGAGGGGCCAAACCGTAAGAAATCGGGTGAAACATCACGGGCGTCTTTGGGAACCGTCTGTTCAGGCGCCGCAGGAAAAAGCGATTCATGACACCGGGCAGAAATTTTTCCGAGAACGAAAAGCCATTGGCATTCACCGCAGGGGCAAGGCCCTTCTCAACCCGTCCCAGAATGGCCGTATCAACGCCGAGTGCCTGCAAGGATTCATGCAGCGCACGGGCACCCTTTCCAGCACCCGACGACAAGGGCCCGGACACGATGTGAAGTATCTTCATCGCGCGAAGGCCTGATCATGTCTGGCGGCGGAGCAGGGGTTAAAGCGCTGCATTGCACGTGGTCACAAAGTCATCGCGCCATTGATTGATCGCGGTGGTTGGCACTGCCACGGGCGCGGGTTTCATGCGCGCCAAAGCGAGAAGCTGCCGGGCAGCCTCAAGCGGGGTGCCGTAAGGCAGACGGATGAAATCGGTCCCGGTGTGAAGATCATAATGGGCGATCAGCGATCCGGCGCGCACGATGGGTTTGCGCCCAAGTTGAACCGCACGCCCGAATATCCCCGAGGGTTGATCGTAGTCGGAGCGGTAACAGCACCAGATAAATTCGGACCGCTGGTAAACCTCGGTCATCTCCGCGTCCGTGATGTGGCGGTCTTCGATCGTGGCCCCGCGCGCACGGAGTTGGCTGGCCGCATCCGCGCAGTCCTTGGCGATGCGCCCGGCCACGACGACATGGATTTGTGTTTGCACGTCAGGATCAGCCGCAAAGATCTCGTTGAGATACTGAAACCCCTTTATCGTCCTTGCGCTGCCGATAAATGCCAGCACCTTGCGGCCGTCCGCATGTGCCGCGATCTGTTGACCAAGCGGAGAGGCCGCCGACGCCACCGATCGTTTCCCCAAGTCCCATAACTGCGGATCATGCACCCAGTCATGGGCAACCGACGCGACCGCGGGCTTCAGGTCGAACGGCGTGATTGCCAAAACCGTCAGCCCCGGCAGATGCTTGAGCCGCTGAAAAACCCAACGCTTTGCAAGGTGGATCAACCCGTCGGTCCGAAAACAGGATGCCGGCCGCAAGAACATGGCGACGGTCCGTTTGCGCAGTATGCTGCGGATGGTCGCAACAAGGATGAAGCCGGCGTAGTCGTCGTCGATGGTCGCAAACAACAGACGTCTTGCACCGGCAAGGGCAACAAAAGTCGACCAACGGATCGGTCCTGCCAAAGGCACCAGTCGCAGATGTTCGGCGAACAGATCGACGTAAGATTGCCGATGGCCATCCGTATTTCGGCAATAAACGATGTCTCTGGTAGCAGTCAGGTTGATCACTCGCGGTGTTGCCAAGGGAGGATTGACGCGCTTCGTCCGGCGTGGCTGGAGGACCCGGCGCAGCCAAATCAGCCATCGCGCTCCGCCTGAAGAGGTTGCGTTCGGCCGCTCGGCGTTTGCTGAAATCGCCACTAGTCCTGTGGCTGATGCGTCAGGTCGTGGAGGCGGGTCTCTTCGTCCTGAAGCGATGCGATTTCGACCTTCAGCGCCTCGTATTCCTCCATCTTTCGCTTCAGAAACCGTGAGGTCAGGGCGGCTTTCTCGGCGATGCCCTTGGGGGTGAGGATGTAGGCATAGCGCCGTTTGTCGGCCGCCGCGGTAAAATTACCCAGCTTTACCAAACCTTTGTCGATCAACGCATTCAGGCAATAATGTACGCCGCCCACGCTTACGCCCACGGCCGCAGCAATGTCGCGCTGCGAAAGTTCCGGGTTCTCCTGAAGCAGGCGAAGGACGCGAAACCTGACGTCCTCCTCCATCTTGCTGCGGTTTCCTGCCATGGCTTGAAATCCCTTCCTTACGGCTACCGCACAAGAGGTGCCGGGGACACGCAATCAAATGGGAAGTCTGTAATTTCTGGTCACGATCTGGACCTGATCGTTCGACAATGAACGTTATCATGAATCCAATGCACCGAGAACCCCGCATCGTTCGGCCAGTTGACGACGCAGTCGGGGATGCGCCATCGTTTCCAATGCCGAGGCTTTGCTTTGCCGGTCCAGATATCGTCGGCATCATCTCAGAGGGGCGTGCAGTGAAGATTTCCATCATCACGGCCGTGTATAACGCGGAGCCAACCGTCGCCCATGCCATTCAGAGCGTTGCCCGCCAAACCTATCACGACGTGGAGCATCTGATTGTCGAGGGGCAGTCGACCGACGCTTCGCTGGCTGTCATCCAGAAGGCCGCACATGATCGGATGACGGTCCACAGCGGGACTGATGCCGGCATTTATGACGCCTTGAACAAGGGGATCGCGCTGACAACCGGTGCGGTCGTGGGCGTGGTGCATGCCGATGATTATCTGGCGGGTGACGGCGTTCTTGATCGGATTGCCGCCGCCTTTGCCGATCCCGGCGTTGAGGCCGTGTTCGGCGATCTCGACTATGTCGCGCCCGACGATACGGGCCGTGTAATCCGGCACTGGCGCGCGGGTGCTTATCACCCCCGGCTGTTGCAGCGCGGCTGGATGCCGCCACATCCCACCTTGTATCTCAGACGTTCGGTATTTGACCGGATTGGTGTCTATGACACCGCATTCCGTATCTCGGCCGATTATGATTTCGTACTGCGCTACTTCTCCCAAACGGCGGCGGCACCGGTCTATATCGACGATGTGCTTGTGAAGATGCGTGTGGGTGGGGCAAGCAATCGCAGTCTGCGCAATCTCTTCAGAAAATCGCGCGAGGATTATGCAGCGCTCCGACGGAACAACGTTGGCGGGCTGGGGGCGCTTGTCCAAAAGAACATGTGCAAGCTGCCGCAATTTATAACAAGAAGGGCCACCTCTGTCTGAAACGGGTCATGCAGGTTGATTTCGTTCATGTTTGAGCGCAACAATTCAGGGATGCAGGAAAGGGACCCGAACGTGATCGACAGCACAGCCGAACAGACGTGGTACCTTGTTCAATACAAACCAAACAGCCACCTTATCGCCGAGCGCAATCTCAGGCGTCAGGCGTTTACAACCTTTTTGCCTATGCAAACGGTCAATTGCCGGCAAAGGGGGCGGTTTACGACACGCAAGCGCCCGCTGTTTCCGGGTTATCTTTTCGTTGCGCATGATCCGCGCCAAGCCCGGTGGAGAGCGATCAACGCGACCTTGGGGGTCAGCCGATTGGTTGCATTGAGCGGTGAGCCGACACCGGTTCCGACCGATCTTGTCCGGCAGTTGATGGACCGCTTTGGAGACCCCGCAGAACCGACATCGACGCGGGGCTTCAAGCCCGGTGAAAACGTCATGATGACCACGGGGCCGTTTCTTGAATTTGCCGCTACAATCGAAGATGTTGCCCCCGATCAGCGTGTTGTTGTGTTGTTTGACTTCATGGGGCGCAAGGCGCGGGTCGCTGTCCGGTCGGCCGATCTGTGTCATATCGTTGACCGAAAGTCTGCGGTCGGGGCAACGACATCATCTTGTGCGGGGGGGCTACTGCGATAACTGCTTGCGCCTGCGGGGCAATCTCGTAATCGTAAAGGCCGGGATCAGGGGTAGGTATGGATGAGCCAAAGTTCGGGCTTCTCAAAAGCATTGCGAACGGATGCGGGGAAGGGGCTGATCTTGATCAGCCCGACAGCGCTTTTCGCGATTCTCTTGCTGGCGGCACCCCTTACCAGCATTGTCTTGCTCAGCTTCTGGACCCAAAACTTCCTGACGATTGATCGGACCTTCACGCTTGCCAACTACAGCGAGGCTTTGACCGATCCGCTCTACCGTTCACTGATGTTGCGATCGGTCAAGATTTCGCTTTCGGTCACCGCAGTGACAGTTCTGCTTGCCTTCCCCATCGCCTATTTCGTCAGTTTTCATGTTCGGCCCAGCCGGAAATCGCTTTGGCTGTTCCTGATCACGATTCCGTTCTGGACCAGCTATCTGATCCGCGTTTTCCTGTGGCGGGTCATTCTGGCTTATGATGGTCCGGTGAATGGGACGCTCATCGGGCTGGGTGTGATTGACGAGCCGTTGAGCTGGATCTTGTATAACTCCAACGCTGTGGTCATCACGCTGGCCCATGCCTTCGCGCCGTTTGCCATCTTGCCGATCTTCGTGTCGCTAGAAAAGATCGACCGCAGCTTTCTTGAGGCCGCGCAGGATCTGGGCGAAACCAAGCTGATGACGTTCTTTAGGGTGACCTTGCCGCTGGCGGTGCCGGGCGTGTTGGCGGCGGCCTTGATCGTGATGATCCCGACAGTCGGCGATTACGTAACCCCGCGCCTTGTGGGGGGGTCGGGCGGCACGATGATCGCCAACATGATCTATGCGCAGATTTTCGACCTGAACGACCGTCCGATGGGGGCGACATTGGCTGTGGGCGGCATGATCATAGTCGGGTCCATCGCGCTTGCGCTGGTGCTGCTGACGCGGCGCTGGACGCGGGCCAGATCATGAACGGGGTACAGTCATGAAAGGGCGCGGCCTTCACATCTACGCCTTGGTGTATCTGGTGTTTCTTTATGCGCCAATCGTCTTGCTCCCGTTGTTTGCGTTCAACGACGGCACGACAATCGCGTTTCCCTTGCAGGGCTTCACGCTTGATTGGTTTCGGGCACTTGTCACTACGCCGGCGCTGCACGAAGCAACCCTGAATTCGCTGATCATCGCGATCAGCACCGCGGTATTGTCGACCTGTCTGGGGTTGTTCGCCGCGCGCGCCGCGACCCGCTATCGGTTTCCCGCCAAGCCGGTGATCGTCGGGTTCATCATGCTGCCGCTGGTGCTGCCGGAAATCATCGTGGCGATTTCGCTGTTGGTGGTGATGCTGCAACTGGGCCTGTCGTTGAGCATCTGGACCATCATCGCTGGCCATACGCTTATTTGTGTGCCGTTTGCGATTGCGATCCTGCAGGGCAGTTTCTCCAACATGGATCGTAGCCTTGAGGAGGCATCGGTTGATCTGGGTGAAACGCCACTGACCACCTTTCGGCTGGTGACATTGCCGTTGGTGATGCCCGGCATCATCGCGAGCCTGTTGATCTGTTTTACCATCAGTCTGGATGAATTCATCATTGCCTTCTTCCTGTCGGGCAATGAACCCACGCTGCCCGTTTATTTGTGGGGCCAGTTGCGGTTCCCCGCCCGCCTGCCGGTGATCATGGCGCTTGGCACCATCCTTGTGGGGCTTTCCGTCGGGTTGTTGATCACCGCCGAGTTTTTCCGCCGCCGCGGGCTGCGCCGTGCAGGCCTGCCAGATTCCGGAGGATTCCTGTGAAGGATAAAACCCCACCCCGCCCCATCATCACGCTTGAAGGGGTCCACAAGTATTACGGCGATTACCACGCTTTGCGGGGCATCGACGCCGAGATCGGCGAGGGGGAATTCTTTTCGCTGTTGGGGCCATCCGGCTGCGGCAAGACCACATTGTTGCGTGCGATTGCGGGGTTTGAGGACATCAGCAGCGGGCGCATCTTGCTGGATGGCACCGATATGGAGGGGGTCCCGCCGAACCGACGCCCGACCAACATGGTGTTCCAGTCCTATGCGATTTTCCCGCATCTGAGCGTGGCCGAGAACGTGGGCTTTGGTTTGCGCAAGGCTGGCATGGGCAATGCCGAGAAGGCCCGAGCCGTCGGCGAGGCGCTGGAAATGGTCGGGTTGGGTGGTTACGGCGACCGCGCGGCGCACGCTCTGTCAGGTGGGCAGCGGCAGCGGGTTGCTTTGGCGCGCGCGTTGATCCTCAAGCCAAAGGTGTTGTTGCTTGATGAACCGCTGTCGGCGCTGGACAAGAAGATGCGCGAACAGATGCAGTCCGAATTGCGGCGTTTGCAACGTCAGGTCGGTATCACGTTTATTCTGGTGACCCACGATCAGGAAGAAGCGCTGATCATGTCGGACCGGATCGCGGTGATGTTCGAAGGCGAAATCGCCCAACTTGCCCCGCCGCAGGAATTGTATCGCCGCCCCGCCAGTCGTCGTGTGGGCGAGTTCATCGGGATGATGAATTTCTTACCTGCCACGATAATGTCCGAAGCATCCGGTAAGCTGCAGGTTGAGGTGCCCGGCCTTGGCAAAGCAGAACTGGAGCGTGCGCAATGCCCCGGCCCGGCCAACCCTGGCCCCGGAGAGATTGGACTGCGCCCCGAAAGCCTGACGGTGTTGTTTGACGGTCAGGATGCCGAGCGCGTCGCCCCGGGCAAGGTAGAGGAGGTCACCTATTACGGTGACATGACCTATTACGACGTCAGGCTGGAGGGCGCGCCGAACAACGTCACGGTTTCGATGCGGAACATGCCGGGCCGTCCGGTGCTGGCGCGGGGCGAAGCGACCAAACTTGCATGGGATGCGCGTGCGATGGTGCTGTTTGGGTGATCTTGCTGAGCGGCGCTGGATTTCGGCGTGCGTCGTGTCCAAGATCCGGCCCGCCGTCCGGGTCAGCCCTTTTGGACCAAAAAGCTAAGCCGGTCCGCATCGGTGCTGGCAAGCAAGATATGACCTTCTTCGGCGCAGAAATGCGGAACGTCGATCAGGGCCATTCGGTCACTGGCCAGAAGCCGGGCGGTCTGCCCCGGCTGCAAAGCCTGCAACCGCTTGCGCAGCCGCAACACGGGCAGTGGACACAACAATCCGATGGCGTCGATTTCGATATCAGGCTCCATCGTGCAGCCCTAGCGCCGTTGACAGCGTTTTGCCATAGCCCTGCCGAGAATGGCCGCTAGAGTTGCGGACATGAGCAATGCAGCCCCAGAAATCACCCGTCGTCGCGTGATGTATATTCCTGGATATGATCCGGTGCACCCGCGCAAATACCGCGAAAGGTATCGGCGCGAGGGCGCGCGCCAGGCTGAGATATCGCACTATGATCTGGCGCTTTCCCCGAAACAGATCGGTGGAAAATATGGCTGGCGCGTAAGTGCAAAGATGAATGGCGCAAATGTGCAGGCCGATGTGGAGGTCATGTATTGGGCCGATATCGTACGCGACAGCATGCGCGCGGGCGTGGTTGCGACCTACGGACAATTGGTGCGCACGGCGTGGGTCTATCTTGGATCGGGGGCGTTATTTGGGCTGATGCGACTGCGCAAGGGGCCGGTAATTGCTGCGCTCTACCCGGTGGTGGCGCTGCTGTTGCAATTGGCGTTGGCTGTCGGGTGCGGCATCGGGGTGGCTTATGCCCTGATGGTGGTATCGCAACTTGCGCTGAGCACGGCGGGGGTGTTGGCCGTATCCAGCTACTTCCCGCTGCGCGCTTTCTTGGCATATGGCGTGACATTGCCTGCGACCGCGTGGGCAATCTTGGGCTGGTTCAAGCAAAACGATCATCGGTTTCTGGCGTATTACCTGATGCATGATTATGCCTTTTCGGCCATCGATTGCGGGGCCTATCCGACGGCCCAAGAGGCGCGGATGGCCACCTTTGGCGACCGTATCGCAGAGGCGATGCAAAGTGACGCCGATGAAGTCCTGATTGTGGGGCATTCGTCCGGTGCCTACATCGCCGTGTCGATCTTGGCCGACCTGCTGCGGGCGGGGCGGGTGCCTGATGGTGCGCCCAGGCTAGCGCTTTTGACCCTTGGTCATGTGGTGCCGATGGTCAGCTTTCTTCCCAAGGCGGGGCGGCTCCGAGCCGATCTGGCGTTTCTCAGCGTCCAAGACCGCATCACATGGGTGGACGTCACCGCGCCCGGTGATGGGTGCGCCTTTGCCTTGTGTGACCCCGTCGCGGTTTCGGGTGTTGCACCCAGTGGCAAGCGCTGGCCACTGGTGATCTCGGCGGCGTTTTCCCAAACACTGGCCCCCGAGACGTGGAAGGCGATGCGTTGGCGGCTGTTCGAGCTGCACTTTCAATACCTGAACGCATTTGATCGGCCCGGCGACTACGATTACTTTGCCATCACTGTGGGCCCTGTGTCGCTGGCCACTCGCTTTGCAGGTCGCGCACCATCGGCCAGCCGGATCGAGTTGGCCGTCAACCGATATACGGACATGGTCGCATGATGCCGCCGAAACCCGTGCCCCGGCCCGATCGCGTCTCGCTCTGGCGCTATCTAAAACTGTTTAGGCACGACATATTGTCGGCACAGCCCGCGCGGCTTTACCGGGCTTGGATGGCCGAGTTCAGGACGCCTTTTTTTCGATCCTACCTTCTGAACCAACCTGATCTGGTGGCCGAGGTACTGAAGGCGCGCCCCGATGCGTTCCCGAAATCCGACCGCGTCGGCGAAGGCCTGCGCCCCTTGCTTGGGGACTCGGTCTTTTTGACAAATGGCGAGACGTGGAAACGCCAGCGCCGGATCATCGACCCGGCCTTTGAAGGCGGGCGTCTACGCGACACGTTTCCGGCGATGTGGGCGGCGGGCGAACAAGCGGTCGCGCGCATGCAAACCGGCGAGGTCGAGATCGAGGAACAGATGAGCCATGCCGCTGCCGATGTGATCTTTCGCACGCTGTTTTCCTTTCCGATCGAGAATGCGGTGGCAACGCGCGTATTTCACGAATTCCGGGCCTATCAACGGACCCAACCCATCTTGAATGCGGCCGCCTTTGTGCCATTGCCGCGCTGGATGCCGCGTGGCCACCGGGCACAAACCCGTGCATCGGCGCGATCCATCCGGTTGCTGATCACGGAAATCGTGACCCGGCGCATGGTCGAGATCGGGGCAGGGGCTGCGCCTGATGATCTGGCAACCAAGATCATGACCACCGCCGATCCTGTAACCGGCGCTCGGTTCACCGCCGAGGAGATGGTCGATCAGGTTGCGATCTTCTTTCTGGCAGGACACGAGACAAGCGCCAGCGCGTTGGGGTGGGCGCTCTATCTGCTGGCGATGTTCCCGGAATGGCAGAACAAGGTTGCTGCCGAGACTGCGGTCTTGGGTGACCCGGTAGATGACGGGGGGTTTGGCGTGATGTCGCACCTCCGGATCAGCCGGGACGTGTTTCGCGAAGCGCTACGGCTGTATCCGCCGGTGCCGATGATGGTGCGCGAAAATATCGGGCCTGAGCAGTTTAGGAACCGCCATATTCGGCCCCGAAGCCAGATGGTGATCTCGCCTTGGCACCTGCACCGCCATGAACGGCTGTGGGACAATCCTGATGGCTTCGATCCCGCCCGCTGGCAGACCGATGGCGGCAAGAAAAGCGCGCGCGAGGCTTATATTCCGTTCTCCGCTGGTGCGCGGGTGTGCCCCGGCGCAGGCTTCGCAATGGTCGAGGGGCCACTACTGTTGGCGATGTTGATCCGGGCGTTCCGCTTCGAGGTCGTGAAGGGGGCAGAGCCTGTGCCGGTGGCGCATCTTACGGTTCGCGCCAAGGATGGCATCTTGCTGCGGGTATCTGCGCGGTAGGTCCGACAACGGGGGGGCAGGCACCTGACGATCCTGTTACCTCTGGGCGGCGTGTTTTGCAGGTGGGTCTGCACCGTCGGCACCGACAGGTCCGGCCACCCATGCTGATCGGCGCGGGCTGGTGTGACAGCCGCCGCAATTCCAGAACGACGCCCGCGTATTTCAGACTTACGGCCCGTTTGGCAATGCGATACACTGTCCGTCTTTGACTGATTGCTCTGAAAGGCAAACAATGAAACTCGTTTCGCTCCGGACAACTGCCCATGCAACCGCCATTGCACTTGGCGCAACGCTGTTCGCCATGCCTGCCGCCGCTGACACCATCTTTGTCGAGGTCAACAATCTTACCGATTATGACGTGATGGAACTTTATGTCTCTCCGGTTACCTCTGACGAGTGGGGCGATGACATTCTGGGCGAAGATATCTTTCCAGCCGGTGACGCAATGGAGATCGAGATCGATAGTGCGGTGTCATGCATCTATGATATCGCCGCAGTTTTCGAAGACGGTGATGAATTGACGCTCCAGGAAGACCTTTGTGAAATGGAGTCGCTCGATTTCGTAACCGAATGATCTTTGCTGATCGAGCGCGGAACTGAGGAAAGCCGCCCTTAGGGGCGGTTTTCGATACCCGCCATTCATTTCTTGATTTGGCTTGCAGTTCTTTGCGACCCGTCGCGCGGCAGATCGCCCGATAGCCATGCTGGGGTTAGTGGCCTGCCTTCACTTCGGTCAAGACGAACAATCTGATCGCAGAGGCCAGCCCTGACGACACCCCGCGGGCGACATCAATCTCGGCGGCCAGATCATTGACAGATTGCCCGCGTGCGTCGGCCAGTCGTTGGAATTCCAGCCAGAACGCATCTTCCAGCGATACGCTGGTGCGATGACCGTTCAGGGTGACCGAATGCTTGCGTGGTCGTGCATCGCCGGGGGCGGTCATTCTTCCTCCAGCTTGTGCTGATCCAGCGATTTTCGCGCCCCGGCTTCGCGGGTGGCCAGCAATACCCTGTCGGCCTTGGTCTGGCCGTGCTTTGCCGCGTTGGCATCTGCCAATTTACGCGCATCGTCCCGCGCACGTTGTTTCCGTGCGCGGGAGAATGACAGGACCTTGTCGGTCATTTCGGGCCGATCATGTCTTCGGGACGCACCACCCGATCGAACGTTTCTGCATCGACGAAGCCAAGGGCAATCGCCTCCTCCTTGAGGGTCGTGCCGTTTTTGTGTGCCGTTTTCGCAACCTTGGTGGCGTTGTCGTATCCGATCGTCGGTGCCAATGCTGTCACCAACATCAGGCTTTCGCGCATCAGTTTGCCGATCCGCTCCACGTTCGCCTCGGTTCCCATCAACATGCGCTCGGTGAAGCTGTCGGCGGCATCGCCCAACAGGGTCATGGATTGCAGCAGGTTATATGCCATCATCGGGTTGTAGACGTTGAGTTCGAAGTGACCCTGTGACCCGGCAAACGAGATCGCGGCATCATTTCCGAGGATATGCGCACACACCTGTGTCAGCGCCTCGGCCTGGGTCGGGTTCACCTTTCCGGGCATGATGGACGACCCCGGTTCGTTCTCTGGCAGGATCAGTTCGCCCAGACCAGAGCGTGGGCCCGAACCCAGAAACCGCATGTCATTGGCGATCTTGTAGGCGGCCATTGCGGTCGTCTTGATGGCGCCCGACATGAACACCATTGCGTCATGGGCGGCCAGTGCCTCGAACTTGTTGGGCGCGGTGACGAAGGGCAGGTCGGTGATCCCCGCAATATATGCGGCTACCGTTACGTCCCAGCCTTTTTCGGTATTCAGTCCAGTGCCGACAGCGGTGCCGCCCTGCGCCAGTTCATAAATCCCTGGCAGCGCCATGTTGATGCGCGCGATGCCATTGCGGATCTGCATGGCATAGCCCGAAAACTCCTGGCCAAGTGTAAGGGGCGTCGCATCTTGTGTATGGGTGCGGCCGATCTTGATGATGTCCTTGAAGGCTTCGGCCTTGATCTCCAGACCACGGGCCAGCTTGTCCAGCCCCGGCAGCAAGACGTCGCGGGTGGTCATCGCGGCGGCGATATGCATGGCCGTGGGGAACGTGTCATTCGACGATTGTCCCATGTTGCAATGGTCGTTCGGATGTACGGGCGTTTTTGACCCGATCTCGCCGCCCAGCATCTCGATGGCGCGGTTGGCGATCACTTCGTTCGCGTTCATGTTCGACTGGGTGCCAGATCCGGTTTGCCAGACGACGAGCGGAAAATTGTCATCCAGCTTGCCATCGATTACCTCTTGCGCGGCGGCGATCATGGCATCGGCCAGTTCGGCGGGCAACTTGCCGGATGCCTTGTTAACCTCGGCGCAGGCGCGCTTGATGACACCAAGCGCACGCACGATGGCGACGGGCTGTTTTTCCCACCCGATGGGAAAGTTCATGATGGAGCGTTGGGTCTGTGCCCCCCAATACTTGTTGGTCGGCACCTCCAGTGGGCCAAAGCTGTCGGTTTCGGTGCGGGTGGCGGTCATGCGTGGTCCTCCGGTATGCGGTTGCATGCGAAATAGCGTGTCTGGGGTGTTATGCGCAACGGCCCAAACTGGCGCACCGGTCTAATGTGCGGTTGCGCCAATGGCCGGGGTGGGCAGGTTGAACCGATAGACGCGGGCAGGCGGCAAGTTCCACCAGATCTTTTTGGATTTTCGCCATTGCAGTCCCAGTTCATCGCGCACCAGTTTGGTGACTGGCGGTTTGGGGCCATAGGTGAACTGCACGTAAGTTCCGTCGGAACGGAGCTTTTGAAAGGTGCCGGTCAGGATGGACCGTTGCAGCGCTGTCGGCATTGACAGCAGCGGCAGACCCGACACAACCGCCTGCGCATCTTCGATGGGCAGGGCGCTAACATCGCCCGCGCTCATCTCATAGACGTTCACGCCGGGGAAATTGGCCCGCAACCGGGCGCAGAACTGGGGGTTCATTTCAATAGAGTGCAGGTTCCCGGGTGAAACGCCACGATCAAGTATCGCGCGGGTGATATTGCCGGTGCCCGCACCCAGTTCGATCACCGGCCCGCCATCTGGGTCAATCTCTGCCGCCATTTGGGCACACAAGAACCGTGACGACGGGGCCAGCGCGACGACTTGATGCGGCTTGGTCAGGATTTGTCCGATGAAAAGGGCTAGATCAGAGGGCATGAAGCGAAATCCCTGGAAATTGGACCGGCATCCGTTGCCGCCAAAGGCCGTGTGCCCGGACACGTGCAAAAAGAACAAGTTTGATCAAATGTAGGAACGCACCGGGCCAGCGTCCCGCGCCAATGGCGAATGTCGCTAATGCCCTTTTCGGAAGGTGTCCAGCCGGACGACATCGGCATCGTGCGCGCCTTTGGCGGGCTTGGCATCGTCCTTGGCGTTGCTGCGGATCGGTGTGGTCGCCTTGGGGTCGTCATCCGGCCCATCGGTTGCGTTGGTCGAGCTTTCGAAGCGCAGGCCGAACTCCACCGAAGGATCCACGAATGTTAAGATCGCATCAAACGGAATCCGAAGCGGTTCGGGGCTGTCGCCAAAATTGAGCGTGATGCCGAAGCCGTCGTCGTCCACCATTAGATTGTCATACCAGTGCTGTATGACGACGGTCATTTCCTCGGGATAACGATCTTCCAGCCAATCGGCGATGGCGACACCGGGATGTTGCGTGTCGAACGTAATAAAGAAATGGTGATCTCCCGGCAGGCCATGTTCGGCCACGTCCTGCAACACCGTCTGAATTAGCCCACGCATGGCGTGATGCATCAGTCGGCCGTAAGCGATCGAAGCGTTCTTGTTGTTGTCGGACATGGGGTCATCGGTCCTTTGCCACGCCGATGTACCATAGAAGATTCGTTTGGGAATGAAACCCGCGGCAATGCTCCGATCGATTAGATATTTGCCACGATTAGCCAGCTTGCCAACGCCGCCTCGCACCCAAAGAACGTCCAGCTTTGACGTGACGCTGCATCGTCGCGAAAGATGGACGTGATGCGCCCGATGGCGGCACCTGCATAGGCAAAGCCCATGATCACCCAGCCCAATGGCTCGTTCATGGCCAAGGCCCCAAGGCCCATTCCCACGAACAGGCACCCAGATGCGGCTGATACCTCGGTATAGGCCATGTTCGAAGGGCCGGCTTTCATATCAAGCTGGTCCATGGTCCACCGTGGCGCAAGCCAGCCCGCCACCCCCAGACCGATGGTCAAAAGGGCCACAAGATAATTGATAATATCAATTGCGGTAAACGTGGCGAACATCTTTGTCTCCGGGGTTGGCTATTTAGTCTTTAAACGTGTGCGGCCACGCGGTGGATCACTCAGCACTGAGAAAAATATCACGAACGTGTGAACAGGTTGGGCAACGTCCATGGCGGTTCAGTCCGTAGGGAACTTTGAAATCGTCATTGCAGGCGGCAAAGCCCATGACATGCGATGCGGCGAACACGGCCGCCGCCTGTGACCCTGACAACCGCATCGGTTGAGTGACGAACACTGGCGAAAATGGGGAATGAAAGTGCAGGCTTCTGTTGCCAGGTGCCTGCGAACCCCGCCTTACGCTGCTAGGCGCAAGGACTTAGTTTCGGCGACTTAAGCAGCTTACGCTGCCAGAGCCATTGCCGGAGCACGGTTGTCATTTGCAACTGTACGTTTCGGACCGATAACGGTGGTACCTCACCGGGACAAAGCATAACCCCTTTAGACGTTCGTCGATCCTGTTTCGGCCCCATGATCGCCAAATGAGCGATATTTGGTGGAGCCGCCGGGTACCGCCCCCGGGTCCGATCCGCTTATTACGAGCGCGTTTATGTCCATAGTCCCCGAAG
>Ga0075467_10000117_pt1 | contig 55378 bp, 55 predicted proteins | sample DEB08_DNA_9_FD_75067 | JGI IMG/M metagenome (GOLD analysis project Ga0075467, IMG submission 75067) | Aqueous microbial communities from the Delaware River and Bay under freshwater to marine salinity gradient to study organic matter... | ecosystem: Environmental > Aquatic > Marine > Coastal ... | reverse complement strand
CCCTGAATGCTACATACCATATTGTATGGAGCGAGTATTGCCCAATTGATGATGGCTGGTTCACCGGATCGGATTACTTCAGGACCGGTAATTTCAAATGTTGTTGGTGGTGGGTACGATAAGTTTAAGGTGAGGTCTCGTCGGTTTATCTCTTCAATTTCTGCAACCTGGCTGTCTTCTACAGGCATATCGACTTCAAACCTGAGGTTAAGCGGCACACCAGCAGCAATATTTTGCAACTCAACAGGATCGTTGAAAACTGGATCAGGATTACCCCCGGTGACTACTCCGTCCGCGATTGCAGTTGGATTACCAATCTCATATAAGTCCCACTCTACTGGTACGCCGTCTGGAATACCGGTTACAATTGGAGTAAGGGTGACTGTGTCATACCTGCCATCAGGCTGAATTACACCTAAAGTGGTACCGATTGCGTCAATCACAATATCAATTGCCGTTTCAGGTTTTAGAGTCACCGGTTGCACTCCAGAAAAATCAGGGGAGAAATCGATCCAACCCATAGTGTTTGGTCCACCCCAGGCAAATGAGTCGGTGGTTGCTTGGCCGTTTAAAAAAGAAACACCGTAACTAACCCCTGGCAAGGCAACTGGTGGACCAGACACCATTCCGAGGTTATAAGCACTAATATCACGCCCAGAAGACCCAATAACGTATAGTGTACTGCCGTCCTGATTAAACATTAGACCTCTAGCCATACTTTCTTGTGCTTTTACTGACAAGGCCCGCTGTGGGTTTGTCGCGGTCGTGATATCAAAAGGAATACTTAACGTTACACTAAAGATAACCGCCCAGTCATAGGGATCAGACCGATTAGTACCCAACAGATAGAGTGTCGTACCAGCGCCGTCAAAAACAATGTCAAACATTTGTGTCATGCGTGACCCAAATGGTAAAACCACGCTGTTTCCTGAGGCAGAAGAAATATCATAAGGGCTAGACAATCTATACGCGATAATATTGTCAGACCCTTGACCTGCTACATACAAAATAGATCCAGTGTCGTTATATAGCATTGTCAGCGCCACTCCTTCTTGGGAACCTACGTTCAACGCAACACCAGCGTAGGATGCCGACACAGATGAAATATCATAGGGGTTAGACAAAGAGTGAGCAAATATATTAGCAGACAGACTATCAATACCATAAACGACAGTCCCATCATTATTGAAAATAATATCGTTTATCGATGGACTACCACTGTACCGTAACGCCTCATTGCTATATGTAGCAGTTGAGAAGTCATACGGTGCGGTAAGAGTAAACTTGTTAATTACAGAAAAACCATATCCACCGAGTACATAGAGTACAGTACCCGTATCATTGAATAACATGGATTTTGACCATGTTTCTTGATTTGTTGAGAGCACAACTCCATCATAAACTGCTGCTGAGACATCATATGAACCTGTGGGCGAGGGTGTCGTTGGTGCAGTAGGTACAGTTTCCCCGCTCATAGAAATCCAACCATCCCAACCACCAGCATTACCACTATCTACCATCGTACTACAGTCACCATTTTCAGTTCCGGCGCAGGCCCGCGCCCAACCTTCAAGGGTAAAGTCTGTTGAATCTGAAACAGAACCAACAGCAGTTACGTTTTGCTGAACAGTAGCTATGCCGCTACTTGGAAAACCAGACAACCCCCCAAACTGAATCCACCCCACGTTTGGCGACCAGGCGTGTCCGGTGAGCCTACCGTCAGTTTCAATTTGAACGTTGTAGTCTATATAATCGACATTCGGATCAGGAGGTGAAGGTGCGTCATCAACACACGTATTAGTATTTGAACAGTTCATAGAGATCCAACCCACTCCCTCTAAACCACCAGTCACTGGGTTTGTATAACCACTCCAGGCGAATCCTTCTAGTTCAACCGCTTGTGACGACCCGGTATAAGATTGTGCAAATGATACAGAGGGCATCATTACGGATCCAACGAATAATAGTGTGAGTGCTATAATACTTTTTTTCATACGTACTTTTATAGTAGCAAGTTGCACTGACGGAGTTAGGGTTTGTACACAAAACTGGCGGGCGCCTGAGCGCCCACCAGTTTTGTACTTGTTTTGAGTTATTTCGACTTAACTAGACAGTTACACCCCGTGATTTTTTGATTTCATCAGCCACGTTTGGTGGCACTACAGCATAGTGATCAAATTCCATTGTCATCGATGCTCGCCCCTGAGTCATTGAACGCAACGTGTTCGTGTATCCGAACATTTCTGACAGTGGGATAGTGGCGTTTACCACAGTCTTCCCTCCTACTTCGGTTGTACCTTCTAGTTGCCCTCGCTTACTTGAAATGTTTCCTTGTACGTCTCCCATGTATTCTTCTGGAGTTCGAACTTCAACTTTCATGATTGGCTCTAGGATAACTGGGTTCGCGCGGGCAGCTGCTTCTTTAAACGCGTTGATACCAGCTAGTTTGAAAGCGATTTCACTTGAGTCGACATCGTGGAATGATCCGTCATATAGTTCAACTGACACATCTTCCATTTTGTATCCAGCCACAAATCCTCGTGTCATGGCTTCCTTACAACCCTTCATCACTGCCGGGATGTATTCCTGTGGAATCACTCCTCCCTTGATACTGTTGACGAACTCAAAGTGATCTTCTCGGGTGATGTTTTTGGCCGCTTTAACGGGATCACCATTTTCATCAAGTTGCTGTGGTTCCAGCGGTTTAATGTTGATCTTTACGTGACCATACTGCCCACGTCCACCAGATTGCTTGGCGTATTTGTGATCCGCTGACGCAGTACCCTGGATGGTTTCTCGGTACGCTACCTGTGGTGCACCAATGTTTGCTTCAACACCAAACTCTCGCTTCATTCGGTCGACCAAAATGTCGAGGTGCAGTTCACCCATACCAGCGATGATTGTTTCCAGTGTTTCTTCATCAGTTGAAACAGTAAAGGTTGGATCTTCGTCCGATAGACGCTTGAGGGCAACTCCCATTTTTTCTTGGTCGTTCTTAGTTTTCGGTTCTACTCGTACTGCTACCACTGGAGCTGGGAACGTAATGGTCTCGAGCAAGATTGGGTTATCAAGCGCACACAGTGTGTGTGAAGTTTTTACCTCCTTGATTCCTACCGCAGCGGCAATTTCGCCAGCGTACACTTCATCCACCTCTTCGCGCTTATCAGCCATCAGACGAACAATTCGTCCTACTCGTTCTTTGTTTCCGGTACTTGAGTTTAGGATGTAGGTTCCAGAAGTCACTTTTCCTGAGTACACACGGAAAAATGCGAGCTGTCCAACAAACTTATCGTCCTGCAACTTAAATACAAGTGCTGACATTGATTCGTCGTCTGACGGCTTGCGTGTCACCACTGTTTCTTCGTCTCTTGGATCTGTTCCGTGGGTATCAGGTAGATCAGTTGGAGCTGGTAGGTAATCTACCACTGCGTCGAGCACGAGCTGTACACCGATGTTCTGCAATGCAGTACCGGTCATGATTGGGAAGATTTCATTTGCAAGCACGGCTTTTCGCAAAGTTGCTTTGAGGGCATCTAGTGAAGGCTCTTCCCCACCAAGAAAGGCTTCCATTAGTTCATCGTCATGTTCAACCACTTTTTCGATCAGCTCACCTCGCCACTTGGTTGCTTCTTCAACCAGGTCGGCTGGGATTTCTTCTTCGGTTACATCCATTCCCATGTCACCCGCAAAGCGATACGCCTTCATTGTGATTAGGTCGACTACTCCAGCCATGTCGTTCTCAGCTCCAATTGGAAGTTGGATTCGAACTGCTTTTGGTGACAGTCGTTCATGGATTGATTTCACTGCAGCATCAAAGTCAGCTCCCAGTTTATCCATTTTGTTTACGAAACAAATTCGTGGCACATCAGCCTCGTCAGCGTACCCCCAGTTTGTTTCTGTCTGTGGCTCTACTCCAGCAGCGCCGTCGAACACAACCACTGCACCATCGAGCACACGCATCGATCGCTTTACTTCGGCGGTAAAGTCGATGTGACCTGGCGTGTCAATAATGTTAAAGGTGTACTGGTTATCTTTGTTCTTTCGATCTTCCTCTAGTGTTTTTGCCCAGTTACAAGAAATCGCCGCGGCGGTAATTGTAATACCCCGCTCTCGCTCTTGATCCATCCAGTCAGTGACGGTTGCTCCGTCGTGAACTTCACCGATTTTGTGCGACATCCCGGTGTAGAACAAAATACGTTCTGAGGTAGTCGTCTTACCGGCATCAACGTGCGCTACGATACCAAAGTTTCGTAGTCGCTCGATTGGAAATGCTCGTGCCATAAATGCTTGTACTTATATATGTATAAATTTGATAAATCCCTTCTGAATCCAGCTCGTGCTAGGAGTAGATTAGAAAAATGCTCGGATGAGCAAGGTGCCGGTACTATACGCCAAACTACCGTAAACAGCAACTGAAATATTGACTTTTTTGAGTTGCAGGAATAGGCTGAAACCAGTACGACTGTAACCAAAAGAATGGAGGTCTTTACCATGAAACCTATCGCTTACCTGCTCATGCTTTGTTTTGCATCGACCGCAACAGCTGAGTCTTTCACCCCAGAGGCTGGAGCGCTAGTCACGCTGCGCGCTTTAGGTTTTGAAATCACTGCTGAGGTGATCTCATTCAATGGCTGTACCTCCGCTTGTGAGTGCGTTGAAGCTGCAGTAACATTTGTGCGGCAGCAAAATATGTCGCTGACTGAACAAGCAATCTTTGATGCCAAAGCACAAGCCTACTCGATACTTGCATGTAATACTGGTCTATAAGTAAGCCTGCCCCGCCACCACTGGCGGGGCTTCTGCTTGCAATAAACCCACTATGACTTCGTATATACTACAAACACGAGGTAACTATTTTATTCTATGCAGACTCAGTATGACGTCGTAGTAATTGGAGCCGGGTCAGGTGGACTCACGGCTGCTGTTGGTTTTTTAAAGGTTGGGAAAACTGTTTTGCTGGTAGAACGCGAGCACATGGGTGGCGAGTGCACGAACACCGGCTGCATTCCCAGTAAGGCACTGTTACACGCAGCTAAAACAGGTATGTCTGGCAGTGAAGCTTTTACGTACGTACGAAACACCGTCGAAGGAATTTTAGCTGAAGAAACACCAGAAACGTTTGAAAACATGGGTATCGATGTTGTCGTGGGGGAGGCAGTTTTCTCTGACAAATGTACAGTGACTGTTGGTACAACTACTTACCGATTTAAAACCGCTATCATCGCTACTGGATCTCATCCGCGCCTAATCGACGTTCCCGGGCTCGACGCGAAACACATCCTTACTAACCAAAACCTGTTTGAGTTATCTGATGTTCCAAAAAAACTACTGATCATCGGTGGCGGGCCGATCGGTATGGAGATGGCTCAAGCGTTTGCGATGCTGGGAAGCAAAGTCACCATCGCCGAGCGCGGTGAGGAATTCGCCCATCTGGAAGACGAGTCTATTAGACCACTTATTCGAGACGCCTTTGAAACGCTCGGTATCACAATTGCCACGGGCGCAGCAATTCAAAAAGTTGCGGGTACCACCGCATACTTCAACACCCTTGTGGGAGACACGGTCATTAACCAATTCACAGTTGAGTTTGATAAAGTCTTGGTCGCTATTGGACGTGTTCCAAACCTGCCCGCTGGACTGGATACGGCCTCAATCACCAGTGAAACATACGGCATAGTAGTTGACGACCAGTACCGAACGGCCAACAAGAACGTGTACGCTATAGGCGATGTGTCCCAACGATTGAAATTCACCCACACAGCTGATGATACCGCCAGACAAGTGGTCACCCGGGTTACAAGCAAAGGATTACTACGAGTCACAAGCAACAAAGCCGTTCCTAAAGTTACTTACACGACCCCTGAGATTGCTCAGGTTGGTCTGTCTTGGTCTGCAGCTACAAAAAAATATTCTGAAGAGCAACTGATGCGGATCGAGGTTCCATTTTCGCAGAACGATCGAGCAAAAACTGATGCAGCTACAAATGGAGTTTTGATTGTGATCACAAAACGGATTAGTGGAAAAATACTTGGCGCTCATATTGCTGGACCGACAGCCGGTGAAATCCTCAACCTATTCACGTTAGCGATTGATCAAAAAATCTCGCTGTGGAAATTACAGAAAACTATTTTTGCCTACCCAACCTACAGTCTGATTGTGAAAAAAGCGGCGGATCAATTTGTTGGTCGGCAAATTAGTGACCTGAAGTCTGATTTAAAAAAAGCCTTCACAAGACAACTACCAAAAATAGCGGCGGCCAGCATCTGGGTTGTTGCGCTACTTACACTAAACGAATACCAACAGAGTACCGGACTTTCAAACACAGAAGCATCAGTTCTATTGTTTGAATTTATTACTATGACAATCTGGGGACCATTGGTGTACATTGCACTGTACGCAATTCGTCCGGTGACATTCTTCCCGGCTACAGCCCTAACCATATTGTCGGGAATATTTTTTGGGTTTATGTGGGGTACAGTACTGACCATCATCGCTGCAACCCTGGCGGCCGCTGTTGCGTATGCAGTTGGTCGGTTTTTTGGTACAGGTCTCAAGCTAGAAAACACCATTCTAGGAAACTGGGTTACCACCCTCCGCACAAATGCATTTACTGGGGTGCTGACCACCCGCCTGATTTTTTTGCCGTTTGACCTGGTTAGTTATGCAGCCGGAATCCTCCGGGTTCCATTTACACCCTTCACGATCGCGACGTTCCTGGGAATCATTCTTGGAACCGCGACCTTTGTCTCAATCGGCGCATCACTCAACCTACAAGAATTTATCGAGAACGGTTTTAGTTTCAGCATCCTACAAACAGAATTTCTAATTGTTTCAGCAGTTATTTTTATCGCTTCACTGGGGGTCTCTAAATTATTTAATAAAAAGTAATTCTGGCCATCATGCAAAAAAGTGCCCAGAGGGCACTTTTTTGCATGTACTACTTCTTTACTGTTTTATCCTTCTTTGGTTTTTTGACTTCTTTTTTTCGGTCTTGACCTTTTGGCATATATAAAAATTATTCGCGACAGTTGTAGTATACATTCAACATTATAAATTAAAAGCGACACCGGTTGGTGTCGCTTTTAATTTATTTCTTTTTCTTTGCTGCTGCCTTCTTCTTTGGAGCGGCTTTCTTAACTACTTTTTTAGTAGACTTTGTAGCCACTTTTTTAACGGCTACTTTTTTCTTTGGAGCAGCTTTCTTAACGGCTTTCTTAACGGCTTTCTTTTTTGGAGCCACTTTTTTTGCTGCTACCTTGACTGTTTTCTTGACTGTTTTCTTGACTACTTTTTTTGCTACTGGTTTTTTCTTTGGAGCTGGTTTTTTTGCTGTTGCCATATTAAAATAATTTACTTTCACACGTAATCCGTGTCCTGACATAATTATACAACTAGTAATTTACTGAAACGAGTTTGTGCACAACTTTGGTTTATAAAAAACCGACGTACTCCGTCGGACTTTTTATTTTTTAGATTTTTATGTATCTAAGTATATTCACCTGGTCGTCTCACAGCCTTGTGGGTAGCTGGTAGAACTGACCCGTTTTTGTCAGACTTACCACCTATTGTCCAAGTTTCATTTGGCTGCTCTGTGTTATCTGCTAACTTTTTTTCAGCTAGCAAATCTAGATCTTGTAAGACTCTAGCTAGTTCCAAAGCCTCGTCTTCTGTCAATTCACCAGGCTTATCCAAAAACTCTTCAGCTTTTGTTAGTTCATCCTTTTCCACTTTCTCTGGACTGACTTTTTCTTGCACACGTTTAATTATTGCCTCGGTATCGTCTTGTGCCGACTTTACCTCTTGAGCATCATCAAAATTGTTTGGAAATTCGAACTTCATAAGGAGTTTGCTAATCGATTAATTATAAATTAAGTGTACCACTTCTCTTTTTCTTGGCGAGGTAGTTTTTTGATTTCTGCTTCACGTTTCTGAGCTTCGCTTCTAGTTGCAAAAGATTCCGTATGCACCACCCGTACTGGCCGACGGCCGCTAGTGTACCGCGCACCCGGTAGTTTTCCCTCACCGTTGTGTTCCTGTACCCGCCGCTTTATGTCTGTAGTATATCCGCAATAGAACGTCCCATCAAAACAGCGGAGTACATACACGTAGTGATGAGTTGCTTTCATTAAACTAGTGTAGCAAAAGAGCGTCCAGGGTAGACGCTCTTTTGTGAATTGGCAATACTTTTACTTTTTAGCTGGCTTCAATTTACTTAAATCCAGGATATCGTCGATCTTGATCTGTTCGACAAAATCCGGAACGTGGGATACCAGGATCATAGCTCCCTTGTATTCGTTTAGTGCTTGGGCAATCACTGGGATGTGACGGAAGTTAATGTGGTTGGTCGGCTCATCAAGTATCAGTAGTCCTGGTTCTTCCATGGTTAGTTTGGCAAATGCGACTAACCCTTTTTGCCCTTCTGAGAGATCACCCACTTTTGATTTCATCACGTCACCAAACAGCAGGAAGCCGGCTGCAATTGACCGCATATCTTCTTCCAGCTTTTTCTTCATACTATCCATAAGGGTTTCAAACACTGACTTGTCAAAATCAAGGTTAGAGAAGTCTTGGCGGTAGTAGCCAATTTTCACGCCTGGTGCGACCTCTTCTCCAGTGGCAGTTCCACCAGCCAGACTTTCAAGGAGGGTCGTTTTGCCGATTCCGTTTGGTCCGACAATCTGCAAGTGCTCTCCTCGTTTAAGCGTAATGTCACAAGCCACTTCTTTTGGCTGATGATCTCTAATTACCGTTAGAGACGTTAGCTTGATCACCTCCAAGGGAATATCTCCGTGCGGCTCGATGGTAAACGGTCGGATAGCTTTATCTTCCCGCCGCACGTCAATTTTGTTGTCCTCGGCTTCTTCGATTTCCGCCCGCATTTTTTTAGCTACCAAACGCATCTTTCCTCCTTTGGCCGCAAAGTAGTTGATCTTGTCTTTGTCCGCCTGGATCTGTTTGTTCATAGCGGCGTTTTGCCGTTTTTCTTTTTCGACTCGGGCAGCGATTTCGTTTACCACTGTGTGGTAGTTTCCGTTGTACTGCTCGACCTGGCGGTTTTGTGTGTTCAGATACAACACTCCCTGCGTGAAGGAGTTGAGAAAATCAGCATCATGGGAAATAACGATCACGGTCTTTTTGTACTCGTTAAGGAATTCAGTCAGGTGGTCGATACCGGCTGTGTCGAGGTTGTTAGTTGGCTCGTCGAGCAGCAACACATCTGGATTTTGGATCAGGGCAGACGCGAGCAATAGTCGTGCTTGCTGACCGCCTGAAAAACTACCGACAATACGATCTTTGAAGGTATCCTTCTGTGCTTCTGGTGGGACCAGGTTAACCACCCCTAACACTTCATCGATTTTAGGATCGATGTCGTACACCTTTTCAGCAAAACACTTTTCGAAAAAAGCCCGCATGGTTAGTTCTAGTTCAGAGCGAGGGATAATCTGGCGAGACACCGCAATAGTGGTCCGCGGCTGCAGATTGATGGTCCCCTCGTCTGGTTGAGTCTGGCCAGTAATCAAGCCAAACAAAGTTGACTTGCCGGCCCCGTTTTGTCCCATCAAGGTAAACTTGGCACCCCGACGCACTACAAAACTAGCCTCTTTTAAAATAGGTTTGGTTGCATCGTGCTCAAACGACACATCTTTAAAAACGATAATTCCGTCACGTTGATTCATGGGGGACAGCATAACGTACTGAGGCGACAACGCAAGGCTTTCGTTTTATAATAAACGAGAACTTTATTCATAAGAGACTCGCCTATGCATTTCGCACCAGTGACCTTAAAAATGAAAAATGAGCAATGGCTGCAACACTACGTTGATGCCGTACTGATCTACACCCACAAAGACGTCGAGTTTGCAGAGAGCCTCGCTGCTCAAGTGCAGCAGAAGAACTGGTATTCTAACCAGGAATTTGAAGTCACTGCGTCGCCGTACATCACGCCAACCAACCAACCCGAAGCTATACGAACCGCTGCCTGGCTGCTCGACACCCTAGATAGTCACCCCGAGTATTTACACACCCAAGGCAAGTTGGCTCTGTGGGCAGACACCTACGAAGAACCCAAAAACCTCGTCCTTGGTATCGTTGGATTAGCAATCATTGGACCAACACTAGGGTTGATCGATACAAAAAAGAAAAAGAAACCAAAGCTGCAGCTGGTGGTTGATAAAGACTGGGTACAGACACTAAGCGCCGAGCAACTAACTGAAAAAACGCACGAGATTAGTCAAAACTTGATTGCAAAAGAGTTACGAGCAGCCAAGGGGCAGCTGAGCAACCTGCACCCTGATACAGCTGACTGGTGCCTAGGTGGGGCAACCACCAAACTATATCGAAGTGATCGGGATAATATCGCAGAGCTCGCACTGATCGCTACTGAAGATAATCTGTCTCACGTCCTGTATAAGAAAGGAAAATACATCGTTGCTCTGGCTGCATCACCCAGTGTCCGCGATAACTTTGTAGACGAAGTTGTCGAATAATCGATAAAAAACTGGCGAGGAATCATCCTCGCCAGTTTTTTATTTTGCTTCCATCTCTTTGACTTTTTGAAGGGCCACGACGTACATGCTCTCGGCCCACCCGAGTGGAGTGTTTGGGTTTGGCTTGTCGGTGTTTGAGTAGTACAGCTCTGGCACCACTCCCCCTGGAGTTACAGCGTTTTTTGAACGACGCAGGTAGTAGTAGGCTCGCTCTTTGTCGCCTCGCTCGGCATAAATAATCGCGAGCCACGCGAGCCCAAAACACCATTCTGCTTCTTCACTAAAGCCGTCGATGTTGTTGTTGTAGTAGCGATCCATTTTGTATCTGATCACCCCTCGCTCTTTTACCAAGTGGTACTCAACGTTTTTTAAGATCTCAACAGTTTCTTCTTCGGTCGTTACATGAAACGGATAGATCAAGGTGAGCAGAGCCAGGTCAGTGAACTTGGTTACAGATTCTCGTGGTAGTAGTGCCCGCAACGCGTGTTCACCTCGTTCGATTGCGACGTCTGGAACCTCTAGCCAGTTAACTTCGTTGGCTTTCTTGAGCGCTGCTACACAAGAACCAATTGATGATGCATGTACCTCGAGGTTCTCTTCCCAGATGCCATTGTCGTCATCTTGCCAGTACTCAATCGAAATCAGGTAGTCGACAATCTTTTGTACCATGTCTTTTTCGTCTGATGTTTCAATCACACTTTCATCCATCAATTCCAGTGTTACAAGCAGGTTGAGCACCTCACCAACGGCGTCGTTTTGACTATTCCCCCACTCTTCCCAGTACTCTTCAAACGTTTCGGGATGGAACCGGGCATGAATGTACTGCCACGCTTCGTTTGGTTTATTTTCAATTGCCCAGTTGATTTTGTCTTTGTGTTTTACAAATACCGTCAGGAGTGCCTTGGCAGCATTTTTGGTAGTTTCCATGTCACCAGTTTCAAAGAAACCGAGCGTAATAAAATAAATATCACGCAACCACGCTTTGTTATAAAACGTATCATCGAGTGAAGCGGTAAATACACCCGGTACTCGCTCAAGGGTTTTTACAACATCCAGGTGTTGTTTAATTTCAGCATCAAAATCAAAGGTCATAGGTACAAAAGAACTAATTTAAATAAATACTAGCCAGCCTGCTCTTGGTCAACTCGGGGGTAATTATTATCATTAGCAGCATGAACGTAATCAAGTGTATGTGCGTAACCAGAGTCAGCTGCTGTTGGGAATGTTGTTTTTACAAATTCATTTTTTTCAGCGTTAGGATGATCAGGCAGACCGTTTGGCATACATTCTGCTCTAGGAATATTTTTTAATTCTTCAGTTAGCTCAACGGCCAATGCTTCAACTTCGTCTTTAGTTGGAATCGCCTCAGAGCCAATAATCTCCACCCCATGAAACTTCATCACTTCAGAATATAGCTCTTTGGCTTTTTCAATTGATTCCTGAACCTGTTCTGGCGAGACAAACTTTGGCCCCTGTTCTAATTTTGGTGCTGCTTCATTCATACCAAATACTTAGGAAATAATACTCAGTATATCACGAATCAAAAAACACCCTTTTGGGTGCTTTTCGAGTTAGCTACGGAGCAAACTGGATTGAAACGATCAGTTCATCATCATTTTGAGGTTCACCAGACGGGTTGTCTTTTTTAAACACCAGACTTCCTTGTTTCCAAGCGACCGGGTCGCCGGGGTTGTAGGGTGAGGTAAACGTAATGGTGCCAGTAAATGGCACAAAGTTGGTCGTCATCCAGTTACCTTGGGCGGTGACGTAACTTTGCGCAATGACGTTGCCTTGCCAATCGAGGATTTCAACCGGGGCTGACGCTTCAAAAAACCACGGACCAACTGCCTGTCCGGTGAGCTGTAGTGGGCTGGTTATTACCTGTCCTGGTACGGGCACTGTCGGGGTGATCATGGGGTTGCTCTCTGGTGTTTCAGCTGGCGCTGGGCACGGAGCAAATTCGCAGTTTGGACCAGTGCGCCCAACGTATGAACCATCAGGACATTCCATCGCATCGGCGGTACACATAATCATGCCGTCTTCGGGAGCTGGCGCCTGGGCGGGGAGTGCAAACAACACAAAGACCAGGCCGATAATACCCAAAACTATTGCAACTATAACAATGACTGGGGCGTGTTTCATATGTATATAGTATAGCAAACTGTGTTTATGTTAGAAGAAGCTTTCGTGATTGTTGGCCAGATAGTCTTTTTCTTCTGCTGTTGATTCCCGCCCCAATGTTTCGTTTCGGTGTGGGTAGCGGCCAAAGCGATCAATGATGTCTTTGTGGATGTGTTCGTATTTAAGCGTCTCGGGGTTACCGAGCGACTCGAACAACGGCACTGCTGCCGTGTGAATCTGTTTTGACTCCGAGTGCATAAACGGCATGTACAAAAACTGACGTTCTTCTTGATCTAGTTTTTGATCAAACCCGGCAGCTATAGCGTGCTGAGCAAGCGACAGCGCCAGCTGATCATAGGCAAATGCCTGGGCCAATCCGCGAAATATCTGCCGTGAAAACTGATCAAGCACAATTACTTCTGCCAAATATGAATGTGGCTCAGTGCGATATTGCCAAAACTCCCCAGCTGCTACCTGGGTGTGGATGTCAGAAAACCGCTCTTTGATTTTATGATCCAATTCTTCCCCACCAGCAAACCACTGTTCTGACGTCAGTTCTTCAAACCAAAATCGCAGCACCTCACCCAGTTTCAATTGTTCGTATTTCATATTTGTAGTGTAGCAAAATTGTGGCCTTTGAAGTAACGGTAGTATTTGGTCAGAAGAAAGGAGACAACAATCATGATTACCTTCCCCTCATTGTTCGTAGCAATCTGATGGTTGTTTCAATATAGACCATTCCTTGCATTTCTAGCGTTCATGTATGACCATAGACCAAACATCGATCAATCCCTACGGAAAATGCTTCGCTGGCTGTACTGCCAGCCGTAAGACCCGCCACAATCAATCGTTGGCGGGTTTTTAAATAAAAAGTGACCCCGATACATGCAGTATACGGGGTCAAGTTGGTGATGGCATATTGTGGCCATGACATTGCTCCCTCTCATTGAATATGATGTCGGTATAAAAACTGACATCCTTTATTTCTCGTGCAACTTGGTTGCTGATGACATTATCTATCCAGTGTAGACAGATAACCATCTCGTTATGCGTAATCCATTCTGCAACGAGAAACGCAACTGGCTCTTGTTTCATCACCTCTTCAAGCGCAGCTAGTAATTCTTCAGGCTGATCATGTTTGAGGCGAATATGCCAGCGTTCATCGTTTGGAGGAGGGGTTGGTTTGTGAAGAACTTTCTCTAGCTCAATCATTTCAGTCAACTCCTTTCGTTTCAGTAGCACTTCTATTATCTATTGGTACCAGTAAAAGTCAATGACTTCCAAAAAAAACATATTCCCGGAGGCCGGTCCTCCGTAGTGCATTTAATCAATCTTTTCATGTTCTTATTTCTTTTCATGATCTGTATGAAATATACTCACTTGAAATAATATTGCAAACAAAGAGACCCTTGTGGTTCTTTTAGTTTTGGCGATTACAGTTTGAAATGAAGTGCGAGGCGCAGAAATGAAAAAACCGCGACCGGGACTTGATTGTCCAGGGAGCGGTTTTTTCATGAATGTAACGAAGTAATTCGTTCAAACTGGGATTACCAAGCGAAGTGGGCAAACGCTCGGTTGGCCTCAGCCATCTTGTGCGTATCCTCCTTCTTCTTCACGGCATCTCCTTCTTCTTTGGCTGCAAGTAGTAGCTCTTTGGCTAGACACTTGTGCATTGGGGTTCCTTTTTGCTTTCGTGCTGCTGCAATCAGCCATCGGTACGCGAGGGCTTGCCTTCGCTCTGGTCGTACTTCACGAGGAACCTGGTAGTTGGCTCCACCGACTCGGCGTGAACGAACTTCCATCAGTGGTCCGGCGTTTCGCAATGCAGCGTTGAATGTTTCGAGTGGGTCGTCTGACGTATCTTTGTCAGCTTTGATGACCTCGAACGCACTGTATACAATCTTGCGGGCGGTCTCTTTTTTACCGTCAAGCATGATGTAGTTGATGAGGCGTTCCACATCGACTGATCCGTATACAACATCCGGAGATACTGTAGGACGTTTTTTGATTGGTCGTCGCATAATGTTGTTAATTAATGCGAATGAGAAAGGGTGACAAATACAATTCGTCGTCTTTTCATTCTCCGCATAATGGTCTTATATCTTTCGATACTTACCACGCTATAATCTGTAGCGAATATAAACTATTTGTAATATGGAGGACCCAGTCCCCCGGCTGGCTATGAAGCTTTAGGCTTCTTAGCACCGTATTTTGAACGTCCCATACGTCGGGCGTCAACGCCAGTTGCATCGTACTTTCCACGTACAACTGTGTAGTTGACACCGATGTCTTTCACACGACCTCCTCGGACAAGCACGACTGAGTGCTCTTGGAGAGTGTGTCCAATACCTGGGATGTACGCTGTAATTTCCTGACCATTTGAAAGTCGGACTCGGGCAATCTTTCGAATCGCTGAGTTCGGCTTACGAGGAGTCTTGGTTGTTACTCGAGTACATACACCACGCTTAAACGGAGAGAAGTAGGTGTTTGGCTGGTTCTTGATTTTGTTAAATCCAGACTCCAAAGCCGCTCGCTTGCTCTTTCGCGCTTTGTCGGTTCGCTTCTTACGGGTTAATTGTTGAATTGTTGCCATAATGTAGCGGGGTCAGAATACTATATAGAGTAAAATTTGCAAGCTTATGTTTTTCAAATAAACCGCTCACCACAATCTTATTGCTGTTATTGTGCTCAACTACAGATAAATATTTTTGCAATAAGAAAACCGACCACAATTAGGTCGGCGTACAGGGGGGCGCTGGGCCCCGGACAACGTCAGCGCTGCCCGGGACTCAGGTCGGCTGATATACGTGATGGCCAGAACCCTTTGAGAAAGATTATTATCTATCAAGCGTGCCGAAACACTCTCGCACGTCGTTTGCTTGGGGAACAAACGAACCACCACTACTTCCTCAGGGTAGAACGAACTGCCCTGAGAATAGCACTTTACTACCCCCCAATCAAGGCGTAGGTAATAACCTGCGTCAGTCGAAACAATGGGGCTGATAAAAACATAATGAAGAAGAGGATTACTAATCCAAACCCGAGTAATGCGTTTTGTTCAAGAAACATCCGGAACCGGTCATAGCTAATTCGCAGTGAGTACGGTAGAAAGCGTGGGAGGATTTTAGAACCATCCAGTGGCGGAATTGGGACCAAGTTAAAGAAGGCCAAGAAAATATTAAGGATAATCACTTGTACTGCCAGGACCACAAATGTGTCTGACAACGCCAATACATCGGCAAACCTTACTAAACCTGCAAAAATTAAGGCCAGGACAATGTTGGACGCTGGTCCAGCGACCGCTACAATCGCTTCTCCCCACTTTTGGTTAGAAAAGTTGTATGGATTGTACGGAACCGGTTTAGCTGCACCAAACAAAATCGGCGAACCACTAATTATGAGTAATCCAGGCAGGATCACTGACATCAATGGATCAAGGTGCACCAGCGGGTTAGCTGACAACCGACCCTGCAACCGGGCAGTGGGGTCCCCTAGCCAGTTAGCTGCGTACCCATGCGCCATTTCGTGAATGACAACAGACATAATGAGGATGAGAATCAGCGCAAATTGAAGTGGTTCCATAGTTACTAGATGATAACTTATTTTCGTAGAATACATAAGTGGTATGACGGTCTAGCAATTCCGTCCAGACCTAAGGCCGGAATTGAGACATAACTTCACAATAGTCATTACATTCCTTTGTTCATTCACTTGCAAATTCAACCCGCCATGGTAGGATGTCGCCACTAACAGAAATATCTATGGCTAACGTTTGTCAAATCACAGGAAAAGGAACCCAAGTCGGGGGACGATACTCAAACCGCACACGTGCGACGCAGTTTAACCCGTGCGGAAAGGTAATGCGGAAGCCAAACCTACAAAAGAAACGAATTTTCGTACCGGAAATCGACAAAACTGTAGTGATCAAGGTATCAGCAGCCGGACTGCGGACCATCGCAAAAAACGGAGCGTACAAGACTCTGAAAGCAGCCAAGTTGATCTAAGGACGGACTCAAAGAAAAGCGGACACCATTTGGTGTCCGCTTTTCTTATTCTCGCCACACTTTTGCACCATCCGAATAAAACGAAACTGTCCCATCAATGCCAGTGTGGGAGGTTTGGATGTTGCGAGCAAACACGCGCTGCAGCACGGCTTGGTTTGGGTGACCATAGCGGTTGTCGATACCAGCTGACACGACAGCGTATTGTGGCTGAACTGTATCAAGGAATAATCCACTGGTTGATGTCTGTGAGCCGTGGTGCCCCAGTTTGAGTACGTCTGATTTAAGTCCAACACCATACACCCCAACCAAATAGTCTTCAATCGAATCAGGTGCATCGCCAGTCAACATAACGGCTGTGTCACCATACACGACCCGCACTATTACCGAGGCCGCGTTGGCTCGCCAGTTATCAGTCCCGCTTGCTGGGGAGAGTATCTGGATTGTAGTTGAGGCACCGACCTGAATGAGCTGCCCAGCCCGGGCAAATTGTATAGTCGTGTTTTCTAAGACGACAGCCTTAGAAAAGGCGACCGCGGCTGGACTATCACTGTCTGCTTCAGTTTGCACAATCAGGTCAACATCGTACCGTTCTAGCACATCAACCAGCCCGCCAACATGGTCAGTGTCAGGGTGAGTAGCAATCACGACATCGATCAAGCGATCATTCCAGGATTGCTCGGTTGCTAGCTGCCTGATCACCTGACTGGTAGCCCCGCCATCAATGAGAACCTCAAACCCATCGGGAGTTTGGATTAAAACCGCGTCCCCTTGCCCGACATCAAGAAAGTGTACTTCAAGAAAATCTGAGCCACTAGCCTCACCAAATAAACTCAGTCCAAGTCCGCTGACAGCCAAAATCACCAATAATCCATATCGATACAGTGTTCGCAAATCCATACCCCATGATACAATGCCAGTATTAGTATAAACATGTTCTTCACTATGACTTACGAACCAGTATCATTTGATATTCCAGAGCTCGATGGCATCTCTCAAGACAGCATCGACATGCACCTTGGGCTGTACGCCGGGTACGTCAAACACGTCAATTTAATCCGAGAAAAAATCGACGCCTACAGCGCTGACACTGACAACAACGGCTACGCGATTGCAGAAATGCAGCGCCGGCTAGGGTTTGAATTCGGTGGTATGCGCAACCACGAATATTACTTTACTCAATTCGAAGGTGGTGCAACAATCCTTCCCGACGGGCCACTCAAAGAAAAAATTGAATTCCAGTGGGGATCATTTGAGGTGTGGCTGACGCGATTCAAACAAATCGCTGCTACTCGGGGCGTCGGGTGGGCAATGTTGTACCATGACCCGCACACTGACCAACTAGTACAAACTTGGGTTGATGAACAACACATGGGGCAATTGGCCGATGTTGACATCGTCCTAGCGCTTGATATGTGGGAACATTCGTACTTGCGTGACTACGTGTCTAGCGATAAAGGAAAATACGTCGAGGCATTTTTTAAAAACCTCAACTGGGAAGTAGTTTCCAGCCGATTGGTCTAGCGTAAAATAACTGGTACATCAGCCGCCCTAGAAGCATCCGCTTCTAGGGCGGCTTTGGTTTCAATTTCTTCCACAATCGTCCAGTCAGCGACTGGGTCTAGTGATGGTTCTGCCGTACGCCGTTTCCAAACAGCAAATAAAACTGTCGGGGCGATATACATCATCACCATGGTCCAAATAGAAATTGGCGGAATGGTGATAGCAGCAAACGGAAGTGAAACAAACCACTGTGCAATCACAACGATGTATGTCAGAGGTAGTTGGGCCAGCAGTCCTAACAGCGCTCCTAGTGGCACCCACACCAAACTAACCAGTCCAGCCACAAACGTCAGCATCATTGCTACCGGCACCACAGGCAGTACCAGCATATTAACAGCCACTGACACAATGGACACTTCGCCAATGTGATACATCAGTAGCGGCAATACAAATATCTGAGTCACCAAGGTGGCCATGAACAAGTCTCGTAGTTTCAGTGCACTCGAGTGGGTTGCTAGGGTGGATTCAAACTGGGGCAGCAACAGCACTAATCCCAAGGTAGCCATGAACGACAATTGAAACCCGATGTCATACAGCAATATATATGGGTTGATCAGCACCATGATTGCGGCAGCAAACAGCAGTGCTCGCAGTACATCATATAGTCGCCCCATCCATTTTCCGATTAGAAGTATCGCCGCCATAATTGACGCCCGCATAACAGTTGCCGACAATCCAACCAGCAAGGCAAAGAGCGTGATTCCAACCAACCCAAACACTATTCGTCCGCGGATCGGCAGAAACCACGCCGAAATCCACCAAAAGAACCCAACCACTAGCATTACGTTATAACCAGACAAAACGACAATATGAATAATCCCTGTCTGACGAAAGGCGGTTTCAAGCTCATCGCCTAAAGCCTGTTTTACTCCAAGCAACAGACCAACCCCCAGGTCGACCTGTGGACTGCTGATCACTTGTTCGAGTGAATTGATGAAATTGGTTTTGCTTTTGTATAAAAATGCGAGTAGCTGGTTACCTTGATCACTAGCGGTTACCTCAATCGAGACAAACCCCATCACATATTGCACACCGCGCACTTGTAAATATTTTGGATAATCAAACACCCGTCCGGTGTCAGTATCAAATGGTTCCGGTACATTCAGTTTCCCGGTCACTATTACTTCGTCGCCATAGTTCACACCTGAGAAACGGTCAGCCCGTACGAGAACTACATCTGATTTTGTTTCCACGAACAGTTGGGTAAAATTTTCCCGCTCATCTGGTTCGGTATTTATAATTCCAGTAATCGTCACTCGCTCACCAATCTGATCGACCAACTGGGAATCCGTAAACTGCATTTCAAACCATTGTGTACGAACAATCCCAACACAAACCAGAAGCAAGCACAGACTGACGACTAAAACTCTAATGTCTCTAAACCGTCGCCACCATAATCCTGATAAAAATGTTCCTGCTAGCAACGTTACTAGCAGGACAGGCGGAACATTCAATAAACTCTCAAACAAAACCCCTACAAGCAAACCACTCCATACTGTCAGTAATTGCCAACCATTCATAAATCCAGTCTAGCAAATAAAAAACCACCTCATCAAAGTAGATGGGCGGCGGTGACGCCGGGGACAAATTCCCCGGCGTCACATAATTAAGTTTTGATTAAATCTGCTGGATTGAGTCGCACCTTGCTGTGGCGCCGCCCAACACCAATCAGCATGCCTTGACGCGAAATGCGTAACTTGACCCGCCTTTTTCCGATGATGAGCGTCCCGTTGTCTCCTCCCAATAGTTGGCGAGATTGTTGCGTGCGGTGTTGAATTATTTTAGCTTCAGACAAATCTAATTCTCCCTACTGGATTCACGGCTTTTTAGCCGTACGCAACACCATATCGCAACTCTCTACAGTGCGTCAAGCGCTTTGTTGACCAAAGCATCTGCTACTTTGTTCAATTCACGCTTTACGTGGACATACTCAATTGATGCATACTCTTGCTCTAGTGCCTTCACTTCACCATAATGGATTTTAAGTGTTGCGTCTTTCACCTTGTATTCCCCGTTTAATTGCCGCTGACAGAGCTGACTGTCGAGCTTGAGGGTAATTTTGACTGCTTTGGTGTCGTCTACGATTGTTGCCGTATGTTCGAGTGCTCGCACGATAGCTTTGTATTCAGCGATGTTGTTGGTGGCAATACCAATTGACTCACTTAAAGTACTCATTTCGTTGTCTTGCTCGTCATAAATAACTACACCAATCGCAGCCGGCCCCGGGTTACCTCGTGCTCCCCCGTCGGTAAAAATAGTTAACTTTTGCATGAGTGCTAGTTTAGCACAAAGGTAGTTTCTCTACAGCACATCCACGATCATCATCCTTATCTGAGCACGACCCATAAAAAATGATTGCTCGACGTGGGCGAGGACGGTACAGTCCTCACCTACTTTTGGTTCTCGGCTATAGTCGGTCGCAGTCGCAAAAAATGAGATGGCTTCGCTGCGACCCGATTCGGTTCCAAAGGTTAATTTCAAATGTTCCTTGGTTTTTCCAAATTGTTCAACCTGTAACGGAGAAACGTCTTTAAACGCAAAAAGTGGTTTACGATTAGCAGCCCCAAACGGAGCCAATACCTTGAGGTCATTAATCAAAAGTTGATTTACATCTTCTAGTCTGATTTCTGCATCAATGACTACTTCTTCTTTTATAAAAGCGGCTTCTCCAAGCTCTGCGTGTGCCTGATTTAATTGTTCACCAAACGTATGAATACCATCGTCGGTTACTGCAAAACCACCCGCGACATGATGACCACCAAATTCTTTAAAAGCTGAGGCCGCAGCTTGCATCAAAGTCACTACGCTAGTTGATCCACCGGAACGAGCTGAACCTTTGTACACATCATTTCCGTCACGACCCCAGATAAACGCCGGTCTCCCGTATTCCTCAGCCAGTTTATTGGCAGCCAATCCAACCAGCGATGGTCGCCAGGTTGGATCACCCATGACAATTACTGCTGGTACGACGTCTAACAACTGCATTTTTTTGTGTAGCTCTTTGGTCATTTGGCCGACAGCGGTTTTACGAGACTGGTTGAGTTCCTCAAGGTGGATCACCCGTTCATCTGCCTCTGTGAGTGTGGTGGCTGTAAGCAAATGAAAAGCGTCCTCGGGCGTATCCATCCGGGAAGCGGCGTTGACTCGGGGACCAATGGCAAACCCAATGTCTTCTTCGGTTAGGGTTGTCTGGTTGGCTTTGGCTTTTTTCAGTAGCTGTTGCAAACCAGGCCGACGTGATTTACGCAGCACTTGCAAACCAAATTGTGCCAGGACACGATTTTCTCCTACTAGTGGAACCATGTCGGCGACCGTCGCTACGGCCACCATATCGAGCCACCATTTCTCATATCCAGGAACCAGTCCGTAGTCACGCCGGGAAACTAGTGCCTGCGCTAATTTAAACATCACTGCCGCACCGCATAAATCTGAAAACGGATAGTCGCCCAGTTTTGGATTTACCACAGCCACAGCCGGTGGCAGGATTTCTTTTGGTTCGTGGTGGTCGGTAATGATGACATCGATACCTAGTTCAGTTGCGCGCTCGACCGCGGCGACGTCGGTCACGCCGCAGTCAATGGTGATAATCAGGTTAACTTGTTTCTCCGCTAGTTTTTCAACCGCGTCGACACTCAGTCCAAACCCTTCGTAATGTCGGTGCGGGATATAAATGGTGAGGTTCTCGTGTTTGGCAGCAGTAAAAAAATCGTGTGCCACGACTGCACCGGGGATTCCGTCACAATCGTAGTCGGCAAATACTGCGATGTGCTGACCCGCATCAATTGCAGCCTCAATTCGATCGCACGCTTTATCGATATCGTGCAGCAACATTGGATCATGTAGGTGTGTAGCGTAATCCGGCGCTAGAAAATCAGCCACCTCTGTCGATCCCACACCTCGATTGTGCAACAAAACGGCCTGGAGCGGAGAAATACCCGGCAGGTCAATCAGTGGATTTGGCTCGTCTTTCGGCCAGCGGTAGGTAGGCATGATAAATACATGGTACCATTTCTCACATATGCAAGAAGAAACTATTTTTTCAAAGATTATCAGCGGTGATATTCCCTGCATCAAGATCTATGAAGATGAGATAGTCTTGGCTTTTTTGGATATCAACCCATCCAATCACGGCCATACATTGGTCATTCCAAAAATATTTAGTGTTGATGCCACTGAGACTGACCCGATGGTCATGTCTCACATTATGACCATCGGACAACGAATTGCTCGGGCGCAACGGAGCACTTTAAACGCAGCAGGTAACAACCTTATTTTTAATTGTGGCGCGGCTGGTGGACAGGAAGTATTTCATACGCATTTACACGTCATTCCACGATACAAAGACGATGGGATATTTCAGCCCGTAAAGCATACCACTTACGTCGATGATGAAGCAGAGACAGTCGCTGCAAGGTTACGTAACAAACTCTAATAGTCTTCGTGCACTACCTACTTCTGATTCCAATTGTAATGTATATCGGGACTTCGCTCTGGGCTAACTTTGACTTATTCCCCGAAGATTTCATGCAGTACTGGTGGTTTGATGATATCGGGCATATTGTGGTATTTGGATCACTGACACTCACAGCTCTCACCGTCGCCTACAAAAGACAAACATCCGCACTATTTGCGCTTACCTCAGTTACTCTGCTTGCGATCGTAGATGAGTTTTCTCAACTAATACTAATCTACCGATCTTTTTCCTACCACGATCTACAAATGAGTTTGGTTGGGGTTAGTTTGGCATACTGCAGCTATCTCATTGGCGTTACAGTGCTAATAGGAATGAGTAAAAAGAAAAAATAGCTTATCATATATGATAAGCTATTTTTCTTTTTCTTACTTACATCTTTGTGATCTAGCTAATTGCTTCAATCACGGGCAGAGTTCCCTTTTCCAAAAACTCGAGCATCGCGCCGCCGCCGATGGACACATGGGTGAAGTCATCGTTGATGCCTAGTTTTTCAATCGCCGCTACCGTATCGCCGCCGCCGACAACGGAAACCGCGTCTGAGTTGGCAATTAGTTTTGCCACTGCTTCGGTAGCTTCGACGTAACCCCCTTCATAGTTTCCAAATGGACCGTTCCATAAAATGGTCGCGGCTTTGTTGATATAGTCCCGTAGCATCGCTACGGTTTGAGGACCAACATCGAGGATCGCCTCGTCATTTTGGACCTGATCCAAGGCACACACCCGTTTTCCCGTGACCCCCCCATTTACCACGAGGTCAACCGGCATCAGGAGTTTTGGATCATTGAGAAAGGCAGAACCTTCAAGAGATATGTCGGATACGAGTGACGTTCCGACGGAATACCCTTTGGCTTTGAGGACATCATTGACCAGTGCACCACCAATAAATGAGTGATTATAAACCTTGAGATACTTCTCTACCAACGGCATTTTGGTATCAAATTTTGCACCACCGATAATAAACAGTGATGGTGAGGTTGGCTTCATCACAGCTGATAACTTCTGGATTTCTTGCAACATGGTCAGACCGGCATAACTCGGTAAGTGTGCTGCGACACCGGTGACCGATGCTTGTTCGCGGTGAGCGACAGCAAACGCATCAAATACAAATAGTTCTCCCAGTGATGCAATTTCTTCGTCGTACTGCGAATCAGTGTTTTTGTGACGTGGGTCCTGGCGGGTATTTTCCAACATCAGTATGTCACCATTTTGCATCAAATTACGCCTTTCCATGCATTCAGTGCTACCAATCACTCCACCCCAATGCGCTGGAAGGTAATTTAGTAAGGCATTAAACACCGGTTTGAGAGTTTCTTCGGGTTTTCGCCCAATATGCCCGATTACGATCACCTTTGCTCCAGCCTCGCTCAAGTACCGCATAGTTGGAAGGGACTTTTTCAATCGGTATTCGTTAGTAACCACGCCATCACCAACCGGTAGGTTCAGTGATGAACGCAGGATTACAAATTTACCAGCCAGGTTTTCAATCTGGGTGACAGGTTTCATATGCGTTGGTGCTGCTGAATCAGCAGGGATGATGATTTTGCTCATACTACCTAGTTGATTATGCTACCGCTCTGGTGATGGCGATAAAATCAGCCGCGTTAAGGCTGGCGCCACCGACCAAGAAGCCTTGCATCCCTCCGACTGCGTGCAACTCTGCAGCATTATGAGGCTTTACACTTCCTCCGTAGATTAACCGGACAGATTGTGCTGCTTTTCGGTCATGCACCTTGGTCAAAATACTCTCAATGAATATCTGCATTTCTTTCACGTCGTCAGTAGTGGCTGTTTCCCCAGTGCCAATTGCCCAGATTGGTTCGTAAGCAATCACCACCTTTTTTAGCTGGGCCGGGGTGAGTTCCTTAGCAAAACTTTTGATTTGCTCCGCTACTTCTTTAAAAAAGTTACCGTTTTTATCACGCTTTACTTCTCCGATACATACAATCGGTATTAGCTTGGCTGCTAGCACAGCCTGTAGTTTAGCTAGTACTTCAGAATCAGTTTCACCAGCCGCCCGACGTTCTGAGTGACCGAGGATCACCAACTCTACCGAACAATCCTTTAGTTGCGCAGCGGACTGCTCACCAGTATGTGCACCAACTGTATACGCGGAAACATTTTGTGCCATTAACATAATTGGACTAGTGGCAATTTTTTTCGCAACCGCTGAACTATGTAACGCTGTTGGCGCAATTGCTACATAGGGAGCGTCAGCTTTTTTAAATAATTTACTAACGGCAGTTGCGAGCGCAACTGCTTCTGCTTCGGTTTTTGGATTGCATTTCCAGTTACCAGCAATCAATGGGATGGATTTTTTCATACTACAAAAGTGTAGCATGGGGACCAATCAAAAAACGGCTGATGCAAAAGCCTCAGCCGTTTTTTTAGTTATTACTCTTGTCGCCAGTTAAAGAATGAATACACGTCAGAGGTAATGGGTGTGTAGGGAGGCGGGTTAAACACTTGACTGGTGTCATACGAACTGACATCGCTGGTAAAACCAGAGACTAGGGTTCCGCTACCATCCACCCAGTTAATACCAGCTCGTTCACTTGAAACTATAGTTCCGTTTACGGTCAGTGAGTTTCGCATGATGTACTGCTCCCAAGCATTTGGCATCGAGGTATTGTAATAGTTTCTGCCGTACCTTCCAGTTTGGGCTACAAAAATTCCGTTGAGTTCCATATCATCTGGAACTTCCAAACCAATCAGCATGTCAAACTCCGCTATCGCCAACAGCCCCGCATCACTACCACCATACGTAATATTGTTATGTAATATGATCGATGGATCTTCGCCAATTGTATCGACATCGGCAGCCGCAATAGTTACCTTGCCATCCACCTGACCCTCAAGCCAGACCTGATCCTCCACAAAAATAACTGGACAATCGGGATTAATGTCGTATACCCCAACTACACTTGTACCGTTTAGAATGTTTAAGTAGCGACCCCAGGCGTAGCCGTTGGGTTCGTTTTGCTTAGAGTTAACTCGCCTGACCTCAACTCGTTCTCCGGGGAGGAAAATGATGTGGTACCCCTGCCTACCTGAGTTTGGGAAGTATAGGCCACCATTATTCTCGGCTCGATCCTGCATCACCGCTAGATCGATCGTGATTCCCGCAAAGTCGACAGGTGGACTCGGGAATGAAAACAAAGCTGGATTTGCATTCCCACTTGTGGTGTATACCCCGTCCACTGTCTGAGTTGGACTACAGCCATACGATGAATCACAAGACCAATCTGGCTGACCACTACTGACAATAGAGTTGTGCGTGGCTTCCATTCGAATACCTTGATTTGAGTGTACTGGTCCATTAACTTGCGAGGTGGGACCGTACCAAACTCCGGAATTGGTCACAAACGAGTAACTAGCCACTGAGGGTCGGGCATACCGACCACTCACGACACGTTGTGCACTTGGGTTAGCGTAGGTACTACCCGTCGAGCTGATATCAATTGCCGCGATGTCTCCACAGTAGGTACTACTAGCGATATCGAGCGTGAATTCACCCACCGGGCCGTCTTCAGGGTCCTCATAGACATAGGAGCCAATACCGCTGGTGTCTTCCGGAAAATGAGATAGCCGCCATCGATAATAATTTAAACCGGCTTCAGCAATTTCAGTTGAACGCTGTTGCTCAAACCGAAAATCAACTACCTGAGATTGGGAAACTACAGAACCAATAAACGAAGTGACCATGATCATAAATATCGCCCCAAAAACCAGCACCAGTATTAGCAACTGCCCGGCCTGCTTGTGTGCTGCTGATGTATTTTTAAACATAGGTACTTTCTATAGGTTATCCTTTAAGTTGCGCGGGGCCAAGCTTGATCTCAACACAAACTCTCCTGGATTTCTAACTGGGTCAATATTAACAATGAACTGGGCGGTGACGTACCTGAGATCTACTAGCGGTGACGTAGAGGCTAGCGGGGCACCAAAGTTATCAAAGTAATAAAACGTACTGGTCGCCTGCTCGATGTTTCTTACGTATTCTGACAAAATTTCTATTTCGTCGGGTGATGAAAAGTCATAGACAGCTGGAGATCCACTGGAGTTGTACGTATATTTTCGCAGTGTCGTGGTGGCTAAAATATACTCAATGTATTCAACACTGTCATCAAGATCTGTGTCACTGTAATAACCAAACCGATGTTCCTCCATAATGGCCACCGGATACGTACCATTTTCAGCCGTGATTAGTTCCTTGACATCTCGATTCCACTCCACCGTTGCTCGCCGGACGTTATCGATTTCATTGGACTGCTCTAAAGCATATGAATTCGAGCGGTATAAAGATGACACACTCGTCATGATCGCCATCATTATAATTGTATAAATACTGATGGCCACCACAGCTTCGACGAGTGTCATGCCAGACTGGTGGCTAGGAAAATGAAACATCATACCGATAAATTAATAGTGGTCACCGTATCGCCATTTACTTCAACCGGATCAACCACTTGCGTGGCATACCCCGGTGCTGACACCGTTAACTCATAATCGTTGTTATTAGTTGGTCCCCCAGTAAAAAATACCTGGCCGCAAGTGTCAGTTTGCAATGTTTGGTTGTAGCCACTCCTCCTGAGCTCGACGTCAACCCCCGGCACTGATCGATTCAAGCTGTCTAACACATGCACGCGCAAGGTATTGGCTGAGTTGGCTACGTACAAAAGCTCCACCTCTGAATCAATGCCAGCTTGATGCACGATTGGATAGGCTGGACAAGCGCGCGCCAGGTCAAGGCTGGCTGATGTATCTACTGAGTAAATGTCATATTCTAGATCAGGGATCTGAATTTCTCCGTTTGCGTTGGTCGTTGCAGTAGAGGTAGCCTTATAAATGGGAGCGGCACTGGCGTCAGTACCGATAGTTTTATGTCCTTGAATATAAAAAGACTGACTAGCGAGGGCGGAATCACTTTCACGCCAATACACTGCAACCTCTTCGATCGCCGGAGTAACACTAGTGTTACTGGTGGACAACGTAATACCAATAGTTGCGGTCGCGTACGTACCCACGTCAAGTGCACTGACATCGATTAGGGTATCGGTAAAACCAGTACTATTACCCGGCAAATCACTATCGGGAATTGGCGTATAACCCCCGACAGCATCACCGGTATATAACCGCAATAGAAAATTAGTGGTGGCTGGTATTACTGGCACGACCCGCACTACTTCCCAAGAATTAATCGTACTCGGCGCAGTCGTGTTTAGATATGCGATACCGGACGTTTGATAAACACCCGCAGTATCGGCCAGCACGAGATCACCGCCACTGACCGCAGTATCATTGGAGAGAGCGATACCTAAACTATCGGCAAACGTCTCGGCTGCTGAATTCTCTACAACGGCACTTTTAACCGACAGATCTAAATCACCCAGCGCGCCAATTTGAAACGTGAGCGTAGAAATACCTGCTTCTGCCACTGAAAATGGAACGACGTTGGGATTAGGGTTTGTGGTTGTAGCCGCATAAGTTCTGGCGGTAGAGTACTGCTCACCACCGATGTTGGCACTCACTTCCACTTGGTACCCACTATCTTGGGGAACCGCGAACAGGGCTGATCCCGCTGCAGTGGTCAAGTTTGTAACATCATAGGAAAATGTAGAGCTCGAGTTAAAGAGTCGCACGGTGGCTCCCGGCAGTAACGTACTATCTGCATCTAGTACGTTTATTCTGACAGTTCCCCCGCCGACGTTTGACTCAATAGAACGTGGCACTATAAAACTTGATAAAATTAACTCTTTTGTTTCACCGCCTATCTCCCACTGGTACTCGAGACGAATTTGTTTATAGTCTGTGGTTATACCGTTATTATCGACACCCGCTACATCATCAGCTGGGTCATTAACGTAATCTACCCGTACGCGTTCATTAAACGAAATACCATTAAGTGACAGTACGCTGGTTTGTGGGATCGTGCCAGCGGGAAAACCTGAAACCACTCCAACACTGTCATAGGGCAACGATCGAAAATATTCCATCCGATCATTTGCGAGCGACAAGCCACTGAGTTTTGCTCGACTGATAGACAGTAGTTCTAGTGTAAATTGAAAGGCCAGGAATAAGGAGCCAAACACAACCACCATGATTGCCGATGTAATTATCAGCTCGATGAGCATAAAACCTGAGGTGTTGTTTCGGGATTTTGGAAACATGACAATCTTAGATAGAGTCTCCGATTGAGTAAATCGGGGCGATGAGCGCGAGGGCAAAGAACCCAACCGATGCTCCGATTACCACCATGAGTAACGGTTCGACGATAGTCGAGAGGTCTTTGGTTTTTCGCTCAACTTCGTTTTCGTAAAATAAGGCCAGCTCTCCGAGCATGCCGGCGATTTGACCAGTCTCTTCACCAACCAGGATCATCTCCCCAACCAGAATTGGATACAGATCGTCCCGTTCAATAAATACCTCTGACAAAGCCGTACCCTTTTCCACACGCATAGCAGCTTCGGCCAAGATTTTTTTATAGTAGACGTTTTGTAGTACTTCTTCGGTGATTTCAATTGCCTGCAGTACGTCCACCCCCGAGTTCAACAGTGACGACAGGGTTCGGGCGGTTCGGGCGGCGTTAGTTTCCTTGGCCAGGGTACCAATTACTGGCAACTTAGGAATAATCCACGAAGTTGCAATTTTTCCGTAACTGGTTTTAAGGGCGTACACAATGGCGGCAATCCCAGCCAGCAGGCCGCCAATTGCTAGAAAGGTGTAATTCACCAAGAAGTTACTCATCCCGATCAAAAACTGGGTTGTCGCCGGGAGTTCGGTATCCATATTGGCAAACACACTGGTGATCTGCGGCATCACAAAAATCATCATTAAAATTCCAATCACAACCATCACACAAATCACAATTGATGGGTAAATCATCGCCCCTTTGATTTTCTTTTTTAGGGTATTAGTTTTATCCATCTGAATCGCGAGCGTTTGTAGTGTTTCGGAGAGGTTTCCACTCTCTTCCCCAGCGCGGACCATCGCGATGTACAAATCATTGAAAACTTCAGGGAACTTTTTTAGTGCTTCGTAAAACGAATCACCCTTATTGATGTCTGCCAGCATGGAGGTGACCACCCCTTTCAGGCGCGGGTTTTTAGTTTGCCGCTTGATCACATCGAGCGCTCGTGAGACCGTGAGACCAGCGGTAATCATCGAGCCTAGGTTTCGGGTAACCATCACCAACTCGTCCCCCTTAACTCGACTCAACGTGTAGTTGATCTTCTCCATGTTAAACACGTTGCTCAACGAAAATGCTGAGGCAGATACCACTTTTGAAACAGTGTGCCCATCGGTCCTAGCAACCGCATATACCGCAAACCGATCGGCCGCCTCAACTGTCCGCTCGACTGGATCTCCTTGGCTATCGGCACCGGTATAGGTAAATTTTGGCATGCTATTGATTCAAATTATTCATTAATGACGCGTAACACCTCTTCGATACTAGTCATCCCCTGGGCTGCTTTAAAGATACCATCCTCGAGCATCGTCAACATACCCTCCTTACGAGCCTGTGTTTCTACCTCGTCACCAGTTTTTCCCTGCATCACCATATCTTTTAAGGTCGGAGAAATTTCGAGCACCTCATGAATTCCCATTCGGCCTTTGTATCCATCTTCCGTTTCACCCTTCTCTTTTGGTTTATAAAACGGAATGGTATTCCAAGTAGCTTTACCGTCGACAATATTTTCTTCTTTGAGGTTAGCCAGCACAAAATCCATGTTGATTTTCTTGGCAAGCTCATCTTGTTCGGCTTTGGTGAGTGTGTGCTGAATTTTGTCGTCTGCAAGGCGACGCACTAGCCGCTGACCAACCGCTACCCGCAGGGTTGAAACGAGCAAAAACGTCTCCGCCCCCATGTCTACCAAACGAGCAATCGTGCCTGAGGCTGAGTTTGTATGAATGGTGGCTAGCACCAAGTGACCGGTCAGCGAAGCATTGATTGCGAGGCTGGCTGTTTCTTCATCTCGAATCTCTCCTACCATGATCACATCAGGGTCCTGACGCATCAGTGATCGTAGACCCGCCGCAAACGTAAATCCAATTTCTGGTTTAACCTGTGACTGGTTCACGCGTGGCATTTGGTATTCGATCGGATCTTCGATGGTTGAAATATTTACCTCAGGTGTATTCAAAAGATCGAGCACGGTGTAGAGCGTGGTTGATTTACCAGAACCGGTCGGGCCGGTCACCAGAATGATTCCAGTTGTAGCTCTGGTTGCCTTGTGCACGCGTTCAAGCGTACTGCCGTGAAAGCCAATCCCTTCCAACGAGAAGCCACTACGATTTTCTCGCAACAAACGCATCACCACCTTTTCACCATAAAATACGGGGAGCATCGACACTCGGAAGGCCACTTTTTGACCATCCATCTCCATTTTGAATCGGCCATCTTGCGGCAATCGTTTTTGGTCAAGTTTCAGGTTAGACAGCACCTTGAGGCGCGCCACTACGCTCCCAGCGGCGATTTTTGGTAGCTTCATCGCGTCGTGCAAAATACCGTCAGTTCGGTACCGCACCAATACTTCTTCTTCCATTGGTTCAATGTGGATGTCAGACGCCCCCTGCATAATCGCGTGACGAAGGAGCGTATCAACGATCCGTACCACTGGAAGGTCCTCAGCCGCTTTTTTTAGATCAGCTTCGCTAACCTCTCCCCCATTTTCTTCGGCTAGCACTTTGAGTTCAGAGGCATCCTTCATAATCAAGTCGCCAAACTCGTCTTTGAGGGTTTTTTGATACTGGCGCAGAGCCGCTCGCATTGAATCGGTGTCGGTCAGGCGAGGTTGGATCTTGAGACCCACCTTTTTCTTTACAAAATCGATCGCCGGCAGGTCAGCTGTGTCGAGCATGGCCACCTCAAGAGTGTCCTCGCTTTTTTTGTACGCAATAATATTGTGTGTGCGGGCGACCGGTTCGGGGATCATTGTCAGCGTCTCGAAATCAATCTTCATTTCCTTAAGGGAAACAAACGGAATTCCAAGGACATAGGCCTCGACCCGACGCAGATCGTCTTCGCTCATTACTCCCTGCGCCATCATAGCCTCAGCCAGGGTGCGCCCTTCCTCTTTGGCTACCTTTTCAGACTCGGCAATAGCCGACTTGGTAATTAGTCCCGCATCAAGAATAAATCGTTTAAGTTGTTCGTCTTTAATACGCATACAATAAAGGAACAGAACCAGTACCTCCGGTTCGTTTCTACTATTCTACCACCCACACACCAGTACAATTCAAATCCATGCACAGAAAAAGGCGATCTAGGGGACCGCCTTTTTAAACTTTTTTTTACACATCAGGTGCCAGTTTGGCAATCTGCAAAATACAAATGACCAGGACCTTCTGCGACTTGGCATTTACCAGCAAAGTAGGCATTGCCAACTACCGCGGCTGCGGTTGCCCAAGAATGACCAGCATGCAAAGGTTCAAAAGGACCATAGTGCAAAGCGTGGATCAGTTCAGAGGCTTTGGCCAAAGCTTCTTGACCAATATCAGTCAACAGTGCTTCATCCCCAACAAATGCCAAGGCGTTTATTTGGCAGATTTCTCTTTCACAGCCCCATTTCATAGTTTCTGTGAAATCACCTGACCAGTCACCCTCGTACTGCAGACGATTGTAGATTGCCGAGAATTTCATTTCCCAAGCCAGATCGCGATCGGCAGCTGTGCCTTCACGATATTCGCCATAGAGAGCGCGAGCCAAAAGTTTTGTTTCGGCTTCTACTCGTGCTTCCATGCCAGCAATCAATCGGTCGATCTCTGCCTGCTCGATCCGCTGATCCAAGTAAGCGATTTCGCTTTCATGGACCATTTCCGCCCGTGCGTCAGTGACCTGAAACGTTCCCCAGGCAAAGACTGCAAGACCTAATGCGAGAGAAGCAGTTTGTGCGACTTTAATTAGAAAGTTCATTGTGCTCTACCTCAAGTAGGATTGTACCGACATCATTATTGTGCCGATTTCTGGTGAATATTATACACGTTTTTATGTAAAAGTCAATACTTAGGCTTTGACTAACCTACACCGGGGGGATATACTCTACCTATCTGTTAATGACTGCTCGCCGCAAGGTTGAGCAGTCATTGTTTACCAGATAGACAACTTAATACCCTGTACAGCCGTTCTATTATTAGTTAACCGCTGTACGTAATACATCTTTATAATATGTTTGACCTAAAAGTAATTAACTCCGTACTGGGAGAAATGGAGGAGGAACGTGGCATCCCCCGAGAACGGATGCTGTCTGCCATGGAAGAAGCTCTGGCGACAGCCTACCGAAAGGAATTTGGAAAGCGTGGACAAATCATCAGGTGTGCCTTTGATATAGAAACTGGTACAACCACCTTTAACCAGATCAAAATCGTCGTAGACGAAAGCATGCTCAAACCGGAGCCAGAACGAGATGAGGACGGAAACCTAGTTGGTGAAGCGGCTGAAGAAGCGGCCCGGAAAGCAGCCCAAGAGGCGGAAGATCGACGTTCAACTCGTCGGGAGCCAGAAGAAGAGACTGATGAAGATGGAAAAGTTCGATTTGATGAAGAAAAACACATCATGATCGACACGGCAAAAATGATTAAGGCCGGGGTACAACTCGGTGAAGAACTAGTGTTTCCGCTTGAGCCAAAGGATGACTTTGGCCGAATTGCAGCCCAAACCGCCAAGCAAGTAATCATGCAAAAAATCCGCGAAGCGGAAAAGGATTCTGCTTTAGAGGAATTTGGACAAAAAGCAGGCGAGATTATCGTTGGACAAGTACAACGATTTGAACGAGGGAACCTCTACGTAGACCTTGGTCGAGTGACGGCCATCATGCCGTATGACGAACAGATTCCCGGCGAACGATTTAAACCAGGAGACCGCATTCGAGCAATCTTGCTCGCAGTCGAAGAAACCCCTCGAGGAATCTTCCTGAAACTATCACGGTCACACCCTGACTTCTTGGTAGAGCTATTTGCTATCGAAGCGCCTGAACTGCAGTCAGGTGCAGTGGTTGTCAAATCAGTTGCCCGAGAAGCCGGAGCGCGAACCAAGATCGCTGTACACGCCACCGACACCCATATCGACCCAGTTGGATCACTCGTTGGGCAGCGTGGAGTTCGAGTGTCGACTGTGATGAGTGAGCTCGGTGGAGAAAAAATCGACATCATCGAATGGTCACCAGAACCCGATGAATTTATCGAAGACGCTTTGTCACCAGCCCAAGTTTTGTCAGTCAAGATTGAACAAGAACCAAACCTAGAGACTGGCGAACGCGGTCATGCAGTAGTAGAAGTTGCCAGTGACCAGCAGTCACTCGCGATTGGTCGAGGAGGCCAGAATGTTCGACTAGCGGCCAAACTAACTGGTTGGAAAATCGATATTACATCAGCCAACACTGGTGAAGAATTAGCTGAAGCAGATGCTGCGGGTGACGTCACCCTTGAAGCTCCCGCTGACACAGCTGCCGGTGCAGAAGACGAAGAACTAGAATCAGAAGACGCCACCACTACCGCTCCAGACATCGAAGAAATTCTCAAGGCCGCAGAAGAGACCCAAGACCGGGACGCCTACGGTGCGTTTGAAGAAAATGACGTCGATACGCCCGAGGAAGCGGAGGAACAATTAGCCGAAGCTGAAGCAAACGACAGCACGCTCGGTGAAGCAGCGGTTGAAGTTGCTGACATGACTGAAGGCAACCTCACTGAGGGCCTAGACTCACAGGCGGATGTAGATAACACGAGTGACGCAGCTGAGACTGAAGAAACAGAAGAAGAGTCAACAGAGAAAGCGAAGAAATAGCAACCTGACTGGACAGAAAACCGGCCGACATCCTGTGGGATGTCGGCCGGTTTTCTTCACCTTTTATGGGTTTTGAGTTACCATAACAACATTATTTTTAGTCTTATTTCTATGATCAAAGTTTTTGGACACCAGTCACCTGATACAGACGCCACCGGATCAGCCATTGTCTGGGCGTGGTATTTGTCAGAAAAAACTGGCAAAGAAGCGACCCCGTATGTTCTAGGCACCCTTAATAAAGAAACTGCGTTTGTGTTGAGTCGCTGGAACGTTGAAGCACCCGCCCTACTAGAATCAGTGGCGGCGGGAGACGACGTAGTGATCGTAGACACCAACAACCCGCAAGAGTTGTTCTCCAATATCAACGAAGCAAATATCCTTGAGATCATTGACCACCACAAACTGATTGGCGGTCTGGAAACGCCAGGACCAGTGACTATTACTATGAAGCCACTCGCATCAACCATCAGTGTCATGTACGGCCTGATGGGTGACATCGAACTACCAGAAGACATCGCCGGGATCATGTTGTCATGTATTTTGTCTGACACCCTGCAATTCCGTAGCCCCACCACCACTCCACACGACAAAGACATCGCGGAAAAACTAGCCGTAAAACTAGGCGTAGACATCGAATCATATGCCAGTGCACTGTTCGCCGCTAAGAGTGATATCAGTGACTACACCGGTAGTGGGCTGGTTAAAATGGACAGTAAGAAACTGGAAATCAACGGGGTAAACCTGCGAGTATCAGTGATTGAAACTACTAATCCGGCCAGCGTACTGGAGCGAAAAGCCGAGATTGTGGCTGCTATCGAAGAAATCAAAGCCGCTGAAGGTGACGTGGACGAAGTACTATTTTTTGCAGTCGACATTTTAAACGAAGAAGCGACTGTGTTTACCTACAACGATACAGTGAAGCAAATCATTGAAAAATCATTCAACGTAACAGTCGAGTCAGATACAGAAGTGCTTCCCGGGGTAGTATCACGTAAGAAACAAATTGTACCGAATCTAAAAGTGTAGTTACATATACATATTATGTGTATAGCGCCGCTGGGGCTTAGGCCCCAGCGGCGCTATACTTGTATTTATACTAATCAAGGATATTACACACTATGAACACAGCTCTATTACCAACCTCCAAAGCCGTACTCGCTACCCTGATCGCAGGATTTCTTCTCTCTGGAGTAGCTTTTGCGCAGGAAGACATTGAAACTGAAGACTCCGTTGAAATTGAAGCGGAGGCAGACGTAACCACTGATCGAGCAGCCGTCAGGGAAGCTGTTGAAGCCAACCGTACTGAAACAGAGGCGGTTCGACAAGAGGCGCGAGCTTCCATTGAAGCCGAACGTGAAACAGCCCGAGAGGAGCGCGAAGCAGCTATCGAAGCCACGCGGGCAAGCACTAGCGAGCAGCGAGAAGAAATGCGGGCTGAAGTAGAAGCGCAACGCGAAGAACGACGAGCCGCACTTTCAGAACGGACCAGCGAGCGAATCACCAACCTGGCGGCGAACGTCAGTAACCGCATGGATGCAGCGGCTGCACGAATCCAAAACATCATCACTCGACTAGAAGCCCGGATTGAAAAGCTAGAAGCAGCTGGACTAGACACCAGCGAAGCAAGTGCCGCACTTGCTTCAGCGCAAATTTCACTCAACGCAGCGGTCAACAACCTAGCAACGATTGACGTAACTGTTCAAGCAGCCGTTTCATCAGAAGACCCACGCTCAAGTTGGACCTCAGTCAAAGCTGCCTACCAAAATATCCGTGAACAACTCCGAACTGCCCACACTGAAATCAAAGCCTCAGTGCAGGCGCTCAAGGACGCAGCCCAAGCAATGGAACAAGTACGAGGAGCCTCTGCAGCTGTGCGAAGCGAAAACAGTACAGCAGCAGATATTACTAGCGAGACTGAAGCGGACGCTTCAGCTGACTAATCTCAGTTATCATGGATCCTAAAGAAACAAACGAGACTCACATGCAAGCACCTGATCTTTCCGGTGAAGAGATGAAAATGCCAGAAAACAGCGCGGCCGTAAGCGCGATGGCTACCGAAAAATCAGCACCAGTTGGTGGCTTGGTGATTGCCTTACTAGCAATACTGTTGATTGTTATCCTAGCAGGAATGTACTACTGGTTTAGTCAGTTAACAGCTGAAGTAGCAGCGCCTGCCCCAGTAGTTGAGCGACCAACCGCAGAAGAAAATAACGAACCAGAAAGTACTACTGCAGAAGCAGCGGTGGAAACCCAAGCAGCTCTTAGTACATCTGATGAAATCGCCGCTATTGAGGCAGACATTGCAGCTACTGACCTTGATGGGCTAGACGCTGAACTAACCGCAATTGACGCTGAACTAGAGGCAGCCTTGAGCGAAGAGTTCTAGTTTCATACAGACAAACGAAAACTGGCTGGTATCGAAATCGATACCAGCCAGTTTTCTTGACCAGCACAATAGTTTTTTGCTACTTTAAAGGTCGGTGGGATCACGAGCTGGCCTCCACAACCAGTTCGCCCCGCCGACCAAACTGTTCTTTTGCCCCACTTCTGGGGCTTTTTTGTTGCAATTTTCACTCAATTTCGTACACTACCAACCACTATGTCAGATACTAAAAAACACGAACACAACATTAATTGGAAAAAAGCTTTTACCGTTGAAGAGATGCCTAATTGTATGGTTAAAATCAGCGGAGAACTTCCATACGCTGAACTTGCGAGCGAACGGAACGCTGCGATTGTCGCCCTTGGAAAAAACGTTGAACTAGACGGCTTTCGTAAGGGTCATGTTCCGTCAGCAGTATTAGAAAAACACGTCGGAGAAATGAACATTTTAACTGAAATGGCTGAACGAGCCATTGCGCATTCCTACCCACACATTCTCCATGAACTCGAGATTGATGCCATTGGCCACCCGCAAATTGAAGTAACCAAAATCGCTCCAGAAAATCCACTTGGATTCACTGCCACTGTAGCGGTAGTACCAACTTTCAAACTGCCTGACTACGAATCTATTGCCAAGGAAGTAAACCTCGCTAAACCAACTGACGAAGTGTCAGACGAGGAACTGGAAGAAAAAATCAAAGAAATCCAGAAATCAAAACGAGCCTACGACCGGATGCAAGAAATCAGCCAAGCGGAAGCGCAGAGCAATGAAAATGGTGAAGAAGGGACTGAGAAGAAACAATCAATGGAAGAGGTGCAGGCCAAAGTGGACGCTGATACTGCCGCTCCCCTACCAGAGTTAACCGACGAGTACGTCAAAACTCTCGGCCAGCCAGGGCAGTTTGAAAACGTCGAGGGATTTAAAACCGGTCTACGAGAACACCTAGCCATGGAAAAGAAGCAGCAAGTAGCAGCAAAACACCGCGCCGATATCACTGACGCAATCATCGCTAAAACTGAGATGACGCTACCCCAAATCCTGATTGACTCAGAAATCAATCAAATGTTCGCGCAGATGGAAGATGATCTGAAACGATCAGAATTGAAAATGGACGACTACCTCACTCACATCAAAAAAACCAAAGAAGACCTCGCAGCGGAATGGAAGCCAGCGGCAGAAACTCGAGCCAAACTACAGCTCGTCCTAAACGAAATTGCCAAGGATAAAGAAATCACCCCTGATCAGGCTGAAGTAGAAGCACAAACCAAACAACTACTTGAACGATTCAAAGACGCAGACACCCACCGAGTCCGGCTATACGTTGCATCAATGCTGACCAACGAAGCAGTGATGAAGTATCTAGAGACTATCTAAGCAGGTCTGTAAGTAAAACAAGACAAAATTAAAACCACAGGCGCCTAGGGCGCCTGTGGTTTTAATAAAATATCTTATGGATACAAAATCTCTACCTCTCCAAACGGAGATAGATCTGCCTGGGCAGCTCCCGAAACTTCACTAACTGTAAACCCTATAACTTTAGTGTTCGCACTAGAATCTTTATACATGTACATTTCATATCCACCTCCTGCCACCCAGCAAGTGACGCTAGAAATTAGTTGATCATAAGATGTAATATAATCAACCATAAATGTGTTTCGACCATTGGTTGGTTCCAGCATTGTCCAGTTATCTTTATTCTCTACACACCTTTCATTTTGTTGATATAAAATTTTGGTTTCTGATCCATTAGTTATGGAAACGGTGTTGGTTGCATAGATCGGCCAATCTAACCCCTCCTCCTTTTCAGCTACTGATATAAGGAATGAGTAATCAGGCGTTTCACTCTCAACCTCAACGATCACCTCTTGAACCACCACTCTCTCGACCTCCACAACCTTCTCTGGGGCATACAAATACCCAATATAACCACCTATAAAAGGTAGCAGAATAAAAAGCACCAAGGCTAGGTATTTAGACACAGTAGTGACTTGGTTAACTGGATGCGGCTGAAAAGGAAGCTTACTTTGTTCTTCTGTAGGCTGCATATGTTCTGGATCCATATGATGCAAGTGTAGCACGTGCCCGCTGTTTTCTTTTGTCTATTTCTGCTACCATAACCAGTGCAGAAACACTGCAATTGGATAACTTGAAATATTGAAATTTATTATGGAAATGAAAAAAGACTCACAGCAACCACAAGACTACTTGGTCCCAATGGTGATCGAAAAAACTGCCGGCGGTGAACGATCGTTCGACATCTACTCACGACTACTCAAAGAACGAATCATTTTTGTTAGTGGTGAAGTGCGAGACGAAATGGCAAACTTGATTGTAGCGCAGATGCTATTCCTTGAGGCTGATGACCAAAATAAAGACATTACGCTCTATGTGAACTCACCCGGAGGAAGTGTCAGTGCAGGACTATCAATCATCGATACAATGCACCACATCAAACCAGACGTCGCAACAGTCTGCATGGGAATGGCTGCCTCTATGGGATCTCTCATTTTGTCCCAAGGAGCAAAAGGCAAACGGTACATGCTGCCAAACGCCGAGGTAATGATTCATCAACCATCAGGTGGAGCCTACGGCCAAGCCTCAGACATCGACATCACTGCCAAACACATCCTAAAAACCCGCGAACGCCTCAACCGCATGATGGCCAAAGCCACCGGTCAGAAACTACCAAAAATTGAAGCTGACATGGACCGAGACTTCTTTATGGATGCTGAAGAAGCCAAGAAATATGGCATCGTTGATAAGGTGTACAAATAAACTACTCAACTAAAATAGCCACCTCTCCAGACACGGATCAAGTCCTATGCTCAAAATGGATAAAAATCCATTTCTCCGCAATGTCTGGTGAGGTGGCTATTTTAATTTCACTCAAACAGCATTCACCACCCTGCCCTCAAGTAAACCTAGGTGGCTAAGTTGTAGACCTCGCGGAGACCGGATGCATGTCAACGACCTGCCAAGGCTCTTGACATGCATGTGCAGTCGAGCGGAGGACTTGATCCGTGTCTACAACTTAGCCACCTAGGTTTACGACCCCACATTTACAAACCCCACAAAATCCAGTACAGTTTGAATATACCGACACGACTGATTATTGAATAGAAACGAAACTATGCCACCAATGATATTTACCCTTGCGCTCGGTGGCGTGCTCTTGATTGGACTGATCGGCGGATATGTATTTCGATACCTACACGCTCTATCACAGAAAAATTCGATTGAACTAGAAATTAAAGAACGAGAACTTAAAGCCGAAGAAAAAGCGCACGCGATTATAGAGCGAGCTGAAGCAAAGGCTGATAAAATCGAACAAGACGCAAAGACTGAACGCAAAGAAAAAGAAGAAAAGCTTAACCAAAAAGAATCTCGGCTAGAAAAACGAGAGGAGTTTTTAGATGAACGACAAATTGATGTTGATTCACAAAAAGAAGCCATGGAAGGAAAAGTAGCTGAGATTAAATCAATTAAAGCTAGGTTAGATCAGCACGTAGAAGAGGCTGACGCCAAGCTGGCAACGATTGCTGGATTAAGCAAAGATGAGGCAGTAGAACAAATCTTTCAAAAAGCCACTGTTGAACGGGCTGAAGATTTGCGGGCGCGCATAGAAAAAGTTGAACGGGCTGGAGAAGAGGTATACGAACAAAAGGCACAAAACTTGTTACTAGCAGCTATCCACCGGGTAGGCAACACTATGTCACCTAACCTGATGACAGCCCACGTTGAGCTGCAGTCAGATGAGCAGAAAGGTAAAATCATTGGAAAAGAAGGTCGCAACGTACGAGCATTTGAGCGTGCAACGGGGGTGGACGTTCTAGTCGATGAATCACCAGGTTATATCGTCCTATCATCATTTGATCCCGTCCGGCGAGAGATTGCCCGAGTCGCCCTAGAAGAACTCCTTAAAGACGGCCGGATTCAGCCAGCTAAAATCGAAGAAGTAGTTGAACAAGCCCGAGCTGAGGTTGCTAAAACGGTGCGCGCGATGGGAGAGAAAGCGGCGTATGATGCAAACGTACCGAACCTTGCGCCTGAACTCATCACGATCCTCGGTCGTCTGCACTTCCGTACCAGTTATGGACAGAATGTGTTGTACCACTCGGTTGAGATGGCTAATATTGCCGGTATTATTGCGGTGGAAATTGGTGCCAACGAAGCAGTCGCCCGAGCGGGTGCGTTGCTACACGACATCGGCAAGTGTGTCAGTCACGAAGTTGCCGGCACTCACGTTGAAATCGGGATCAGAATCTTACAAAAATATGGTGTATCTGAAGAAGTCATTCTTGCCATGCGGGCTCACCACGAAGAATACCCATACGAAACACCTGAGAGCATCATCGTGCAGGTAGCAGACAGTATTTCTGGCGCACGTCCTGGAGCGCGTCGAGACTCAATGGAGAACTACGTTAAACGGCTCACTGAATTGGAGAATATCGCTAAAAATCTGGTTGGAGTTGAGCGCGCATTTGCGATTGCAGCTGGACGAGAGATCCGAGTGTTGGTAAACCCAACCACTCTTAACGAGTATGAAACTAACGCCCTAGCGAGAACTATCGCAGCCACCATCGAATCTCAGCTGCGCTACCCCGGAGAGATCAAAGTGCATGTGATCCGCGAAACACGGGTAGTGAGCTACGCACGTTAAATAAACCCAATAGAAAAAGCCCCGCACTGTGCGGGGCTTTTCTTAGGGTTTATTAATTTTTGGTAGCAACCAAAAAAGCAGTGTAATTGAATTTTAAATCCTGGATTGATTCCTCAATGATATCGAGATCATACAGCTTGGCGCAACGCCGCGGTGCGATGACTGCTGTGGTTGCACTCAGTGTGCCGTTTGAGAGGTCCTGTGCTGCTTTTGCTGTATCTGCATAGACTTCAATCGCAGCGTCAGCCCAGTGTCGCCGTAAATACATCCGGCACTGCTTGATAGCTTGATCGTGGGACGTAATAGTAGTAATCGAAGCAGGATCTATCCCTGGGCGCACCAGCAACATATGGTGCACATCCAGCTCGAACATCCGCTCAATTGCAAACCGATGTGCCGCCATGGCGTGAACTGCTTCAATCACAATGCCACCGTTACTGTTTTCAATCGGAAAAATACCGCGATCAACCGTTCCGTTTTCAACCGCGGTCAAAACTGCTTCAGCATTAACCAGAGCCTCGATCTCGATCGTCTCGTCACCTAAAAATGTACGCTGGTATTGTTCGGCTGCTTGTTCTGAGAAGCTCCCGGGTGCTCCCATAATTCCAATTTTCATGACAACCATCGTACCAAGCGGCGAACTGCCACGCAAATCCGAAAATATTACACCACACTTTTTACCTACATGGCCAATTGCGTTGCCGGTATACGTTGCTATATAATGCTGACATAGCCAATGAAACGGCGACTGCGAGAAATCACACTCGCCTTACAATTAATTTCTAATTCCTATGAACAAAGCAGACCTCGTCAACAAAGTACACGAAGTACTAGACACTACAAAAGTAGAAGCCGAACGAGTAGTTGATTGTGTATTCGATACAATCACAGCAACCATGAAAGACGGTGACCAAGTCTCAGTAGCCGGATTTGGAATCTTTGAAGGAAAAATGAAAGCAGCCGGAACAGCCCGAAACCCACGAACTGGTGAAACAGTACAGGTACCAGCCAAGCGAGTACCAAAATTCCGAGCAGCCAAAGGACTAAAAGACGCTGTAAAGTAAAGTGAACAAAGGAGTGTAACGACTATTGTGAAATTTGTTCCGGATTCGACCTATCAAGGGAGAATCCCTGGAACGCCGATATTCTTTCAAAACAACGATCCCTATAGGATCGTTGTTTTGTTTTATCTCTTTGTTGTCTACTTATACCCAGCGACGGAATCTATCTGCATGATATAATAGTTGGGTAGTGGAGGTAAAACACTATATATGTGGAGATACATATAGAGACTTACAACCGCTATTTCCCATCACAATTGCAAGACAGCCCTCAGCCGGGGCTGTTTTGCGTCTTAGCGTTAGTGGGTATATTTTCGTAAATCAATCTCCGAGATTAAAATACTGGCTGGAAGAAATATTACTATGACTGGTGACGCTTTAGATCGAACAGTTCCAGTAACTTTGGAACGTTGGGAAATAGATCAAACTCAGACTGGTTATCTTTGTTGATCCAGTCAATAGCGACACATTCATCTGAGGGAGTGAAGTCAAGGTTCTCTAATTTTGTTTCAAATAGTATGTTTGCTGCCCATCCACGATTTTTACGCATAGGTCCAGATATAAAATAAGAAGGATTATCTGCAATCCAAGTTGCCTGAACACCCATCTCTTCTGCCAATTCACGTTGCAGAGCAGTTTTATAGTCCTCACCCCAATCTAGGCCTCCGCCAGGAATTTCCCATTCTCCACTCGCCTCTTTGGTAATCAAAAACTTATCTCGGGTTTCATTTAGAACTAACGCTTTGACACTGATACGATAAAAACATTCTGGAATTTCCATATATAACTTTTATATTAACATTGTAATGTGTCACGATGCGTTATCGCCGACGCTGGATTGTTGCGATGGTAGCACAAAAGTCTGGTGAGAGGAATCGGTCACCTACACATCAATATTTTATGCGGCTGCGCCTTAAAAATATTGTGTTACGCGACCCTTACACAGTCTGAGAGACTGTTTAAAATTGACCCAGCTTCGCCAGAAGCTCTTTTCGATTCCTCTCACCCACTACCAACAGCAACGGCCGGAACACTTTCGTGTTCCGGCCGGCCGATTGGTGCGGGTGAGAGGAATCATCCTGACGGTCACTAAGCTAGTTTATTTCACTTCGTTCATAACCTAGCTTGTGCCGCGGGACACGGCTCAGCCGTCGTACTCACTCCGCTGCGTGCGACATGCTTCCGCCGTTCGATTCCTCACGTGAGTGAAACTTTTCACTCACTTCACCCGCAAACGAAGAAAGACCCTTCCGGGTCTTTCTTCTTTGTGCGGGTGAGAGGAATCGAACCCCCGACTACTGCTTGGAAGGCAGTCGTTTTACCACTAAACCACACCCGCAATTGATGATTGATTCATCAAAGTTCCACAATCCTATCACAACCTCATCTATTTTCAATAGACGCAATATTCTTTACTACTTAGCCATGTGTACGTCTCGCTGCGGGAATGGAATAACGATCCTAGCCTCATCGAGAGCTTTTTTACACGCCTCTATAAGAGTAAATCGAAAGAAGGGGTCTGATCCGGCGTCATCTACCCACATGCGAACTTTGAGGTTGATGCTTGATTCTGCCAACTCATCAACCACGACGCCGGGCGCTGGGTCAAGCCGTACCCCTTCAATACTCTTGGCTGCTGCTACCAGCACATCTCGCACCTGATCGATTGACGAATTGTACGCTACTCCAATATCCACACTGATACGGACCATTCCCTCTTCTGAATAATTTGTCACTGGGTTTTGTGTCACCTGAGCATTAGGCACAATCACAAAAATGTTATCGAGTGTGCGGATTTTAGTGGTTCTGAGAGTAATTTCTTTTACCTGGCCGTACTTATCAGCGATGGTGACCCAGTCACCCCGCTTGTACAAGTGATCCATAAAAATTCCGATACCTGACATGATGTTTGAAAGCGTTTCTTTGGCAGCCAGACCAATTGCGATCCCAGCCACCCCGACTCCAGCGATTGCAGCGGTTACATTGATACCTAGTTGCGAGAGAACCATAATTGCTCCCAGCAAGAATATTGTCCATTTATACAATGACTGCACCACGACTTTAACTAAAGATGGCTGCATGTGCGTTCGTTTCAAAGCCGCCTTCAGCAGCCGCGAGGAGACGAGATACAACCCAGTAAACAGAGTGATGGTTATTAAAGCGGCGATAATGCTTGGCAAGGTACTAACTAAAAATTGAGCGACTTCAGCTTGGGCAATTCCGTACTCAGACAAAAATGAAAACATAGGGTTCTTAGTATACCCTTATTTAATATTTTGAAATATACCGATGTTATACTTATCTCAATGTCATTTTTAACCGATACCCTCGTTGCTGTTTTAACCGCCTACATCGCATTTAGTAACACCCTGGCTGTCCAAATCACCAGCTTATTTACTGATACATCATACGAATCAGAAGTGTTTACGACCGAAGAGTCAACAAACAATGATTCGATAATGACCACATTACCGAGTCGGTTTGCGACCATTCCTGATTTATTGCGGCAAAGTGCACAGTACCAACAAGCTACCATTATCGGGGCCGAGGGCCTGAGCGAGCCAGTTACCACTAATCCAATCGATGCCATTGTAAATATCTTTTGTACTTTTCGGACCCCTGAATACATCAAAACCACCACTGGAACTGGCTTTTTTATTGATGCTGATGGTGTCATTATGACCAATGCGCACGTGGCGCAATTCCTACTCTTAAGCGAGGCAGAACAAGACGGTTCTGCCGAATGTATCGTGCGTAACGGCAACCCAGCTAGTCCGCGCTATACCGCATCACTGCTGTATATCCCCCCTGCTTGGGTCCTAGAGAATGCTGCCATCCTCAATGATGCTCAGCCAATGGGGACAGGTGAGCGAGACTATGCCCTCTTGTACGTTGACGGTACAGTGGCCAATACGCCAGTTCCTGACGTATTTCCAGCTCTACCGTTTTCAAATGAATTACTTTCCACTCGCATCCGTAACGCTGACGTGGTGGTTGCCGGTTACCCAGCTGGTGAATTGCTAGCGCGCGGAGCATCGGTTGACCTGATTCCCCGGTCTGCAGACACGAGTATTTCTGAACTATATACATTTGGGTCAAATCGGGCTGACGTATTTTCAATTCGAGGTAGTGTAGTGGGTGCCCAAGGCTCGTCGGGTGGTCCAGTGCTCAATGCTGCTGGTGAAGTCATCGGTATGATTGCAACCCGGGGGGATGACAGCATCGACGGAGCAGGAAGCTTGCGCGCCATCACTCTCTCACACGTCCATCGAACAATGCTAGAAGAAACTGGCTTTACGCTCAGCGAAAACCTCGATGGAAACCTCGCCTTTCGGTCCCAGATTTTTGCTGAAACCCTTACCCCCTTCTTGCTTTCCATCCTGCAATCAGCCGAGTAATCTACACAAAACAGCCGGCATCCCTAGATGCCGGCTGTTTTGTGTCTGACTAGTTAGCTAACTGTTTTAGTGTAGATCGTCTGCGTTGGGTACGCAAACTCGATACCCATTTCCGCAAAGCGTTCCAGCAACGTAAAGTTGAACTGTTGTTGAGCATTGAGGAAGTCTACGTACTCAGAGGACTCAATAAAGTACACCACTTCAAACAATAGAGCCGAATCAGCAAACGTTGTGAAATGGGCTCGATCAAGGTGACAGCCAGGAATATCAGCAAAAATTCGCTCGATAACGCCAGTAACCATCTTTACTTTTTCTTGAGGCGTCTCATAGGTGATGCCAAACTGGGAGGCAATCCGCCGCTCCTGCATCTTTTTAAAGTTTTGCACCCGGACGGTTGTTAGTTCGGCGTTACTCACCACCAATTCCTCCCCCTGCAGGGTGCGAATGCGGGTTGATTTCACCCCAATTTTTTCCACCGTTCCAGAATCAGCGCCAATAATGATAAAGTCACCGATCCGAAATGGTTTATCAAAGTAAATCGAGAACGATGCAAACAAGTCACCTAGTACTCCTTGTAACGCAAAGGCAATCGCAATCCCCCCAATCCCCAACCCAGCAATGAGCGATGTGACCTCGATTCCAATATTAGACAAGACAAATATCACCCCCAGCACCCATAGGACAATACTGGATATAAGTGTAATCAGGTCAGACGCGGTAGCGGCGGCGGGGTCAACTACCCCATCACCATTTTCATCTTTTTCAACAAAATTAGTGACAGCGTATCTGATAAAGCATTTAATCACTTGGATTCCCTGCCACACAAAGGCAAAGTACAACAGTCCAGAGATGATCTGATCAGCCATCGTAGGGAGGGTGTAGAGTTGTAATGCCACATAGAAAGCCACCAAGTTGTACACCCACGGACGGATACTCTGAATCGCCTCTACAAAGGTATCGTCAAATTGTTTACTGGTTTTTTTAGCGAGTAATTCGAGTCGAACCAGCACTACCAACTGCAATAGCCAGGTTACTACCGAAATAATTGTAAACAAAGCAATCGCGATAACCAGCTTTTGGATATCTACCATTCCCAGCAATGGGAGACTGACCACTGCTTCTGGGATGTACTGAGCAAGGACACTTGAGGCGGTTTCAAACATAATCAGAAATATCTATATAAATAAGTGTCTATACAGTAACAAATGTGAGTGATGTTGCAAAAGAAAAGCGCGCCCCGGTGGGACGCGCTTGGCTAACTTATTTTATCCTGCCAGCAAGAGGATTACCTATATCACCAAACTCTTGGCGATATACCTCAGGCCCAAACCTACGACTCAGTTGCAGATTTTCTGAATCAGACTGACTCGACTGTATGGTGGACATCTGTGGTTTTACTTGGGCAACACCAGTATTTTGCCGTTGCGGCAAATCACCCATAGGAACAAAACCTGAACCTGACATAAAGAACTCTCCTCTGTTTTCTTCGTTATGAAGTTGCACGACTCGCTTGATTGCGAGCCGGAGGAAATTGTTCTTGCCACTACAACTTCCTTCGGCCAACAAAAATGCCGCGGGTCTCTGAGTGAGAAACCCGCGGCATTTTTTAAAGTGAGTAGTATTACATCAAATCAGCCCGAGTTTCTCGCGTGGTAAACCAAAAGAAATAAAAAGCTGTAGATGCGATATGCATACCAAAATAATATCACTAAATTATAAATGTACAAAGAAAAAGCGCGCCCAATTCGGGCGCGCACAAAGCCTGCTTATACAGACACTTTTCCACAACAATGTTGAGCAAACACTCGGTTCGATTCAGCACCAGTTAGTTGACCGCAAGCTTTAATTGCCTGCTTAATCTGATAATCAGGAGTTACCATTTACCAATGTGTAGTAAGGCCAACATGCCCTATTGGCACAGCGACAACCTCTACTGCCTGTCTACTTGGACGGATGGCGCCCAAGTTTTCAAGTTTTGCCCGACCACCGTTTGTAGTAAGTGGGTTATCTACCATTTTTTCCCTCATGTGCTGCTCGTCCCTCCCTGTTAGGAGAACGATCCGCTCGCTTGATTGCGAGTCGGTCAGAACATACATGGTTATGTATATTCTGACCGACCAACAACTCCGTTTGAAACTAAAACGACCCGCCGGGAGCGGGTCGTTTTGGTGTGTTAGTTGTTGCAGACTATATTCCAAACGACCCGCTGTAAGCGAGAATCACCAGTGCCGTCAGGGTAAACCAGGCTTGGTTGTCGACTGTATCTAGGGCTGTAGTTTGGGTCTGGGTCAGATAAAAAATATACTCCTATGATTGTTCAGTGTCAATTTCACTATCTGTGGACGAGGAACCGACTGAGTCAGTCGTGCTGGCTGCCGAACTTGTGCTGGTTGGCACGACGATGTCATCAGTTGAACTGGCGACTGCTGTTCCTTCTTCAGGAGGAGCAACGTCACCTTGTTGTTGCTCTACTAGAGATAGGGCATCTTTGGCCAAAGCTAGTGCACTGTCACTTTGCGTAACAAATGCTTTATAATCATCTGTTTCTGAGAGTTTTTGTCGAGCCACTACTAATTTTTCATACGTATCGACTAATTTCTCGTTGAGTTCGTCAGCATCACCACCCTCAAGCACGGCGTTGAGTTTGATAATCGCTGCTTGTAGTTCTTGTGTACGATTTGTACGCTCAGCAGACATCTCATCATCAGTTAGTACAACCGGCACCACCGTTTCAATCGCGACATCTTTACGCACTTCAAGATCTGACATAAAGACAATCAATTTTTGCGTCCGAGTTAACACATCAACCAAAGCTGCTCGAGCGTCCAACTCAGTCTCTGGAGACTCGGCCAACAGAATGGCCTTGCTAATCGCTCGGTCAATATCATCAATCCGGCGCGTCACATCCTTTAGTTCTTGATCCTCGACCAAACCAATCAATGAATCACGTAATTCACGCACTCGGGTTGTATTGAGTTCGATCCGAACCATTAGTTTGTCATATGAAGGTACATCAGCTTGCTCTGAGGTTGAAGCTTTTTTCAATGATTCATCAATAGCGGCAGAAATGAGGTTGCCACTAGACATAAAATCAATCGCGTCTTCACCACCACCGATTGCTTGTCGACCTTCAAAGGCTTGCGCTTGGACTTCTAGGCTAGAATCAAAAGCGATAGTAGCGATAGTAGCCTCATCTGCGTCAGATGCGCGTAACACTTCAATCTCACGCTTAGCGCTATCGCTGTGTTCCTTAACAGCTGCAGCTACTGCCGCTTCCATTTCGTCAGTAAGCAAGCCTTCATCAGCTAACAGACGAGCTTCGTCAATCCGACGATTCAAACGTTGTGTCTCCCACTCGACTTTTTCGTACCCACCCCAGGTGAGTGAGCTACGTACTTCTTCGTTAAATTGGACTTTAACAGCGTACAAAGTATCGCCTGGTACCGAGCGTTCCGCCATCACGGGTACTATCATCAATACAACTACTGCAGCTACACTTCCAAACTTAAATAATGATTGAAAAGGAATGGAATACTGCGTAAAAGATTCAGCCAACAGTGGCGATCGAACGGGTTTTTGAGCTACCGGAACTACCGCTTCCTTCATCGAAGCCGGTAGTGGATGATACTCCATGTACGAAACTAGGCGCCCACGCAAATCAGCCTGTTCACTCTTGTTGAGTTTCACAGTTTGTGATTGTTTATGCAGTTGTTCGCTAAAGCGTTTCATATTAATTATTTTTGTCGGCTGCCTTTTTTCGCGCGGTAGCCTTGCGCTTTTCATCTGCAAATTCGTCTTGGGCCTCTATTTTCTGTCGTAGCAATTTCAGCCCGCGATGAATTCGAACCGAAATAACGTTTTCCTTCTCCTCAATCAGTTCACTCATTTCTTTGGGCCCCAGTCCATCGACAAACCGCATGATGAGGACTTCTTTGTACACATCTGGAATTTCATCCATCAGTTCAAAGGCTTTACGCCCGTCGATGGTGGCGGCTAGGGCCTCGGCTGAACTTTCCGACAACTCATCAAACGAACCTTCGTCGATTCCTTCGATATCAAGCAATGCGTCCAGGGATGATTCTTTCTTCTTCCGGTAGGTATCAATAATCAAGTTATTGAGTACTTTGTATAAAAACGGTCGGAATTGTTCAATCTCATACCCTTTGCGGACGTACGACCACACTTTGGTGTACGTGTCGTGCACTAAATCAATCGCTTTTTCGCGATCGCTGATACGCATACAGGCGTGCCGAAAGAGCGCATCGTTGTATTCGTCATATGCTGCGAGGAACCGCGCTTCGTGGCCACTCAGGTTTTCAGTTGATTGCTCGCCTGACATGTTGTGACCATTATACTCGAAGACGCATGAACAAGCGATTTCTTTCAGACAAACGAATGAACAAAGTAAAAGCGACGCAAGTCATTTTTACTTGTGAGTGAGCGCTGTCTGCAAGTTGCGAAAGCAACTTTCTCAGCAAAGGCTCACCTAAACATGGTGTTTTAAAATCATATTCATTTCCGAGTGAGTGAACTAGGCAAAGCGACCAATAATTAAACGTTTGTTTAATTATTGGTCGCTTTTCTCCACAACGCTTGACTGGATCAGTTTTTTAAGTACGTATTTATCTAGTTCAATTTCTTTATCATCTCCACTAACTCCGGCAGCTCCTCCACCAAAAAGTGGTTTTTATCTTCAAACGTCACCAGTTCTGCTTCCGGTAGAGCTTCTCTATACTTGAGAGCATGTTCGTATGGCACTAAAAAATCGTCCTTTGATTGCATAATTGTAATTTTTCTTGCTTTACCTGATAGTTTAGGTAAATCTTCAATGTTGGTCAGAAAATCACCACAATCCTTATCTGAAAAGGTGCCATCTTGTACCGGACAAGCCATAATGATTAGTTCACGCACCATGAATGGTGTCCGATTTTCAACAAAGTATTTCGTCAGGAACATTGCTCCTAGCGAGCAGCCAATCAAAACAGCATCATCGCGCAAGTACTCAAAGTGTTTCTCAAACCATATTTTCCACTCTTCATATTTAGCATTGTTCTTGTTAGGCATTGCTGGCATGAATACTTCATATTCCTCACCTAAATCAGATGCAAAAGTATTAGTCCACTTTTTAAGTGATTGTGCGGACGGCAAGTCCCAAATATCTTTAGTTTTTAAGCGCTCAATAAAATCTTCATAAGATTCATACGATTCACCCCCATGAATATAAAATACTTGTTGTTTGGACATACCTACACTCTACTACAACCACTCGTTTTTCTTAAACAGCCACAACACAAACCCTACAATCACTACAATTGCACCAATCACTACCCAAAAGGCATACTCGGCCTGCATCAACGGCAGCGCGACGTTCATTCCATATAACGAAGAAATTATAGTTGGGATAGTCAGCAGAATCGTCAAAACAGTCAGAGTTTTAATACGATTGTTCAAGGTGTTAGTTAAAATTGCCTCAGCGGCACTACGGACGTTTTGGATGGTCTTGAGGACCGACCGGGCCGAGTCGACCAGCTGGGTGTTGTCAATCATCAGGTCTTCCATTAGATCAACGTCGTTAGGATGGAGTTTGATTACCCTGGCTTTGGCAATCTGCTGTAAGGCGGTGTTGGTCGGCAGCACCGCTGCGATCATATCGTTCAACTTGTGTTCCACTGTCACGAACCGCTCGATTTCTTTGTTTCCGATTTTGCGCAATTTTGCCCGGTCTTTGTGCACTGAACGTCGCAATCGGACCAGGTCAATTTCAAACGCATCCACGATTTCCTGCATGATCTGGATAAATAGCTTGGTTTTTTGGGTGGTATGCACAACTACCTTCCCTTCAAGCAGCGGCTTGATCTGTGGCAACTCGCGTTGCACGACCGTCAAAACAAACGAATCCCCAAGCACAATCAACAGTGGTGCGGTATCTGTATCTTCTTTTTTCTCTGCATAGGGGTAGCGGGTAAAGAAAAACGTCGCGTCGTTTGATCGCTCAAACCGGGGCACCTCGTAAAAGTCGAGCGCATCCTCAACCAGGTTCTGGTCTAGCTCTAGTTCAGCAAACAAATCCCTCAATTCCTCCTCGGTCGGTGAAATAGCATGAATCCACACTCCAGACCGTGTTTCTAGGATTTGTTTGAGCTCTGAGTCCTTGAGGGTGCGGAAATAGCGCGTAATCATTGTAGCTAGTATAACAAAAGAAAGCCCCAGCCAGAATGAATTCTAGCTAGGGCTTTGTCGTTATTTGACGGTGTAGTAGTAGCGGATGCGGACCGGTCCATCTGCATTGAGCAGAGTGCGCACGAACTTGTGATTCCTGAGCTCGGGGTTACGAGCATCAGTACACACCCAATCACCCATGTATAGCTCAAGAGCAGCCTGCGCAAAATCGTCAAAATCAAACACGGTCACGTACAAACTACCATCGGTAGTCCCTGCTTTTGAACCACTGATCAGCCGATACACGGCCCAGGATTCGACCCAGATAGCGGACAGGCGTGAGCTACTATCGACATCGACCTGAAATATGAGGCAATCCTGTCCATCAATCACTTCGATTGTGTTAACCGGGCTACCGGCCGGTGTTTTATAACCCAGCCAGGTCGCCAGCACAGAACCGTTGATGATCACGGCGATCGTTTGATCAAAATCAGGACTCATTTGAGGCAGTCTTTTTCGCATCGCGCTTTCCTTTTCTACATATATGCGGTATTTTCCAACCATTTCTTCCAAAAACAGACTATCACCGCCTAGTAAAAATACAATACCATTAGCCCAAAAACGCTAACGAAACCACCGATAAAATAATTGCGAGGGCTTTCTGCGAATTCCAATGTTCGTTGTAGAAGATAATGGCAAGGACAATCGGGATTAGAATGTACATAGAGTGAATTGTCTGCACGACAGCCAGCGTACCGCCAACCGTATAAGCATAAAAAGAAAGTCCAACCGAAAAAGTTATAAAAAGCGAACGTAACGATGCTATAAGTAATAAATTATAGTTAAAGTGCAAGATAAGAGTTTGTGCAACACCAGCCCAACCTTGTTTGTAACAAAACAGAGTTAACGACCCACAAAACACACCCAACACTGTATACAACAATGTCACAAAGACTGACAGGCCTGAATCAATCGCTAAGTTGTTCATAATCGCCACTACAGCTGATAGAATTCCCGTAATTAGTACGAACAAAAGCCCTAAAGTAAGATTGTTTTGCCTACCGTTTTCAGATTTAGTAATCAGCATGAGCGGAACAAGCAACCCAGTCAGCATACCAATCCATTCTATTTTGCTAAATGATTCACCAAACAGTGTCACACCAGCTGCAATAGCAATAGCCGGCGCAAGGAGCTTAAACAGCGGGAAATATATAGTCGAATCTATATATCGCAGTGCATAAATTTTCATCACTCCCGCCAAAGCAGCCAAGAAACCAAAACCAAACACCAATGCTGCCAGTAACCTATCCGGCAGTAATTGCTCTGGAAACAGCAACAAACCTATGCTTACGTAAACGACTGAACAAACCCCACTAAGTATCATGAACAGCTCAGAGCTATACCCTTTTTTGGCAGCAATCTTAAAAAAGAAGTTGCTGAACCCCGCCAATACAGCAGCTATAACCGACGCTATAAACCATAATTCCATCATACGAGTATACAATACAAAACAACGTTAGATATGTCTGTCGTTGTTTTGTGTTGTCGGGGAGCGAGGAATCGTCCTGACGATCACTAAGCTATTTACTTCGCTCAGCTCATAAACTAGCTTGTGCCGCGGGACACACCTCACTCGTTCGTCATACTTCCTCACATCGCTCCGGCGTTCGATTCCCGGCGAAGGTAAAACTGTTTACCTTCTCTCCCCTCCTCATAACAAAAAGGCCTAGCGATAGCTAGGTCTTTTTGTTATTCGTCGGGGAGCGGGGAATCGAACCCCGGCCACGCCGTCCCAAACGGCGTACACTACCATTATGCTACACCCCGAGCGAGGAACTAAATGAAAGTTTACTTGCATTTAGGTTCCGAGTGAAGGGGTGCAAGCTTCAGCTTTCACCCTCGCAACTCGAAACATCTCATTACTCAAATCTGGCCACTTGCGAAACCAAAGTCCGCAAAATATACCACCTACACCAAAAAAACACCAGCCTATTCTCCCACCAATTTACTCACGGCCGTAGCCAGCTCCATATCCTTTGTAGTGATTGTATTACCAGCATCATGAGTAGTGGTTTCCACCCTCAACGTATTATACCCATACGTCACAGTTGGGTGATGATTAAGCTCATCAGCCAAGTCACATAACTCCCCTACTAACTGTCGTAGCATAGCAAAATCAGCCACCTTCCAATTCCCCACCAAAGTGTTTTTTTCTAGAATCCAGTTTGGATTGTTTTCCAGCAATAATGCAATTTCTTGTTCCATATGAAACATCATAGCAATGATCCTACTATTATCCAATTATTATAAGGAATATTCATATAAGCGTTTCACGTGGCACATATATTCCTGTTCCACATGGCACGAGCTAGCGAAACTAGAGGATAATGTTAGCAATATACTTTATAGAGGCGTACTTTTCACGTGCTACGATCCGTACAGCGGCAATATCAATCTGCCAATCCAAATCACAGTTATGTTCCGCTATCCATGATTCTATCGCTCGATTCATTCGTTGAATCTTTTTATAGTGCACATTATCCTCGGGCTGCCAGGTTTCATGTGTAACAGCGTGGTCTAAAGCCGCTTTTGTTTCATATGAAACTGTTTTAACCTCTACAAAACGTATAATTTGCGTATTCCCTACTGTTTCCCGTGCAACAATATCGATTTCTCCCCATTTTTTTAAATAGTTTGTGCCCAACACCTTAAACCCCTTGTTTTTCAAGTGTTTTACAGTTATTTGCTCGCCAATAGCACCAATCTGGTTCTTGTTTCCTTGTTTGTTTACTTGTTTCATATGAAACGTTTCACGTGGCACGTAATATCGTGTTTCCTGTGAAATACCCTTGCAGTATAACACTGTATAAATAAAGGACAGATTGTTATTCTGTCCTTTATCCCCATATCCACAGTCTTATACACAGGGTCGGGATAGGGGTAAGTGACTTGATTAAGGTCAAAAAGAGGGAATGCCTGTAGCCAGCAGTAGTGACAGACGCAAGTACAAAACACCTCTTATTGCTGAGTTACTTAACTAATTAGAGGATGTGGGGGATATCCACTCATTAGAGAAGCGGTACAGGTTTCGCTCTGGCGCGCTACAACCTCTTGCGAAAGTTTCCTAAACTTTCTCACCCGGCAGATATAACAGGCCACACAAATGAAAAACACCCATACTCACACAAAGCGACTATGACAGAGGATGTGGATGTAGGGGTTGTCTACTCCCAGCAGACAAAACAGGCCGCAAAACACAATAAGAAAACTCCCCGGTGGGAGTTTTCTTATT